>Ga0310835_100363_pt1 | contig 27247 bp, 19 predicted proteins | sample SM_ome_3_FD_201308 | JGI IMG/M metagenome (GOLD analysis project Ga0310835, IMG submission 201308) | Sorghum-adapted microbial communities enriched on stacked mutant (SM) sorghum from Joint BioEnergy Institute, Emeryville, California... ...
GCCTTCAGCGCCTCGATTATCGCGTCGGTGAACAGCTGTACCGTTTCCGGATCTTTATCGATCGTCGATTGCTTAACACTAAGCACGGAGTAAGAGAAATCGCCGAAATCATGGAACTTATAAAATGGCTCGCCCCAGACGTCCTTGGAAATCCCGTCGCTAATTTGCGGCTCCGCGCCATTGCCGATATCCGCAGCTCCTTGCTGCACCATCGTCACGACAGTGGAGGCATCCGCCGGCTCCAGCAGCGTGACATCTTTCTCTGGGTCCAGCCCCAAGTAGATGAGCAAATAACGGATCAGCAAATTGGGAGTACCGCCATGACGTCCGGCATTGATCTTCTTCCCTTTAAAGAACTCTTTCAAATCCGCCTCTGAATTCCCGGCCGGAGCCAGCCCTTTCTTGGCCACCAAGTAGACGTTGGCTCGGTTCACGACGTTAACGATTGACACGATGGGATCGGAGTTCTTCTTGTTCGCCAGTGCGTTGGACTCCGTTCCGCCGATGACGCCCCATGCATCTCCGCTAACCACCGCGGTGACATGTGCTCCGCCAGCTGCCTGAATCACCTCCACATCCAGTCCACGCTTCTTGAAGTAACCTTCCCGTTGAGCCAAATAGAGAGGCAGATATCCGGTGGAATGGACAGGTTCGGCGATAACGATTTTTTTGAGCTCCGTGCTCCCCTCCGCTGCTTCCGCGGTGGACTCGCTTTTTCCTCCGCATCCCGCAAGTAAGCTGGCCGTCAAAGCCAATCCCAATAATAACGGTAACAGTCTGCTCTTCTTCATCCAACTTCCCCCTCATGAACATTTTCTGATTCCGGATGACTGACAAGGTCCTCTTTATTTAACGCCGAACCCTTTGGACAACCCTCTTTCCAACAGCACGACGCCCCAATACATGGCCATAGAGAGCACCGACAACACCACCACGCCAACCCATACGAGATTGATGTCAAGAATCGTCCCCGCATACATGATCATGCGTCCAACACCTTGGCTGGAGGCGATAAATTCGCCGACGATGGCCCCGGCAAGCGCAAGGGCAATGTTGATGCGCAAACTGCTGATGATCCAAGGCATCGACCACGGAATGACGACTTTGGTAAAGACCTGCCAGCGCTTGGCCCCCAGCGAATACATCAACTTCTCCATATCTGGGTCTACACTCTTTACCCCGCTGTAGGCGGACAAAGCAGATACCACAACCGTCATGGAAAAAGCCAGCGCCACCTTGGAGAAGAAGCCGATTCCCAACAAAATGACGAGGACAGGCGCCAGAGCCAGCTTGGGCATTGCATTTAAAATGATTAAGTAAGGTTCACTAATGCCGGCATAGCTGCGTGACCACCAGAAGGACAGGCCCAGCAAAGCTCCGCATAACGTGCCAAATACAAAGCCCAGTACGGTTGAGCCTGATGTATAGGCGATATCGCCTAACAGGCCGCCCTCCGCCACTTGCAGCCAAGTCGTTTGCCATATCGCGCTCGGGCTGCTCCAATAATAAGAATCCAACCAGCCGATCCGGGTAAATACCTCCCAGATAATGAACAGCAGAACCCCTACGGCCACCCTTCCCCAGCCGATTCTGCGAGCTTTCTTCCGCTCCGCCGCCTCTTCGTCATAAATCAGCGGTGCGGATTTTGTAGCGGACGGGGTTTTTAGCTTTTTTTCAGCTGCCGGCACCACCGCATCCGTGGACAGAGAATGAATCACAAAAGTCGATTTCCGCACAGTTTCTTCCACACTTCATCCCTCCTAGATCGTTTTTTATCCCAACGGTCAAAGCGCGAGTTCTTCCTCGGCATGTCCCGCTGATAACTGGTCAAGCAAGAGATGTTTCAATTCCATAAAATCCGGAGACGTCATATCCTCCGTTTTACGCGGGCGCTCCATCGTGACCGTAATTTTCGTTTTGACCCGGCCCGGCCGTGAAGAGAAGACATAAATATCGTCGGATAAGTAAATCGCCTCATCGATGTCATGGGTGACGAACAGCACCGTTTTTCCAAAGTCGGTCCAAATTTGCAACAGCCAATTTTGCATCGTAAGCCGGGTCTGGGCATCCAGCGCGCCAAACGGCTCGTCCAGCAAGATGATGTCGCGATCGTAAAGCAGCGTTCTCAGCAGCGCAGCCCGTTGTCGCATGCCTCCCGACAATTCCTTGGGATAATGCTTGTCAAAGCCTTTGAGTCCATACTTCTCCATCAGGGGCAACGCTCGATCCACCGCTTCCTTTCTAGGGACGCCGCGAATTTCCATCCCCAGAATGATGTTGTCCAGAATCGTCCGCCACGGCAGCAGCATATCCTTTTGCAGCATGTAACCAACATATCCCGTCTTTCCCACGATGTTCTCCCCGTCCGCAAGCACCTCTCCGGTAGAGGGGGGAATGAGTCCGGCAATGATGTTGAACAAGGTCGACTTGCCGCAGCCGCTTGGGCCAATGATGCTGACGAACCTTCCCGCTTCAATCTTCAGGCTCGTTTCTTGCATGGCCGGGATATCTCGGCCGTTCCGGCGAAACCATTTACTGACTCCGTTAATCTCGATTTTGGGCTGCATGCTCCAACGCCTCCACTCCTTGAAATTTTCGTGTGTAGATATAAAAAAATCGCCAGTTAAAACCCATAGCGCCCCCTAACAAATAGCGCTGCGAGTCCAAACTGACGATTAGCCGGCTCTTTCGATTAGCGAAGTTCCGACAACTCCTTCAGATAATCCTCCACGTCGCGATCCAAGACAACGATCGTACCGGAAAATTCGGTCTCTGCATCGTAATCTTTGAGTATGGCGACGATATTCAGTTGAAATTGACGTTCGAGGGCTGCCTTAATCTCCCGCTTGAACACTTGAAATAACAAGTAATCCAGCTGCCTTGTGGACTGAGGATAAGCCTCATCCAATAGCTTTAAGACCGGCACTCGCCCGTTCAAAGAAATAATCACAATTTTGTTGCCGACGAAATCGACCTTTTGCTGTTTTACACCCACGTTAAAGATTTGCTTATTGATCGCGTTGTAAATCCTCAAAATGTCCTGCTTCCATTCGCCAGCAGTCAAGTTGGCCATACCTCACACCCTCCTTCATGTCAGGTATTCTATCATAACTCTGGGGTGTGATTAATGAAACTCTCATTCTTGTGATTTATTATAGGCGTTTAAAAGGGATTGTCAATACGTTTACGTCAAAAAAAATAACATCCATCCACTTGGATGTGATGTTATTTTACATGAAGGCTATATTTAAATGTATGGCATAGGATGAAATGTGTCAAATTACCCGGTGAGCAAAGCCAACCTGTCAATTTGCTGGTACAACCGCTCCGCTTCGTCTGCCAAGCTGGGTTGATTCAGCCGAATTGACATCGCAAGCAGCCGGTCAGCTTTCTGCTTGAGCTGCTTAATCTCCATCATGACCGCTTCTTGATCCATCCCCGGAAAACGTTTCACGAGCGTTACTCCTTTCACCACATTTTCAAAAAACATCCATATCCCCTTTCTCCAATTTACTCCAATTTGCAGTAGTGGCCATTTCACAGAGTTTTGAAATAGGGGGTATTTTTTCGCAAACTTGATCTGAATCAATTAGAAAGAAGAAGCTCGATGCTAACATAGGAGACAAGGATCAGGAGTCCCGGCGATCAAGCCGGAGTAATCCAGCCAAAGGATCCGGTCCACCAGGCCGGAATAAGGAGGATATCAGGAAAATGGAAAAATTAGCAATAGCTCAACTTCAGGACTTCCAAGCGGATAAATTCACCAAACGGATAGCCTACAAAAAAGGGGAAAGCGTCGTGTTTGTGCTAAACTTTATGCCGGGCCAAGAGCTGCCAACCCACACCCATCCGAATACAGACGTGTTTATTCTCGCCTTGCAAGGTCACGGGACGATTACGGTGGATGGAGCAACCTCTCCGCTCAATCAAGGTGAAGTCCTGCATTTGGAAGGAGCGGAAGCCTTCTCCTACCGGAATGACGGAACCAAGCCCGCCAGCTTGTACGTTTTCTTAACCAAAGTTCCTGCACCAGAGTACGCACAGAACATTTAAGATACGAATTCTAATCGCAAAAAAACAGACCGAAGGCTGAATCTCCCCTCCGCCCCGGTCTGTTTTTTATTACTTCTTGATCAAGTCTCCCAGCGAAACGGCAGTTCCCTTGGAGACATTGCCAGAAGCATCAACGGCTTGGAATTGGACCGTATAGTTTTTGGGATTGTTTACGTTCGGCAACACCGCGGTCTGGACACCGCGCGCCACCTCCAATGTATTGCCGATTAGCTTCTTGTTTTTGAGCAAACGAATCTGCACCTTCACAGCATCCACATCGTACGGACCGTCCCAAGTTAACCGAATCTGTCCATTTTCTCGAACCGCACGTACATGCTCAACCTCTCCTGGAGGAGTGTGGTCCCGAGGCGGCTCAGGTGTAACAGGCGGTGCCGTAAATACGTCCGGGTCACCAAACGTAAATTTATCCAGGTTAAACAACCAATCCGATCCCTTAAAGAGCAGGAACACGATATGCTTGCCGCGAACCGAAGCCGTGAGTTCCGCCGAGAACACCTTAAACTCCTGCCAGCCGCCGGTCCCTGTGACCTGCACCTCCGCAATTACAGGGCCGCTTGGGCTGTCCAGCCGCACCTCAATCGTCCCGCCGGCGGTATCGCTCGCCGCATTGACATGGAATTGCCCCGCTGCGCCGCCTTCGCCAAAATCAATGTAGTTGTACATGGCATAAGGCTGGTTCGGGCCGTACATTCCAGCGAGATACGTCTGTCCTCCGCCCTGCTCTGTGCCAAACCCTGAGCCAAGGGTATAACTCTCCGCTTCGATTTTGCCGTAAGCGTCTTGAGCCCGGCCTTTGACGGTCGTGAAGCTGAACCAGTCGAGATTACATGGATAATCGCTGCCGTCTGTGCCATGGAACACCAGATAGACGTCATGGATGCCCCTCGCAGCCGAATCATCGATCGTGGACATTACGTCGATCCACGTTGACCAATCGCCTGCCGCCGGAATCTCAAGGGCGGCGATGGTCGGCCCGTTCAAGCTGTCCAGCTTCACCTCGATCGTTCCTCCGCGGTTTCCACTTGCCACATGCGCCGTGATCCCGGCCGCACCGCTGCCGAAATCGATGCCTTCATACCGAACGTACGCGCCGTTCGTGATCCCCTCCAGGAAGCCATATTCGCTGTTTCGGCTCACCCCGTTTCCGTCATCGAAATCGCCGGCCTTCCGCTTCGCATAGGCATCGGTTTTCGTCGGATCGGTCTCCGTAAACCGGAACCAATTCAAGTTAAACAGATAATCATCGTTCACTTTGACAAAAGTGAGATAGACATCATGCTTGCCAGTCACGGCCACCGGCTGACCTTGTTCATCCTTGAGCACGGCCACCGCATCGATAAACTGGTTCCAGCTGCCTGTGCCCTCAACCCGAACGGTACCGATTTTAGGTCCGTTCTCCTTATCCAGCCGGATTTCGATGCTTCCGCCAGACGTGGCGCTGGCAGCCCTAGCAATGAAGCCAACGACTCCCTTCGATCCGAAGTCGACATTTTTGTAGACAGCGGTATGTCCGTGCTGGATCCCGCCCAGCTGCAACGTGCCTTCTGCACTGCCCTCGAGCACGAAGCCTTGGCCGATGTTGTATTTTTCCGCCTCGATCCGTTGATTGGCCGGCTTCACCGGATATACCGGAACTGTCACCGGCTTTGGCTGCACGACCGTCACAGCCTGAACGGCGCTGGAGGCTGACCAGGACTCATAGGTGCCGGACAACAGCTGTCCGATCCAGTTGCCGTCGACGAGCCCCTCTGCGTTCCGATGGCTCCAGGCCATCGCCGCATTAAAAGCGAGCCAATCGTCGAACTTCCGCTCGAACTCCCGATGCGCCTTGGACTTACTGCCGTCCACTGCTTTTTGCAGGTAAGCCAAATTGCGCAGCAGAATCGTTTTGCCGCCCTTCAGATCTCCATGCGGTCCCTCGTAACCGAGCAGTCCGTTCGGTTCTGTCTGATGAGCCATCGTAAATTGGGCAGCCTTGATCGCATCCTCCAGATACACCTTGTCGCCTGTTACACGATGCAGTCCGACAGCTGCGCCAATAAACGTTCCTTGATTATAATGCGTTGCATCCGGTACAGGTCCTTGGTCCATCTCGATCCGGTCGAATACCTTGCCGTTTCCGTCCGTCAGCATCGTTTTGCCCCATCGATATATCCGGGTTGCCGCCTCCAAATAGTGCGGGTCATCCGTGATTTCATACAGGAACACTGCCGCTTCGGCCGCCGGGAAGTTGATACAAGCATTTTTCGTGACATGCTCGCTGTTCAACCACCAGATGCCGCCGCCAGCAAACTCATCATCCCATTGGGTGTCATAGACGAAATCGAAGTAATACTTCGCTTTATTCAGATACCGGACTTCCCCGGTGATTTGATACGCTCTGGCACTGGCCATCGCCCACCACATAATGTCATCGTTAAACGGATTGTTCGTCCAATCCTCGCCATACTTCAGGACCGCTCCATCGAAAATATCGTCGATCTGGGCCCGCAGCTGCGCCTTTAACTCTCGATCCGATGTACGAAGGTAAGCGTCCATGACCATTTCCCACAGCTCGGCTTCCACCCAGAAGCCCTGGTAGTTAGAGCCGCGATTGGAATCGGCCCAGAACAATTTAGCCTGCGGATCCCAGAACTTGGCGTTAAATGCCCGGATCGCCGCATCCGCATCCTTGGAAGTCCAACTGGCCGCATGGGCCTCCGAAGCGTTTGCTCCGGTAAGCAGCGAAATCGAGAGTGCCATCGTTAACGTGAGTGCAAGTAATTTCGATAACGTTCCATTCCCCGGATTCCGTTTCACGGCAAAACCTCCATTTTCGGAAATGTTTTCTTACCCGAAAGCTAGCGCATGGCAATTTCCAAACCACATAAACTGAGCACAAATTCGACAAACATGGCATTAGACCAGGAGAACCATTCCCGCGTATACTCCGATGGATTATCCTTGTGGAACCCTTCATGTACCAAATTCGTTCCCGCATCGGTCCGCTCGAACATATCCAGAATCTCCAGCTTTTCCGCTTCTTCCAGCGCAGTGATCCCTTGAATGGATAAGGCGATGTGCCAAATGTAGTCCGGCGGCGTGTGCGGGCTGCCGATGCCTTTAGCATACGTTCCTTCATAGTAATAGGGGTTGCGGCGGCTCAGAATCATCCGACGCGTGTTGAGATAGATCGGATCGTCTTTGCTGCAGTAATCGAGATAAGGCAGCGACAGCAGGCTCGGCACGTTGGCATCATCCATCAGATTCACGCCGCCCAGGCCGTCTACCTCGTACGCATACACCTTCCCAAACTCCGCATCCTCAATAATGGCGTATTTTTCGATCCCTTGCCGAATGTCGTCCCGCAGCGCACGCACCTCACCCGCGAAAGCGTCATCCCCGTAAAACTTCTCATTGATCTCCAACAAATACCCCAGCACCACAATGGCAAAAAGGTTCGACGGAACGAGATACCCGTATTTGCAGGCATCGTCACTCGGGCGGAAGCCCGACCAGGTCATCCCCGTGTAGCCAACCGGTCCTGGAAGCCGATCGGTTTCCCCGCTGTTTTCCCGGACGAACGTGTATGTTGACAGTTCCTCATGCCGCTGCTCGGTCCGCCACGTTTGCAGAATCAGTTCGGCCGCTTGCTTAAATTCCGGCGTGAAGTGGCGAGTTTCTCCGGTATTTTTCCAATAAAGGTAGGCGAGCTGAAGGGGATAACATAACGAATCCACCTCATATTTCCGTTCCCAAATCCACCCGGACATCTCGGTCAAATCCGTCTGATGACCGCGGAAATTCTCAAATTCGTTAAACGCGTTAGCATAGGGATCGCGCAGGATCGATTGGTATTGCGTTCTCAGCACGCCCTCGATAATCTCGCGCAAGCCAGCATCCTGCGCTGCCGGGATGAGATACGGCCGAAGCTGATTCACGGAATCGCGCAGCCACATGGCCGGGATATCGCCGGTCAGCATAAACACCGTGCCGTCATCGTGGCGATGGATGGTGGTCTCCAGCGTATTTTCATAACACCGTTTGAACATCTCGACGATTTTCGGGCGATGCTTCATTTTGGTCTCCACCAAGGCAATAATGTCGGATTGAGTTAGTTGCTCAGTCATGGTTAATCTCCTCCGTGTTGTCTCGTAGTCGTTGTGCTTGTGATGCAGGTTGTGCTCGTTGTGCTCGTTATGGTCACATACGTTCGCTTTCGGTGGTTCGGTTGTACATGTTCCTCACTTGCGCGCCTCCAGCCGGGCCGCCGCTTCCAGCAGCATCAATCCGCTCAACTGGACGCTGAGCTGAACCGGCAAGGTCGGCGGCTCCTTCCAGGAAGGGGCGCAGAGCATCGGGCTCTCAAATAGCCCGCTGGATCGAAGTGTCTCCGCATTGGCAAAAATAACCTCTCGCACGTGCGGACACGCTGGATCGACCTCCAGAAGTCGGTCGAGATAGCGAATGAGGATCCCTTTGAATAACCCGGTATCGTCGATGCCTTCCTCCGGAAGCAACCAAGTGCCGGGCTCGCACAGCTCCTCGAAGCAGGCGGCCGCAGTACGCCGGGCATCCTCCAGGTAGGCTGATTCGCCGGTATAGAAGTATAATTCAACTCCCGCGCCGATGAAGACGCCTTGGCAATACGTGAATCTCCAGTCTTTGTCAATCGTACCGTCCCCCGTACGGTTCATACCATCCCAAACAAAACCGGTCGCGGGGTCAACCAGACTAGCTTTATTCCAATCGTAAACTCGTTTCGCCCAAGCGAGATCTTCGGGCCGACCGAATATACCATAAAGCCGGGCAGCAAGAATTGCTGCGGGGGCGTTGGCCGGGGTATTTTTGTAATCCAACTGATCCTTCTTCCATGCCATCCCGCCGCCGCAATACTCATTCCAAGCCGTTTGGATGTCCGCCCATAACTCTTGAACCTTCTCCTCATACCACGCCTCACCGGTCGCCCGGTAAGCCCGCAGCAGGGCCAGTGCCGTCCATTCCATGTCGTCATAATAATTGTGCGTGAACGTCCCGCCGTTATAACGCTCCAGACTGCGGCAGAACTGACGCATCCGATCCGGCAGCGCCGGGTCGCCGCTCCGCTTATAGGCGTCCACCAGCACATCGAGGACATGGGCTTGCCACCAGTAGTAGAAATTTTCGCCGACCCGTCCCGCCGAACGCGGATACCACTGGTCCAGGATGCCGGTTTGCTCATTCCCGTAGCAGGCGAACAGATCGCGGTGCATGCGTTCCGCCAGTTGGGCCCAACCTAGCTCACAGCGGTCCATCACGGCGTCTCCCCTTGGGAGGCAGCCTCCGAAGTTAGCCTTGGGGCTGATTGATCCTGAGCCGCCTTCGGCTTAAGCGCTGCTGCCGCCTCCATCAGCATCACGCCGCTCAGCTGCGAGCTGAGGGATACGGCTATATCTGGCTTAGGAGCCTGGCTCCAATCCGTGCCAAACCGCGGTTGCTGCGGATCGGCGGCCAGGTGGCTCCAGGTACGTTCCGCCTGAAGGGCGACGTACTCGGCAACCTCAGGATGGTCTGGAGCCGCTTGTGCGAACTGCACCAAGTAGCGGATCAGGATGCCTTTGAACAGTCCGGCATCGCCATCCCCTTCCTCCGGCAGTAGACCGGTCTTTCTGGAGGTGAACTCCTGGAGGACGACGCGGAACGTGCGAAGCGCCGCCTCCAAGTAAGCCGCATCACCGCTTACCCGGTACATCTCCACCGAAGCTCCAATAAAGACGCCCTGGCAATACGTAAACCGCCAATCCTTATCGATGGTGCCATCCCCGGTACGGTTCATCCCATCCCACACCAGGCCGGTGACCGGGTCGATCAGGTTCGCCGCCTGCCACTCGTAGATCCGTTGTGCCCAAGCCCAATCGTTTGGATCGCCAAACGCTTGGTACAACCGGGCTGCCAGAATCACGGCGGGAGCATTGGCTGGGGTGTTTTTATAGTCGAGCTGTGATTTCTGCCAAGCGATCCCGCCGCCCATGTGCTCGTTCCAGCCGGTTTGAATGTCCTGCCACAGCAGTTGGACGGCCTCCTTGTAACGCGGTTCGCCTGTGGTTTGATAGGCGCGCAGCCAAGCGAGCGCCATCCACTCCATATCGTCGTACAGCTCATTGGGCCAAGCGCCGCCGTTACGCTGAAGCAGACCATCATACAGCTGCTCCAGCCGCTGGACATACCGCCGCTCCCCTGTGCGCCGCAGTCCGTCAACTAGTACATCCACCGCATGCGCCATCCACCAATAATGGAAAATCTCATTGCAGGTTCCATTTTCGCAGGGCGTTTGAATATTGTACATCCGGATTTTTTCGTTCCAGAATAATGCATCCAATGCCGTCTGAGCCAGGTCGGCCCGTTGCTGCCGGATTTCCGTCTCTTTCATGGTCGTCGTCATATGAGCTCTCCCCTCTGTCCTATCCCTTGATTCCACTAAACGCGATCCCCTGAATAAAATACCGCTGCAGCAGCAGGAACAGCACCAGGATCGGCAGAATGGCCACCAGCGCCCCCGCCATCATCGGCCCATAATCCGTCTGATAGTTGTACGAAAAAGCCTGCAGCCCCATCTGAATCGTCGCCTTCGCCGGATCGTTCAGGACGATCATCGGCCAGAGGAAGCCGTTCCAACCGGCCTGGAACGTAAAGATTCCGAGCGTCGCCAGCGCCGGCTTGGTCAGCGGCAAGTAAATGCGCCAGAAGATTTTGAATTCGCCGCAGCCTTCGATCCGCGCCATCTCCATCATGTCATTGGGCAGGGTCAGAAAGAACTGCCGCATGAAAAAGACCGCAAACGTCCCGGAAGCCCCCGGCAAAATAATGCCCCAAAACGAGTTCATCAGCCCGTACCCTCCGCTGCCGAACAGGTCATTGCCGCCTGCCAGCGGGATATGGCGCAGCACGTAGACGCTGGGGATCATTGTCACGATCCCCGGCACCATCATGGAGACCAGCAGAATGCGAAAGAATGGCTGGTTCATCCGGAATTTCAGCTTGGCAAACGCATAACCGCTCAGCGAACCGAAGAACAAGTTACATAACACCCCGGCCGCCGCAAGAATAAAGGAATTCCAGAAATAAAGACCAAAAGGCACGGTCGTAAACGCGTTGTAATAATGCTCGAATGTCAGGTTCGTCGTAAACCATTTAATCGGCAAAGTGAACATGTCTTCATCATGTTTAAATGAGGTCAGCACGCTCCAATAAAAGGGCAAAAACATAATGACCGCAATGATACCGCCAACCGTATAAAACAACACATTCGCGATTCGGTTCTGCGTGGATACACCGATTTGCGGACCTCGTGTACGGACGCCTGGTTTTATCGTCTCTGGATTTGTCATACGATCGGCTCCTCCGCTTTGGTGATTTTCATGCTGATGATGGAAAATACGAGAATCGCCATCGCCAGCACAAACGCCTGCGCTGAGGCATACCCCATCTGCAATTGGTTAAAGCCCTGCTGATAGATCAGGTAGACCGGAGTTTTCGTGACGTTCGCCGGTCCGCCCTGCGTCAAGACAAACGCCTGGTCGAACAACTGCAAGGCGCCGATGATGGACATGACGCTGACGAGGAACGTCGTCGGACGAAGCTGCGGCCAAGTGATGTAGCGGAAGCAAGCGAACCGCGACGCCCCGTCCAGCCGGGCGGATTCGTACAGATAGTCCGGCACGCCTTGAAGGCCGGCTAAATAGATGATCATATTGGAGCCAACCGACTGCCAAAGCGTCATGACGATGATCGATAACATCGCTGTCTCCGTCTGCGACACCCAGGCCGGGCCGGTGATGCCAAAATAAGCAAGCAGCCCGTTGATCAACCCGTATTCGGGATGCAGCATCCAGATCCATACCGTGGCCGCGGCGACGGCCGAGGTCAAGGTCGGCAGGTAGTAAAACGTGCGGAACAGCTTGACCCCGCGTATCTTTTTGTTCAGCAGCATCGCAAACAGCAAGGAAATCAATAAGTTCAGCGGTACAAAAACAATCGCATAATAGAACACGTTGATGAAAGTCTGCCAAAGCAGCGCATCGTCGATCAGGCGGCGGTAATTGTCCAATCCTACCCAATCGTTGCTGCTCAGCACGTCATAGTTGGTGAAGCTGAGGTACAGGGCCATCACGACGGGGATGACCATGAATACGGCAAATAGCAGCATGGTTGGTGTTATGAACAGATAGGCCATTCGAGCCTGATGCCGTCCAAGCTTATTGATGGATGCCATTCTTCGCTCCCCTTTCAGAGGCCGATTTTTACTTCACGACAGCATTTTCCTCTAGCAGTTTGTCGCCTTGCTCTTGGGCTTTTTTCAGCGTATCGTCGATCGATTGCTTGTTCTGGAGCAGCAGTTGAAGGTTCGGAATAAGCGCGTTCTCTTCCATGACAGAATATCCCGGATGGGTCGGCCGCGTTTTGGCAAATTCCAACGTCTCCGTAAACGGCTTCCACAATGGATCTTCAGTAAAGAATGCATCCTCCAGCGCCGGTTTAAAGCCTGGCATGTTCAAGCTCGTTTTTGCCCACAGCAAGGCGTTGTCCTTGTTCGCTGTCCACCATTTGATGAACTCCCACGTCTCATCCGGATGCTTGGAGCCTTGCGGGATGACAAGCCCGAAGCCGCCCATCACGCTGCCTTTGTCCCCATTCGGACCGGCTGGCGGCGGAACGATGCCGTAATCCAGATCCTTACCATATTTGTTGTACGTGCTCATCATCCAAGGTCCGGTGTACAGCATCGCTACTTTCCCTGTAACAAACGCGTCGGTACCTTCGCCAAGCCCTTGTTCGAAGCCGACTTTATAGACTTTGTCCTCGTTCAGCAAGCGCTGCCAAAACTCCAGAACTTGTTTGCCCTTCTCGTTGTTGAAGTTGGTTTTGCCGTCTTCGCTGAGCATTTGCCCGCCGGCTTGCTGTAAATACATGTTAAACAACCCCGGATCGGCCATGGAGAACCCTGCAGTTTCAAGCTTGCTGCCATTCCATTTCGTCAGCGTCTTGGCCGCTTGCTCCAATTCATCCCACGTCGTTGGTGCCTCCAGCCCTGCATCCGCAAACATCTTCTTGTTGTAGAACAACGCGCGGGCATCTACCGTTAACGGCAGGCCGTACAGTTTCCCGTTATTGGTCAGCTCCTTCAAGGACTCCTCGTAAAAATCTTCCTTGTTCACTCCATCGCGCTCCATATAGTCGTCGATGGGACGAAGCACGTTTTTTGGAGCGTACAATGAGGTTCTCCAGCGGTCCCAGAACAAAATATCCGGCGAACCGCCGCTCGTCGCAGCCGTGAGGAATTTCGTGACCATATCCTGCTGAAGCACGTATTTGACTTCGATCTTGTCTTGCGACTTGTTGAAGGCGTCAACCATCGTCTCGAACTGCTTCTGCCCTTCGCCGCCCCAGTCGCCCCAGAACGTCAGCTTCACTTTCTCGGTTTTGCTGCTTCCGGTGTCACCACCGCCGCCGCTGTTCCCTGCGCCGCCGTTACTTGCGCTGCCGCCGTTACCAGCACTTCCGCCGTTACCTCCCCCTCCGCAAGCAGCCAGCATCGCACCGAACAGAACGGTCACCAGCATTACCATCATCCACTTTTTCATTTGTAAACCTCCCCTTTTCATTTCGAATAACATAGCAATTAAAGCGTTTTCAATAAGGATAGTATATTGGTATCATATCATTATGTCAATAAGGAAAAATATCGATGTTAGTTGGTATATAAAGATATGACAAATGACCTTGTTTATCTTCTTTCAAAAAGTGCAAATGGACCTCCCCGACAGATGATGCTCAATCGGGAAGATCCTTGAGCGGAAGGGCATAAGCGGTAAGGATTGGATCGAGAAAGACCTCGATGAGGAGGGGCCAGGGGGCTCCGTGACCAGGAAGGTTCGGTTCATGGAAGACGACGGTCTTACCGCAGGTGAACGCATCGTATTGCAAGAAGCAGCTCCAACTGCAAAAGTGCAGTTCATTCCCGCCCCTTTCCCCCGTTTTCCGCCAAATCACCCTACACTAACTGCACTTTTACACTCCAAGGCCGGTAAAAATAGAAAAATGCCGAAGCTGAACTGCACTTTTGCAGTTCGGCTTCGGCATATACGTCAGCAGCGTGAGGCAGCCGTCCTCAGCTACTTATGCTCCTGTGCCGTCCTTGCGGGGCCGGTGGACTCTCCCGGGACGAGCACGGCGGGCAGCTTGATTTTGTTGGCTGCCGGGCGGTTCTCCATCAGGGCCAGCACGTTTTCCACGGCCAGCTTGCCCATATCTTCTTCGCTCTGCCGCATATGGGTGAAGGCGTAGCCCTCCCCAATGCGGAACTGCGGACTGTCGAAGCAGATGATCGACACGTCCTCAGGAATGCGCAGGCCGAGCCGGGTCACTGCGGCTTTCGCCAGCAGCGCGATGTTGTACTCGATGGCGAAGAAGGCCGTAATCGAAGGATGGGCCTCGAGATGGCGCATAATTTTTTGAATATCCCGTTCAATGTTGTCATCGTAAAAAGAGTCCGGCAACGTCGACGTCAAATCGCTGATCCACAGCTCCCGCTCAACAGCAATCCCGCGGCCGGCATGCGCCTGCACGAACCCTTCGATCCGTTCCTCGACGGCCGACGTATCGATCGGCGGCGGGGATAACAGCGAAATGCGGGCGTGCCCGAGGTCAAACAGGTGCTCCGTCGCTTCCTGCGCCGCTTTCACATTGTCGGTAATAATAGAAGCTGCCGCTACGCCCTTCAGCTCCCGGTCGATCAGTACCAGCGGGAAGCGTTCGATCACCAGCTTGAGAATCTCCGCGTTGAAATACTCCCCCTGTGCCGGAAAGACGATCAATCCGTCGACGCCAAGCTGCAGCAGCTTGCGGATCGTTGCTTCCTCGTTCTCCTGAACTCCAAACGTCCGCTTCAGAACGAGAAAACAATCCTGCTCCCGCGCAGCATCCTCCATCCCATAGATCAACCGCGTGCCGTAGCTGCCGGCAAAATCCGTCAGTACCACGCCGATCAGCTTCCCGGCAGCCTCCCTGTCCGTTCTGTTCCCGCTATAGATTCCGTCCATTCGGCCTTGTACCTGTTCTTCCGCGCCTGCGCCCTCAGCTTCGGGGTCCGTCACGAACGAGCCGCGTCCCGGCTTCCGCACGATAATTCCCTCGGCAGCCAGCATTTCTAAAGCTCGCTTGCTCGTAATCCGGCTGACTTGATATTCCTCAGCCAGCTCCTTCTCCGATGGAATCCGGTCTCCCGGTTTATAGCTCTGATCCAGAATTTTCTGTTTGACATCATCAAAAATCTTCTCGTACATCGGCTTTGACGAGGTGGTTTCACTCATGACGTTCCTCCCACGTTCCCTCACACAAGGACATGATATATATTATAATATATCATGATATATAGCTAATGTCGAACTATGTTTGAAAAAGTTTGCCGCCGCCCCTCCGCCCAAGCTTCAGCTAAGAGCGAGCCAAGGCCTCCAAGCCCAGTGCGAGAGCGCCGCAAAGCCCAGCTCGATTCCCTAATCCCGGCGGGACAATATACTCATCCATCCCGTCCAAAATGGCTGGTGCGTTCACATATCCGGCCAGGTTCTTCTGAACTTCTTTGCGGATTAGCGGGAACAGCTGCGATTGCTGCATGACGCCGCCGCCCATGATGATCTTCTGCGGCGAGAGCATGAGGATGGACCCGGTCACCGCCTGCGCTAAATAGTAGGCTTCGATCGCCCAGGCAGGATGGTCCGGTGTCAGCTCTTGCCCTTTGACCTTCCAGCGCGCTTCAAGACTAGGCCCAGCAGCCATACCTTCCAGACAGTCCCCGTGATATGGACATAGACCGGGGAAATCGTCCTCCGGATGCCGCCGCGGCAGAACATGTCCGCCTTCCGGATGAATCAGTCCATGGACAAGCTTGCCTTCGGTCAGGACTCCAACACCGATCCCGGTCCCCACCGTATAATACACACAGCTGTCCAAGCCCTGAGCAGCCCCCCATTTTACCTCACCCAACGCGGCAGCGTTTACGTCCGTATCCCAACCATAGGGAACATCAAAAGCCGCTTTTAACTTGCCAAGCACATCATATCCGTTCCATCCCGGCTTCGGCGTTGTCGTGACATGCCCGTAAGTGGCGCTGTGTGGATTCAAATCCAGCGGACCAAACGAGCCGACGCCAATCGCTTCAACATGTTTATCGCGAAAATAAGCAATCACCCGTTCTAACGTTGGCTCCGGCAGCTCGGTTGGGAAGCTGACCTCGTCCTCGATGGCTCCGTGCTCATTTCCGACACCGCAAACAAACTTCGTTCCTCCGGCCTCAATCGCTCCGATACGCATCAAATCTCCTCCTTTGTTATGATCGGAATATGCTATAATCATAGAAATTCATTCACTAAACAGCTGTATTCTTGGAATCATTTTACTGGTGAAGGAGCATGATCATGTTACCTTTCCTTCAAAACAAATCCATGCACAGCTCTCCTGCAGCACCCAGGAAGTATCTGTCCCGTACAAATCGGAAAATCGGCTTATGTACCCTGACCGTTCTGTTGCTAATCACCTGCGTGAATGGGGCCGGCGCAAAGCCTACCGCTGCGGCATCCCAACCAACCAAGCCTACCGATTCATCGTCGGTTCCCTTCCAAACTGCGAACAACACCAAAAATGCGGAAGTCACCAAGAAGTATCAACTCCCGAAGGGGAAAGGCTTCGTGTACCTCGACGAAGTGATTCCAAATGCCGTATACGATCTCCGCTATTATACCGGCGATAACTTTATCGGGGAGCGAATTGACGGGTACAACGGCCCGTTTGCCATTCTAACCCTGCGGGCAGCCCGCGCTTTAAAAAAAGTCAACGACGACTTAGAAAGCCAGGGCTACCGTCTGAAAATCATCGATGCCTATCGGCCGCAGAAGGCAGTGAACCACTTCGCCCGTTGGTCCAAGGACCCGCAGGATACCAGGATGAAGGAACGTTTCTATCCCGACGTAGATAAGAAAAACCTATTTAAGCAAGGCTACTTGTCCTCCAAATCCGGCCATTCCCGCGGCAGCACCGTGGACCTGACCATGGTCTACAAAAAGACTGGCGAAGAGGTGGATATGGGCAGCCGGGTTGATTTTCTGGGCCCGATTTCCGCGCATGGCGCGAAAGGGTTAACCAAAGCCCAGCGCGCAGCTCGCTATATTCTCAAGACCGCCATGGTGAACCAAGGCTTCCAGCCCTATTCGAAAGAATGGTGGCACTATACGCTAAAAGATGAACCTTACCCCTCGACCTACTTTGATTTTGACGTGGAATAGACCTTAAGGCGTTTGGTTAGCCTACCACTTCAACCGGTAAATCCCCTTGTTCTCCAAGCCCCGGATCAACGGGGTCCACGCTTCGGATTCCGGGGTCGTAGCCAGCGCGTCCTCTACCATCTGCAGCTTGGCATCCAGCGCATCGATATGGTGGAGGGCAACCGCCTCCGGCGTTTGCGGCTGAACCGGGCTGCCCCATTCTCCCAAGTTGTGGTGGGACAACACCAAATGCTGGAGGGCAAGTACCTTCGGCGAATCCAGCGCGATGCCCAGGCGAATGGCCGCTTCGGTCACCCACTGCGACGCCATCGAAATATGTCCCAGCAGCTTGCCCGGTGTACTATACTCGGACACGATCCCGAGTTCAGCTACCATCTCCTCCGGCTTGGCGATATCGTGCAAAATGATCCCCGCCTTCAGCAGATCCGGGTTCAAGAACGCGCGCTGCGCGCATAGGAAATCGCCGATTTCCAACATCCGTACCATATGGTAGGCCAAGCCGCCGAAATACGCGTGATGATGTGTTTTGGCCGCAGGATAATGGGCCAGCTTCTCCTCCACCTTGCCGACACAAAAGCGGACGATCGCCTGAATATCCGGATCGGCAATATCGTGAATGACGGCCTGAATCGTATGAATCAGCGCTTCCGACGAAATTGGCGCAGAGCGGATAAAATCGGTAAGGCTCACCCCATCCTCCGGCTTGGCCAATCGCATCTGGACGATTTTCACCTGCAGCTTCTCCCGGTAAGTTTGCACGATTCCCCGTACCTTGACCAGCCCCATTGGGAAAAATGTCTCCTTGTCCGTTGACGAGGCATCCCATAATTTTGCCGGGATTTCCCCGGTCGAATCACACAACACGATATCTAAATAATCTTTGGGCGGATTCGCGTTCGTCTGCTTGATCTCCAGCTCCTTCAGCAAATAAAAGCCAATGAATTCATCCTGGTTTCGTAATTGATTAATTTGCGTCACCCATAATTCCTCCAAACCCATGATAGATCCATTATACTATGGGACAGCCAAAACCTCAGCGCATTTTCATGCTCGCCTGTCCGTCCTTCTATAGATAAAAAAAGAACGCCTCCCCGTGAATCTCACGGAGCCAGCGTCCTTTTTCAATTCAACAAATTATCTTCCGGCGTTCTCCAGCGCGTCCTTGACGGCCTCAATCACTTGTGCCGATACAGCTTTTACGCCTTCGGTTTCACCAAACGCTGCCGGGCGATACCCGTATTTATGCAGGGAACCTGCGGCGGTTGGCGTCTCGATTTCTGCCTTGACGGCTTTCTCGTCAGCGGTTAATTGGTCTTCAGTCTTGATTTTGGCGTTCTCATCCAAATAGAAGACTTCCATTTTGAACGGAATGTTGTTTTGCACCGTCACCATCACGTATACGGATTTGTCCTTATTAATCCCGGCGAAAATCCCGTTGATATAAGCTGTTTTGTAAGTCTCGCTGATTTCCGCTTTCTTATAAGCATTTTCAACGGCTGCTTTCAGTGCGTTACTGCTGCTGGTAGCCCCAGTGACAGCATCCACTTGAGCTGCTTGCTCTCTCGTTCCGGCATACAACAGATCGCGGGTCAGGATCGGGATCGCTCTAACGACTTCAGCGTAAGCCGAAGCGCCGCGGTCCACCATGTTCACGCCTACACGATACAGCTTCAGGCCAACGATCACGCCATTGCGCAGCGTGACATCGGCACGGTTCGTTCCTTTGTCGTAAGCGTCACCGTAGGTCGTGTATGTTCCGTCTTTGTAGTTGCCTTGCGTTTTCGACGCGTTATTCAACAGGTCAGCGAACGCTGCTCTCGCCGCGAGGGACAAGTTTTCTTCCCCTACGATTGGCGTCATGTTCGCGCCTTTTTGCGTCAAGCCTTCGGTTAACTGAGCGACAACGGTTTGTTGCTCATCCGTCAGCTTATCGGAGGCGATCAATTTACCGTCTTCGCCAAACAGGAACACTTTTACGTTCGAAACTTGATCCGCCTTGATGTCCGCCAGAACCAGCATTCTCGACTGGTTATCCACACCGGCAAACGTTCCTTCAAAATATTTCGCTTTCCCCGGAACCTTCAACGCTTTCTCAAAAGCACGTTCTACAGCAAGGTTCCAGCTATGGCTGCTCTCGGTGGCGCCGGCAATCGCATCAACGTCATCCTTGTAGTTCTCGATGTACGAGCCGTTCGCGAGCAATTTTGCCGTCATCGGTGCATTCGCTTTGACTACTTCAGCATAGGCTGTGTCGCCGCGGTCGATCAGGTTGGAGCCCAATCTGTACAGCTTCACATCCACCAGCTTGCCGTTGCGGATGTAAATGTCCGCTCTCTCCACCCCTTTATCACGGGCAGAACCATAGGCGGAGTAGAAACCATCGATGTATTTCGAATCATTTTTGACTTTGGCATTTTGCTCCGCATCCCAATACGCTTTTACCGCGGCTTTGAAGTCAGCTTCCTGACCTTTTGCACCCACGGCACTGGTCCCTTTCGCCAGCAGCTCCGCTGCGATCGCTTTCACCAATTTCGCTTGTTCGCTGGTCATATTCGCTTCTTCGATGGCATTGCCGCTCGCGTCAAGCGGATACACTTTCACCGCTGTACGTTTCGTTGCGTCGAAGGTTACAAACACCATGTATTTGCCTTCCGGATCGACACCCATATGCTCGCCGGCAAAATAAGTGACATCCTTTGGCTTCTCCTTCAAGGCTCTTTGGAAGGCACGGTCAACGGACAGCTTCCAGCCCTCACTCGAACGGGTCGCTCCGGACACAATGTCCACTTTAGCAGCCTGCTCTTGCGTTTTGCCAAGCAGATCCGCTTTCATCGTTTCGTAAGCGTTCCAGAGACCGCTGTAGTTGTTGCGAACGTCTCGGTCGATCAGCTTAGGGCTGGTTCTGAGCAGCTCAACCGCAGCGATTTTTCCGTCCTTGATCGTGACTTTGGCCCCTTCGGTCCCTTTGGAATAAGCGTTGCCGTAGGCTACATATACGCCGTCAACATACTTACTTTCCGCAGGTTTGACAGACGGAGTTGTTGTTTTGGCCGGAGTTGTCTGTTTCGTTGTTGTCTTTGCAGGAGTTGTTGTCGTTTTTGTAGTTGTTTTCGTGGTTGTTTTGGTTGTCGTCGACTTACTTGGCGTTGTCGATTTGCTTGGTGTTGTTGTCTTGCTTGGTGTCGTTGTCTTACTTGGTGTTGTGGTTTTGCTAGGTGTTGATTCTTTGGCAGGCGTTTCCGATTCCGATGCAGCAGACACCACGTCAATGCTGGTCAGCTTGAAACCGGAGGTACCAACCATAAGCGACAATGACGATAACACCAACGTCGCGCTTACTGTAAGGCTAATCAGCTTTTTCAAATGCAATCCTCTCCCTTGTGATTTTCACCGAGTTACGTAATGTTACATAACCTGCTCGCCGTTCATGGCATGTTCGTTTTGAATTTCAACTGTGCTTAGATCACATCACAATCAAAGTGCTACTCTAAGCAATCGCGCCCCTCCCTCTTGCACGATGTCTATCCTTTGAACCGGACCGCCCATGAAATAATGTGAAGAAATTCACATAACCTGTGAAAAAAATTAGATGGAGCGGTTCCCATTAAATACTAGGTAATTTGACGCAAAAACGCTGTACACAAAATCACATAGCCTGAAAGATATGTCACTTTGTTTCGGCTAAACTGATAAAAATAGCCGCCGGGGGATTCCCGACGGCTGCCATACCGCAAGTGTTTGGAAGACGTTACTGCGTGTTGCCAATCGCCATCCACGTCATGATTCCGTAGTTGACGCTGGTGTCCTTCAGCTTGGATATCGTGATGGTTGCCGAGCCCGGCGTTTGCTCTTTCATCGAAGCATAGTACGCAGGGTGATTGGTCATCGCAACGACAACGTAATTCGATGAACCAAACGGCGATTCAAAGTTGATTGTCACCGCTGCCTCTTCCTCTTGAGGCTTCAACAGGAACGGAACCATGCCAAATTGCAGCTCCGCCGGCTGGCCTGCCAGCGACGTTACCGGAGCAAACCCAAGCTGCTTCACTCCAACGGAACCTGGCTGCAAGTGGCGAGTCCCCACCACCTCATCCGCTAAGTTGGCGCTGTTGACCGCATTTGCCGCCAAATGGACGTTTTCAACGGACGCTGGCAGCAAATGTTCGGCTCCAACCGCGCCTGCAGCCAAAGCCCCGGCATCCACAGCCCCCGATTGCAGATGTTCACGACCGATGGAAGAGGGCTGGATGTCTTCACCGCTAATCCCTTCCTCAGGCAGCAAACCATGTTGCTGAATTTCGGTGGACAGATGCCATATATTGACGGATTCGAGCGCGATATGGTGGGCATTTACCGACGCATCACTTAAATGCCGGGACTCCACGCTTTCCGCAGCCAGATTCACACTTTGCACGGCGTCCTCGGTCAGGTGATGGCTTTGGACGGACGCCTCCGCCAGTTGATCGCTCTGCACCGCACCTTTCTGCAGATGGCGTGCCCCGACAACGGCTTCGCCCAGATGGTGCTCCGACACAACCCCACCTGCTAAATGCTCGCCTTGCACTGCGCCATGAGCCAAGTGACGACTTTGAACCGTTCCTTCTGCCAAGTGTACGCTTTGCACCGCACCGGCTTGCAGATGATCGCTGCGCACCGCTTGCACGCCCAACGCACCAGGGCCAACCGCTCCGGGTTGCAAATGAGCGCTGGTAATCGACGACGGTTGCAGGTCCTTCCCGCCGATGCCTTCCGCAGGCAAGAGACCGTGCCGCTGCAGCTCCGTCGATAAATGCGAGATATTTACAGCTTCAGGAGCAAGATGCCTGCTGTCGACCACAGCTTCTCCAAGGTGTCGAGACTCCACGCTGCCTTCAGCCAAATGCCCGCCTTGCACTGCGCCTTCAGCAAGGTTCCGGCTTTGGATGGACCCATCTGCCAGATGATGGTTCAACACGGCACCTGCCTTCAGATGTCCGCTGCCCACCGACTGCTCGCCCAAGGCAATGGCATTCACCGCACCCGCTTGCAGATGTCGGCTCGTAATCGATGCGGCCTGTAAGTCCTCGCCGCTGATTCCCCCTGCCGGCAACAGCCCCTGTTGCTGCAGTTCGGCAGACAAGTGCCCGTAATTCACGGCTTCGGGAGCGATGTGGGAGCCTTCCACCACGGCTTCCCCAAGGTGTTGGGACTCCACGCTGCCTTCAGCCAAATGCTCGCTTTGCACCGCACCTGCAGTCAGATTCCGGCTTTGCACCGACGCCTCTGCCAGATGCCGATTCAACACGGCACTGCTCTGCAAGTGACCGCTGTTCACCGCCTGCTCACCGAGAGCTGTGGCATTCACCGCACCGGCTTGCAGATGACGGCTCGTAATTGCCCCGGCCTGCAAGTCATCCCCGTTAATCCCTTCGGACGGCAACAGACCTTGCAGCTGCAGCTCTGCGGATAAATGCTCGTAATTCACGGCTTCTAGGGCGAGATGAGCGCCTTCCACCACGGCCTCCCCAAGGTGCCGAGACTCCACGCTCCCCTCGGCCAAATGCTCGCCTTGCACCGCGCCTTCAGCCAAATGTTCACTTTGAACGGACGCCTCCGCCAGATGGCTGCTTTGCACCGCTCCCTCCTGAAGATGCGAGCTGCCAACCGCTTGCTCACCCAGCGCTTCGGAGCCCACCGCACCCGCCTGCAGATGCTGGCTGGTAATCGCTCCTGGCTGCAGTGCCTCCCCATCGATCCCGGCGACAGGCAGCAGCCCGCTTTGACGCAAGGCAGGGGTCATATGGGCAGCGCTGATCGATTCCGGAGCGATGTGGTAAGATCCAATCACCGAGATGCCGAGGTGGCGATCCGTTACACTGCCTTTGGCCAAATGCTCGCTTTGGATCGCCCCTTCGGCCAAATGCCGGCTGTGAACAGACGCTTCCGCCAGGTGACCGCTTTGCACCGCACCTTCCTGTAGGTGTGCGCTGCCAACCGCCTGCTCACCCAGCGCATCCGTATCCACCGCACCGGCTTGCAGGTGCAAGCTGGTGATGGATCCCGCCTGCAAATCCTTGCCGCGGATACCCGCCTCGGGAAGCAATCCGCTCTGCCGCAACTCGGCAGACAGATGACCGGCTTCGATGGCTTCGGCGGCAAGATGGCGGGAGCCCACGGCTGCGTCACTTATGTGGCGTCCCGACACACTGTTTTCTGCCAAATGCTTGCTCTGTACCACCCCAGCGGCCAAGTGATCTGTACCTACCGCGCCTGCGGACAGCGCCTCCGATCCGACGGCCCCGGGGGCTAGATGCCCGGCGTCCACGGCTTGCGCCGCCAGTTTTGGGCCGGTAACACTGCCGTTCGCCAGCTTCGCCGCCGTGACTGCCAGATCTCCCAACTTATCTGTGGTCACACTTTCCGGTGAGAGCTTCAGGCTGGTGACCGCATGATCCTGAAGATGCGGTGAGAAAATGACGCCAACCCCCAGGTGCTCTTCCCGAATCGCACCGGGTGCGATCTGACTGCGGGTGATGGAGCCTATTGCCAAATGCCGGGTCTGCACAATGCCCGAACCCAAATGGTCAGCTGTGATTTGCTGCGCACCGATAGCGGATTCCGTCACCGCGCCCGGAGCGATCACCCGGCTCGTCACACTGTCTTTTGCCAGTTTGTCAGCCGTTACGCTGCCGGATTGCAAGTGATTCGTCGCCACCGCTTCATCCGCCAGATGCTCCGAGGTCACCTCGGCGGATGCCAGCTTCTGCCGCGTGACCGCCGCATCGGCCAAATGCCATTCCTGCACCGCTTCCGAGCCCAGGTGATCGCTTTGCACCGCCCCTTCTGTCAGGTGCTGGCTCGTAACTGCTCCCCGAGCAAGCTGCTGCGATTGCACGGCCCCTTTGGCTAAGTGCCGGGTCAATACGGCTTCGTCCGCGATTTTTCCCGGCAACACACTTTGATCGGCGATCTTGGACGAAGTCACCGCCTGCTCGATGATATGGGAAGTGCCCACAGACTGGTCGGCCAGCTTCGTGGAGGGAATCGACTTATCGGCGAGATGACGCGCCTCGATCACTTGGTCAGCGAGATGCTCCTGACCGATACTACCCGGCTGTACATGCTCGCTGCCCACCGCTCCTGACGCAAGATGGTGGGATTCAATCACCATTTCACCTAAATGAGCTGAAGTCACGCTCCCTTCCTGGAGCTGCTCCGCGCCGACACTCGACCAGGCCAGCAGTTCCCGATCGATCATCCCGGGTGCCAAATGCCGCGAAGTTATGCTGTGATCAGCCAGATGACGACTCTCCACCGCCCCTTCCGCCAGCTTCTCCCCCGTTACGGAGTGGTCGCGTAGCTTCGACGTTGTCACCGCGGCCTCTCCCAGTTTAGAGGTGTCGACTGCTCCGTTCGCCAAATGCTGCGCATTTACAGCACCGCTGCGGATTTTATCTCCCGTAACAGATTGGTCCTGCAAAAGTTCGGACGTTACGATCCATTCCGCCAGATGCCGGCTTTCCACTGCCCCTTCGGCCAGCTTCTCGCCGGTGATCACCCGATCCGCCAGCTTCTCTGGGGTGATGCTGCCATCAACCAGCTTCTCCCCGCTGATCGAGTGATCCCGGATCGCTCGGCCTTCGATCGAACCATCCACCAGATGGCTGCCGTTCACAGAAGAAGGAGCGATTTTCGAGGAAGTGACCGCCCGATCCGCCAGCTTAATGGCCTCCACGGCATAATCAGCGATCCAAGCGGTATCGATCGTTCCTCGCATGATCCGTGATGCATCGATCGTATACGGCGCAATTTTCTCCCCAGTAACCGCCTCATCGATGATATCGTCGGTATAAATAATCCCTTGCTCTTGATGCGGGGCTGCTTTTTCACTGAGCAGTTCCTGCAGCGCCTGGTTCCCGCTATCGCTGCTTCCATGTTCCGTAACTGCCGCAGACCCTGCCGTAGACTCTACCGCAGCTGATGCTGGCGTGTTCGCCTCTTTCTCTTGCTCCGACAGCGCGGGCAGTACGGGAGCTGGGCTTTCATGAAGCTCAACCTTCTTGTCTCGGGATCGCAACGATGCCTTTCGTTCCTCAAGCAGCTTAAGCTCGTTGATATTCGGGTTATCTACGTAATAGAGCGATTTCTTTGATCTGCTTGATTTTGATGATTTATGTCTCTTCAAGAGCCGCCCTCTCCTTTGCCAAAATAATAATCTTTGGTATCATATGCGGGGGTTTAGGCTCTTGTCACAGCTTTTCGGCTTGATGCTGCCGCATGCCGCCTCCTGAAAAAGATGAAATGGTTTCCTCGTTTTCTACCGTTTTTAGCAGAACGGTCGCACGTTACAATATCCTTACGCGACAAACCTCGGAACGCACGTCGAAACACGCCGAAGTTCACTGAAGTTCCCGGAACACCCTAAAGCCTAAGTCCTGGAGGCAACTAGACATGAAAACTGATCTTGCCATAAACACCGCTCAAAAAGCATCCGTCAACCTCAGCCCGGCTGCCGCAGGCACGTCAAATGAGCCTGACGCCAGCGCCCGATCGACGGATAGTCCCGCGACTGCACCCAATCTCGGGTATCGCCGCTCGTTTGCAATTATTTTGACCAGCGTTGTGCTGTTAAGCTTCGGCGGGAAGCTCTATGAAATCATCCTGCCGCTGATGATGTATGACATCACTCATTCCTCTGTGGCGATGAGCAGTATGAAAACCGCAGAGCTGTTGCCCAACTTCTTCTTTGCCATCTTCATCGGCGTCTTGGTTGACCGCGTCAACAAAAAGCGCTGGGTCCTCTGGATGATTGGACTGCAAGCGATGCTGCTGCTTGCCTTTGCCGTCTTATTCCGCAGCGGGATCCATCTGCTGCCGGTCTATTACGCTATCGGCTTCCTGTTGATGACGCTGAACTATGGATATTTTAATGCCGAAGTCAGCCTGATCAAGCTGAGTGTCCCGGCCCGGGAACTGACAAGCGCCAATGCCAAGCTAAGCTTCGCCGAAACGTTTGTTGGCATTATGGGTCCAGCGTTGTCCGGTCTGATCCTGATGTTATCCGACATTTCTGATGGCTTGCTCATCACGTCGTTCTGTTACCTGATATGTATGGGGTTATTTACTAGACTGAAATTGGCGGAGCAAAAAGAAACCCCGCGGCAATCCCGATTCACCGCGGAGTTTCTGGAAGGCTGGCGCGCTTTTTGCGCGAACAAGCCGCTTGTCTTGATGACCGTGTTCGTCGTCTTTCTAAACTGTACGCACACCGTGATTAGTACGACATCGATCTACTATGCCAAGGATGATTTGGGGTTATCGTCGTCCCTGCTGGCCGTAGTACTCTCGGCGTCAGGGGCCGGAGGTCTTGCCGGAAGCTTGCTGCTCAGCCGGTTAAGACAATCTTGGGGGCTGGGCAAAGTGTTTGGTGCATCTATCTTGCTGAACGTCATTGCTTATCTCCTTCTATTTATCTCCGAAGGCCTCGTGATGTTCGCCGTTGCTCTTTTCTTATCCGGATTTGCCGCAACCCTGTACAGCGTGTCGGTGTACGCCTTCCGCCAAGAGCAGACGCCGGCCCCGCTGATGGGACGGATCGCCGGAATTACCGGGACCTGCTTCCGGATCGGCATGCCTATCGCCGTCTACGCCTCTGGCTGGGTTATCGCCTGGTGGGGTACAAGCGTTATCTTTATCGCCTGCGCGATATGGAATCTGACCGTCCTGGTCTTTTATGTGCGAACCCGGTTGTGGAACGTTCAGTAGACGATTTAGCGCTCGCGCACCCACACCATCATTTCCCCTTCGCCGCGGTTCGCCCAGGCATAATACGGGATAAACTTCAGCGTTGCCGGTTGCTCTGCCAGACGCGGCGACGCACTGTACAATCCGCCGTCCCA
>Ga0310835_100417_pt1 | contig 23751 bp, 26 predicted proteins | sample SM_ome_3_FD_201308 | JGI IMG/M metagenome (GOLD analysis project Ga0310835, IMG submission 201308) | Sorghum-adapted microbial communities enriched on stacked mutant (SM) sorghum from Joint BioEnergy Institute, Emeryville, California... ...
CCGCCCTGTGCCGTCCTCCACCGACACAGCAGAACCCGTGGAGGCTGTATAACAGCCCCACTGGGTAACAAAATTACGTGAGTGATCCATTGCCCTTCGGTAACATTTTTATATGAGTTGACACGGCCGTGTCGAACACGTTTGTCGGGGATTCCGTTCCCTTTTTCCATAAAAACAAAAAACCGCCACACAAGGCGGAAAACAAATTGCGTTATGAGCTATGTTTTACCGCGCGGCCGCATACTGCAGTTCCAGCGCGTCCGGATCGTTCGCCACCGGCAGCGCCGCCACTTCGCGGATCAGCCCGCGGGTCACCAGCTTGCGCAGCAGAAGCGACAGGTCGAGCCGGAGCGGCTTCAGTTCCGGCCGGGCCATCAGCTCACCCACGCTCCACGGTTCCTCGCGGCTTTCAATAATGTCGAGCAGCAGGCGGCAGCACGATTTCATTTTGCTCATGACATGGAACTCGCAAGCGAGCAGCACCAGCTGCACCCGCTTCTCGAGCGACTCCATGCTGGTCGTGAGCTCTTCATACAATTTGTAGATGCCGGGGTTGTATTTCTTCATCTGAGCCCAGACCGTCAGTTCCGGATGCACCCCGTCTTCAATCAGCGAAATATGCGCCCAATGGTGCAGCGCGGCGAGCACATTGCTGTGGGCGTCCAGGATATTGCCGTCCTGCAGATCCTGCTTGGCGTGCAGGAATGTCCGAAGGAACGCGGAAAATTCCGCCGCCAGCTTCTGTCTGCGCAACTCCTCCGGAAAATCGATCACCCGCTGCTTGACCCGCTCCAGATAACCGTCACGGTCCATCAAAATTTCCCCCCGCACGATCCATGGAATGATGCTGCGGCTCTCGACTCCGGCGATCCATTCGTCCAAGGCGGCGGCCGCAACCGTGCGGATTTGCACCCGCTTGCCTTCCTTACGGACGTGCCGGACGCTGCGTTCACGCCCATCCCGCTCCACGACCGCAAGCAGCAGCAAGTCCAATCCGTCGATCAGCGGGTTGTACCGATACGGGTTGTCGATCAGCATGACGCCAATCAGGCCCGGTGCGTCCTGAATCCATTGCAGACATCGCGCCGTATCCATCGGTGAACCGGATCCCCCATCGTTTCTGGCATGATCGCAAAACATCGTATATAATGAAGATCTGCGATACTGTAGTTGTTCGACAGACATTCGGCATTTCCTGCTGCATTTCTGCATGGAACAGGCAACCGTCAACCGGTAAATGATGGGAGAGAGTCCGATGTTCTTCAAGACCGCGAAAATCAACGAGTTCCGCACCTGGGGGCTGCTGTTGACGATGATCGGCATGGGCCTGATGGTCGCAGGCACGGCGGGAATCGTTTTCTGGGGCGTGCAGTCGGGCAAAATCATCGCCGGCATCTTTCTCGTCCTGGGCATGATCGCCCTCATGCTCAGCATGGGCGTCTATTTCTGGGCCGGCATGCTGTCGACGAGCGCCGTCATGCTGATCTGTCCGGAATGCGGACGCCAGACGAAAATGCTCGGCCAGACCGACCGCTGCATGTTCTGCCGGACGATCCTCACGCAGGACCCGAACAAGGCGACGGCATTCCCCGAAGAAGAAGCGGATGGGACAGTGAACGCCGCATCGCCTGCGGCAGCGGAGAATAACCCGAAATGAAACGAAAACCCGCGGACGCGGCGGATTTGGGGCCGACGCATCCGGCGGGTTTTCATTTTGATTACGGACGGGCCTCCAGCGTATCGTGCAGCACTTGCCAAATTTCAGGCTTCTGGAACCCGCGCTGCCAGGTGGCGACGCCGGCGAGCTTGTATTTCCTCGCCAGCTCGGCCCGCGCCTTGATCGATGTCTCGTCTTCGATCCAGATCCGGTGGCGCCCTTCCTCCGTCTCGTATTCCACATAGTTCTGCCCGGTGCTGTCGTCATACGTCCGCTTGAGCCCGCGTTCCCGGATCAGCTTCTCGATCGCCTCCATGCCGAGCGCCCGCGAGCTGACCTCGACCGAGCCGTCGGCCTTCTTCTTCTCCGTCCATACGCGGGTGTACAGCGGAATGCCCATGATAAGCTTCGACGGCGGCACGCCGTCTTCCTCGAGGATGCGCTTGATGGACCGTTCGACCCACGGCAGCGACGAGACCGAACCGGCCTTCGGGCTCGACGCCCAATGCTCGTCGTACGTCATGACGATCATGTAGTCGACCACTTTCCCGAGCGCCTTCCGGTCCAGGAAAGCCGACCACATCTCGCTGTTTGACTTCGGCGTGACGTCGATCGAGACGACCAGGCCCTGTTCGTGCGCCAAAGGCACAAACTCGCGGACGAATTGGACGAGATTCTCCTTGTCCTTCGTGTAAACGTTCTCGAAGTCGATATTGATGCCCTGCAGTTTGTACGTCTCCGCATAGACAAGCAGCTGACGGATCATTTTAAGTCTTGTCGCGTATGTGGACAGCGCCTCCGTCGTCCGATCGGGATCGAAGCCGTTGCTCCACAGCGCCCACACCTGATAGCCGCGCTTGTGCGCCCAGGATACATAGGCCGGATCGGCCTTTGAACGAATCGCGCCCGAACCGTCTTTCAGTTCGAACCAGGTCGGGCTGACGACGTTGACGCCCGGCATCGGACCGATCTTCGACGGATCGGCCGGCACCTGATAGACCGCTTCCCAGGTCAGATTGATCTTGCGGCCGTTCGCCGGCCAGGGCAGAAAAGGATCTTCCCGCTCAGGCTCGGGAATGATCTCGAAGTCCGCAAGCGTAAAATCCGACTCGGCGGCGTAACCGGCATGCCCGGATGCGGTCTGCACGCGATACCAGCCTTTCTCCTCGCGCCAGATGCGCACATCCCCGCCGGCCGGGACCGTCTCGATGATCGGCGCCTTGATCGTCGGTTCTGAACGAACCGCCGCACCCTGCTCGACGGTTACGGACGCATTTTGGATCCCTTGTCCCGGACGCAGCAGCGTCACGATCCCGGTTTCCTCCGCCACTTCCGCGGTCAGCCCGTACAGGACGGTGACCGGCGCGAGCGGCAGATAGACGACATCCCCTTCAACCTCCGCGGCGATGGTCAGATCGAACGGTTCGCCGTTCATCTCCGCGGTCAGCGCCGCCGTCTTCAGCCGCACGACCTTGTCCGCCGTTGTCATAATGATCGATTCGCTGTCCGCTTCGTACCGGATCGGCACATCTTCACCGAGCACGGCCCGAATCATATCAAGCGGCAGCAGCACATTCGCATCCCGGACGCGCGCTTCGCCGTCCAGCTGCTCCCCGTTGTAAAAGACGGGATGCGCCGCACCGTAATCGGGCACGATCGTGTCGCGGTTCGGCTGCATCCGCTCCCACCAGGCGTATGCCGCGCCCGCCGCAGCCGAAAGCAGAATCAGCATGAACAGCATTCCCAGGATCGGTGCGGTCCGCCTGGTTCTCCGCCGCCGCGGCGCACGCATTCTCGTCAGTTCCACTTCCGGCTTCCCCTCTCTCCCCAATCCCTTGAAAAAACAAATACGTACAGCAGGCCGAAACGCTCAGGCTCCGGTCCCTGTACGTACATTGACGCAGACGCCCGCCCAAAAGTTGAGCAAGCGCGGATATAATTGCCGATCACGATTTACCGGCCTTGTCCGATGCCGCGCAATCCGGGCAAATGCCGTAAATTTCCATACGATGTCCTTCGACGATGAATCCTGTTTCCCGCGCGGCTGCCTTTTCCACTTCCAAAAGCGGCGGATACTCGAAATCGGTGATCCGTCCGCACGATTTGCAAATGCAATGATAATGATCCGACAGATCGGCGTCGAACCGGCTCGAATCGTCGCCGTAGGTCAGTTCGCGGACGAGACCGGCATCGACGAACAACCGGAGATTGTTGTATATCGTCGCAACGCTCATGCTCGGAAACTCCGGCGACAACGCGCGGTAAATCTCGTCAGCCGTCGGATGCGTCATCGAATTCATCAGGTAAGACAGAATCGCGTGGCGCTGCGGCGTCATGCGTACTCCGGTACTTTTCAGTTGTTCCAGCGCATCGCTGACGCTCGTTGCCATTGACGTTCACGCCTTTCTCTTATGCTACATCCATTGTAAAGTTTCAATTTTCAATTTGTCAATTCCGGGGGGACGGTCAATCCTTGCCAGCCTGCGGTCTTGCGCTATTCCATCGAAGCGGCGTGCACCCCGTCCAGTCCGCGGAGCCCGTCGAGCAGTTCCGCTTCGGCCGACCGTTTCAACCGGACGTGCAGATAGACGGCCAGCTGGTTCGGTCCGAGCTTCTCCGGCGCGTCCGCGTCATCCTCGTCCTGGAAACGCATTTTGCGCAGATCGCCCCCGCTTTGTTCAACCGTCTCCCTGAGCTTCTGCATGAGCCCCGGCCGGTCATCGACCCGCACCACGATGAGCCGCTCGGATTTCCGCCGGAACAACTTCCGCTCCAATTTGTTCAGCGCCCACAGCACGAACAGGACGAGCAAGGTGGAGACCGCCGCGGCAAAATAGAACCCCGCCCCGACGCCGAGTCCGATCGCCGCCGTCACCCAGACCGACGCGGCCGTCGTCAGTCCGGTCACGCTGCGTCCCGTCTGCAGGATCGTGCCCGCTCCGAGAAAACCGACGCCCGTGATCACCGCCGCCGCCAGACGGGCCGGGTCGACGCGGACGTTGAGCTCGTTGACGAACAGGGCGAAGCCGTAGATGGACAACAGCATCATCAAGCATGAACCAAGACATACCATGATATGCGTGCGCAGGCCGGCCGCGTGCTGCGACCGCTCCCGCTCCAGCCCGACCAGTCCGCCGAGCACGGCGGCCGACAGCAGACGCAGCAGAATTTGCCATTCACTGATGTACCACGGGTTGTCGACGACTGCGGCGAACGTGTTCACGACATCCCACTCCCGACAAATCAAACGGCTTGCGCAGTCCTGTTCCGGGCGGACGCATCCGTTTCGCATTTAAAGATACCGCCCCGGTCCGCACAGGCACGGAAGGGGCGGCTTGACATTTGACGGGCTTTACGACTTCAACACTTCCACGAGCAGTTGATTCACCAGCGCCGGATTCGCCTTGCCCTTCGTCTCCCGCATGACCTGGCCGACAAGGAAGCCGAGCGCCTTCTCCTTGCCGGAGCGGTAATCCTCGACGGACTGCGGGTTGGCGGCGACAACCTTCTCCACGATCTCGCGGATCGCGCCTTCGTCGCTGATCTGCACGAGCCCCTGTTCCTCGACGATCTGCTGCGGAAGCTTGCCGGTCTCGAGCATCGCCTTGAACACCGTCTTGGCGATCTTGCCGCTGATCGTCCCTTTCTCGATCAGGCCGATCATCTCGCCAAGACCTTGTCCCGTCAGCTTCACGTCGTCCAGTTCCAGGTTGTTCGCGTTCAGATAGCCGAGCAGATCGCCCATGATCCAGTTCGCGGCGGCTTTCGCGTCCTTCGTGTAGCGCAGGCTTTCCTCGAACAGGTCGGCCAGCTTCTTCGACGCCGTGATGACGCCGGCATCGTAGGACGAGAGGCCGTACTCGGACATGTAGCGCGCCTTGCGGGCGTCGGGCAGCTCCGGAATCGAAGCGCGGACGCGCGCCTTCCATTCCTCGTCGATGACGATCCGGACGAGGTCAGGATCGGGGAAGTAGCGGTAGTCATGCGCTTCTTCCTTGCCCCGCATCGACAGCGTCTTGCCCTGCGACTCGTCCCACCGGCGCGTCTCCTGCACGACTTCGCCGCCGCTGTCGAGAATGTCGGCCTGACGCCATTCCTCGTACTCGAGACCGCGCTGCACGCTGCGGAACGAGTTCATGTTCTTCAGCTCGGCGCGCACGCCGAACTTCTCCTGACCCCACGGGCGCAGCGAAATGTTCGCGTCGCAGCGGAGGGAACCTTCCTCCATCTTCACATCCGACACTTCGCAATAGAGCATGATCGCCCTGAGCTTCTCCAGATAGGCGCGCGCTTCCTCGGGCGAGCGGATGTCCGGCTCGGAGACGATCTCGATGAGCGGCGTGCCGACGCGGTTCAGGTCGACCAGCGAAGCATAGCCGCCTTCGACGTGGGTCAGCTTGCCGGCGTCCTCCTCGAGATGGACGCGCGTAATGCCGATCCGCTTCGTCTGGCCGTTCACTTCGATGTCGATCCACCCGTTCTTGCCGATCGGCTGGTCGTATTGCGAGATCTGGTACGCCTTCGGCAGGTCGGGGTAGAAATAGTTCTTCCGGTCAAACTTCGTCACGTCCGCAATCTCGCAATTGAGCGCCATCGCCGCCTTCATCGCGTACTCGACCGCCTGGCGGTTCACCACCGGCAGCACGCCCGGATGGCCGAGGCAGATCGGGCACGTGTGCGTATTCGGCGGAGCGCCGAAGGACGTGGAGCAGCCGCAGAAAATTTTCGTCTTCGTATGGAGCTCCACGTGCACTTCCAGGCCGATGACCGTTTCATATCTCGTCGTCGTTGTCATCGATCACGCACCTCCCACGGCCGCCGGACGCAGTTTGTGATGCTCCGTCGCCTGCTCGTATGCGTAAGCCGCGCGCAGCACCGTCGTCTCGTCGAACGCCTTGCCGATGATCTGCATGCCGACCGGCAGGCCGTCTGCCAGGCCGCACGGCACGCTGATCGCCGGCAGGCCGGCCAAGTTGACCGGAATCGTGCAGATGTCGTTCAAATACATGGTAAGCGGGTCATGGATCTGCTCGCCGATCTTGAACGCCGTCGTCGGCGCCGTCGGGCCGATGATGACGTCGAACTTCTCGAATACCTGGTCGAAGTCCTGCTTGATCAGCGTGCGGACCTTCTGCGCCTTCAGATAGTAGGCGTCATAATAACCGGAGCTGAGCGCGTACGTGCCCAGCATGATGCGGCGCTTCACTTCCGCGCCGAATCCCTGGCTGCGCGATTTGACGTACAGGTCGATCAGGTTGTCCGGGTTTTCGGCGCGCACGCCGTACCGGACGCCGTCGAAGCGCGCCAGGTTGGACGACGCCTCCGACGAAGCGAGCAAATAGTAAGCCGCGACCGCGTATTCCGTATGCGGCAGCGACACTTCTTCCCATGTCGCGCCGAGCGACTCGAACACTTTCAGCGCCGCCAGCACCGCATCCTTCACCTGCGGCGCGATGCCTTCGCCGAGGTACTCCTTCGGCACGCCGATGCGGAGGCCCCGCACGTCACCGGTGAGCGCCGCGGTGTAGTCCGGCACCTCGACGTCGGCCGACGTCGAATCCATCGGATCATGGCCGGCGATCGCCTGCAGCACGTAGACCGCGTCCTCGACGTTCTTCGTGATCGGGCCGATCTGGTCCAGCGAAGACGCGAAGGCGACGAGGCCGAAGCGCGAGACGCGCCCGTACGTCGGTTTCAGGCCGACGACGCCGCAGTAGGCGGCCGGCTGCCGGATCGAACCGCCCGTGTCGGAACCGAGGGCGAAGTAAACCTGCCGCGCCGCCACGGCCGCCGCAGATCCGCCGCTCGATCCGCCCGGAACCCGCTCCGGATCCCAGGGGTTGCGCGTCGGTCCCATCGCCGAGTTCTCGTTCGAACCGCCCATCGCGAATTCGTCCATGTTCAGCTTGCCGATCGTGACGGATTGCGCCGCGCGCAGCTTGTCCATCACGGTGGCGTTGTAGATCGGGATGTAATTGCTCAGGAAACGGCTGGCGCACGTCGTCTTCAGCCCGTCCGTCACAATGTTGTCCTTGATGCCGGCCGGCAGGCCGAAGAGCAGCCCGCGTTCTCCGCCTTCTTTCAGCTGCTTGTCCAGTTCGGCCGCCTGCGCCCGCGCGCCTTCTTCGTCCAGCGTAATGAACGCCTGCACGACGGGCTCGGTCTCCTTGATCCGGCTGAGCGAAGCCTCGACCAGATCGGAGACCGCAAGCTCCCCGCCGCTCAAGCGGTCGTGCAGTTCCTGCAATCGCAGATCCAATACGGACAACGGTCGTTCCTCCTCTTCCTATTCCAATACCGCCGGGACGCGGAATTGTCCGTCCTCTTCGTCCGGCGCGTTCAGCATGACTTTCTCGATCGGCCAGGACGGCCGCGGTTCATCGTCCCGCATCACGTTCGCGACGGGCAGGACGTGGCTCGTCGGCGGCACGTTTTCCGTATCCAGCTCGTTCAGCTTCTGCGCATAGTCCAGAATCGCGCCGAGCTGCTCCGCGTACTTCGCCTTCTCTTCCTCCGTCAGTTCGAGCCGCGCCAGCTTCGCCACGTGCTCGACATCCTGGATCGAAATGCTCATCGCTGCTTCCATTGCCTCCTTCGATTCCGATCAATTCCTTCCATTATATCGCACCGCTTGTCCGCGCTCAATCAGGGGAGGCTGCGAAGCGTGCGGCTTCCGCCCCCGCTTCTGCAAGGACTCCGGCGCGCTGCGGCGCCTCTTCGGTCAGACGCCTCGCCACTGCCCGCCGTCGACGACGATGGCCTGGCCCGTCATGTAGCTGTTCGCCGGCGAAGCGAGGAACGCCGCGTAGCGTGCGAATTCTTCCGGATCCCCCGAGCGCCCGAGCGGAATCGACGATTCCGAGCGCCGGCGCACTTCCTCCACCGGGATGCCTTCCCGTTCGGCGGATGCCCGGTCCAGACCCAAGATGCGGTCCGTCTCGAAACGGCCGGGACAGAGCGTATTGACGAGAATGCCCGCCGGAGCAAGCTCATTCGCGAGCGTCTTCACGAGACCGTGCAGGCCGGCCCGCAGCGTGTTGCTGAGCACGAGCCCCGGAATCGGCTGCTTAATCGCCACCGATGAAATGTTGACGATCCGGCCGCCCCCGATACGCTGCATATGCGGCACCGTCTCGCGGATGAGCCGGATAACGCTCATCAGGTTGAGCTGCACCGCCGCTTCCCAATGTTCATCCGTCATATCCATGAAAGCGCCGGACGGCGGTCCGCCCGCGTTGCAGATGAGCGCGTCGATCCGCCCGAACCGCCGCGCCGCCGCGTCCACCAGCGCCTTGATGTCGCCGGGCTGCGACACGTCCGCCCGCATGGCGAGCACATCACGTCCCGATGCCTTGCGGATCTCATCCGCCGTCCGCATAAGCTCCGCCTCATCGCGGGCGCAGATCGCGACATCCGCGCCTTCCAGCGCCAGCCGCATGGCGCACGCCTTGCCGAGCCCGCGGCTCGCCGCGGTCACGATCGCCGCCTTGCCCGTCCATCCCAGATCCATGTCGGTCCGTACCCTCCATCCGCAGAAGTTGTCCTTGGAAATTATACCTTTACGTCTCCGCGAATGAAAGACCGGCACCAAGAAGTTGACGCCGGCAAGCGCCGGCGTCCGTTGTGCATCAGATCCATGCCTTCAGATTCACTTGACGGATGAAGTCTTCCCGGCTCTGCACTTCCTTGCCGGTTCCTTCCCGGGATTCGGTCTCGCCGCCGTTCATGATCCGGCGGAACAGCTCTTCGTTGTGCGTCGCAAGCGCGTAATCGATGAGCGCCTCTCGCTCCACCCGCTCGGCTTCCCGTTTCAGCAGCACTTCTTCCGGCTCGATGTCGCCCGCCGGAACGAACACGTTCTTGTTCACTTTGGGCAGGCGGACGACGTAATCGAACGCATTGTCCGCATTCCGGTCATACGCGATGATATATCCATATTCGCCAATCGGCAGATTTTGCTCAAAATGATCCGCGACGACTATGACCCGTTGGCCAAGCTTGTACATCGTTCACCGCCCCTCTCGCTGCGCATTGCGGCATGCCGCCGCCTTCGCGTCATCCGGCTGCCGCTCCCTATAAATCTATCCTACTCAAAAACAGACCGGTATGCAAATCCCGGGAAAAGAAACCCTTGCTCCAATTCTATGCGGATATCCCGGATATGAGCACGGCGTCTGACCGGGCGCCCGTCTGCCGCCCGCCATGCCGGATAATCCGCCATTTCCGCGCACCCCGCTTACGGCAGCCGGATCAGCCGTTCGGGCGTGAGGGTAAGTGCGAGCGGCGGGCCTTCGGATTGCACGGCGTAACTGTTCTCGATGCCGACGACGCCGCGGCCGGGAAACGTAAACTTCGGCTCCACCGCGATGACCATCCCGGGTTCGAGCGGCATGTCGAAGCCGCGCGCGAGCACCGGCCACTCGTCCACCTCCAGCCCGATGCCGTGGCCGAGGAACCGGACCCGGTCGGCGCCGAAGCCCATGAAATGGTCGGCCAGCCCGGCCTCATCCGCCATGCGGACCGCTTCTTCATACAGCCGCTCCGCCGGCGTGCCCGGCACCAGCAGCTCTTCCGCGCGCCGGATGATCCGGACGGAAGTCTCGTAGGCCGCGAGCAGATCGTCCGGCAATGCGCCGATCACCGCGGTGCGCGTCTGGTCGATGATGTACCCGTCGATGCAGCAGCCGATGTCGATCAGAATCGGCTCGTTGCGCCCGATCGGACGCCGGCTGACACTCTGCGCCGCCGCCGGACCGAGCCCGCGGCCGCCTGCCGGGCCGTCGAACGCGGACGGTTCCGCCGCCGCTTCCCCGGCGCCGACCATGCCGGTCAGCACCTCCAGATTGTAGGCGCGCATCCGCATCGTCCCGATATGGCCGCGCTTGCGAACGGCGTGTTCGTACGCCGCCATCCACTCCAGCTCGGTGACGCCTTCGCGCAGCAGCGGCAGCGCCTCGTCCAGCGCTTCGGCGGCGGCTCGCGCAGCCGCCTGGATCCGCCCGATTTCATGCGGAGACTTCACCATGCGCAGGCGGCGCATCATGGCCGACCCGTCGGCCAGCTCCGCTCCCGCTCCGCGCAGCAGCTCGGCCAGCCGCAGGTAAAGCTGCGCGGGCAGCGCATCCAGCGGCGTCAGAACGGTCCTTCGTTCTCCGCTCCCGGTCAGCGGCGGAAAGTCGGCGGCCAGCTCCGCGCCGAACGCCTTGAACGAGCCGAGCGGCTTCGTCCTGACGCGCGACTCCCGTTCCGCCCTCGCCACACTTCGGCGGACGTAAAGCGTCGGTTCGCCCTCGTCGGGCACGAACAGATAACCGGCCTGCATCGTGCCGGTCAAATAGTAGAGATCCGTATTCTGCGAGACGAGCATGCCGGCATAGCCGCCTGCCTTGAGCTGCTCTTGCAGTCTGGCGATCCGCTTCTCCGTCTCTCCCGCCGGCAGCGCATGTTCCATCCTATGGCCTCCCCGCACCTTTCTCTCATGATTATATTCACCCACAACGACGGGATTGTCAAAGCCGTCCCGCTTCTCCTGAGCGAGGGGGATAGGGTGAAAAAGAACGCAAAAAACCGGGGACATCCGCGATTCCCCGGGATCTTCAATGAAGCGGCACCAGCTCCGCCGCCCCTTTCACATACCACTCGACCGGCCCCATGACGTTGAATCCGCGCGGATACCGGACCCGCGCGATGAGGATGACGCCGGGCCGCTTCAGCGTCACCTCGTAATTGTACGTTTCGTTGCGGTACGTGTACGGAAAGACGGCTTCCGCGTTCACGACACGCAGCACGGCGATCTCGACCGGATCGCGCAGCATCGCGCCCGGCAGCGGCTTGAGCGAAGCGTCCAGCCGCATGTTCACCCGCAAATACTGCAGTGCGGCCGATGCCGCCGCCGCTTCGTCGATGCGCAAGATGCCTGCCGCGAGCGCGTCCTGATCCAGCTGCTGCGCCCCCGCATGGGCGGCACGGTTCACCGCCCGCTTCGCTTCGAACAGGGTGCGGACCGCCATCTCCCCGTCGATCTGCAGCGCCAGCAGCATCATCCACACCGCCGCCATCAGCGTCAGCAGCAGCAGTTTGTGCATTCCGGCCTTAATTCCCCCCTTTCGGTCTGTAACGTCTCAGGCGCCGGTTCCACATCCCCCCTCCGGATTTCATCCGACGGCACCGGCTGGCCGCTGCCGGGCGCGTCATGTATGCAATCGGCCGCCGGACCGAAAGCCGGTTCGGCGAGCCGCCTGCATCCGCTCTGTCTCAAGGCACATATTCGCTCATTTTCATGCCTGTGGCGCTGATCAGCGCCTGTTCGTCCGGCGGCGCAATGCCGATCAGCCGGTCGATCTCGAACAACCGCTCGTAAGGGTAACGGATCGTCAGCACAATGCCGGCGCCCCGCCGGACCGGAGACTGCGGATTCGTCGCATCCTCGCCCGACGTCGCGGCCACCTCGTAGATCAGCTTCCCGGGCTCAAGCCCGTAGGCCGCGAGCCGGTTACGGGATGCGGCGATCATCGCGCCGTCGATATAGCCGTGCGATCCGTTCGCGCCGATCTCCAGCAAATAGTCGACCTCCTGCTGCAGCACCGCCTGCCGGACGATGAACACATGCTTGTAGACCGGCGCGAACATCATCCAGCAGAGCAGGGCGGCGAACAGCACGAACACGAGAACCGAACGCATCCGCCTGCGTCACCGCTTACGGGTTCAAAGCGCCGATCCGGGTGTTCGCGTTGTTGCCTTGAACTTCGATCTGCCTTTTCGTGCCGCCGTTCGGATTCGCGATGATCGTGTTGAACAGCACCACCACCACGATAAGCAGCATGACCGTCATCAGAATGTTGCGCATTCCCGCATCTCCTTCCCGAGAAAATATGAATTCCTGTTACTGCAACGATTGAAACAATTGCTGACTTTCCTGCACCCACGGATAGATGAAGATCTGGAACATGTACAGAATCGGTACGCCCGCCAGCACGAACAGCACGTAGGACGCCGCTTCCTTGCGGCTCTCGCGGCTCAGCTCGATCTTCGCCTTGTAATCGGCGATCCGCTCGCGAAGCAACGCGTAGAACGCGTCGTCTTCGCGCAGGCGCAGCGCCTCGATCGTCTCCGCGAAGCTGTCCGCTTCGGCCGTGCCGACGCGGCGCTTGAACCGCGCGATCGCTTCCCCCGCGTCGTGGTACCATTCCGCCAGCATGCGCCGCAGATCGGAGCGGATGACCGACGTGTAGGGCAGGCAGCGCGTCAGCTTCACGTGCAGGTGCAGCGCGGCTCCCGCGAAATAGAGCAGCTGATTGCTGACGGCCAGAATCTCCCGCATGATGAGCTCGGAGCGCGCCTTGCGCACCGATTCGAGCAGCGGCTTGTCGCACAGCGCGCAGGCCGCGAGCGCGGCCCCCGCCGCCTGCAGCCACAGGATGCGGTCCGCCGGCAGCGGCACGTACGCGGGGAAGGCCGCTCCGCAGATAAGCGCGGCTGATCCGAAGAGGATCGCAACCCGCCGGGCGAACATGTACCAGGCCGGGTCATACGCGAAGCCGCATCCCGCAAGCAGCGTTTCGCGCGTCAGGAAGCTCTGGCTGCCGCGGCGGATGCCCGCCGCCCGCAGCAGCCATTTCGGCGCAGGCTGCGGTCCGTCATCTTCAAACTGCAGATGCGTCCAGCGCGGACGGCGCCGGATCCACGCCTGCAGCAGGGCCGAGACGGACAGCGCGCACAACCCGAACTGGGCGACCAGCAGCAGCAAGGTCAAGCCGCGCACGATCGATGGATCGGCCAGCACTGTCAATCCCCCCTTTCACAATTTGCGGCGCGACAGCCAGATGCCCATCAGGAACGAGGCGAAGATCAGGGCCGCCGCGTTCAGCAGCATGTCGCGTCCGTGCGGATCCAGCACGTAGTACCGGTAAGCGCCTTCCGGGTTGTAGCGGACATTGATGCTGATGAACAGGGCAAGGAACAGGATCGGCGAGAAGTTGGCCAGCCGGATCTCAAGCAGCCTGTTGCGCTCCTGCTGATCCGCCCGCGCCGCCCGCCGCATGTCGGCGATCAGCTCCTTCAGGTTTTCCGCGATCGGTGCGCCGTCCGTCAGCGCGACCCGGAGCATGTTCGCGAAATATTCCGCCCAGACGTGGCCCACGGCCGACGAAAAGACCCGCAGGCTCGCTTCGTCATCGCCTTTGACCGACAGGTTGATGTACAGCTGCTCGAACACCGGCAGCAGCGGACCGGTGAGCCGCCGTTCCTCGACGATGCGGCCGAGCGCGATCCGCACCTGCCGCCCGCCGGTTGACAGGTAGCTCTGGTAGAACAGCTCCAACGCCGGCAGAAAGTCGATCCGGCTCTGCATCTGCCGATGCATCAGCGTCATCCGGATAATGATGTACGGCAGGCCTCCGAGCAGCACGGCCGCAATGGCCGCCCCCTTCACGGTCTGGATGACAAGCGCCCCCGCCGCTCCGCCCGCCGCGGCGAGCAGCGCGGACAGCCCGAGGAACGCCGCCGGACCGATGCCGGCGCGCGCGCTCTCCAGCAGGAGGGAGAGCCGCGCATGCGGTCCGGATACATAAGCGGCCATGCGCCGCTCCGCGCGCTCGATGAGTCCCGCCCGGCGGCGATGGCTGAGCCTCGCGGCGGTCCCTGAGCGGGACACCGCGGCGGCCAGCCAGCCGCGGATCGCAGTGAACATCAGCAGGAACAGCGCGCCCGTCGCCGCGGCCAGCATCGCGTCCAGGCTCAGCATGGCGCATCCGGGGCGATCGTCCAATCGTCCCGCTCCGGATCATAGACTGCCCAGTCGCGCACATGCGGGCCGTCCGGCCGCCATTCATACCGCCCGATGCGGACGATCCGCCGCTTGCCGCCGACGATGCGCATCTCGATGCCGACATCCGTCACCTGCCGGGTGATGCGGCGGACGAGCCGGTTGTCGTCCACCGCGCGCCCGTCGAGCATGCACATGTCGGCGATCGCCTCCGGCACGTCCTCCAGCGCGTTCGCGTGGACCGTCGTCATGCTGCCCCGATGGCCGCGTGTGCACGCCCGGACATACATGTTCGCGTCTTCGTCGCGGATCTCGGCATGGACGATGCGCTGCGGCGACTGGCGCAGCGCCAGCTTGAACGCCTGGGCGGAATCGTGCATCGGATCCTCCTCGTCGGCTTCGTACTCGATCACGTTTTTGTCCGGGAACGTCTTCCGCAGCATCAGCTCGAACCGACCTTCAATCGTCACGATCCGCTCCTCGTCGGGCAGTTCGGCGATCAGCGCCTTGATCAGATGCGTCTTGCCGGAGTTCGTCGGGCCGATGATGACGAGGTTCAGGCGCCGCTCCAGCACGTTCCGCAGCAGCCGCATCACCGCTTCGTTCATCGTGCCGTACTCCGGTCTGCACAGCTCGTCCAGCCGGTAGTGCCGCACCGTGTAGAACCGGATCGTCAGCGTCGGCTCGGCGGTATAGCCGAAGCCGGTCATCGTCACCCGCGACCCGTCGCTGAGGTTCACCTCCGCCCATCGCTTGCGCGGGCTGATCCGGTCGTTGTTGAACAGGACCAGGTTCTGCTGGATCCGCTCCACGTCCTTGACCGACTGGAACCGGTGAACCGATGGCACGGGCCTGCCGGACCGCACCTCGTAGATGCGCGTGCCGACCACCTGGATTTCCTCGAGTCCGTCCCTTGCCGCCAGAATCAGCTCCAGCACGTTCAGCCCGATCACTTCGGCGAAGATCGCTTCGGCAAGGCTCCCGTAAGGATGATGATAGCCCGGAAGCCGGTGAATCCGCTTGCGAAGCAGCCGCTCCTGGATGACGGCGAGCAGCTCGGCCCGCTCCTGCGGGAAGCCGAGAACGGCGCGGTTGAGCCGCTCGCCGTAGGATTGCCGCTGCTCCTCCGTCATCCCCTGCGGCGCCGTCAGATAGGCCCGCATCTCCTCGACCAGCCTGCGGAAGGCCGCCTCCCCTTCCGCGTCGTACGGGACGTCGGCCATCCCCGCATCATCCGGAACGGCCAGCCGCAATTTCGCCGCATAGTCGGTCGGCGAAAATTTCACCCGATCCGCGCCGCTCATCAGCTGACACCATTCCTGTGGGCGAGCAGCCGGCGATACCAGGGCTGCTGCGCGGCGCTGCGCCCGAACCGCACGCCGTGGCGGTTCATCAGCTCCCGGGCCGCATCGTCCATCGCTTTCCGGCCCGAGTCGTCCGTGAGCAGCCAGTCCATCAACGCGCCGTTGTCGAGCGCCGCCAGCAGCGGTTCCGTCAGGTTGAGCCGCCCGATGGCGCGGAGTCCGGTTTCTTTCTGCACATCTTTCAATGAGAACCCCCCATTTCTCCATGGCGGTGAAATGATGACCGCGTCGCAGTCCGCCGGTTCAATGCCGAACAGCGACTGGGCGAGTCCGAACCAGCGGCGTCCGTCTTCCTGGAAATGCGACAGCGCCGTCGTCGTGGCGACGATCCGGCTGTCCGCCGCCCGCATCGCGGCGACGGTGGCGGCGTTGTCCCAGTAGGCGCTCACGTCGGCGATCGTCAGGCAGAACGCCTCCCGCGCGGCATCGAGCAGATGCCCGATTTCCTCCGGCGCGTAGAACTCCGCCTGATCCCGCAGCAGATTGCCGAAGAAGACGAACAGATTGGGCATGCCGGACGGGCGGAAAGCCGCCGCCTTGAGCCGCTCCGGCGACAAGGTGGCCGCTTTCAGTTCGGGACGCATCCGGTCAAGCGACAGCGCCGGACGCTCGACGCGGACGTAGCGGTGCAGCTTGGAACTCTTGAGATTGAGGCAGAGATAGCCGACCGGCTGCCCGCTGTACTCCGCGATCCGGCAGGCGGCGGAGAATGCGCTGATCGTCGTGCCGATGTTCGGCGTCGTGCCGGTGAAGGTAACGAGCGTTCCCCGGTTCACGAGACCTCCACCTCCTCCGCCTTGCCGGCATCGGCCGCCGTATTCTCATGCGAATCCGGCACATAGGCGATGACCAGCTTCACCTTGCCGCTCCGGCACAGATTGTCGATGCGCAGCCACTGCTCCTCGGTCAGGTTCAGGTTGATGGCATCGATCGAACCGTTCGCGTCCCGCCGGGACAGGTAGAGCTGTTCGTAGTCGCCGCTGGCGCGGGATACGAGGCCGGTATGCTGCGGATCGTCGACCTCCAGGTTCGCCGGCGTCTTCACGGCGGCCACCGTCACCGGTTCCGGGAACAACCGGCCGGATTCGATCCCTTCACCCGACGCGTAAACAAGCGCCTTGTCCCCCGCGCGCAGCCCGTTCGACACCGAAAGAATATAGTCCTTCGGGATCTGGAACGTGGACTCGCCCCGCTTCGGCAGCAGCCGGAAACGGTCCAGCTTCCAGTCGAGCACGGGCTCGTCCCGGCCGAGCGGTACCGCCGTCTCCATGCCGGCGACCGCGTGGAGGTCGGTCACCATGCCCGGCATGAAGGCGGCCTTCGTGATCGTCTTCATCCCGAGCGCATCGGCCGACAACCGCTCGCCCGCGGGAATGAAGCGGACCGGCACGACGACCTGCACCGTCTCCTGCAGCTCGATCTGCCTGAGCTGCAGCTCATGGATGCAATAGATCAGCACGCCGGCGAGCACCGCCGCGGCCGCGCTGATCGCCAGGTTCCGTCTTCTGTTCATCGCGTCTCCTTTCCGCCTGCAACAAAAAAAGAACGCTGCACAAGGGACATTCCCTCTGCATGCGTTCTTCGCATGTCACAGACCATATGGCATTTACGTTGATTCCTATATTAGCAAAATATAACTGCCCTGTCTATATCATGGAGAAAAATTTTATTTGATGACCCTGCACGCTCCCATGGGGCTGCGCTAATCGCGTGCCACCATGCGGCCGAGCGTATGGTCCGCATCATCTTCCGCATGGAACGCTTCGGAGGCGATCATCAGGTTGATGCCCGCCATTTCCAGGTAACCGCGCTGCAGGGACTCCATGGTGTGGCGCCCGTTCCGCCCGCGCAGCCACTCCGCCACGGCCCGGCGGACGATCTCGCCCCGGCTCCGCCGTTCCTGCCTGGCGACGGCATCCATATCGCTTAGCAATGTTCCCGGCAGATGGATCGTTATCCGTTTCATTCTGCGCTGTTTTGACAATCGTGACGCACCTCCGCTGCTCTCCGTCCCGCATGGCCTCCACCGGTCATGCGGCTTGAACCTCACCCAAGTACAATTCGCCTCTTTCGGCGCAAATCCTCTCGCCCGCGCAGCATTTTCATCCGGTAATTCACTCCAAAGCATGCCATTTATTTCCTTTCAACAGCACAAAAAAAGAACCGATCGGCTCGGCTCGATGATCCGTATGAATCCGCTTGGCGAACGTCCATCGGTCCAGCCGCGCACTAGAAATCGATCAGACCGACACTGATGGAGAGCGATTCGTCGACTTTCTTCATCGTCTCGTCGTCCAGATGCGTGATTTTGTCCGTAAGACGCTGCTTGTCGATCGTGCGGATCTGCTCGAGCAGCACGACCGAATCCCGGTCGAAGCCGTGCGCTTCCGCACTGAGCTCGACATGGGTGGGCAGCTTCGCTTTCTGAATCTTCGCCGTAATCGCCGCGACAATCACCGTCGGGCTGAACCGGTTGCCGATGTCGTTCTGGATGATCAGCACGGGGCGTACGCCGCCCTGCTCTGATCCGACCACCGGCGACAAATCTGCGAAAAACACATCCCCGCGTTTTACGATCAAACCTTTACACCCCGCTTACGAGACGGCCGAGCGTGTCGTCGGCATCATCCTCCGCCTGGAATGCTTCAGCGGCCATGTGCAGGTTGATGTTCGCCATCTCGAGATATCCCCGCTGCATGGAATCACGGATTTGACGCTTCTTCCGTTCGGTAAGATAGAGCTTCATCGCCTGGCGGATGAATTCGCTGCGGTTCGACTTCTCTCGCGCCACGATCCCGTCCACTTCCCGAAGCAACTGATCCGGCAGACTGATCATGATCCGTTTCGTGTTCCGCAGATCGGCCAAATCCGTCGCACCTCCAAAACATTTCCAATCCAGCCTCTTACCAGTATGCCGTTGCCCTGGTTCGATTATACACCCATATCTATGATCGCGAAAACGCGGAAATGACGGGGACACGGCGTCATCCGGCAAGTCCGTTCCGCACTTCCACCGGCTTGCCGCCGCGGATGTAGACCCGGGGCACCCGGGCGGCGAGCATGCAGACGATTTCGTAATTGATCGTACCGAGCAGCGACGCGATTTCGTCGGCCGTGATGACCTCATCGCCCTGCCGTCCGATGAGAACGACTTCTTCCCCGGCCTCCACCGGGCTGCCGAACCCTTCCGCCCGATCCGCCGGTCCCAGCGCGATCATGCATTGATCCATGCAGATCGTGCCGAGCACGGGCACGCGGACACCGCGCACCAGCGCCTCCGCCTTGCCGGTCAGCATCCGGCTGTAGCCGTCCGCGTAGCCGATCGGCAGCGTGCCGATCCGCTCTTCGCCGCGCGTCACATAGCGCGTGCCGTAGCTGATGCCCCACCCGGGCGGCGCGGTCTTCGTCATCACGATTTCGGTCTTCAGCGTCAGGACCGGCTCCAGCTCGATCCGCGTTTTCCCGACTTCCGCGGACGGATAGAGGCCGTACATGCCGATGCCGAGCCGCAGCATGCCGCCCGTCCATTCCGGCGTGTCGATGCCCGCCGCGCTGTTGCCGAGATGAATGAGCGGGATGTCGAGTCCGCGGCGGCGCACGGCTTCCGTCACGGCGGCGAACCGCTCGTGCTGCAGGCGGGTGTAGGATTTGTCCGCTTCATCCGCGCGTGCGAAGTGGGTGAACAGCCCTTCCACTTCGACGCCCGGCGTGCGCATGGCCCGCTCGACGAACCGGACCGCTTCCTCCGGCAGCACCCCGAGCCGGCCCATGCCGGTGTCCACCTTGACGTGCACGCGCAGCGGACGCGTGCCGGGCCGCGCCGCCGCTTCCAGCGCGTCTTCGCGGAACATGGCGACCGATATGTCCAATTCGCGGGCGACGGAGAAGCCCTCGGGCGGCACATACCCAAGCACGAGAATCGGCGCCTCTATCCCTCCGCGGCGGAGCTGCACCGCCTCGTCGAGAAACGCGACGCCGAGCATGTCCGCGCCTGCCGAGACCGACTCCCGCGCAATCTCGACGGCTCCGTGGCCGTAGGCGTTCGCCTTCACGGAAGCCATAAGCTTCGTTCCGGGCGCAAGCGCCCGCCGGAACGCCGCGATGTTCCGGCTCAGTGCATCCAGCGAAATTTCCGCGCGGGTCGGTCGATAATATGTGTCCATCCGGGTTTCACCTTCGTTTTCCGTTCTCCTGAACCATGCAATTATCGTATATGGTTCAATCCCGGACTGTCAAACGGGCGGCGGTGTTTCCAGTTGAAAATCATACTGTTGCCGGATTGTTTAAATTCAAAAAAACAGGTCCCCGGCCAGATTGCAAACGTGTCTCCGGTCAGCCGTCTATATGCTCCGGGACCATGCGTCGCGGGGCGTCTCCCAAAGAAATGGGAACCTGGCACCAGGTTCCCGCATTGTCATTTCTCCATTTCCTCCAGCACGGATTGGGCAATCTTCACCATCTCGTCCTCGGGTAGCTCGGCCGACGTCAGCCGGTATTCATATCCCTGGTACGTCCAGGTGAGCGTCTGCTGCACGTCGCCCGCGAGCAGCCCCCACGTATGGCCGAGATCGAGCATGACGCCCGGGACAAGCGCAGCGTCCACATCCTTCGGCTTCGTCTGGAACAGCGTGTAATTGTAGGTGCCGGTGAAGCGCATCAGCACGCCTTTGCTGCCGTCGGCTTGCGTGATGTCGGTGATGTCCTTGAGCGCGACGCCCTCGGGATAATAGGAAGGCTCCATCGGAACAAAATCGTCCGCCGCTTCGCCGCCTGCCGCCGCTTCATCCGGAACGGTGCCGGCATCGGTCTCGTCCGTCGCCGATTTGTCGGGATTGTCGCCGGTATTCGCATCGTCCGTCGCCGTTTTGTCCGAATCGCCGTGGCTGCCGTGTTCGCCTTCCTCCCGGCCGGGAGCGTCCGCCGATTTGTCCTGCTCCTCCTGTTGCTGCGCGGCGCCGAGATTCGCGGCCATATCGAACGCCTTCTCGTCGAACGTCACGTCGAAACGGAACTGGTCGAATTTCACCTCGACCATCACATTCGCGTTCGCGTCGCTCACTTCCACCCGCTGCGGCGCGTACGTTTTCTGGTCGAGCCATATTTTCTGCCGCGCCAGGGAGCCGTTCTGGTAGTTCGCCATCACATCGAACACGTACGACTCCTTGTCGATTGCGAACTGCCGGGAGTTGTCGAGCAGAATGCTCTGCACCAGCGTCTGGTACAGGTAAACCTGCCCCTGGTTCTGCGGCCAGTCGCTCTGGAAGCGGAAGCTCTTCTTCAGTTTCGGGGTCAGCACGAACACGCCTTCGTCGTTGCGCAGCACGATCTGGGTGATGTCCTTGGCGGCGTTGGTCAGCGCGACCCTGTAATAGGACGGTTTCTTGTACCAGACTTCCACCTGGTATTGGAGCGGCTGCTGTCCGGTGTGAAGCGTCATCGTTCCCCTGCCCTGGTAGCTCTTCAAGCCGTCGAGCTTGCCGTCCAGATCTTTCACCACCGACTCGGCGCTCCTGGCTCCGCATCCCGCAAGGATGAGGGTGACGCACAGGACGACGGCCGCCGCCCATTTCATGCGACGCATTGGATCATCCCCTCTACACAGTGGTTTTCCGACTGATAACATGTCTATGAGGGGACTTGGCCGATTATGCGGACAGGATTGACGAGCTTGGGGCGGGGTTGAAGGGGGAAAAGCCGCGAGCGAAGGCATGTACACGCCACGGGGAACCGCCGGTGTACACGCCGAAACCCCACGCTGAACGCCCTTTCACCCCCTGCCTTGCAAACACGGCGCAAACAACGGCGAGGCGAAATCGTTTACAACCACCCCATGAGCCGAGCGCGCGTTTGTATGGTGCGGCATGGAAAAAGGGAACCCATCGGCGGGTTCCCTTGGAGGATGATCCTGCTTCACGCAAGTGACCGCCGCGCGGCAAGTCAGGCCTGCTGGTGTACAACCGGAAGCCGCACAAGCTCGTCGAACTTTGCGGCGGCGGCTTCCTGAAGACCGGGAAGCAGGTGGCTGTATCTGTCCAGCGTGATGGTCACGGAGGAATGGCCGAGGCGTTCGCTGACGACCTTGGGGTGGACGCCTGCCTTCAGCAATAGGCTGGCGTGGGTGTGCCGCAAATCGTGGATGCGGATGTAGGGCAGGCTGGATTTTTTGAAAAAGTGGCGCCACACGCCCTCCAGCTGCTGGGGCGTCAGCGGCTTGCCGTTCCGCTGGCAAAAGACCAAACCGTAGTCTTCAAAAACTGGGGCGGCCAGCCGGTCCTCCATCTGCCATACGCGATGCTTCCTTAATACAGCCACCGTTTGCGGAGACAATGCGATGTTTCGAATACCCGCAGCGGTCTTCGGTTCCTGAAAGACGTATCCGTTGTATCCTCTTACGTACGACCGGCGTACGGTCAGCTTCGCATTCTCAAAGTCAATGTCGGCCCATTTGAGAGCAAGCAGCTCGCCTCTGCGCATCCCGGTCGTTGCGGCCAGGAAAAAGATTGCGTAATACCGGGGGTTCTTGAATTCCCGGAAAAATTGGGCCAGTTGTTGTTCGTCCCACACCCGCATTTCACGCTTCGGCACTTTGGGAGCCTTGACAAGCTTGGCGGCGTTCATTTCTGCCAGCCCCCATTTCGTTGCGGTTTCGAGGCCGTCATGAAGCACCTTGTGAACGTGTTTTACTGTTTGCGGCGCAAGCCCGTCTTCCAGCATCTCCTCATACACGGACAGAAGCATTTGCGGTGTGAGTTTGCCCAGTTTTATGGAGCCGAGGCGGGGGACGATATGGTAGTTGACAAGCCAACCATACGTGCTGTAAGTGCCGGGACGCACGTATTGCTTCTTGTATGTCAGCCAATTCGCAAAATAACTGGCGACCGTTTCGTTGGTCGGATTAGGCACCTTCATCCCCTGCCCCATCGCCGCCAACGTCTTCGCCAGTTCCGCCTCGGCTTCTGCTTTGGTTGCAAAACCGGACCGCCACTTTTGCCGCCTGCGTCCCGTAACCGGATGTTTTCCAGCCTCTACGACAAAGGCCCATTTTTTACCCCTTTTGATGATACAGCCCCGCATCGGGGTTTTCCCTCCTTTCCCCACCATTGAAAAAAAATCGAAAATGCCTTCAACAAGCACAGTCCTTTCCGGAAAAGTTAAACTGGGTTAAACCGGGTTTAACAAGCCCATGCCGGACACATCCGATGTGAAGATTTGTCCTTTCTGCAAAGCGCCGGGATGCGACAAAAAACGACAAGATGCGAAAGAAATAATTGTGGTGCGACAGCTTGCCGTGTTTTAATGAAGGTAAAAACAGGAAAGGCGGTGAGGTGCAGTGACGGAGCTGCTGACTACAGAGGAACTTTGCCGGAAGCTCAAAACCAGCCGCCGCAGCCTGGAAAGGCTGAGAAAGCGGGGAATGCCCTGTATGATGCTGGGGAGGGCGCCCCGATTCGATTACGATGCCGTTTTGCAGTGGCTGAAACAGCAGCAGGAAGCGCAAGACGTCGTTGATTACGAATTTTAGCCCCTGACTGTTCACAAAATTTTCACAAAGTATCCCCGAGTTCGTCCCTGACGAAACGGAGATCGCGCAACCGATGGATTTATGGCATTTCGGCTCGTGTCAAGCGTCTGTGAAAATGTCAGGTTAACTGTTCTATGAAAATGTCAGGGATGATAGCTGATTAAACAACCGCCGTCCTCTTGCAGACTAGCCGGATGCTGTGCTACGCTGTAACTGCTTGCTGGAGAATGGTTTTCTCCAGGGATGGTTTGCAGCGGGCTTGCGAGGGGACGCAGGCACCGCTTCTTTTTTGGCCATTGTTGGCGCCGGGGTCTGTGAGGCCTGCGTCTCCACACAAGGCCAGGCCCGCCCTTGATCCCACAGCCACACTTGTCCATCCATGCCGACACGCACTTCGACGACGCTCTTCGCTTCCCAGCGCGGAACACCGGGGACGGGCTTTGGC
>Ga0310835_100457_pt1 | contig 20989 bp, 27 predicted proteins | sample SM_ome_3_FD_201308 | JGI IMG/M metagenome (GOLD analysis project Ga0310835, IMG submission 201308) | Sorghum-adapted microbial communities enriched on stacked mutant (SM) sorghum from Joint BioEnergy Institute, Emeryville, California... ...
AAGTGGCGCGCCGTGCGCAACTGGACCCGAGCGCTCGCCGCGTTCAAGATCTACTTCGAGGACCGCATCCCCGACTGACATGACAACAGTCGCCCCGGCCTCACCCACAGAACGTCGGACACCCTCCGGCCCAGGCGTAATAGCCCGACCTGCTGACGCCGAGCAGCCGGCAGGCCACGGAGATCGGGGTTCGGGCCTCCTCCGCCGCGATGATCCGATACGCCGTCACCGGGTCGCGCTCTCCGTCGCGAAGAAGGCCGCGGCTCGCTTGAGCAGATCACGCTCCTGGCGCAGCCGCTGGTTCTCTCGCCGCAACCTGGCCAGCTCGACGCGCTCGTCAGTGGTCAAGCCGTCGTCGCGCTCGCGGCGATCGATCTGGTCCTGGCGGCGCCAGTTGCGCAGCGTCTGCTGCGACACCCCGAGGCTCTCGGACAGCTCGCGCGGTGTGCGACCAGCGCGCAGCAACTCGATCGCCTCGCGGCGGAACTCAGGCGGATAGGCGGGACGGGTTCTCGGCATCGACAGACACATCCTTTCGCGGCCTGCACCTCGCAAGCCATCAGGTGTCCGTCAAAGCGGGGGAACTCCAGATCGACAAGGCCACCGGCCTGACGCGACGCAACACCGTCGACCTCGCGCGCATCGCCCGCAGCGAGGATCCGCGCCACGGCAACTGCCTGCGGGCCGCGCTGCGGCTGTGGCGCGAGTACCTGGCCGTCACGCACGTCGAGTACACGCGCGTCGTCGACGAGCTCGCCGCCGCCGTGACGTTCTCGCTCCCGGGAAAGGCAGGCTCGCTTTACAGGGCCGACGGGTGGCGAAAGCTGCGCGATCGGAAACCGTCGCGCGGTGGTGGGGGCCTTGATGCGCTGCGCCTCCGCGGTCGTCAGGCCCGGGCGCTTGCCGGCATCGGTCTCGGCCTGGCGCACCCAGTTCCTGAGCGTCTCGGCCGTCATCCCGAACTTGCCGGCGATCGACGTGATCGCCGCCCACTGCGACTCGTACTCATGCTGCTGTTCAAACACCATCCGCGTCGCCCGCTCACGGACCTCACGCGGATACGGCGGCTTCCTCGACATATGGCTTGGATCCTCTCAAGAGATCAAGCCTCCAACTTCTCCGGGGCGGTTCAGTCGGGCGCGACCGGTGCCGTTGGATCGGGAACGGAGGAGAGTCGCCGCTCCCGGAACGCGCATCGAGAGTCCGGGAGCGCTGGTGTGGATTCTCTACGGCTTCGAGCTGAAGCGGAACGCGGCGATGCCGATGATCGACTGCCGCTCCCCCTTCTTCACGTACACGGTCACTGACGCCTTTCCTTGGCACCACTCGCTGCCGCCGTTGACGATGTCGTCGTACGAGCTGAGCGTGAGCGACATCGGCTTGCCCTTACCGGGCTTTCGGCTGCTCTCGGCTGTGACGAAGGACGCGCAGTTCGCGCCTCTGGCGCCCACCAGGGTGGCTCCGTAGAACTCTCCGGGCTTCAACGTGCGGTTGGTGGTCCATCGCACCCTGATCGAGCTGTCATCAACGATCGGTTTCTTCGGGGAGACGGATAGGTCGACCCAAGAGGCTGCACTCGCGGTTGCAGTGGCGATGGCGAAGATTGCGGTCGTGACGAATGCGCAGCGTTTGAGCATGGTTGGCGAGGGTATGTCATCTAAGACATAGGTGTCAATCGAGACGACTCGAACGGCGGGGCGGTGGTATCGCCAGACCCCGAGCCGCAGCTGCACGAGTTCGCGCGAAACCTCCGTGCGACGCGCGAGGCTGCCGGCATGTCCCAGGTCGAACTGGCCGAGCGATCTGGAGTGTCGCTGGCGCACGTCAACAGACTCGAGAACGCGCGACGCGAGCCGGGAATGAAGACGATCATCCGGCTCTCGCGCGCTATGGGGACGACGCCGAGCGAACTCTTCCGCGGCGTCGAGTAGTCGCCGCCGGATCAGCCGAGCAGCACCCCTGCACCGCATTCGACAAGTGGCGCGTGATCCCCATCGTCGACGACGATTACCGCGTCTGTGACGCAGTGCTGACGTTCTACTGATCCGACCCCAGAACGAAAGGAGCCGCCGTGCCGAACATCGGACCCACCGGGCTGGTGATTGTCCTCGTCGTCGCCCTCTTCGTCCTCGGCCCGAAGAAGCTGCCGGCGGGCGGGCGGTCGTTGGGCGAGGGCATCCGCGGCTTCCGCGAATCGATCAGCGGCAAGGCCGACCGCGCCGACGCCGACCGGGGGCCGAGCGGCGCCGATCCACCTGGGGACCACCCGACCCGCCGGCCGCCTACCTCCGTGCCGCTGGGGAGGCGGTGCCCGCGAGGGGCGCCTGTTCCTCGTAGACCGCCACGACCCGCGCCCACGCCGCGCTCGCGCGCTCGAGCTTCACCGGAAAGGCGATCACGCGGAAGCCGGTCGGGCGAGGCAGCGCGTCCAGGTTGCAGAGCTTCTCGATCTGGCAGTAGGGGTGCTCCTTGCCGTAGAAGTGGGCCTCCCACAGCTGCTCGACGTCGCCCTCGCGGGCCTCAGCGGCCATGACGTCGAACGGGCGATCCAGCCCCCAGGCGTCGATGCCGATCAGCCGGACCCCGCGCTCCACGAGGTACGCCACGGCCGTGCGGCGCAGCCCCGCGTGGCGGTTCTCGTAGCCCGGCTCGGCGAAGTGGCGTGAGGCGTCGGTGCGGACGAGGACGATGTCGTACGGCTCCAGGCGATGCCCGACCTCGGCGAGCGCGCGGGCCACGTCGTCGGCGTCGATGCCCGCTCCGGCCGGCAAGGACGAGAAGTCCAGCAGGACGCCTCGGCCGAAGCACCAGGACAGCGGCACGCGGTCGATCGTGAGCGCCGCCGCTCCGGCCGACTCGGGCCCGTAGTGGTAGGGCGCGTCGACGTGCGTCCCCGTGTGGCTCGACAACGTGACGCTCTCCACCGCGGCCATGCGCCCGTCGGGCCAGACGTCAGTGGGGATGCCGAGCGCCCCCTCGTACATCGCGGGCGTCTGCGCATGGTCGACGTAGGTGATGTGATGGGCGTTGGGCTCGTGGCCGGCGGTCTCGTTGGAGACCCGGTCGCTGAGGTCGACGAGCGTCGTGGTCACCCGGCCACGCGTGAACGTCTCGATCGCCGCAGACATCACAGCGGCGGTAGCCCGATGATCTCGCGCGCCTCGGCCGGCGTCGCGGGCTCATGGCCGAGCTCCCGCACGATGCGCACGGTGCGCTCCACGAGCTGCTCTGCGGCTCGTCGCCTTGACCGAGCGACGATCGGACGCGGCAAGGTCCTCCCGCAACGCGCGGGAGGACCGGCCGCGGATCTGGCTCTACGTGTTTCTAGGGCGGTGTTCGGGCCGGCGCCGCCGCCGGGGCGAACGAGCAGCCGAACCGAATCTGGCTCTACGTGTTTGTGGGCCCGGTCCGCGCGGGCGCGGGGGGAGAGCAGACGACCAAGTCTGGCTCTACGTGTTTCTGGGCCCCGCACCTCCTCGCGCGCATACTGTCCGTGATGGCGACTACATTCGTCGGTCATTCCCAGCGACGCCGACGGAGGAGCGCCATGCCCAACACCATCACCGTCCAGGAGGCCATCGGGTTCATCCCGCCCGGGGGGGATCCTCCCGCGCCCTCGACAAGGGGGCATGCCGAACAGCTGTCGCTCCTCAGCGCCAAGGCGATGCGCCAGCTGAGCCTCGAGCCGCCCTCCGGCGTCAACCCCGACACGTGCCGGCTGTGCGACGAGAACCCGAACCGTCGCTGCCGCGCATGCACGGCACGGCGCGAGCGGGCCGTGCGCCTGGCCGCCCAGCACCTCGACCTCGACGAGCTCGCCGCGCGCCTCGAGCTCAGCTTCGAGCAGAAGCTGGAGCTCACCGAGCACGAGCAGAACGTCGTGGCCATCGCCGCGGCCACGATGAACATCAGCCCGACGCGGTTCGTGCGACTGCTCGAGCAGCACCTCGCCGCCATGTCCGCCGCCGCGAGTCCCGACACGCGCACCGTCCCCAACGCGCCGCTGCGCCGGCTGCTGGCCTACCAGCAGCTCGAGGACCCCGACCTCAACGTTTCCTCGCTCGCTCGCCGGCTGGACTGGCACCCCGCCGAGCTCGGCCGGCGCCTAGGCAAGTACGCCGCCTCGCGCCAGCGCAAGCCCGACGGGCGTGTGTACGGCGGCCACTACAAGACCGAGATGCGCCGCCGCGACGCCGAGGAGATCGTGCGCGCGCTCGGCTACGCGCCCGCCCAGCTGGACGATCTGCTGCGCCGCTTCGGAGCCAGCGTGTGAAGGCGCCGCCGATCATCCACGCGTTCAGGCTGGGCTTCTCGGCGACGGTTCTGCTGGCAGCAACCAGCGCCGTGCTCGCCGGCGACGACATCCTGCTGTGGGCGCCGGCGGCAGTCGCCGGCGCCGTCCTCACCGCGCGTGCCTGGACGCGCCTGCACGCCAGAGCGCGACGTCCAGGAGCCCGGCCGTGAACGAGATCCGCGCAGGCGGCGTGGGGGAGGAGAACCGGTGGGGCGCTCGCTGACGCGCTGGCTGCTGCTGTCGGCGCTGGTGCGCGCCGTCTGGGCGGGTCTGCGCGGCACCCGGGTGCTGCTGTTGGGCGCCGGCGTCGTGTCGGCCGTCCTGGTCGGGTGCGGCTCGCTCAACGGCCTGATGGGATCGCAGCCCGAGACCCCGAAGGGGCGCGCGCAGGTCGTGAGCGTCGCCGACGGCGACACGATCACGATCCGCGACGGATCGAGCACCGCGCGCGTGCGCCTGCTGGGCATCGACACGCCAGAGATCGGCGACGACGAGTGCGGCGCTCGCCACGCCAAGGCGCGCACGGTCCAGCTGCTCGCGCGTCGCCCGGTCGACCGCAGCGGAGACGGGCTGGCCGACGCGTTCGCCGGCGGCGGGCGCCGTGTGCGCCTGCAGACCAACTCCGCTGGCGAGCAGACCGACCACTACGGCCGCCTGCTGGCCTACGTGTACGTCGGCCGGCGGCCCGTCAGCGTCCAGGAAATCCTCGTACGCGAAGGGCTCGCCACCGTCTACCGCTTCCGCGGCCGCGACCTCGACCTCGCCGATCGCCTCGAGGACGCCCGCGTGGCCGCCCGGCGCGCAAAGCGCGGCATCTGGGGCGAGTTGGGCTGCGGCGGCGACTTCCACTCCAACCGGCCCGGCGTGCAGCGCTGACGAACCCCTAGCGTCGTCGGTCATGTCGAGCACGCTGCGCGATCGCGACCCCGACGAGATCCGCGCCGCCACGCGCATCGCCCGCGCCCAATGGCAGGAAACCACGCCCGCCACAGGCGAGCCCGCCTACACGCTGGCCGACATCGCCGCCAACCTCGGCCTGGAACCCTGGGAGACCGCCGCGCTGATCGCCGGCGACGTCGACCCCGCGGCGATCCCCGCCAGCGGCCGGGCGCTGGCCGCCTACCGCCGCCAGGTGATGGTCGCACTCACCGAGGCTCTCACGGCGCAGCGCGTCCCGCGCGGCCAGATCGCCAGCCGCCTCGGCGTCAGCCCACGCACGATCGACGCCTACCGCTACGACCCGACCAACGCCAAGCATCGCGAGTTCCGGCTCCTGCGACGCGGCACCTGCCGCCGCTGCGGCCGACCGACGACCTATCTGCGCAAGGGCCGCTCGTCGGCGCTGTGCGCGTCGTGTCGCCCGACCAGCGCACCCAGCACGTGGACGCGCGAGACCGCCGTCCAGGCGCTGCGCGAATGGGAGCAGACCTTCGGGTTTCGCCCCACGCTTCAAGACCTCGATCGCGCTCGCGCCCAGGCCCGCGGGCCCGACGCGGTCGCCCGCCTCGACCAGGTCCGCGTCCCCTCGCCGCGCGCCCTTCGCCGCCTCTTCGGCAGCGGACCCGCCGGTCTGCAGGAGGCCTTCGACGACCCCGCCGACCATCCCCAACCCGGTGGCGGAGACACGGATTGATCGCACTTTGCGCGGGCATTGCAACCGACCGTTCTCGCCGTCTGAGAAGGCGTGCATCATGGCCGCCTCGATGACCGCCGTGACCGCCACGACCGCCCGCTGACGATGGCTGCCAGCGTCGCCCCGATCCTCGAGATCACCACCGAGAACAGCTCCGACCTGGTGCGCAACATGGCCACCGACGTTGGGCCGCTGCAGTTCGTGCGCGAGTTCACGCTCAACGGCATCGAGGCGGTCCGCGCGCTGGGGCCAGGCGCCCGCGGCCAGGTCGTCTGGGACGTCGACTGGGCGCTTGTCGAGCAGTCCGACGGGCACCTGCGAAAGCTGTCGGTCACCGACACCGGCATCGGCATGACCGGGCCGCAGATGCTGCGCTTCCTCAACAGCCTGGCCAGCTCCGGCAAGGACATCGGCCGCGGCAAGAACAAGGGCGTGGGGGCCAAGATCAGCGGCGCCGCGGTCAGCCCCGCCGGCGTCGTATACCGCTCCTGGCACCACGGGCAGGGCGCGACCGTCACCTTCTGCCGCCACGGCGAGCGCGAAGACGACCCGTGGGGGCTGGTGCCCCAGCGCGACGACGCTGCCGGCGCCGCCAACTACTTCCGGCCGCTGACCGACGACGACAAGCCCTACCTGCTGCGCGAGCGCGATCACGGCACCCAGATCACCCTCCTGGGCCACGACGAGCGCGACGACACCACGATCGCCCCGGCCGCCGTGCAGGAGGGCCGCCAACGCTGGCTGATCCGGTCGCTGAACATGCGCTTCTTCCGGCTGCCCGACGACGTCGAGGTGTTCGTGCGCGAGGGCAACGAGATCAAGCCCGGAAGCTGGCAGCCCGGCCAGCTGACCCGCGCCTACGGCACCGGCCACTTCCTGTCTGACCCCGACCGCGTCGCCGCCAACGGCACCGTCGACCTGGGCAACGCGACCGCGCACTGGTGGCTGCTCAGCGACGACCCCGAAGCCCGCGGCCGCGACAGCGGCGAATGGTGCGCCGGCGGGCACGTCGCGGCACTCTGGCACGACGAGCTCTACGAGGTTCGCGAGACCTCGCACGGCGGCTACGCGCGCCTCAGCGAGTTCGGCATCCGCCTGGGGGCCGACCGGGTCGTGCTCTACGTCGAGCCGCACAGCGACGGCATCGACAGCGACACCGCCCGCACCCGCCTGCGCATGCCCACGAGCGCCCGCGGCGCCAACGACGACCTCCCGTGGAGCCAGTGGGCCACCCGGTTCCGACGCCGGATGCCCACCGAACTCGCCGACATGATGCGCCGCATCGCGCTGGCCTCCAGCGACGACTCCGGCCGCGGCTACGCCAAGCGGATCATCCGCCACGTCGAACTGTTCGCTCTGCGCGCCCACCGCAAGGACCGCCGCCCGACCCCGTCGATCCCGCCCGTCGCCCAGCTTCCCGGCCACGGCGAGGACCTCGCCGAGCCGCCCAGCCGCCAGCCCGACCGACACGACCCCACGACCGACAGCGAAGGCGACGTCGGAGTGATGGTCGCCGTCGGCAGCGAGGTCACCCAGGAGCTCGCCCAGACCGAACAGACCCAGCTCGAGGTCGCGGCGGGCCCGCTAGCGAGCCCCGGCGAGAGCGCGCCCGTCTCACAGCCCGCCGCCGCCGAGCCGGACGAGGATCCCGAAGCGGCAGCTGCTCGCCGCCGCGAGCAGCTGCTCAAGACGCTCAACGGCTGGATCCCGGAGGTCCTGTGGATCACCGCCGAAGACGACAGCCGCGCGCCCGGCGACCTCGAGGACCTCGCCGCGCGCTGGGAGCGCGCCACCAACACGCTGACCATCAACGCCGACTTCCGCAGCTACAAGGACCTCGAGGCCGACGCCCTCGAGGAATTCGACGCCGCCCACGGCGCCGACGTCCTCGTCATCGCCGGCGTGCGCGAGGTCTACGCCCAGCAGCTGGTCGAGGCCGTCGTCCACGCCCGCGCGCTGGAGGGCTCCGGCCGCTGGACGCGCGAACGCGTCGACAACGAACTGCTCACCCCGGGCGCACTGACCGCCGTGGTCGGCAACCGCGTGCTGCTGTGGCTGGACCTGCGCAAGCGCCTGGGCCAGCGCCTGGGCGCCCGCAACAAGGCCGCCTGACCCGCGGCCGGCTCGCCGGGGGCGAGCCGAATCACACGCCGCGTTCCGCACAGGCCGCCCTTAGGCAGCGGTCATGTCCACCCCGATGCCCGGTCGCGCCCGATGAGCGACGACCTCACCGACCGCCAGCGCACCATGATCGCCGAGATCGTTCGCCGCTGCCCCGACTCCACCACGACGGTCACCGCCGCCTATCTGGCCGCGCTGCTGCGCCGCGACCCAGCCCACGTCAGCGCCGACCTCGCCGTGCTGCAACGCCGGCGTCTGCTCGAGCCGGGCAGCGCACTGGGCACCTACCGGCCGACCGGCACCGCCCGAGCCCGCTACGGCACCTAGCCCGGATTCCTCACAGGCCGCCGGCAACCTTCACGAGGCCGTGCAGCACGCCCGGACCCCGACCACCACGCCCAGCTCGAGCACCGACCCTGCCGCCGCGGCCGTCGCCGCGCTGCTGCAGCGGCCCGACCGCCTCGACCCCCGCGACCTCGCATTCCTGACCCGTCTGGCTGGCGTGCCCCACGAGGCCTGGGGGCCCGGCGTCACCCGCGCCGCCTGCGACTTGGCCGCCGCCCATTGCGACCTGGCCGCCACCAGCCTCGTCGCCCCCGACACGCCCCCCGATCGCCACGTGCGCGCCCTGTGGGCCGAGCACGGCCACTTCCTGCTGGCGTTCTCCTTCGACGAGCAGCTCCACGCCGACGTGCGCGCCCTGCCCGAGCGACACTACGACCCCAAGCGCAAGCGCTGGAGCATCCCCGCCACCCAGGACAGCGCCCACGCGCTCACCCGCCTAGCGGCCCGCCATCGGCTGCATGCCACCCGGGAGACCACCGACCTGCTGGCCGCCGCGGCCGCCGGCCACGCGCACGCGCCCCTGCGCCGCATCGAACACGTCGACGGCCAGTGGCGGATCGTGCTGCCCCCGCCGTCCAACCCGGCCGACTGGTCGCTGCTGCGCGACGTGCGCGCGCTGCCCGGCCGCCGCTTCCACGCCGAGACGCCCGATACGCCGGCGCACTGGACGCTGGACGACGACGCCGACGCCCTCGCCCAACTCGTCGACCTCGTCGACGTGCACGGCGGGCGGCTGTACCTCACCGACGACGACCGCGCCCGGCTGGCCGCCGAACGCGCCCGCGTCCTGGACGCGTCAGCCAACGTGACGCTCGGCCCCGACGGCTTCGAGCTGACCTTCGACTACGACCCGGCGATCGTCGCGCAGATCCAGGCCATCAGCGGCCGCGAGTTCGACCGCGCCCGCCGCGTCTGGACGATCCCCAGGGCGGTCGGGCCCGCCTTGCAACTGGCCACCGTGCTGGCCACCACCGGCCTGACCATCAACGACGAGGCCGCCCACGCCCTGCACGACCTGCGCCTCGAGGCCGACCGCCGCGCCGAACAGCAGATCCACCTCGTCGACCTGTCCCAGGCCCTCGACGCCGACCTGCAGCTCCCCGACGGGTTCGCCGTGAACCTGCATCCGTTCCAACGCGCCGGCGTCCAGTACATCCTCTCCGCGCGGCGCACCTTCGTCGCCGACAGCCAAGGCCTCGGCAAGACCGTCCAATGCCTCGCGGGCGTGCACGCCGACCAGGCATTCCCCGCGCTCGTCGTGACGACCGCGACGATGAAGCTCACCTGGCGCGACGAGGCCCAGCGGGCGCTGCCCGCCCGCCGCAGCGTGGTCATCGGCGGCGAGACCCCCGACCCCGAGCAGCTCGACGGAGCCGACATCGTGATCGTCAACTACGACGTGCTCAACGCCTGGCTGAAGACGCTGCGCAAGGTGCCGTGGAAGGCGATCGTCGGCGACGAAGGCCACGTGCTCAAGGAGCCCGGGCGGATGAAGGCCAAGCAGCTGCACGGCCCGGCGCGCAGCTTCGCATTCGCGCGCCTGGCCGCCGCGGTGACGCGCCGCGGCGGGCTGGTGCTGCTGGCGACCGCCACCCCCATCGTCAACCGGCCGCGCGACCTCGTCAACGGCCTGCGGATCCTCGACAAGCTGCGCGAGTTCGGCGGCTCCCAGGGCTTCAAGCAGCGCTACTGCGATCCCGAGCCCACCGAGCACGGCACCCGCTACGACGGCGCCAGCAACCTCGAGGAGCTCAACGTGCGCCTGCGCGCCTGCTGCCTGGTGCGCCGCCACAAGCGCGACGTGCTCCAGGACCTGCCGGCCAAGCAGCGCACGCTCGTACGCCTCGAACTGTCCGAAAGCGATCGCCGCCGCTACGACCGCGCACACGCCGACGTCGTCGCGTTCCTGCGCGCCGAGCGCGCCCAACAGGCCCACATGAGCCTGCTTGACCAGGCCGACACGCTCGAACATGACCCGGCCGCCGCGGCCGAGCGCGCCCCGGCGCTCGTGCGCCTGAACACGCTGCGCAAGCTCGTCGCCAAGGCCAAGCTGGCGCAGGCGATCGACTGGACGCGAACCTTCCTTGCCAGCGACGAGAAGCTGATCCTGTTCGCCCGCCACCGCGAGATCCAGACGGCGCTGATCGACCGCTTCCCCGACTGCGCCCGGATCATCGCCGACGACTCGATCGAGGCCGTCGAGCGCCACAAGTCCCGATTTCAGAACGACCCCGACTGCCAGCTGATCGTCTGCTCGCTGGAGGCCGGCTCGGAGGGCCACACGCTCACCGCCGCGTCTAACTGCGCCTTCGTCGAGCTCGACTGGACGGCCAGGCGCATCGACCAGGCCGAGGACCGCGGCTACGGCCGCCTCAACGACGCCCACGGCATGAACTGCTGGTACCTGCTCGCCGACGCCACCGTCGACATCACGATGGCCGAGTGCATCGAACGCAAGCGCCAGGTCGCCGCCCAGGCACTCGACGGCGACCGCGGCGCCGAGCTCGCCGGCGACTCGATCCTCGAACAGGTCATCGACGCGCTGCTGGAAACCTGACGCGCGTGCCCGCCACGCCGCCCCTCGGCACACGAGCCCTGGACCTAAACCGCTGGCCGTCCTGGCTCGACGCCGATTGAGGCCCGTGTCCCCCGTCTGAGGGACACGCCGGTGTCGGTCGTCCGTCCGTTGCCGCTCAAGACCTCTTGCTCGTACGAGGCCGCGTCGGTGACCGTGCACGGCCATCACAAGCGAGCGCGCCGCCGTCACGGCGACGCCGCCCATCGTTCGGCGGGATCCAGGCGTCATCACCAGCGCGTGATGAGGACCCGACAGAAGGAGGGGGGCTGGCCGGCGAGGTCATCGACAAGGGCGCTAGAGCCGCTCGCAGCGGAAGTCGAGATAGGAGCCTGCATTGCCCTTCGCACCCCGTCGCAATCACCCGGGCCGCACCCTCGCCGGCCTGTTCTTCGCGCTGACCGGCGCGCTGGCGATCGTGGCCGTCTGCGCTGCCACCGCCCTGGCCGGCACGTTCCAGCAGTACCTGGGCACCGGGCCCAGCGGCGCCGCCACACCGGCCGGCCCGTGGAGCAACCTCAGCTACGGCTCCACCGCCGGCGGCGACTTCGGTGTGCAGATGCCCGTCAACATGGGCGCCGGCTGGACCTCGACCGCCACGCTCAGCCCCGCCCCGAACCTGCCGTGGGCGTCGGCCACCGCGCAGCGCACCTACGACCTGCCGGTCTCATCGGCCGTCTACCAGCCGCGCGCCACGACCACTTGGGAGACCGTCGGCTGGATCAGCGGCGGCTACGGCGGCGCCAGCAGCAGCGGCGCCGTGTCGGTGTCCCACCCGTCCAGCCTGTCGATCACCGTCGGCTGCTACTCGGGCATGGGCGGCAGCGACCCCAGCCCCCGGTGCACCGGCGGCGGCATCTGGTGGGCGTCGCAGATCGTGCTGACCGTCACCGACGATGACAATCCGACCGGCAGCCTCGTCGACGCCGGCGGCGAGCTGCTCAACGGCCAGTGGCACACGAGCACCAGCATCCCGCTGCAGCTCACCGCCGCCGACGTCGGCTCGGGCGCCTACCGCGCCTGGGTGCGCGACGCCAGCAACACGTACTACTACGCGCTGCTGGACCCGGGCAGCAGCCGCTGCCGCGATCTCGCGCCCGGGCAGGGCAGCGACTACCAGTTCGCCGCCAGCGCCAGCTCGCTGGTGCCGTGCACGACGGCCAGCACCGAGTACACGCCCGAGTTCGATCTCAGCGGCCTCGGCGACGGCGAGCACCAGGGGCTGACCATCGGCATCGAGGACGCCGCGGGCAACCAGCGCGTCCTGGCCAGCGGCCGCACGGTGAAGCTGAACCTCCCCGGCGGTAGCCTGCCCGACCCGGGCGCGCCGTGCCCGGGCGGCACCTACGCGGCCGACGGCGCCACCTGCGTGCCCGCCAGCCCGCCCGCCGGCGGCGGTGGCGGCGGCGGCGGTGGCGGCGGCGGTGGCGGCGGCGGTGGCGGCGCCGGCGCCTCGGGCGCCCCCAAGGACAAGGAGCCCACCGGCCCGACCGGCCCGGCGCCCGCCCCCGAACAGGCCCCCAGCACCGACCCGACGTCGATCCCGACGTTCACGGTGCCGGTCATCAACGGCGCCAACGGCGGACCCAGCGCGTCCATGTGCGCGTCGTCGGCCAAGCGCGCCTGCAAGATCCGCGGCAAGCGCGTCATCTCGATCTACCGTGCCCCGCATGAAGTCCCGAAAAGTGGCACAGGAGAAGTTCACGGACGCCCAACGCGCCGCAGCCGCCGAGGCATACGAGGACCGCAAGATCCGGCCCGCAAGACGCGTCGCCGAGATGGCTGCCGCCGGAGAACTCATCCCCGGCGAGCCATTCCAGATCACCGCCGACTACGTGACCAGACTCGCCGCAGACCTGCGCAGACGCCGCGCCGGGCAGGCCTCAAGCGAGCTGGCGCGGATGCCCGCACGCGACGCCGTAGAAGCCGTCCGCCGCCGGCTCGCAGCCGCCCTCGACCACGAGCTAGACCTAGCCGAACGACTGCAACGCCAGCGAGGCGCAGACCGCGCCAAAGTCATCGACCGCCTCCGGCAGATCGGCCGCGCCGCCCGGGAACTCGCAGCCATCCCCGGACCCAACGACCCACGCCCACCCGCACCCGGACAACGCCGCAAGAACCCCGCCCCCGGCGAACCCACACACAACGACGGCGCAACCCGCAGCGGCCTCGCAAAGCAGCTCCTCGACGCCGTGCGCGACACCGCCCAGCACGACATCGCAACACTCCCCGAGACACCGCACCAGAACCCCCCACACAACAAGACGACCCAAGAGGAACCAGAGCAACCCCACACGACAACGCACACGACAACGAACCCCGACGACACGACGGACAACGCCGAACCGGATTCTTGGCTGCGCGCGCGCGTGACGGAGCTGATGCGCGACGTTGAAACGGGGGGCGGGGGCGGCGAGGGGTAGGCCGTGTGTGCGGTCGGCGGCGGGTCAACCGCACACGCGACCGCACACGCTGCGCGTTGAGCTCGGTGCTCTCGGGGGTTCTCTCCTGTCGTGGGGGTCGGTGTAGGGCCGCCCACCGTTGAAACGGGTCCCTCGGAGGCCCGGCACCCGTTGCGGGTCCCTCGCCGGCGCGGCGCCGCGAGATCTCAGCCGTCGTTGTGTGCGTTGTTCCGTGTGTTGCCCGCTTTGTGCGGGTTTTTGGGGGTGGTGTGGGTCTGGGGGGCGTGGTTGAGTGTGCGGGGTTTGGTGGGCGCGGCCGCCGGGGGAAGGGTTCCAAGCCGGTCCCGGCGGCCGCTGGCCGGGTGGTCTAGGCCCGGTTGGGTGCAACGTTACCGGATTGGTTCGAGGGGTGTTGTCACGTAGTGGTTGTTGGGGGGTTTCTCGCGGGATGTCTGTTCGCGCCGGTTGAGGTGGTGGCCTGATGGCGCGCGGTTTGCGCTGGGATAAGGCGCGCAAGCGGGACCTTCTCCGTCGCCCGGCGGGCCCGGCGGGGCGGAAGCCGGCTGTGCGCTCGTCCCTCCCGGCAACCGAGAAGCAGCTCCGCTACATCCGGGTTCTGCGCCGCCAGCTTGATCAGCCTGACGCGCCGCTGCCAGCGTTGAAGAGCGCCGCGAGCGGCGAGATTGATCGACTTCTGTCGTTGAAGCGTCGCGGAGCGACGGAGGCCCGCCGTGATGAGCGGCGGGCCTCCAAGGCCTCCAACGGTGGGAACCAGGAAGGAGGCCGCGCAACCTAGTTCGCCGTGTAGACGGACAACGTCCCGCGAGGGGCAGCGAGCGCGAGACCACCCCGCCCAAGGGCAAGGGCTTCGCGGTCCAGGGAGTGACAGCGCCGGCCAGATGGCGAAGGCGGCTACCAGGAGCGATCACGAAGGACTCGGGGCACCGGCGCGCATCGTTGGCCCCCTCAGGTGAGCGCTATAGGTCCGTTGTGGTGGACCCGGGCGTGGGGATGCCCGGGTTAGGTCAACCTATGGGGAGATGCGAGGAAGTGGGAAGCGAGGTGCGGTGGAGGTTCGGGATCGGGCAGACGCTGCGGGAGGAGCGGGACGAGATCCGGCGGGCGCAGATGGCGGGGCGTGCGGAGGACTACATCCGGGGCCAGATGTGGGCGCGGATGATCGAGGTGGAGACGGCGCGGCGGCGGGCGCGGAAGGCTGAGCGCCGGGCTGCGTAGGTCGTTCTGTGCTGACGCGTGTGCGGGGCGCTACCGCGCCAGGGGGCCGCGGGTGGACCGGTTGGCGGGCGCTGGAGCTCGCGGGGGCCTCTGGGGGGCAGGGGGGGCTGGACCGTGTTCGGTTCGTCCGGGTGGTTGGGGATGATGCGTTGTGTCAGGTCGTCTCGGTTCGTGGCACCGGGGGATCTGGTGGGGCCGGCTTGACCCACCGGCTTCGGCCCCGGTTCCGTGGTTGTCTCTCTCCCCCCTCACCTCCAAGGGCTGCCGCGGGGCCGGGGCGTTTGGTTTCTGCGAGCGGGGTCTGCGGGGGGCGGGGCGTCTGGCGCCTCGTCCCCTTCCCCCTTCGTCGTTGGTTGCCGGGTGGCTTGGCGGTTGTTGTGTCCGCAGTGGTCTGGATGATCTGCGGCATGGCCGAGGTGACGTTGCAGGTGGCGGACAGGTTTCTGGCGGGGTCGCCGGTGGTGGCGGTGCCGGCGGCGGTGGTCGGTGAGCGTGGCCGGTCGATCGGTGGTCGGGGGCCGATGCCGCCGCTGGGGTTGACGCCTGTGGCGGAGGGCGTGGTGGATGCTGCCGGTGTGGTGGAGCTGGATGGGCTTGAGGATCGGACGGTGTACGCGCTGACGGAGGGGCCGGTGGTGGCGTCGGTCGACGTGGACGGTGACACGGGGGACACGATCCTGACGGTGGTGGCGTCGGGGGGCTCGTTTGTGCTGACGGTGGGGGAGGGCGAGACGGAGGAGGAGACGGGGCCGATCCTGGTGGGCGCGTCGGCTGTGGAGGTGGAGGAGGCGATCCAGGAGACGGCTGAGGGCGGGGATGTGGTGGTGTCTGGTGAGGATGGCGGCCCGTACCTGCTGGCGCTGGACGAGGGGAGCGAGCTGGAGGCGCTGCCGGCGATCTCGGTGGACGGGTCGGGGCTGACGGTGAACGCGGGCCGGCGCACGTGGCTGCGGTTCGGGGTTGGGGAGTTCGTGAAGGCGGGCCGGCCGCCGCATCCGTGGCCGCATACGGCGCCGCAGTCCTGACCGGCCGAGGGGAGGGCCGTGGTGCTGTCGGCGGAGGCGCTTGAGGTTCAGCGCCGGCTGCGGGAGGACACGCCGTTCTGGGCGCGGCATTGCGCGCGGATCCTGACGCCGGCGAAGGAGCTGGTGCCGCTGGTGGCGCGGCCGTGGCAGCTTGAGCTGGATGAGGCGTTGGAGGAGCAGCGTCGGCGGGGGATGCCGATGCGGGCGATCATCCTGAAGGCCAGGAAGCTGGGCTTCTCGACGTGGGTGACGGCGAAGTTCATGCAGCGGGTCACGCAGATGCCGAACCGGCACGCGATCGTGGTCGCGCAGGACGTGAAGACGGCGAGCGAGCTGTTCCGGATGGCGGAGCGGATCTACTCGCACTTGCCGACCGAGGAGCAGCTGGGGCTCGGGTTCTCGATCCGGCCTGAGCTTGTGGCGCGGAACTTCGCGGAGAACGGCCGGAAGTTCATGCAGTTTGGGGAGCGGGCGACGCAGCTTCGGCAGCGGTCGCTGGACTCGATCTACGAGATCGACACGGCGAACACGCCGGCGGCGGGGCGCGGCACTACGCCGTCGGAGTTGCACGGGTCGGAGGTGGCGCACTGGCCGGACAACGGGAAGCTGCTCGGCCTGTTGAACGCGGTGCCGGATGATCCGGGGACAATCATCGTGTTGGAGTCGACGGCGAACGGCCGCAACCACTTCTTCCGGCGCTGGCAGCGCGCGGTGGAGGGGGAGGAGGACCCGGAGGTCGGCGGGTCGTATGTGCCGATCTTCGCGCCGTGGTGGCGGGATCCGCAGTGCGCGGCGAGGTTCCGTGACGAGGAGGCGCGGGAGCGGTTCGTCGCGTCGATCGGCGACGGGGTGTACGGGGAGGAGGAGCCGCTGCTGATCGAGCGGTTCGGTTGCACGCCGGAGCAGCTGCTGTGGCGGCGCCGGACGATCCGCGAGAAGTGCGAGGACTCGATCGAGCTGTTCCATCAGGAGTACCCGGCGTCGCCGGAGGAGGCGTTCATCGGGTCGGGGAACACGGTGTTCTCGAGCATCCTGATCTCGCGCGCGATCGGGGCGGCGGAGAAGGCGCCGGAGCCGGTGGAGGGCTGGGTGCAGGGCGTCGATTACGTGACGAAGCGGACGCGCGGCGGCACGGTCGAGGTGCCGACCAGGGCGCTCTGGGTGCCTGGTCGGGATGCCAGGAGGCTGCCGGCCGCGGATCGGCCGCCGGCTGGTGCCGAGATGCTCAGGGTGTGGGAGCACCCGGTGAACGAGCTCACGGAGGCCGGGAAGCCGGAGGGGGAGCGGCGCGAGGACGGCTGCTACATCGTGTTCGTGGACGTGGCTGGTGACCCGGAGTCGTCGGGTCGTGACGGGGACCGCCACTGCATTCAGGTCATCGACCACATCTCGAAGATGCAGGTGGCGACGTGGGCGGGCCGGATCGATCACGTCGACCTGCGCCGGCTGGTGCTGCTGGTGGCGCTCTACTACAACGAGGCGTGGATCGGGGTGGAGGTGACCGGCGGGTACGGGCTGCCGATCGCGGTGCCGTTGCAGCAGGAGTACCGGTACCGGTACATGTTCCGGCGGCGCGAGGTGGACACGCGCACCGAGCGGGAGCTGAGCAAGGTCGGCTGGGAGACGAACCGGCGGACGAAGCCGCTGATGGAGGCGGCGATGCTGAACGCGTTCAAGGACGGGACGCACGGGATCAGGGACATGGCGACCGCGCTCGAGTTCAACACGTACGTGGTGAACGAGCGTGGCGAGCATGGGGCGGTGCCGGGCGAGAACGACGACCGTGTGATGGCGTGGATGGGCGCGCAGTACCTGGCGGATCATCTGCGGCCGCGCCGGCGCCGGAAGGGGAAGCGTCGGCGGGTGCGCGGGTTCGAGCCGCTGGATCCGGACTTCGGCTGGTAGTTGCGCCCGCAACATCCGGCGGGCGCGGGAGCATGGCGGGCATGAGTGGGTTGATCATTCCTGGTGAGCCGCGCCGGGGAGGCTTGACGATCTACGTGCCGGGCAAGTACGCGGACACGCCGGGGACGCGGTTCGTGTGCCGGGTGCCGACGGGGCCGCGGTCGGTCTGCGGCGCGGAGTTCACGTCGCACGCGTCGCTGATGCGGCATCTGCGCAACGAGTGCGTGTCCCGCCACGAGCAGGAGATCCGCACGCTGTCGCTCAAGCAGCGGATGCCGATGTTCCAGTCGTGGGATCCGGAGGTGGACGCGCACATGAAGAAGGTGCGCGATCGGATGCTCAAGGAGGGGCGCTGGCACGTGAAGCCGAACGAGCGGGCGGGGTTCTCGTGACCCTTGCGACGATCGATGAGCTGCGCGTGGGGGCGCGCGTGCGGTGGCATGAGCCGTGGTGGGAGCCGGCGCCGGACGCGGTGTACGAGGGCGTCGTCGTGCGCGTGCCGAGCAAGGACGAGTGGCCGTCGGAGTTCAGGCGGTGGGTGCTCGTGGAGTCGGAGAGTCCGCCGCGCGGGAACCCGAGGGTGTGGGTGGCGCTCCGGGATCTGCTCGAGGTTCAGTACGACGCCGAGCCTCCCGACTGAGCCGACCGTTGCGCGTGCAACGATCCCGCTGGTAGCGACAGGGAGGGTTCCGTGAAGCGAACGTGGGTTGTGCGCCCGCGCCCCGGCGAGTTGACGGTGAACAGGCAGGACGTGCTCGAGGCCATCGAGGACGCCGAGGCGATCCAGTGGCGGATGGGCGGCTACATCCTGATCGCGCACGAGCGCGTGCGCGCCGACGAGCTTCTGCCGGACGGCTGGCCGGGCGAGGCGTTCACGACGATGGTCGTGGTCGAGTGGAAGAACCGCACGGACGCGCGCGAGAACCCGGAGGTGACGGTGCCGCTGGCGGCCCGGCAGGAGCCGCAGGAGGCGCCCGCTGAGGCCGCTCCTGCGCCCGCTGAGGCCGCGCCCGCGCCCGCCCCGGCCCCTGAGCCTGCCCCGACGCCGCCGGCGTCTCAGAGCGCCGTGGAGCTCGCCGACATGCCGGGCGTGCGCCGGCCGCATGTCGCGCTCGAGACGGCGCAGCTCGTCCAGCCGGTGCCCGGCGACGACATGTCCTCGGTTCCTGCGGAGGCGCGCTAGCGGGATGCCGGTCGACCTTCGCCCCGAGGAGAAGTCGCTGGCGGAGCAGCTGGCGAATCGGATCGAGTCGTTCGAGCGGTCGGTGGGCGACACGTTCCGGGACCGCTGCAACCACTTCTACCGGGAGTACCGCGGCTTCAAGCGGGTCACGTACGGCGTGCCGGTGACCCTGATGAACGTGCTGGACCCGGACGCGAAGCCGGGGCAGCGCCGCTCGCCGAGCCGGGTGCTCGAGCCGAAGGTCAAGCGCCCGAAGTTCCTCGAGGACTACTACCGCGCGCACCACATGGAAGGCTTTGAGGGCCTCGAGGACGAGGACTAGGCCAACCAACCAGCATGGAGGTATGAGCGATGGGGTTCTGGAAGCGGATGCGTGCGAGCGCCGCCGAGTCTCGGGTGCGGGCCTTGGAGGAGAAGGCCCGCATCGAGCAGGCGAAGGCCGGCAAGACGTTCCGCCGGTCGGGGCCGCACATGCGAGCGGCGATGCGGGCCGAGCGGGCCGCACAGAAGGCTCGCGAGCACGCCGAGCGCCTGCGGGCCGAGGTCGACGCCGAGCGCCTGCAGGCCGAGATCGCCCGGGAGTCGATCGCCCGGGAGCTGCAGAAGCCGGAGAAGCCAAGCCCGGACGTGAGGTCGACGTTCCGCGGCTGATCAGCTATAGTAATCTTATGACCGTAAGCGACACCAGGAGGAACCGTGGACATCGGTAAGGAGCAGCCGGCCCGCGTCGTCGAGCCGATCGTTGAGCCGGTGCCGAAGCGCGAGCCCGCGCGCGAGCCCGCGCGTCGCCCCGCGACCGCGCCGACCCGGACGCCGGCCAAGACCCCGACACCCGAGCGCGTGCCGGAGAAGGTCTGAGGCTCGCGACGCGCATCGTCGTGAACGTCCACCGGAGCGAGACGTTGACCTACATGGTCGACGGCGCCGTCGACGCCTCTCAGGCGGTCGACGTGATCCAGGACCACGAGCCGATCGACTCCAACATCCGCTCCGAGGACGTCGACGTCATCCACATCGAGACGAGGGAGGTCTGATGGCGGCTGGTGATCAGGGCGGGGCCGCGTCCCCGCCCGTGGCACCCAAGACGGGCGGCGGCGGCAACGGCGAGGGCCAGGGGTTCGGAGCCGAGCAGATCATGGGCGAGGAGGACTCGCCGATCCTCAAGCGCCGCATCGACCTGCTGCACAGCACCGCGCGCGAGTCGCGGCTGCCGGACGACTACGAGTTCAGCTTCAACCCGGGCTCGATGGTCGGCAGCTGGTTTCACCGGCTCGAGAACGACGAGATCGTCTGGCAGGGCGTCGTCGTCGCCGAGCCGCAGCCGGGGACCTACCTCGTGCAGATCGAGCGCCTAGACGTCGGCGCCGTCAACGTCCAGCGGCTCATCCCGCTGGAGCGCATGGTCAACGACGAGGACGGCTACGACTGGCGGTTCTACGACAGCCAGGAGGACGCGCGCTCGGCGTACGCCCACTGGAATGCGGTCAAGGCGGTGAGGTCGTGACCGATCCACGGCGTGTCGCCATCATCAACGGCCAGCCGACCGAGGCCCCCGCCGGCGCCGTCGCCTGGAAGTACAACGATCCGACCGAGGACGCCCGCTGGATCACCGACGAGGCCGAGGCCCGCGCGATCGAGCGCGAGGACGCCAGCCTCATCGTGTGGGTCACCGCGCCGACCGCGGAGGCGGAGGCGTGAGGCGCGGGCCTCGCAAGCGCGGCGAGCCGGAGCTCATGGGGCTCAAGGAGGTCGCGGCCGAGTGCGACGTCCGCACGTCGAACGTCCACATGCTCGCCGGCCTCCCCGAGCCCTACGACGCGGTGGCGGCGACGACGCTGTGGCGCGCGGACGAGATCCGCGAGTTCGCGCGCGAGCGGCGTATCAGGCTGGGGCGGGAGCCCGCCCCGGCGTAACCCGCCCAAAACCCGCAACTAGCTAGCTGGCCCAACTGGGCAACTTCAACGGCCCGCCACTCGGCGGGCCGTTGCTTTGTCCGCGACCTGACCGTCGCGGGCCAAAACCTCGGTGTTTGCAAGGAACGCCACTGACGCGGCTGATGACAAAGTTGGCTATTTGCAACCAGTGGTGACTAGTGGTGACTGAATCTGCCGATCAGTGTGCTTAGGTACGCGCCTCAGTCAGACCGAGCAGTCAAGTCCCAGGACGTGGTGTAAGAGCGGAGCGCGCATCTCGTCGGTGATGCTGGTGGCTGCTCAGGCCGCGACGAGCTCGGCAACCTCCTGATCGTCAATGGTCATGGTCAGGGGCTG
>Ga0310835_100473_pt1 | contig 20129 bp, 18 predicted proteins | sample SM_ome_3_FD_201308 | JGI IMG/M metagenome (GOLD analysis project Ga0310835, IMG submission 201308) | Sorghum-adapted microbial communities enriched on stacked mutant (SM) sorghum from Joint BioEnergy Institute, Emeryville, California... ...
TCAGCCAAGGTACGGATTACTTCACGTCGTGTTTTCATGCTCAGTTTCAAAACACATCCCTTCGGTAACATTTCGATGTGAGTGAACCGATGCCTCTTTAGTAACATTTTAACTGAGTGATCGCGCGATGTTGACTTTCCTCCCCATCTCGTAATAAAATGGTTATCAACTGTATCCAGCCATGATTCGATGACGGGAATAAGTACTCCGGCCCCACATCTCCAGAGAGGAAAGCCTCCGGCTGCAAGCTTTCCGTTGATGACCGGACGAACGACATCCCCGAGAACTTCACGCGAACGGCTTCCGCAGGAAGCGGAGGCGCCAGTAGCTTAGAGGCGTGCCGGGCGTTAACCGGATGAAGCGCGATCGCCGCGCGGCCGAAGCGACAAGGCCGAAGGGCGGCGGTCGAATGACGGGTGGCACCGCGGGAGCAAAGACGGCTCTCGTCCCTGACATGCATGAAGGCATGTTCGGGACGGGAGCTTTTTTGACGTTTCGGCAAAAATGACCATTCGGCAAACCAGAACGAAGCGGAGCGACGCAGTTGTCGCAAAAACGAGGAAGGTGGCTTGACGATGAAGTTTCAGAAACCGCCGGGCACGCAGGACGTGCTTCCCGGCAGCGCCGAATTATGGCAGTTCGTGGAGCAAACCGCCAGAGAGCTGTGCCGGCGATACCATTACCGCGAAATTCGCACGCCGATGTTCGAGGCGACGGAATTGTTCCAGCGCGGAGTCGGCGAGACGACGGACATCGTCGAGAAGGAGATGTACACGTTCGAAGACCGCGGCGGCCGGAGCATGACGCTCCGGCCCGAAGGGACGGCGGGGGTCGTTCGGGCCTATGTGGAAAACAAGCTGTACGGCGAGCCGGACATCGCAAAGCTTTACTACATCGGGCCGATGTTTCGTTACGAGCGGGCGCAAGCCGGCCGTTACCGCCAGTTCCATCAGTTCGGCGTGGAAGCGATCGGATCGGCCGATCCGGCCCTTGACGCCGAAGTCATCGCGCTGGGCTACAGCTTCTATAAGGCTGTCGGGCTCAAAGACGTCGCCGTCGAGATCAACTCGGTCGGCACGCCTCAGGTGCGCGCGGCTTTCCGGGAGAAGCTGCTCGGCTTCCTGGCTCCGATGAAGGAAAGCCTGTGCAAGGACTGCCAGTCCCGCATGGAACGCAATCCGCTCCGCGTGCTCGACTGCAAGGTCGATCAGGCGAAGTTCGAGGGCGCGCCTTCGATTCTCGACAGCCTGGACGAGGAGTGCAGCGCCCACTTCGCCCGGGTAAGGGAATGTCTGGACGCGATGAAGATTCCGTACAGCATCAATCCCCGCCTCGTCCGCGGCCTCGATTATTACACGCACACCGCGTTCGAGTACAAGGCGCAAGGCATCGGCTCCATCGACACCGTCGGCGGAGGCGGCCGGTACAACGGCCTTGTCGCCGACATCGGCGGGGAAGACCGTCCGGGCGTCGGCCTCGGGATCGGCCTCGAGCGCACGCTGCTGCTGCTGGAAAAGCAAGGCGCAGGTCCGGTCTTAGGCTCCGCCGTCGATGTGTACTTCATCGCGATGGGCGAGCGCGCGGAGCGGGAGGCGCCGGGCATCGTGCAGCGGCTGCGGGAAGCCGGACTTGCGGTGGAGCGGGATTACCAGGGCCGCAAGACGAAGGCGCAGTTCAAGGCGGCAGACCGCGTCGGCGCCAGGTTCGCGGCCATTCTCGGGGACGAAGAGCTGGACAAGAGCGAGATTGCGCTCAAGGATTTGGCCAGCCAGGAGCAGCGGAACGTGCCGCTTGCGGGCTTGGCCGACAGCATTCGGAATTTGATTACAACGGAAAAGGGGATCGTAACCAATGATGCTTAAAACTCATGACTGCGGAACGTTAACCAAAAGCCACGTCGGCGAAACCGTCGTGCTGAACGGCTGGGTTCAAGGCTGGCGCGATTTCGGAGGCATCCTGTTCATCGACCTGCGCGACCGCAGCGGCATCGTGCAAATCGTATTCAATCCGGAGTTTTCCGGCGAAGCGCTGAGCATCGCCAGCCGCGCCCGCAACGAATACGTGCTTGCGGTAAAAGGCAAAGTCGTTCATCGCGATCCGGAAACGTTCAACCCGAACCTGGCCACCGGCGAAATCGAAGTGCAGGTGCACGAAGTCGAAATCGTCAATGCCGCCAAAACGCCGCCGTTTCCGATCGAAGACGGCGTGGAAGTGGACGAATCGCTGCGCCTGAAGTACCGCTATCTCGACCTGCGCCGCCCGGAAATGTACCGGACGCTGCAGCTCCGTTCGAAGGCGACGAAGGTGTTCCGCGATTTTCTCGACGAGAAAGGGTTCCTCGAGGTCGAGACGCCGATTTTGACGAAAAGCACGCCGGAAGGCGCGCGCGACTACCTGGTGCCGAGCCGGGTGCATCCGGGCGAGTTTTTCGCGCTGCCGCAATCGCCGCAATTGTTTAAGCAATTGCTGATGATCGGTGGCGTAGAGCGTTACTATCAAGTAGCGCGCTGCTTCCGCGACGAAGATTTGCGCGCGGACCGTCAGCCCGAGTTTACGCAGGTCGACATCGAAACGTCGTTTCTTTCGCAAGACCAGCTTCTGACCTTGATGGAAGAACTGATGGCCAAGCTGTTCCGCGAAACGATCGGCGTCGAAATCCCGACCCCGTTCCAAAGGCTGACGTATCACGACGCGATTCATAAATACGGTTCCGACAAACCGGACCTTCGCTTCGGCTTGGAAATCGTTGACGTCACGGACATCGTCAAAGACAGCGACGTCAAAGTGTTCGCCTCGGTTGCCGCCTCCGGCGGCGTCGTCAAGGCGCTGAACGCCAAAGGCTGCGCAAGCTGGAGCCGCAAGGAGCTTGACGACCTGCAGCCGTTCGCCGCGCGCTACGGCGGCAAAGGCATCGCCTGGATCACCGTGAAGGACGGCGAATGGAAAGGGCCGATCGTCAAGTTCTTCAAGCCGGAGGAGATCGCCGCCCTGACCGAACGGCTGAACGTCGAGGAAGGCGACCTGCTCTGCTTCTCCGCCGACAAGCTGAAGGTTGCCGCCGACGTCATGGGCAACCTGCGCCTGAAAGTCGGCCGCGATCTCGGCCTGATCGACAACAGCCAGTACAAGTTCCTGTGGGTCGTCGACTTCCCGCTTCTCGGCTGGGACGAAGAGGAGAAACGCTGGGTCGCCGAACACCATCCGTTCACCCGTCCGCGCGACGAGGACTTGGAGCTGTTCGATACCAACCCCGGCGCAATCCGCGCGCAAGCCTACGACTTGGTGCTCAACGGCTATGAAGTCGGCGGCGGTTCGATGCGGATTTACCGCCGCGACGTGCAGGAGAAAATGTTTGCGGCGCTCGGCTTCACGATGGAGGAAGCGAAAGAGAAGTTCGGCTTCTTCCTCGACGCGTTCGAATACGGCACGCCTCCGCACGGCGGCATCGCGTTCGGACTCGACCGTCTCGTCATGCTGCTGGCCGGCCGCACCAATCTGCGGGAAACGATCGCGTTCCCGAAGACGGCAAGCGCGACCGACTTGCTGACCGACGCGCCGTCGGCCGTGGAGCCGCGGCAGCTTGAAGATCTTCACATCCGTCTGTCGGCCAAAGCGCTGGCCGCGCAGGCCAAAGCCGCAGCGCCGGCAGCCGCCCAGGCGGCCGAAGAAGCGCAGCCGCAAGGATAAGCGGAAGGGCGAAGTGGCGGCAAGCGCCCATTAAAGCAAAGGAGCGGAACATTCCATGCTGCATCAGTTCTCCAGAACCGAGCTCGCCATCGGGCCCGAAGGCCTGGAAATTTTGAAGGGAAGCACCGTAGCCGTGCTCGGCATCGGCGGCGTCGGCTCGATCGCGGCCGAGGCGCTTGCCCGTACGGGCATCGGCCGCATCGTCATGATCGACAAGGATGTCGTCGACATTACGAACATCAACCGGCAAATCCACGCGCTCACGACGACGATCGGACAGCCGAAGGCGGAGCTGATGCGGGAGCGCATCAAGCTGATCAATCCGGATTGCGACGCGATCGCGCTTCGCATGTTTTATACGGAGGAAACGTACGAAGAACTGTTCAAATATCCGCTGGATTACGTTCTCGACGCTTCCGATACGATCTCGTACAAGATCCACTTGATCAAGACGTGCCTGGAGCGCAACATTCCGATCATTTCGAGCATGGGCGCGGCGAACAAGATGGACCCGACCCGGTTTCAGGTTGCGGACATCTCGAAAACGTCCGTCGACCCGATCGCCCGCGTCATCCGGCAAAAGCTCCGCAAAGAGGGGATCAAAAAAGGGGTAAAAGTCGTCTTTTCCACGGAAGAGCCGCTCAAGCCGCGCCAGGACGTGACCCAGCGCATCGTTCCGGATACGGCGCCGAAAGAGATTCGCAAAGCCCAGCAGCCTCCCGCCAGCAACTCGTTCGTTCCGCCGGTCGCCGGACTGATCATGGTCAGCGTCGTGGTCCGGGAACTGCTGGGGCGGGGAAGCCGGCAGCCTTCGTAAGGAGCTTAACCCAAAAAAACGCTTGATTGCTTTAATCGGACCTTAGGGTCCGATTTTTTTTGTCGTCCGTCCAGTACTTCATCGCCCCGAGCGGCTAAATTGGATTTTGTGCAGGGTGCCGGCTCCTTTTGCGCATTTCCGGACCGTATGTTGGATTTTCTCCAGTGAAATGGCCCGTGAGCCGTGCGGATTCGGCTTCTGCGGGCCAAATGACTGGATATATCCAACATAGGCCGGCTTCAGGCTCCTGAACGGCGCATTCGGTTGGATTTTTTCCAATAAAGACGCAAAGCCGCGGTTGTTTTTTGCCCAAATCCGCTTGAACCGGGGAATATACGCCTTTTTTAGCGGCCGGTTGGCGCTTGTCTCTTTCAAAGGGACAAGGCGGTTCATAGATTAGATTATCTCTCGACAAGGAGGTGAAAAGATTTGGAAAACCAAACTTGGGGCGTATTTTCTTGGGAAGCCGACGGTTCAAAAGACCGTTCGAGCAAAGGCAAAGATCACAGCGGCAAAAGCCACACGAGCCTCAGCAAGGACCACAAAAGCAAAAGCCACACGAGCCTCAGCAAGGATCACAAAAGCAAAAGCCACACGAGCCTCAGCAAGGATCACAAAAGCAAAAGTCACTCTAGACTCCGCAAAGACCATATCAGCAAAAGCCACACAAGTTACCGCAAAGACCACATCAGCAAAAGCCACACGAGTTACCGCAAAGACAGCAAAAGCAAAAGCCATTTGAGTGACCGCAAAGACCACAAAAGCCAAAGCCATTCGAGCCATCGCAAGGACCACATCAGCAAAAGCCACAAAAGCAAAAGCCGCTCGAGCCAAAGCAAAGATTTCAGCAGCAAAAGCCGTTCAAGCCGCAGCAAAGGCTACTAAAGCAAGAGCCTTCGGGGCAATCCGGAATAAGCCCGGCATCGGGCAGACTTTCGGCGCCATGAGGGCATGACGTTCTTGATCGGGTCAACCGGCCAATCCGGTTGGCCTTTTTTTTTGCGCGGAGTCCGGTATGGATCGACCTCGCCGTCCACTCGTGATATTGGCCGTTTCCGCCATTTCATTAGAGTCATACGCTGAAGAAGGCGCGTATACCATTGCCCTTCCATGAAAGGTGGAGACGGCATGCACATACCTGTACGATCGCTTGTGATCGGGAAAGCGGAAATGAATAAGCTGGAAATGGATGTATGGAAGGACCGGTACGTTCCGGCGGTTCTCCGGACCAACGGGCAGTCGACTCCCGTCCTGGTGCGTTATCGCGGCAGCCATACGAGGGAATACCCGAAACGATCCTTCGAGATCGTCCGCAAAGGCCAAACCTTCCATTACAATGCGGAATTCGACGACCCGTCCATGATCCGCAATGCGCTCTCTTTCTGGTTTTTGGAGCTTCTCGGCCTGCCCAGTCCGCGCACGAAGCACGTTCAGCTTGTCCGCAACGGCAAGCCGCTCGGATTATATTTGGAGATCGAGGCGGTAGAGCCGGGATTTTTCCGCCGCAGAGGCATCGGCGCCCGCTCTCTTTTTTACGCGGTCAATAGTCATGCGGATTTCAGCCTGCGGAGTCCCGCGTCGCAGCTATCGGGCTATGAATACCGGTTCGGCGGCTCCGGCGAAAAAAAACGGCTCGCTTCGTTCATCCGGGGCCTGCACCGCGTCCGCGGAACGCGGCTGGCCGCTTATTTGAACCGGAATTTGGACATCGACAACTACCTGAAATGGCTGACGGGCGCCGTCCTGACCGGCAACTACGACGGATTCGAGCAAAACTACGCGCTGTATCGGCACCGGGCGAGCGGAAAGTGGAGAATCATCCCTTGGGACTACGAAGGAACATGGGGGCGCAACTGCTACGGGAAGCTGGTCGAGAGCGATCTGGTGGACGTGAAAGGGTATAACGAACTGACGAAAAAAGTGCTCCAGCATCGGCCGTACAGGCTGCGTTACAAAAACATGCTGCGAAAGGCGCTGAACGGAGCGTTCAACGAAAAGAAAATTCTGGCGAAGGCGACCGACATGCACCGGTCCATCTCACCTTACGTTCGCAAGGACGAGTACTTCCAGTGGCCTTACGACGAATTTCTGGGCGAATTGGACGTCATCCGCAACTATATCCGGGAGCGGAGGGCAATCGTCGCAAGCGCCCTCAAGCAGCTGTGACCGTTGTCGCGCCGGCGCCCCCGCCGGTAACGGCGCGAATCCGGGATGGAACGCATGTGTCCGAATCTGGTATGATGAAGGATACAGAAAGGCGTGATTTCCATGGATTTGTTCAGTTTCGGAACGGAAGCCGACATGCGTTCCCGGCGGCTTGCCGACCGGATGCGGCCGGAGACGCTTGACGAATATATCGGGCAGGAGCACATCGTCGGGCCGGGCAAGCTGCTGCGGCGGGCGATCGAAAGCGACACGGTGTCGTCGATCGTGCTGTTTGGGCCGCCGGGCTGCGGGAAAACGACGCTCGCGCATATAATATCCAAAAAAACCGACGGCGAATTCGTCCGCCTGAACGCGGTCGACGCGTCCGTCAAGGACGTGCGGGAAGTGATCGAGCGGGCGGAGGACAACAAGAACCTGTACGGACGCAAAACGATTTTATTCCTGGACGAAGTCCACCGTTTCAACAGCGCCAGGCAGGACGCGCTGCTTCCGGCGGTCGAGAAAGGGATTATCGTCTTTATCGGAGCGACGACGGAAAATCCGTACCATTCGATCAACGGCGCGTTGCTTTCGCGTTCCACCCTGTTCAGGCTGCATCCTCTGACGAAAGAGCATTCGCTGATCGCCATGAGGAGAGCGATCGCCGATCCGGTCAGAGGACTCGGCTTCATGAAGCTGCAGGTCGATGAAGAAGCGCTGCAGCATATTGCGGCGATGGCCAACGGCGATATCCGCCGGGCGCTGACCGCCCTGGAACTGGCCGCCGTCACGACGCCGTCCCGGGAGGACGGGACGGTGCATATTACGCTGGACATCGCGGAGGAGTCGATCCGCCAGCCTTCGGTTCAGGCGGACGAATCGACGCAGTACGATGTGCTGTCCGCATTTCACAAGAGCGTGAGAGGGTCCAGCGACGCCGCGCTGTTCTGGTTTCTGTACGCCGTGGAACGGCTGGGCATGGACCCGATGGTGTTCCTGCGCCGGCTGACGGTCGCCTGCAGCGAAGACATCGGACTTGCGAATCCGCAGGCGATGGTGCAGGCGGTCAGCGCTATGGAAGCGTATCACCGGATCGGCTGGCCGGAATCCAAATACATCATCGCGCAGGCGATTCTTTTTGCCGTGGAGAGTCCGAAATCGAACGCGATCCCGGTTGCGATCGACCGCATCATGAACGCTTTCGACGCGATCGGGTCGGCGGAGGTGCCCATGCATTTGCGGGATGCGCATTACAGCGGCGCCAAAAAGCTCGGGCACGTCGGGTACAAATACCCCCACGATTATCCCGGCCATTACGTGGAGCAGCAGTATTTGCCGGACAAGCTGCACGGCAAGGCCTTCTACGAGGCGACCGAACAGGGAATGGAGGACAAAATCCGGCAAAACCAGGCGCGCAGGCGGCGCCGCGGACAACCGGGCGATCGCTGACGGCCGGGCGTCATGCGCCGTTTGAAGCCGTACCGAACGAAAAACCGGCATAGGACACGGGTTACGGCGAATACAGATGGGTACTACGGCCGTTAGCGGGGCGATACGTCAATTGACGGTTTCGCTCAAAACGTCTAAGCTAAAATAAAGGTGTGCCTAAGCCGTTTCCATTATTTATCTTTGTTATCCAAAGGAGGTGTACCTATCCTCCGCGCATGGGGGGATAGGAAGCGTTTGGACAGTGACCCGTTTCCATTAACGGTAGATCTAATCTTGGTATTGCTGTTGGTCTTCTGGAACGGCTTTTTCGTGTCCATCGAATTCGCAATGGTCAGCATGCGAGGCGTCCGGATCGATACCCTCGTTCAGGAAGGGAAACCGCGGGCGAAGTTCATCTCGCATTTGGCTCATCATATCGACGCGTATTTGTTTGCGTGCCAGCTCGGCATTACCCTCGCGTCGCTTGGACTCGGATGGTTCGGAGGACCGGTTGTCGCGAGCGTTTTTGAGCCCGCGTTCCATTGGTTAGGCTTATCGGAGGGCTGGATTCATTCGCTGTCGATTGCGATTGCCTTCCTGATCATTGTAGCGCTGCACATCGTGCTTGGCGAGCTTGCGCCGAAGACGCTTGCCGTAAGGCAAGCCGAGAAGGTGACCCAGCTCGCGGCTGCTCCGCTCATTTTTTTCCGGAAGCTGATGAGCCCTTATCTCTGGATTCTGAACAAAGTGGCCGTGTCTCTGCTCAAGGCGTTCGGGATCGCGCCGGCGAACGAGGTTTCTTCCGCCCATACGGAAGAAGAAATCCGGATTTTAATGAAGGAGAGCCACAAGAACGGGTTGATCGACAACACCGAATTGACGCTGGTGGACAATATATTCGAATTCGCGGAAACGAACGCGCACGAAATCATGATTCCCCGTACGGATATGATTTGCCTTTACACCAATCTTTCCTTCGAGGAAAACAAAAACATCGCGTTAAAGGAAATGCATACCCGTTACCCGTTGTGCGCGGGCGACAAGGACAATATCATCGGCTTCGTCCACATCAAGGATCTGCTCAAGGCGACGGACGGCTCGGTTCGCGATATTCGCGAGCTGATGCGGCCGATGCTGACGGTGCCGGAAACGATGCCGATCAGTTCGCTGCTGAAGCTGATGCAGAAGAAAAAGACGCAAATCGCCATTCTCATTGACGAATACGGCGGGACGTCCGGCCTGGTGACCCTGGAGGACATCATGGAGGAGATCGTCGGCGAGATTCAGGACGAATTCGACGAAGAGCGTCCGGATCTTGAAAAAAAGGATGAACACTCTTATTCGATCAGCGGCATGATGCTCATCGAAGAGGTGAACAGCTTCTTCGGCCTGGATATTCCGACCGACAATTACGATACGATCGGCGGCTGGATGTATTCGCAGATCGAGATTCCGCCTACGAAATGGCAGTCGGTGGAAGTGGAAGGCGGCTTCCAGTTTATCGTGGAGGAGACGGACCATTTGCGGATCTCGCGCATTCGCGTCACGCGGATCGAATCGGCGCAATGGGAGGAAACCCGGGCAGAGACGGGTTAAACGAATGCGAAAAATCAAGCTATCCCTCAGGCAGAACCTGCGGGATAGCTTTTTTGATTTAACGGATCGATTTCGAAGCCGTTCCGCCAGCGCGCCAGCGCCGGCTTTAATCGCCGCGCCGGAAATGGACCGCCAGGAACCCGACGGCCGCGGCCAGGGCGAACATCGCCGCCGTCTTGAACACCGGGGAAAGACCGAACGCGTCGTAAATCCATCCGCCGATCGTGCCGGCCGCCAGTCCGGAAATGCCGGTCCAGACGACGGCGAACAGCGCCTGTCCGGACGCGCGGTATTCGTCGGGCACGATCGACTGGAGATAGCGAAGCGCCGTGATGTAATAAATGCCGAACGTCACGCTGTGCATGAGCTGGACAAGCACGAACAGCCAAGGCCGGTCGATGAAGCCGAGAAGGCCCATGCGGATCATATAGAACAGGCTGGCCACGGCAAGCAGCGGAAGCTCGCGGAATCGGTGGCCGTATTTCGCCAGCAGGAAGAAGATCGGAATTTCGCTGGCGGCCGAAGCGAGCCAGGCCGTGCCGATGAGCGAGTCGCTGGCGCCAAGCTCGCGCATGGCGACGGCCAGAAAGCCTTCGTTGATGCGATGGGCGACGGAGACGAGCCCGACGAGGATGAAGAAGACAAACGTCTCTTTTTTGCGCGCAATCGCGATCAGCCCGCCGAATTCGAATTTTTTGAGCGAGCTTTGAAAGTTTCCCAGCGCAAGGGACAGCGCAAGCGAACAGCAGACGGTAATCAAGCCGAGCCACAGCGTCAGCTCCGATCCGATCGATTTGAGAACGAGGCCGAACAGCACCGCGCAGACCGCATAGCCAAGCGAACCGAACATCCGGATGGAAGCGAAGGAGCGGTTCATCCTTTCCGCCGCCAGCAGCGAGAGGCTGTCCATCATCGTGTTGACGGGCGTTTGAAAGAAATAAAAAATTCCCATTACGACGGCTATAACCGTAAATTCCCGCTGAGGCAGAAGCAGCGCAAGAGCCAGAATCTGGCCGATAAAGATCAGGTTCAGGACGAGCTTCAGATTTTGGGTCTTGTCGCTGGCGATTCCGGCGAGCAGATTGGAAAAGATCGAGAGCATCGGCCCGATGGAATAGATCGTTCCGATCTGCAGCTTCGTGAAGCCGATATCGTCGAAATACAGCGGGAAAAACGAGACGACGAGCACCATGGTGGCGTAGTTTGCAAAATGCAGGCTGCGGATGACGGCAAGCTGCGCCGAGTCGGAATGAAACTTTTTCATACGCCGGCACCCTTCCCCGTAGAACGCAGATGGGCTCCCAGCCGGATATGCCGCTTGCTGCGGCGGTACAGCCACGCGAGCAGCGCCAGTTCGGCCATGATGCCGCCGGACTGGGCCAGCGCTCCAAGCGCTCCGGTCCATTCGGGCAGCGCCAGCGTCAGCGTCACGATCAGAACCAGCGTGAGCATGGCGTTCGACGTTTGCGAGCCGAACATCAGCTTGGTTTGGCCTTCGGACAGAATGATGCCGTTCAGGCTGTCGAGCCACGGAAATATAAGCGCGTATGGAATAAAGGCGCGCAGCGCGTGGACGGACGATTCCAAAAGCCGGTCTTCGACCCCGATCACGTGAACGAGAATCCACGGCCCTAAGGGCGTGCAGGCCATAATCGAGATCAAGCTCGCCGGAATAAACGCCATCAGCAGCACGAACTTCCGGACCAGCTCGGGATGCGTCCGGTAAAATTGCAGGGAAATTTGGTGAAAATAAGAAAAAAAGCCGAGAAACATGTTCATAAAGCTGCCGGCGACGGCAAAGGAGGCGATGGCGAGCGTGCCGTGATCGGTATGGCCGAGCAGGGCGTTCATGACCGGCGGCACCCAGACGACAATCAGCGACGACATCAGGAGCGGGCTGTAGAAGCGAAGCACCTGCCTGGGCCGGCGGATTTCGCATTCGTCCGCCTCCCGCGGCAATTCCCGGGCCAGCTTGGTTCCTTCGAACCAGCTGACGGCGGCTTCGATGACCATGCCGAACACGAAGATGATGGCGCCCTGCTGCGAGCTGGTCACGCCTATATGCAGCATATATTGCGACATCAGAAACATCGAGGAAAGGCGGATGACCATGCCGATCGTCAGCCAGCGCGTGCGCATTTTATATATGATGACGCCTTGATACAGGCAGCGGATACCCGAAAACACGCTCAGAAACATCAGCGCGTGGTAGACGTTCACGGCGGCGTCGGCGACTTCGGGCTCCGCGCCGTAGGCGGTGCCGAACACCCAATGGCCGGCGGGCGTGTGCGCGATGACGGCGCCGAAAGCGAGCGCGCCGCCGAACACGATAAACGCGACCTGACGGGTCGCGGCAAAGGACAGCCGGTCCCGCACGAGCGCAGAGCATGTCTCGCGAAAGAGAACGGACGGCTTCTCCGTCACGCTGAGCAGGCTCATGGCCGTCGCATAGCCGGCAAGGATCAGTTCGGGGTTGTCGGCGCGCGCGAGCGTGCCGTTGACGATGACGTGCGACAGGTTGATCAGCAAGGCCGATAATCCGAGCGGGATAAAAAAGAAAAAAAGCCGTCTCAAGGTGACAGGGGCCTGTTGCGAATTCAAGTTTGGTCATCTCCTTATCTCTACCTGTGTATTATAGCAGGTTCGGCGGGATAGGGAAGGCGTTTTCAATACATTTTCACTGGATTTCGCCCATCCGAAATGATAAATTAAAGGATGATGCGCGCAAACAGGAGTTGAACATGGAACAACTTCACGACGATCGAAGCTGGGCGGATCGCCAGTTCGTCTTGAACGAGCGATTGGGCATAGCGCTGCCGAGATTGGCCGATCCATGGGAGAGCTTGAGCCGCTTAAGGCAATCCGAGCTTCTCGAAGTCTGGGAACGGATCCGGGGTCGGATTCCCGATCGCATAATCGTTTTCGAAGAGCAAATCAGAACCCTGCAAGATCGCTTGAACGAAGAAGAAGACTTCGAGGAATCCTGCCGGCTTAACGGCGCGATCGCCGATTTGGCCAGCAGAATCAACGACTTGCATATTTGGTATCGGATGCAGCAGGATCTGGATGAAGAAACCCGACAACACAGCTGAGGTAAGCTGGCAGGTGGAGGTAGCGCCGCATGGATCAAACGTTGCTTGCCGGCCGCTCCCCTCAGGGCCCTTTTGCCCTGATGCATCGCGTCTACAAGCACATTCTTCCGGGCGTGCGGGAACAACTGAACGGCTGGCGAAGAATGGCGGAGGCGATTCCGGACGCCGAATTGCGAAAGCAGGCATTAAGCAGCATCGCTCTTAAGGAGTTCCACTGCCAGGGCGGGGCGGTATATGCCGCCGCGAACCTGGAACAGAAGGATGTGCTGATTCCGCTGATCGTCGCGCTGCAGACCATTAGCGATTATTTGGACAATCTGTGCGACAGGAGCACCTCGCTTGACGCCGACGATTTTCGACTGCTGCACCGCAGCATGCTGGACGCGGTCACTCCCGGCGAGCCGCCCGGAAATTACTATGAGCTGCGGAACGAACAGGATGACGGAGGCTACCTTCGCGAGCTCGTGAAACAATGCCAGGCTTGCGTCTCCCGCCTTCCTTCCTACCCGCTCGTGCAGGACGAGGTCCGGGAGTTGGTGAGTTTGTACGGAGACCTCCAGGTCTACAAGCACATCGCCAAGCCCCTTCGGGAGGAGCGTCTTCTGGACTGGTGGTCCAAGCATGCCGAGCGTTACCCGGATTTGCTGTGGAACGAATTCGCGGCGGCCGCCGGATCGACGTTGGGCATGTTTATGCTTTTTCTTGCGGCCAGCGACGAGAACCTGACGCCGGAGCTGAGCGCCGGCATCCGGAATTCGTATTTTCCCGCCATCAACGGCCTGCACATTCTGCTCGATTACCTGATCGACCAGGCCGAGGACGAGCAGGGCGGGGACCTGAACTTCTGCAGCTATTACGAGAGCCAGCAGCAGATGAACGAGCGGCTGCTCCGGATGGTGCAGGCGGCAAGGTCTGCGGCGGACCGCCTTCCGTTCTCCCGGTTTCACCGGATGATCGTGGAGGGGCTGATCGCGCTCTACCTGTCCGATCCGAAAGTGCGCGGCCAGCGCGAAGTGCGGCAGACGGCCCGGCTGTTGATGAAGGGAAGTCCTTGGACAAGGGTGTTTTTCTGGCTGAACAGCCATTTCATACGCAAAGCCATGTAGCGCAGCCCGCTCATGGTTCGACGGACGCGCCCCTTAACCCATGACGGCGCAGCCGTTGCGGCAATCACCGACTATACTTGCAATGAACAAACTGAGGGGGAATCGGTACATGAGCGCAGTGAAAAAAATTGCCGTGCTGACCAGCGGCGGGGATTCGCAAGGGATGAACGCGGCCGTCAGGGCCGTCGTGCGGAGCGGATTGTACCGCGGGCTGGAAGTGTTCGGCATTCAACGCGGTTACCAGGGGCTGCTCAACGAAGATCTGCGTCCGATGGATCTGCGGAGCGTGGGCGACATCATCCAGCGCGGCGGAACGATTTTGCAGACGGCGCGCTGCAAGGAGTTCATGACGCCCGAAGGACAGCAGCGCGGCGCGGACGTGCTCCGCAAATACGGGATCGACGGGCTTGTCGTCATCGGCGGCGACGGCTCCTACCAGGGAGCGAACAAGCTGAGCAAGCTCGGCATCAAGACGATGGGCCTTCCGGGGACGATCGACAACGACATTCCGTTCACGGACTTTACGATCGGCTTCGATACGGCGGTCAGCATCGTCGTCGACGCGATCAACAAGCTCCGCGACACGATGACGTCGCATGAACGCTCGTCCGTCGTCGAGGTCATGGGCCGCCACTGCGGCGATATCGCGCTCTACGCGGGCCTGGCGAGCGGGGCGGAATCGATTCTCGTGCCGGAAGTTCCGTTCGATATCCGGGAAATCTCCCGGCGGATGAAGGAAAATTTCCAAAACGGCAAGCGGCACAGCATCATCATCGTCGCCGAGGGCGTCGGCCGGGGCGAGGACATCGCCCGCGAAATTACGGAGCACAGCGGCATCGAACCGCGCGTTACGGTGCTGGGGCATATCCAGCGCGGCGGAACGCCGACGCACAACGACCGGATTCTGGCCAGCCGGCTTGGCGATTTCGCCGTTCAGCGGCTGGTGGAAGGCGATTCCGGCAAAGCGTGCGGCATCATCAAGGGCGAATTGGTGACGACCGATATCGAAAAAGTGGTTTCGACCAAGAAAACGATTGACATGGAACTCTACAACTTGGCGCTTCGCCTTGCCCAATAACCGGGAAGAGGCCAGATCGGAGAAGCGGATATGTATTTGTACAAACTGGAGGCCGTCTTGGGCGGCCGCGGCGCCGTGACGCTCATCGTCATGGGCGAATCCGACGCCGAAGCGATGGAACAGGCCGAGGTGCATCTGGAAAAGCACTTCGTAGGCAAGCAGGATGTACGTGAACTGGTGCTGATCGAAAAGCGTCGCGCGGTCAAAGGGGCAGCTTACGTCATCGAACACGAACGGCCATGATCAAGCGGCAAAGGCTGCTCCCCGCAATCGTCATTGACGGGGGAGCAGCCTTTGTCATTCGCCGAACGCCGCGTCGGCCGTATACCGGTTGCCTGCGTTCCACAGCAGAAACTCGTTTATGCCCGAATCCTTCAGCGCTTTGATCTGGGCGGAGACTTCGGCGGCGCCGTACTTGGTGTAATGCCCTTTGCCGAGCCAACTGGCCGTGAAATCCTGAATCCACGGCCGGATGATCGGCTTGTTTGCGCCAAGCGGCTCCAGCTTTTCGTGCGTGTCGTCCATCGCCCCTTTGACGGTGGCGTACGGGGCCATGTCGGGATTTTTTTGCCCGAACCAGCCGGCGCTGTAGTGGCTGGGATAAATCATCGGGCTGATCACGTGGACGGATTCCGAGATTTTGACGAAATCCTGCCCGATGCCCTCGGCGGCGGGAACCGAAGCGGCGTATCCGAAGATGTCGACGGACACCCGGACGCCGAGCGGCGCAAGCTGCTCGCGGGCGTATTTCACAAAGCCCGCCACGATGTCCGTGCGGCTTTCGTCCGTCCGCTTGAAGGTCAGGTAATCCGCCTTGTTTTCGAAGCCTTCGGGAAACCGGACGTAATCGAACTGGATTTCCTTAAAACCGAGCTTGGCGGCTTCCTTGGCGATCGCGACGTTGTAGTCCCACACTTCCTTGTTGTACGGATTGACGAATGAATCGCCCTTGCCGTTCGCCCATACCGAACCGTCGCCTTTCCGGAACGACAATTCCGGATGCTTCTTGGCCAGGACGCTGTCCTTGAACACGACGATACGGGCGATCGGATAAATCTCGTGCCGTTTGAGCGTGGCCATCAATTGCCGGATGTCCCGAATGTAATTTTGGTCCGTGCCGAGCTTGAGCAGTTCGGGGTTGTCGGTCTTGTACGTAATATAGCCGTAATCGTCCTTGATGTCGATGACCATGGCGTTCAGCCCGGTTTTGTCGACAAGATCGAGCAGCGACGCCATTCGCTGGCCTCCCGCGCTGTGGGCGGTGACGTAAATTCCTTTGATCTTGGGCGCGTCCGGCTGAGGGTCCGCGGCCGCATCCGTCCGGCTTGGGCCGGGTGCGAAAGCGGCGGCATCCGCTGCGAAAACGGCTTGAATCGCGCGGTGCCAAAACCCGCCGTCCGGCGCCGGATGTTGCTGCGGCACGGATAGCGCCGCCTGTAATGCCATGAACAAGGCGACAAAAACATGCATGGTACTCTCTCCCCGTAAGCTCTTTCATTCCGATTATAGCGGGGGGCCGACCGGGAGACAAAGGTTTTTTTGGGGAGCTTGAAGAAGGATGGCGAAAACCGGACGGACGCGGCTTAGCGCCTTTGCCGGAATTCCCCGATCACATCGATGGTTTGAACGACGTTGACGAACGCTTTCGGGTCCGTATCCCTGACAAGCTTGCGCAGTTCGGCAAGCTCGTACCGGGTGGTGACCGTCATCAGCAAATCCCTTTCCGCGCTCGTAAACGCGCCCTTTGTCTTCAAAATGGTGACGCCGCGCGGAAGGCTGAGCAGCCGCTCGGCCAGCTCCTGCGTCCGGTTGGTCACGATGAAGGCCGTCACTTTGCGGTGGGGGGTATGGACGGCGTCGATCACTTTTCCCGTCACGAAGATCGACAGCATAGAATACAGGGAAACATCCACGTTCCGGCTATAGATGCCCAACGCGGCGACGACGGCGGCGTTCAACGCGAAAATGACGATGCCGACGGGCATGTTCCGGTATCGGGAAATAATCGAGGCGATGATGTCAAAGCCGCCGGTGGAACCGCCGTACCGCAGCGAAATCGCGGTGCCGGCGCCGACCAGCGCGCCGCCGAAAACCGCGGACAGGAGCGGATCGCCGGACAGCGAACGTTCCGGGATCAACTGCATGAACAATGAGACGGCGAATACGGAAACAAGGCTGAGCAACACAAACCGTCTGCCGAGCGCCCGCCATCCCCAGAGCAGCACGGGGACATTAAACGCTAAATAGAGCCAGCCGATGTTCAGGCCCGTGATGTAGCCGACGATCATCGCGACGCCGGAGATGCCGCCGCTCAGCATTTCCTGGGGAATAAGCAGCAGCCGAAATCCGGCGGAGATGACCGCGGCGCCTGCAATCATCACTCCGGCGGCGGCCAGCCGGGACGAAGCCCGTTTCATCGCTCTAAGCACCTCCCATACCCGGATGGCGTTTCCCGATGAAATTAGGCTTCCCCCAACGCTTCAAGACATGCGGTCCGTGCCCTTCGCTGGTGTTTCGTCTTGCAAGTATGCTATAATGGAATGTATATTTTTTGGGACGCCATTCAAATAAAGAAGGCCCATTACAGAAGGAGTTTGAAAACAATTTGAGTACATTTTCACAATTCGGCTTGGAGCCCGACGTGCTGCAGGCCATTTCGGAACTTGGTTATGAAGAACCGACTCCAATTCAAGCCCAAGCGATTCCGGTTGCCCTCAGCGGCAAGGATATGATCGGTCAGGCGCAAACCGGCACCGGCAAGACGGCCGCCTTCGGCATTCCGCTCGTCAGCCGGATTTCGGCGAGCGAAGACCGGATCGTTGCGCTGATTATGACCCCGACCCGGGAACTCGCGATTCAGGTCGCCGAGGAGATCGAAAAGCTCGGCCGCTTCAAAGGCCTGCGCTCCTTGGCCATTTACGGAGGACAAGACATCGGGCGGCAAATCCGCGCCTTAAAACGCAAGCCGCAAATCATCATCGGAACGCCCGGACGGCTGCTCGACCATATCAACCGCAAGACGATCAAGCTCGACGACGTGCAGACGGTCGTGCTGGACGAAGCCGACGAAATGCTTGACATGGGCTTTATGGACGATATTCAGTCCATCCTCAAGCTTGTCCCGGAAGAGCGCCAGACGCTGCTGTTCTCGGCGACGATGCCTCCGAACATCCAGAAGCTTGCGCAGCAATTTTTGCGCGAGCCCGAGCATATTTCGGTTATTCCGAAAACGCAGCAAACGAACGCTTCCATTCAGCAGTACTATATCGAGGTTCAGGAGCGGATGAAGTTTGACGGCTTGTCCCGCCTGCTCGATATGGAGCCGCCGGAGCTGGCCATTATTTTCGGCCGCACGAAGCGCCGCGTGGCGGAACTGTCGGAGGCGCTCATGAAACGCGGATACGCGGCGGACGGCCTCCACGGGGACCTGTCGCAAAATCAGCGCGATGCCGTCATGCGCAAGTTCCGCGACGGCAGCATTGACATGCTGGTCGCGACCGATGTCGCCGCGCGCGGACTCGACATTTCCGGCGTCACGCACGTCATCAACTTCGACTTGCCGCAGGACCCGGAAAGCTACGTTCACCGGATCGGCCGAACCGGCCGCGCCGGCAAGGAAGGAACTTCCTGGACGTTCGTGACGCCTCGCGAAACCGAGCATCTGCACTTTATCGAACGGGTTAATCGCATCCGCATTACCAAAAAGCCGCTGCCGACCGCCGCGGAAGCGATGGAAGGCAAGCAGCGGGTCATTGCCAACCGTCTGGTCGAAGCGCTTGGCAAAGAGGAAGACATCGCTTCGTTCAAATGGATGGCCACGCAGCTTCTGGAGCAGCACGACTCCGTCCAACTGCTCGCGGCGGCGTTGAAGCTGCTTGCGGGGGACAAGAAGGACGTCGAAATCCACCTTACGCCGGAAGATCCGATCCGCACCAAGAAGCGGAGATTCGACGGCCGCGGCGGCTACGGCGGGGGCGGCGAAGGACGACGCTACAACAACGGTTCGGGCGGAGGCCGCAGCGGCGGCTGGCGCCAGGGCGGCGGCTCTTACCGCGGCGGCAGCCAGGGGCACGGCGGCAACCGCAGGCCTTACCGCGACGGCGGCAGCCATGGCGGCGGCCGGAGCTGGCGCGACGACGATGCTTACCGCGACGGCATGCCTCGCGGCAGACGCGGCGAACACCGCGACGATTCCCGCGGCGCGCGTTCGCACAGCGAGGATTTCGTGAACATCTAACCGAACGCGGTTCGAACGCGTCCGGCGCGTTCGAACCCCTTTCTAACCAAGTCATCTGGGAGGAAATCCTATGGAAATGCGGGGCATGATGGGCGGTTTTTACAAGATTTCCGAATGGATTATGCGTTTGTCCGTGACCAATCTGCTGTGGATCGTTTGTTCCCTGCCGATCTGGTATTTGTTGCTGGTGCTTCTGGCATCGCCGACGACGGAACATTTTATTTCGACCATGATCCTGATCGCCATCCTGCTCCCGTTCATCTTTTTTCCGGCGACCTCGGCCATGTTCTCGGTCGCCCGGAAATGGGTGATGGGGGACACGGACGCTCCGTTGTTCAAAACGTTTTTCCGCAGCTACAAGCAAAATTACCTTCAGGCGATGCTGGGCGGACTGTTGTACGCCGCGCTGTTTTTCGTCCTGATCGTCGACTACCAGGTTTATTTGCGGAACTTGAAGGGCTTCGGCGTGCTTGCCATCTTGTTCCTGGCCATGATGGTTCTGCTTACCGTTTCGTTGTTTCAGTTTTTCTCGCTTCTGTCCCACTTTCATATGAAAACGTTTCAATTGCTGAAAAACGCCCTGATCCTGACGATCGGCCGGCCGCTGCGCTCGCTGTCCACCGCGATCATCAGCGCATTCGTGCTTTATCTCAGCTTTTTTCAATTCACCTTTCTGATTCCGTTCTTTATGGGCAGCATCATCGCCGTCGTCGCCTTCTTCAATTTTTATCAAACGATCCAGAAGATGCAGGAGAAAGCGGAGCAGGCAAGGAGCGAGGAGAAGCTGCCGATCGACGAATCGGAAACGAAGGACGAAGAGAGAAAAGACCGGTAATCGGACAGCGCCCAGATGTCCCGGGTTTACATTTGAGCGGCGCATGTTTATAATGGGAGTACTTCCTGCGATGTTCGTTACGGCGATAACTGTTTTGAACCAATGCTG
>Ga0310835_100481_pt1 | contig 19766 bp, 18 predicted proteins | sample SM_ome_3_FD_201308 | JGI IMG/M metagenome (GOLD analysis project Ga0310835, IMG submission 201308) | Sorghum-adapted microbial communities enriched on stacked mutant (SM) sorghum from Joint BioEnergy Institute, Emeryville, California... ...
TGTCACCGACGACATTCTTCGTTACGGTAACGTCCATTATCGGATCGTTCCAAGTATTCGATGCCGTTTATCTGATGACACAAGGCGGACCGGCAAGAGCAACTTCTGTACTCGTACACTACATCTATCAGACCGCATTCCAATATCTTGACATAGGATATGCTAGCGCTATGGCATATATTTTATTCTTCCTGGTATTAATCGTTACCTTGATTCAGTTCGCTCGTCAGAAAAAATGGAGTATGTATTAGGGAGGTCAATTCAGTGAAACAGCATGTCGGGTTCAGGGTCGCTTCCCATATGGTCTTAATCATTGGATCGGCAATCATGCTATTCCCGTTTATTTGGACGGTTTCCACTTCTTTAAAAGCCATTCATGAAGTCTTTACTTTCCCTCCTAAATTATTCGGTGAGAAAATCCTTTGGACGAACTACTTGAAAGTATCGGATCGCTATCCGTTCTTTCAATTTTTTCTTAATACGCTAAAAATTACGGCGATCACTGTGGTTTGTCAATTAGTGACCAGTTCGATGGCCGGATACGTGTTTGCGCGTCTCCGGTTTAGAGCCCGCGATTCCTTATTTGCGTTGTATTTAGCCACCATCATCATTCCTGCGCAAGTGACGATTATCCCGAACTTTTTCATGATGAGAACTTATGGGTTGATCGACACACATTGGTCGCTGATATTGCCCGGCATGGTTTCGGCATTTGGAACCTTCCTGATGAGACAATTCTTCTTAACGATCCCCGCTGCGCTTGAAGAAGCGGCAAAAATCGACGGATGCAATCCGTTCGGCATTTATTGGCGAATATTTGTTCCGCTTTCCAAACCCGCGATGGCGACGCTCGGCATCTTCATATGCATAGGGGTGTGGAACGATTTTTATAATCCGCTTATTTTTCTGAATACGACAGAAAAAATGACTTTGACCCTCGGTTTGGCAACCATGCAAGGTCTTTACTCAACGGATTGGCCGGTATTGATGGCCGGTACCACGATCAGTATCGCTCCAATCATCATTTTGTTCTTGCTGGCGCAAGACTTGTTTGTTCGGGGCGTAACCCTTTCCGGTTTGAAAGGTGAATAAGTCCGTTTGCCAGAGACCTTTTTATTTTCAGATTTCCAAAGTGACGCAGCCCGATGAAGGCTGCGTTTTTTGCTTTATCTTCGATAAAGAAGTGAAAGAATATTTTTTAACACACCGGCCGAACTCATCGCCAAGAGCATGACTCCCGTCATAACCGGGGTGCGAATCCCTGTAACCCGGCCGACCTATTCCTGTTCGGTATGTTTTATGACCAATGCATGGTTTCCTACAAAAATGGCTGGCTGAAGAAGTGCAATGATAAATTGCACAGGCATCAACAGCCATAGGTTGGTGGAGAAGCCGGCGATCAGGATACCGCAGCCATTGACGACCAATCCCGCCATGAGGAGACGGTGCGGAGCCATCTTTGCAGCGCGATCAGCCCTGCGCCCAGTCCTACACACGTGAAGCAAAGATTGAGCCACAAAAGTTCTTTTTTCGAAAAGACATAACGAATACCCGCTGCCATTTCGTGAAGCAATGAGGTTTGATCCCGCGACTTGTCCGAAACTTGCTGCCGATCGGCCGGCAGAAAAAGCATGGCAAGAGCGGATAACAGAAAAGAGGCGCCGGTCCATAATATCGCGAGTTCAATTCCGAACTGCCGATAAACAAACGTTCCGAGCACCGGGCCTGCAAGCATAAAGATGGAAAAAAGGGTTTGCAAAACAGACATGCAGACCGGGAGCATCTTCATCCGAAACATGGATCTTTAACAGCTTCATTCCGGAAGGCTGAGCAAACTGCGAAAAAATCGAGGAACTCAAGGTTGCGAAAAAAACGGCCGTCCACGAACCGGTATCAAGCAGGAGAAAAACGATAAAAACCGAAAATGTGCTTAAGCCTTCACACCAAACGATCGTTCTTTTTGGACGCCATCGGTCCGCGAACACGCCGCCGATGAAAGAAAAAACAAAAATAGGAGCATACTCGGCAACGGAAATCATGGAAACGGCAAACGCGTCACCGTTTGACTTTTCCATCACATACAAGAGAACGGCAAAATTGCGAATCCATATTCCCAATTGCGAAAACAAATTGGAAAGCAGGATCGTGTACACGAAGCGGTTTTTGAGCAGCAGAATGAAACGCGGCATCGATTTGGATTCCTCCCCAAATTTATTTCGGACTCATCGTAGTCCCTCCTGTAAGGGGAGAGTCAAATCTTTGGAACGCATGTCTTGAGTCTCCCCTAAGGGGAGGGGTTACACTTGCTGTCGAAGGGAGTGATGTTCCAATGCTTTATACGGTGAAAGAGGTCGCGTCAATGTCCAAGGTAACGATCATTGTAAAACAAACGCATGATTTAAGGAATAACGGGCATTTACCTTATCACTTGCATGAGTGTTGTAAAATGGATGGTGCAGGATCTTCCTCCCGGTTCGGCGGCGGAAACGGCTTTGGGGTGAGACGAAGCTTCAAAGCTTGTGGGAATGGGCAGAATCGTCGGCGATGGGGGCTGCTGCTTTCAAATCGTTGATCTCATGGTCGATCCGCAGCATCAGGATAAAGGAATCGACGAGATGATCATGCGCGAGCTTTTGGGCTATCTGGATCAATACGCGCCCGAAGAGGCCGATGTGATCGTGATGGCAGATGTAGCAAACATTCATTTTTATCAAAAACATGGGTTTAAGCTTGTCTATCCTGATCGATACGGCATGTCCAGAAAGGGATAGAAAGCTGCGGAGGGGCGAACCGATCTTCGGGCAGGGCCATAGAATATTGCAAAAATTCCTGACGACGGAGATGAAAAAATGGCCCTTCCTGCAATCGATGTGATCATACCCGCGATCGAGAAGGATCTCGGTACGCTTCCGCATGTCATCGACAGCGTTCGGCGCATGGTCAAACATCCGATCCGCAAGATCATGATCGTCGCCCCGGACACGAAGCGGATACGAGCGCTTTGTTCGCGCAAAAAATGCGTCTTCGTTAACGAGAACGCCGTCCTGCCCATCGCCAAAAAGCATATCCGCTACCGCTCGGCCCGTTGGGAACGTTCCGGCTGGCTGTTTCAGCAATTGCTCAAGCTGGGCGGAGACAAGTTGGCTTCCGGCCAATACTACCTCGTGATCGACGCGGATACCGTGCTGATCCGCCCGCATGTTTTCCGGACGCCGGACCTCAAGACGGTTTTCTACTGCAGAAGCTGGAGCCAGCCTGAATATTTCCGCACGTACCGCAAATTGATGGGGAGCAGGCCGGTCGCGCGCGTCTCGTTCGTGGCGCATTATATGCTGTTCGAAAAAGCGAAGGTCGCCCATTTGAAACGGACGATCGAACAAAAGCACGGCATCCGCTGGTATAAGGCCATTCTCCGCAGCATGAACAAAAAGCGGCAGTTCGCTTTCTCCGAGTTCGAGACCTACGGCAATTTCATCGCCTCCCGCTATCCGGGCAGCTACACGCTGCGCAAAACGCTGAACAAAAGCCTGCACACAGCCGCCTCCGCGTTGACGGACGCAAGGCGCAAGCGGCTGGCGGCTTCGTACCGTTCGGTCTCGCTTCACAAGCGCAAAGCCTATTCGCGGCTCTAAAGCTCGAAATTGTTTGACAATTCTATATTATTGGAATAGTATTATAACAAGCTTAATTCCCGGTTTTGTCCGGGAAGCGGGGGAACCACCTTTTGGGGCGAATCGTGCCGTTTATGCGGCGCGAAGGGAACCATCTATCCCGAGTCCGTCAGCTAACCTCGTCAGCTTTGGATGGGTCAATGGATAAATCATCGGTTTCTCTTTGACCCGTTGCAGGGTCTTTTTTGTTGCAGGGGCCCTGCCGACACGCTTAAGGCGTGCGCCGGGTCTTTTTTGCGTTCAAATCGAAAGGAGGGGAGAGGTTCGCTTCCCGGCGGCGCAAACCGATCGTCATCATATCTTGAGGAGGTAAACGATGGCACAACCCAAGTATATTACCGATATCGGCAAAATTGCGGACATTCCGGCGGAGGAACGGGAAAAACTCAAACCGATTACCGACAAATTCGTTTTTCGCGTCAACGACTATTACCTTGGACTGATCGATTGGAACGACCCGAACGATCCGATCCGCAAGCTGGTGATTCCGAACGAAGGCGAGCTGCTCGAATACGGCCGGTGGGACGCTTCGGACGAAGACACGAATTACGTCGTGCCGGGCTGCCAGCACAAATACAAGACGACCGCTTTGCTGATCGTATCGGAAGTATGCGGCGCGTATTGCCGCTATTGCTTCCGCAAGCGCTTGTTCCGCAACGACGTGAAGGAAGCGGTCTCCAACGTCGAGCCCGGGCTCGCTTATATTGCGGAGCATCCGGAAATCAACAACGTCTTGCTGACGGGCGGAGACAGCCTGATTCTGGGCACGCCCAAGCTTCGCTCCATTTTGCTCAAATTGCGGGACATCGAGCATGTGCAGATCATTCGGCTCGGTTCCAAAATCCCCGTATTCAACCCCATGCGCATTTACGAGGACGAGGCGCTGCTTGAGACGATCCGGGAAGTGTCCGTTCCGGAAAAAAGAGTGTATGTCATGGCGCATATCAACCATCCGCGCGAGTTGACAAAGGAAGCGCTGCGCGCCCTGAAGGCGCTGCAAGACGCGGGAGCGATCGTCGTCAACCAGACGCCGATCTTAAGAGGGATCAACGACGATCCCGCCGCGCTTGGCGAGCTGCTGGACCGCTTGTCCTGGGCGGGCGTTACGCCGTACTATTTCTTCGTGAACCGGCCCGTCGCCGGAAACCGGGAATTCGTGCTGCCGCTTGCTCAAGTGTATCGCATCGTCGAAGAGGCGAAAGCCCGCACGTCCGGTCTCGGCAAGCGCGTGCGGCTGGCGATGAGCCATACGTCCGGCAAAATCGAAATTTTAGCCGTCGAAAACGGCAAAGCCTACCTGAAATATCATCAATCGCGGGACGAAGAGCGGTACGGCCGGTTTATGATTCTCGATTGCCCGGACGACGCCGCCTGGTTCGACGATTTGCCGGGCAACGAGAAATACTGGAGCAAACCGGCCAAGAAAACGGACGCCGTCGTCTCCGTCAACGAAATTTCCGAAGTCCCGGTCACCAGCCGATAATCTTTACAACGGCAAGGTCTTTAAAAATCGTTCCATGCGGTTCAGCGCTTCGGTTAGCTGTTGAACGGATGCGGCGTAGGAGCACCGGATGTAGCCTTCTCCACCTTGACCGAACACATGGCCGGGAACGACCGCGACCTTCGCTTCATGAAGCAGTCTCTGGGCGAAGGCTTCCGAGGACAGGCCGGTGGACGCAACGGACGGAAAAGCGTAAAAAGCGCCGAGCGGTTCGTGACAGGCCAAGCCGAGTTCGCGCAGCCCCTGGACAAAGAAACGGCGGCGCTGCGCAAAGGAGTCGACCATGGCGTCTTTTTCCTGCATGTAGCTCCGGAGCGCCTGCACTGCGGCAAACTGGCTGAGGGTCGGGGCGCACAATACCGTGTACTGGTGAATTTTCAGCATCGCCGCAATCAGTTCGCGTCCCGCGCAAACGTACCCGACCCTCCAGCCGGTCATGGCGAACGCCTTGGAAAATCCGCTGATCAGCACCGTTCTGTCGATCATGCCCGGCAAGGAAGCGACGCTTTTGTGTTTTCCGTTGTAGGTCATTTCAGCATAAATCTCATCCGAGACCACAATCAGATTGTGCCGTTCAACCAACTCGGCGATCGGCCGCCAATCCTCCTCGGTCATGACTGCGCCGGTGGGGTTGTTGGGGAAGTTGACGATCAGCACCTTGGATCGCGGCGTGATTTTGCTCTTCAGCACATCCGCCCTAAGCTTGAAGCCGTCTTCGGCGAACGTTTCCACCTCCACCGCATGGCCGCCGTTAAGCCGGACGATCGGCGAATACGCGATATAGGTGGGAACCGTAACGAGCACCTCGTCTCCCGGCGTCAACAGCGCCCGCAGCACGAGATCGATCGCTTCGCTGCCGCCTACGGTCACCAGGATTTCATGTTCCGGCGAATAGTTCAGTTGAAAACTCGACTGCAAATACGCCGAGATGGCTTCCCGCAGCTCCAACAGTCCCGCATTCGAAGTGTACGTCGTCCGTCCTTGTTCCAAAGCGCGGATACATGCTGCGCGAATGGGCTCCGGCGTAACGAAGTCGGGTTCCCCGACGCCGAGGGAGATCATATCTTGTCCCGCGCTCGCCATATCGAAGAATTTGCGGATACCCGAAGGGGGAATGGCTTTTACTTCCGGATTCATCAGATCGTTTAAAGAAAAGCTCTTCCTCATGTTTCGATCCCTCCCAAAGTGCCGTGAAAATAAAAAACTCGCCCCAATAAGGGACGAGTTGATACCCGTGTTACCACCCTAGTTTCACCTGCAGAAGGTGACACTCGCTACGTATCCATCAATACGCGGTCCTGTTAACGCCGGACATGCGGCAGAGTCTACTCCCTAAGCGGTTTCGGTCTGCTTCTCGGAGACGGCTTTCGGTCAAGGCCCGAACGTTGGCTCTCAGCAACCCCAACTCTCTGTCGGAACGGGCGGTTTGACGTACTGGTTCTCTTCATCGAATTTATCATTTATGGCGGTTTTAAGGGTAATTGTATATCCATAAGGCATATTTTACAAGCCTAAATTTGTTCCGCCCGCGTTTGCATTGCCGACCCATGCTGTATCGGCGGCGGTAATTCGCAGAGCCGAGGCAAAGGTAAAACGATAACGGGAATCAAGAAAATCAGAATTAAGGTTATATTGTTAAAGATAGAGATCACCGTATCGGCAATAAGACTCTTTTAAAGCTGGGGAAGGAAAGTAAATCCGCAAATCCGCCAATGTCATTCCCGCTGCGCCTTATCACCAAATCCTTCGTTCCCGTATAGAAAAAAGCCGGAATGGTTATATTATCCATAAAAACGTCTGAAGGGAAAGAGATCGCGCAATGGTCCTTCCACCATTTCCGGAATCGTATTGGCTTACGTCTGAGAGCCTTCCGAATTTTCCGAAGCTTACGCAAGACATCAAGGCGGATGTAGCGATCGTCGGAGCGGGAATATCCGGAATCACGACCGCTTATCTGCTTTCCAAACAAGGACTCAAGGTCGCGATCGTCGAAGCCGGAAACATCCTGAACGGAACGACAGGCCATACAACGGCCAAGATTACCGCGCAGCACGACCTGATTTATGACGAATTTCTTTCGCACTTCGGCCGGGAACAAACAAGGCTCTATTACGAAGCCAACCGGGAGGCCATGCAATTCATTAAGCAAACGGTGCGGGAGCTTCGAATCGATTGCGATTTTGCCGAGGAAGACGCGTATATTTACACGAATTCCGACAAATATGCGGCCAAATTGACCGCGGAACTTGCAGCGTATGAGAAGCTGGGGATCCCCGGAGCGTACGTGGAACAGACGCCTTTGCCGTTTCGGACCCAAGCCGCCATTGTCATGCATGACCAGGCCCGGTTCAATCCGGTTCCCTATCTGAAGACGTTGATCCGACAGGTAACCGGACAAGGCGGTCAAATCTATGAACACACAACAGCCGTAAGCGTGGAAAAAGGGAACTCCCCGGCTGTCGTGACAAGCGAGGGGCATAAGATCGTCTGCAGCCATATCGTGTCCTGCTCCCATTTTCCCTTTCAGGACGGATGGGGTTTTTACTTTGCCAGAATGTACGCCGAACGGTCTTACGTGCTCGGGGTCAAAACCGAAAAAGCCTATCCCGGCGGCATGTATATAAGCGCCGAAGACCCGAAACGTTCGCTTCGGGCGGTGACGGCAAATGGAGAAACCCTCGTTTTGATCGGAGGCGAGAACCACAAGACGGGACAAGGGATTCCCACGATCAAGCATTATGAAGCGCTGCAAGCGTTCGGAGAGGAACATTTCGGCCTGAAGGAAATCCGTTACCGCTGGTCCGCCCAAGACTTGACCACGTTGGACAAGCTCCCGTTCATCGGGCCCATCGCCGCCGATGCGCCGCAGGTTCTGGTGGCTACCGGATATAAGAAATGGGGCATGACCACCGGAACAGCAGCGGCGCTGTTGATCGAAAAGCTGATCGCAGGGCAAGAAAGCCCCTACCAATCGCTCTTTACGCCGTCCCGATTCCATGCCGATCCGGGCCTGAAAACGCTCCTCGTGCAAAATGCGGATGTGGCGAAACATTTGATTGCCGGAAAGCTGGAAATGGTTCGCAAGAAACCCGAGGAATTGGGCAACGATGAAGGAGCGGTCGTCAGCGTCAATGGAAAAAGAGCGGGCGCGTACCGCGATCCGCAAGGCGGGCTGCATATCGTCGATACGACCTGCACGCACATGGGATGCGAAGTCGAATGGAACGAGGGAGAACGAACGTGGGACTGCCCATGCCACGGATCAAGATTTTCATACAAAGGGGAAGTGCTTGAAGGACCGGCCAAAAAGCCTTTAAAAATCTTGTGACCCATAAGCAGCCTAAGCGGCTCAGGCCGCAGGGGCTGCTTTTTTGCTGTCATATTGCGCAGCTTGTACCCATAAACATGATTAAAGGCCGGATATGTCCGATATGATGGATGTTTAAATAGGGTACGAGAGGAAGGATGCAGGGAATGGAACATGCGGCGCCAATCATCGCAATCCTGGGAATAGGGACGGCCGTTCCGCGTTTTCGGATCGATCAGGAGGATACCTCACGAAGATTGACGGAAGCCTTGCGGGGAAATCCCGACTCCGCGCGCTGGGCCAGGCGAATATTCAAGCAATGCGGAGTGGAGACGCGCTATACCTGTGAACCGAACCTGCTTGAATCCGCCTCCGAATGCCGCTATTTTCCGAGCCTGCCGAGGGAAGACGTTCCGACAACCGCCGAACGGATGGAAACGTATAAACGGGAGTCTGTTCCATTGGGGCTTCAAGCCGCGAGAAAAGCTTTACGGGATGGAGCAACGGATGCTGCCGACATTACGCACCTGATCACCGTTAGCTGTACGGGGCAATTTCTTCCGGGGATGGATGCGGCTTTGGTCCGACAGTTGGGGCTGGCTGCCGATGTGAATCGGATTCCGCTGAACTTCCTGGGATGCGCTGCCGGGTTGAAGGCCATCTGCCTGTCGCGGCAGATCGTGTCGGCTAATCCGGACGCCAAAGTATTGGTGGTCTGCGTGGAGCTGTGCACGCTTCATATTCAACCTTCCGGCGGGCGCGAGGCCCTGTTTGCCGCTTCTTTCTTCGGCGACGGAGCCTCCGCCTGCGTTGTGGGTTCCGCCAGACCGCACGATAAGGAAATCTTTCGGTTGGACCAGGACTATTCCGTTCTCCTGCCGGACTATGCCGAAGAGATGGTCTGGGAAGTCGGCAATCACGGCTTCGATCTCTATCTTTCCCCGGATATTCCGAAGCTGATCGGCAGATGGGTTCCCGAAGAAATCGAGCGGATCTTAAACGGCGGCGCGAAGCCGGATCTATGGGCGATTCATCCCGGAGGCCGGGGAATTGTCGATGCGCTGCAAGACGCGTTGGGGCTTACCGACGAGCAAACCCGCCCCAGCCGGGCCATCCTTCGTCATTACGGCAACGTATCCTCGGCTACGATCCTATTCGTGCTTAACGAGATGAAGCGGGAATTAAGCGCCTCCGGCTCCGGACCGGTGAACGGCATCTCCTTGGCGTTCGGCCCCGGCTTAACCGTTGAAATGGCCAAGATCGCCTATCTTCCATCCGTCGTTTTGCTGGAGGAGCCGGCAGGTGGCGTATGTGTTTAGAAGCCTGCGGCAGCGGGCCGAAGAGCCCGAAATGATGGATGACTTCTCGAAGGGGGGACCCGAGCTTCGCAAGGCTTTGCGGCATCTCCGCAGGCTGAACCGGATCTTCGGGGCCGCCGCGCCTACTCTTTACGGAGTGCGGCGATTGTGGACGGAAGCGGGCAAGCCGAAGCGCTTCTCCGTTCTGGATATCGGATCGGGGTCCGGGGACGTGAACCGGCGTCTTCTGCGGTGGGCGGATGCGAACCGGATCGAGCTTAGCCTTACCTTGGCGGACATTACGGAAGAAGCTTGCGAAGAGGCAAGACGGTTCTATCGCCGCGAACCGCGAGTACGGGTGATGAGAAGCGATTTGTTCGCGCTGCCGGAAGCTTGCGCGGATGTGATCACGGGGACGCAGTTTGTCCATCATTTTGCCGCGGACGAGCTGCCCGGCGCGGTCGAACGCATGCTCAACGCATCCCGGTTAGGCGTTGTGATCAACGACATTCACCGGCATTGGATGCCTTGGGCCGCGGTATGGCTTGCGACGCGAATCGTTTCAAACAACCGGTATATTCGAAACGACGGCCCTTTGTCGGTGGCGAAGGGTTTTCGCGCGGAGGATTGGAACGTTCTCGGGAAGTCGCTGGGCCTATCCGGAAAATTCTATAATTGGAGACCTTTGTTTCGGTATGTCGTCGTCATTCGGAAAAACGGGGCCGAATTCAAACAGCGGAGTTGAGGACGATGGGGCGCTTGCGGGATGTGGCGGTTCTAGGGGCGGGAGTCGCCGGCAGCAGTGTGGCCAAAGCGTTGGCGGATAAAGGATGGGAGACGGTGTTGATCGACCGCCAAACGTTCCCACGCCATAAGGTTTGCGGAGAATTTCTTTCCCCGGAATCCCAACGGATGCTGCATGCGCTGGGCTTGCAAGAGACGGTGGCGTCGCTTCAGCCCAGCTTGATCGAACGGGCGCGCCTGTTCTTCGGCCAGGAACGGCCGCTGGAAATTCCTTTGCCCGGGATTGCTTTGGGGGTAAGCCGTTATGCGCTGGACTTGGCTCTCCACCGCGCGGCGCAAAAATCAGGCGTACACGTGCAGACCGCGGCGACGGCAACGTCCGTTTATCCCGATGGAGAGGGATATGTCATCGAGACGAGGCAGGGGAAGGAAAGTCAAATCTATCATGCGCGAGCCGTCATTGCCGCGTGGGGAGCCAACCGCCGTTCCGGGCTTCCGGGCCATCGCCGCAAGGGGGCCGCAAGGAACCGGTATGTGGGCGTGAAATCCCATTTTGCAGGGGTAGCGCCGGAGCCGGTCGTCGAGCTCTATTTTTTTCCCGGCGGATACTTGGGCGTTTCCCCCATTGAAGGCGGACTCGTCAACGTTGCGGCGCTGCTGGCGCGGAACGCTTTTTCCCATGCGGAAAAAACGATCTTGGACATGATCGAGGCCGCGGTCCGCCGCAATCCGAAGCTTGGGCAAAAGCTGGCGTTTGCCGTTCCGGTTCCCGGCACGCAGGCGGCAGTCGCCCCGATCGATTTCCACCGCAAGCCGGTCGTTTGGGATTCGCTTCCCCATGCGGGAGATGCGGCGCTCCTGATTCCGCCGCTTTGCGGCGACGGCATGTCGATGGCGCTGCGTTCGGCCCAATTGTGCGGGTCCTTGGCCGACAGCTATTTGCGCGGGGAGATTTCGCTTTCCCGGTGGGAGCACGAATACGCCCGATCCATTCGGCGGGAATTCAAGGGTCCCTTGCGGTGGGGACGATTTCTGCAATGGCTGGTCGGCGTGCCGGTCATGCCCCGGCTTCTTCCGGCCATCGGGCGCCTCGCACCGGAATGGGCGTTCCGATTGGTTCAAGCGACCCGGTTAAAGGAATCCGATTTGTAATCAAACCGCCGTACAGAGGAGCATGGTCATGGGCTGCCGCAAGCTTGCCGTCATCTCTTTGCGATACCCGAAAACCGTCATCTTGTTTTGGGTCTTGTTCCTGCTCTTCTTCGGCTTTTACGCCCCGAAGCTGCCCGGCGTTCTTAAGGATCACGGTTTAACCCCGGACGGAGCCTATGCCAAGGTCCAACAAATGCTTTCTGCCGATTTTCATATCCCCGAGGACCCCGTCATTCTTGTTTTTGAAAAAAAGCAGTCCGTATCCGAGGCGCAATTTCGGCGCTTTATCGGGCAAACGCTGTTTCGGCTGCAAGGAATCGGCGGGCTGAGCGAAGTCGTCTCTCCGCTCGAACGGGAAGGGATGATGCGACAGAATTACGCCTATGCGCTTCTGGGGTTCGAGCAACGCCCCTATGAGATGGAGCCGGTGCTTGATGAAATGCAAAGACGGCTGCCGAAGAGCGGCGGCATTTCGGTGAACATCACCGGGAAAACCGCCGTCCAAGCGGACGTGAACCGGGCCAGCGGGCATGATCTGAGAAAGGCGGAACGGCTGGGCATTCCGGTTGCTTTTCTCATTTTGTGGCTGGCTTTCGGCGGATTCGTTTCCGCTCTGATTCCCATTGCCGTTGGCGTGATCGGGGTGATCGGAACGATGGGAATCATGGCTTGGCTGGGGACGAAGGTCGAGCTGTCGAACTTTGTGTTGAATGTCATTCCCATGGTGGGACTGGCTTTAAGCATCGATTTTGCCTTAATGCTTGTCAGCCGGTTTCGCGAAGAATCGGCGCATGCCGCCGTAGAACAAGCATTGGAGACAACCATGCAGACGGCCGGAAGAGCCGTTTTATTTTCCGCTTCTTGCGTTTTTCTCGGCTTGCTGGGGACGCTGTTGATTCCGCTGCCTATCTTTCGTACGGTCGCAATGGGAGCGATGGCGGTCTTGACGGTCTCGGCGCTTACGGCTTTAACGTTGGTTCCGGCTCTCTTAACGGTGTTGTGGCCGTCCATTCAAGCGGAAAGCAAGCCGGTGTCCGCAAACGGGAAAACGACGGTGTGGCACGCCTGGGCGCGCTATGTGATGAAGAGACCCGTCCGCATGGGGCTGTTGGCATCGTTCTTGTTAATCGGTTGTTTTCTGCCCTTAAGCAAAATGAAAGTAGCCATTCCGGATGCCGCTTCGTTGCCGCCCGGCTACGCTTCCCGAGTAGCTGCAGAGGCCTATCAGGCCCATTTCGTTTTCCCTTCGGCTTCGCTAGTGTACATCGTCATCCAGGGAAATTCGCATCGTTGGCATAAAGAGGACTGGTTGCAGGCGTATGCGTTCACGCAGCGATTGGAGCGCGACCCGAACGTGCTTCGGGTGGATTCCGTTTTTTCCGGCTTGCGAATGCCGCCCGAACAGGCAAGCCTTTTGCTTCCAAGTCCGGTATTAAGAGAGAAGGATGAACCGGCGATTAAACCATTTGTGAACGAAAATCGGATGCTCCTTCAGGTGACGATAAAAGGAAGCCCGTCATCGAAGGAAGCGACGGATTGGCTCAGGCGCTTGGAGCAGGAGGGGGAGTCCTCCCGGATCCGTTTCCTGTTGGGAGGAGAAGCGAAGTACCAGCAGGAAGTATTCGACGCCATTTTTCCAAACCTCAAGGATGTTCTTCTGTTCATCTTCGCTACCCAATTCATGGTGCTGATCGCCGCCTTCCGATCCGTTCTCCTCCCGGTCAAACTCATGGCGATGAATCTGCTGAGCCTGGGGGCGGCGTTCGGGATTCTGTCCTGGATCTTCGAAGAGGGACGCTTGGGAATGGAGCCGGGCAGCATCGCCATTATGATCCCCGTCTTTATTTTCGGGCTTGTTTGGGGCATCAGCATGGATTATGGCGTGTTCCTTGTCTCGCGGATTTATGAGGCCTACAGGCAGACACACGATAACGACCATGCGATTCGGGCCGGCCTGTCCTCGACCGGCAGAATCATCACCTCGGCAGCGGCGATCATGATTGCGGTCACCGGGCCGTTTGCCTTCGGCGAAGTAGCCGGGGTCAAGCAGTTGGGGATCGGCAATGCCGCGGCGATCTTCATCGATGCCACCGTCATCCGGATGGTGCTGGTTCCAGCCTTGATGAAATGGCTTGGCAAATGGAATTGGTGGGCGCCGCGATGGCTCCAATAAGCGGCCGGCGCCGTACCGGCAGGGGATGCCGGAGCCGAAATAAAAAAAGCCCATCGCGCTCGATTGAGCTGATGGGAATAAAATAAAGATTTGGATGGCTTAGAAAATACCGATTCCCGCTCTCAGGATAATGACCAGCAGAATGAAAAGCACGAGAACGAATGCAGCGGCACGGAGGCCGCCGCCTCCGTAACCGCCAACAGGATAGCTCATGGAATCACCTCCTGTTTTCTTTTCGGTGTTGTGTGATTGTTCATCACATGATTAGAGTATGAATGGATCATCGTACGGTCTGTGCATGAGCATAGATCAAGGAAGATTCCGCAAATAACGGGGGAGGGGCGGACGCTTTTCGCCTTTTTCGCGCCTAGCCATGCAAGCTTCCCCCCAGCCGGGGGCGAGGACGATAGGGCCCGACCGGGATTTGGATCAGGCTGGTTTTCCCTTGCGGAGCCAGATTGTAGATCTCGTCGCACGAGTTCGCGTCAAATCCGAGGAGCGGATGTCCCCCCATCCCGATGGCGGACGCCGCCAACAGCAAACGTTGCACGAGCATGCCCGCTTCCATCTGCTGGATGCGATAGCCTCGGTACCCCAGTTCCGTGATCAGGTGATTTCGGTCCCCCGCCACATGCAGGCAAAGCGGTATTTGAAACAAATTGATATTGTGCAAAGACATGGCTTGTTGCAGCCGGAACCGGTGATCGCCGGGCCGTATCCGCCGCAAGACATTGGCGTCGCTGTCATAATGGTAGGCGCCGTCCGGAATACCTTCCACGCCGTGCAGACAGCCATACAGCGAGACGCGGCAGCCCGGCTGCTCATGCGCTCCATCCAAATCGTTCCGATACCAAAAGGAAGCCGTCGCCTCCTGCAACAGAGCGGCTAGCTGCGATTGGCTTACATGGCCCCGGACAAAATCCGCTTCCGGTGAAAACCGCTTGCGGCAGGCCGACGCCAGATCGTACGACAACCGCTTCACGCGGGGCAGAGCCACCGCCCGGCCTTCCTCGTCAACGTTTTTTTCCTCCCGGAGCTGCCGGAACGATCGCGTCGAGGCCAGCATGGACGCTTCGTTCATCCGGATCAGCATCGGATACGCTGCGACCTTGCGCGACCGGACGTAGTGCTCGTGCCGAACCGCTGACAGCTCCCGGCACAATTCGGCGTCGTCGATCTCCCTCGCGTCGTCCGGCCTGTCGGCAAACCAAGCGGTCGAAGGCTCCGCCGACAGCGGAATCACCGCATACACGCTCTCCTTCCGTTCGGATAGCCCGAGCAGATGGTTGACGGCCCGGTCGAGAAATTGGAAGTAAACGCCCGACGCGAAACCAAACCGTTTCGCCGTTTCCAACAGCTGCCCGATCAGCACGCCGGCGTCCAGCCCTTGCAGCCGGTAGGCGAAGTTATGGTACTTAAAGAAATTTTTCCAAAACAGGGTTGACACAAACACCGCGCCGAAACAAGCCGACACGTCGCATCGGTTGCCGAGCGCGCGTGCCAGATAGGAATCGAAATGGCCTTCGCGCAACAGCACCAAGCGGTGGCGGGCCGCATCATAATGGTACACGCCCGCAGGCAAATCCTCTATCTTCAGATACACGTACAATTCGTTCGGATACAACGCCCCGCCGGAGGGAACAAAGCGCCGGCACATCTGCATTGCAGCCGCTTCTTGTTCCGCGGCGTCCCCGGCGAACACCGACTGGTAGAATTGAGTGTACCCGAACACGTACCAGAGAAAATGACCGATTCCGCGCAGGCCGGGGGCGGAGGGCGCTTCCCGTTCTTCCAGCGACAGCGGCACCTCCAACGAAAGCGGGACCGCAGGCAAGCCGCGGTAAAGCTTATAAGGGAGCGGCGCATCCGTCCAATCCACCTCCCAGTCCGGCGGTCTGGCCCTGTCGGCTTCAAAATGCAGATCGTGCAGAAATGCCTCCAGATTCATCTTTCTGCCTCCTCCTTGACGCGGCTTACGGAAACGGATGCGGATGCGGATTGAGCTGTTCCGGCGTCAGCGGCTCCTTCGCATACCCAAGCTGCGCCGGTACCCGCAATACCCTTTCCAGCCCTGTCAAGCGGGTAAGGTGATATCCGAACGTCATCGGCAGCATTCCCGGAATCAGCACTTTCACGCAATACAGACCGTTTCGCCGGGTTTCCGGCGTCGTCTGGTCCACGACGATGACTTCAAGGTTCAGCCGGCGGAACGCCCGGAGAAGGTCTCTCAGATCATCGGTCAGGTCGGCATGCCGCGCTTTCGATCCGAATTCCTCGGCAAACGTCCGCAACGGACGATTGTTTTCCAGCAAAAATTGCAGGCGTTCCTCCGCTTGCGGCAACCCGTACAGCATCGAATGGTCTTCCATTTGACGTACCCGGAACGGATCGTGGAGCATTTGCTCATACGTCTTGCGGTTTGACTCGAATTTCTCTTCGAACGTCAGCAGCATGGCGGCCAATTCGTGAAGCGAGCTTTTGACCGCCCGCACCGGGTCCGGATGGGCTCCGGCCGCACAGATGAGATTGACCCCTTTCGTTTTTCGGTTTTTCGCGATGGTCCAAACGCTTGGAATTCCGTTCTCCATCGTCGCATTAAACAAATGGACTTCGTATCCCGTCACCGCCTGCAACCGTTCGGCCATCAGCCGCAGCTCGCGGTCGCCGGCGGAATCGAGGTCGAGGCGGGGGAGAGGCAGCCGCGCGTACCAGGTCATCAGGAACGCATCGCGCTCCACCACTTCCAATATGCCGTAAAAAATCGCTTCCTCCAGGCTTCCGCCCAACGCGCATCCGTTGGACGTTTCATAGACAAAGCCGTCCCCGCAGCTCAGGCTGTAATAGGCGAGCAACTCCGGAACGAGAATCGGGCGCTCCTGCAAAAACGAGTAGCCCCATACCCAATCGATCGGGCGGTCGGGGTCAAACGGCGCGAACGGAAATCCCGGCCGCGCATACTGTTCCTTGGCGTACAAGCCGACCTTGACGGGGTTGAGCGCTTGATCTTCCAGATTGCGGTAACTGTCGCGGACTACCGTCCGCTTGCCGCGGGGAGCCAGACCGCAGTACCGTTCCAAAGCTTCCAAAATGGCGGTCGATTCGCTTTCCGCATAGGAATGGGTCCGGCCCGCGGACGACTCGTCCCCCGCAAACAACGGCAAATTCACGCTCACATCGGCAAACGGCGACACGAGGTCGTGCATTTTCCCGTTCAGTAAGCCCGTCCGGTAATCCAGATAAGACGAGGCCAGAACGTTCTTCAGGTCATCCATGGGACGGCAGCGGTAACTGTCGGCGTTGATCTTCGGAGTTGGCTGCAATGAAATTCGCGCGGCTGCCGGCGTGTCTTCGGGCAATCGGCCGCAGACCGGACACAGCGGATCCGGCAAAAAGAAGTGAAGCGAGCTCTTCAGCGTATTCAGGTTGATCAAGAACACCCGTTCTTCCGTGCGGGCCCGGCCGCCTTGCAAGATCCGCTGCGCCTCCTCCACAAGCAAATGGGCCATCTGCCAAAGCGCCGTACGCGACGCCCAGGCGTCGCGCGGCGTTTCCCCGTGCGCCGCCAGCCGCTGTTGCAGCTCCCGCATCTCCCTGCGGTCGCGTCCCGCCATCAGGCGCCGCATATCCGCACAGCGCGAGCATCCCGGCGCGCCCGGGCGCACCAACGGCCCGACAACGCCTTCGCCCAATGAGACAAAGCCGCGCAGCCACGGGATTCCGCTTGGCTGAAAAACCTCCTCCGCCATGCGAGGAACGGAGGGCTGCCAGGAATCGTGCAGCACCAAAGCCAAATCCGCCGTTGCCGGTCCCTGTTCCTTAAAATCGGGTTGACGAATTACCCGATACAGGGCGGACAGCTCCGTGCACACGAAGTCCGCCAGCAGCCCTTCTCCGACAACCAGCACAACCGCGTTCATCGGGCTTCCTCCTCTCGCAGCAGCACGCCAAACACGCCCGCCAGTCCCTCTTTCAAGAACGGTTCCTGCGCCAGGTCGAGGACCCGAAGCCGCTTGCCGCTCCGCTTCAGGATCTGCAGGGCGGCCAGCAGGTCTTCCGTGCCGAACGCCTCTTCATTCGAGGGGATCGCAGGGCTTGGCAGAGCCTCTGGTTCTTCCGTCCGCACGGACGAAACCTCCAGCGCATGCGTTGCGGGTCCAGCCGCTTCGTTCTGCGCTTTCAGCAGCGCTTGCAGCAGCGCCTCCCTGAGCGCCAATGTCCGATTCAAGCCCACGCTGCCATGCCAGCTCCCGTTCGAACCGACCCACGCCACCGGAAAGCCGTTCACTTCCGTTCCCCAGCCGATCAAAGGCGGCGAGCCCCGCAGCGTGGTCAATGCCTGCAAATAAAACCGGCAGCGTTCGTCTTCCACCTCGTCCAGCCGCACCGGAAGGACGGAAGGCGGCCGATCCGCCAGCTGCTTGCGCAGCTCTTCGGCCAAGCACGCCAGCAGGGCGCGGCCAATGCCTTCCGCCACCGTCTCGCCCGCTCCGACGCCGACAAATTCCCGGGTTTCGACCGGATTTCCCTTTTCGCCCGGGCGGGAGGGGAGAGGCGTCATGAGCAGACCGGCCATCCGCGACACGTACGCTTCAATTCCGGCCAACCCCGCTTCCCGCCGCGCCTCCTCGTGCGTCAAACCTGCGCGGATCGCCTCCGGCAGCAGCTCGGCAGGCCCTTCCGACAGCGGGTCGGCCGGCTGAACGCGGCATTGGGCCAACGGAAGCTGCTTCAATTCCCCCTCTTCCCAAAGGTGGAAGATCCCCGATTCGGCCGATGTCAGCCTACTGAAGAAGGGAAGCAATCCATGGGGCTCTCTTTGGCCCGAACTCCGCTCCAGCCGCTGCTCGACATCTTCGACCCATTCGGCCGCCGCACGTCCGCCCGCCAGCGGATGGGGGAAGAATGAATGCCAGGTTCCTTCCAGCGTCTCCAGATCAAGCAGAAAGAATTTGTTCTTTCGTTCGGTTTCGTTCACTCCCGCGACCGTTTTCAACAATTCGAACACGATCACGTTCGCCAGCATCGCTCCGGCTGCGGGAGAGAAGGCGTGCAGCTGCGGGTCTTTGTTCAGCGCGGACGAGTGTATGCGGCGCAGCGCCGATTCCCAGCATCCCTCATCGTCCGGATGGACCAGCGGGCCCGCCAGTCCCGCCTGCCGCAGACAAAGGGCGGGGAGCAGCAGCTTTTTCTCCTCCCGGCAAACCGCGTTCAGCACCCGTAGCTCCTCAACGTCGCCCTCCTGCGACACATATAAAATCGCATCATACGGCTGCACCGTCTCCCGCCAAGATTCCGCTCCGTTCTTCCGCAGGACGATCTCTTCCACAGCCACCTCGGGGTCCGTTTGCCGGGCATGCATCGCCAGTTCCGCCAACCGCTGCCGGTTGGTCGGCACCGCATCCGTAATCAGCATGCGGAACTTCGGCAATCCGGATTCCAGCAGCGCCGCCGCCAACGAGACAAAAAACGGGCCGGAGCCGACCGCCAACACGTTCGCCTGACGATAGGATTGAAAGCGGTACGCGCCCGAATCCCCGAAGCTGTCCAGAAATTCAATTTGAGATGCGTATTTTTGGAGAACGTCATCTCGCAACCGATGCGGACGATCCCGGCTCACGTCCCGGACAAAGCCGTTTCGGTACAAGGCTTGCGCGATTTCGTACACCCGGACCCGGTATTCGTCCGGCAATCCGTCGGTCAGCTCTTCCAGCGTGTGCTCTCCATTGAACGCCGGTATCAAGGTTTCAATCCACTGGTCGATCGAATCGCCCTCCATGCGGAAAGAGACCCGATTGTTCCGAAAATAAACGCTGCCGTTGGGATCCGGGAGAAAAAACGTGTCGCTTTTCACCTTCAAACGCATGGAAGGATGCAAATTCGTCATGATACTCCTCCTTACGTGGGCCGTTCTCCAATCTGC
>Ga0310835_100511_pt1 | contig 18780 bp, 12 predicted proteins | sample SM_ome_3_FD_201308 | JGI IMG/M metagenome (GOLD analysis project Ga0310835, IMG submission 201308) | Sorghum-adapted microbial communities enriched on stacked mutant (SM) sorghum from Joint BioEnergy Institute, Emeryville, California... ...
ACCGCCCGGATCTTTGGCGCCCATGGTGCGCCTGGCGACCCATCGGTGCCGGGGATCCCGGCGGCGCGCTCGACGGTCGGCCTCGCCGCGCTCGTGCCGAGCGAGCCGGACGAAACGGTCGCCAGGGTGCGCGTTTGGTCCGGCTCGCCACGCCGCGCCCGCGCACGACGCGCGAGCTGGACGAAATGATCGATCGAGTGCGCGTTTCGTCCGGCTCGCGCCAGGCCGCGAAGCGCGCGGCCGACCCGGCGGACCCGCGCGGAGCGGCACGCGCCGGCACCGCGCGGGTGTGTCGACTCATCACGGTCATCCCGGAACAAGACGACACACCCACCCCGGGGCCGGCCGGGTGTGTCGACTCATGACGGCTATGCCGGGACGAGTCGACACACCCGACCGACATGGCGCGCCGCCGCTCGCCCACGGGCGGCCGGGCCGGCCCGAAGCGGCCCGGGCGTCCCGGGCCGGCCGAACCGGCGCGCCACCGCCCGGCCGCCCACACGGCCGGCACCGAGCGCACCGCGAACCCGCTCCCACGACCCCCTGACCAGCGGCCGTTCAGACCACACCACACACCGCCGCCACCGAAGCCCGCGCGGAGCGAGCGAGACCGCCAACAAACGCCGGGGCCCGGACCACCCGCCGCAGGCAACGCCAACCGCCCCACCCACAGCCCACGCCCGCTGACCCGACAGAAGACGAGCCCTCAGGCGGGCACCAGATACACCGCCCCCAACGGCGGCAGCCGCAGCTCCGCCGACTGCGGCTGATTGTGCCACGGGATGTCCTGCGTCTCCACGCCGCCGGCGTTCCCGACGTCCGACCCGCCGTACACCGAGGCGTCGGTGTTCAGCGCCTCCACCCACCGGCCGGCGCGCGGCAGCCCGAGCCGGTAACCCTCACGCGGCACCGGCGAGAGGTTCATGACGCAGACGAGCAGCTCGTCCCCCGACCCGACGCGCGCGAACGCGAACACGTTGTTGTCGGCGTCGTTGGGTTCGAGCCACCAGAACGCCTCGTGCTCGAAGTCGCGCGTCCACAGCGCGGGCTCGCCCGCGTAGAAGCGGTTCAGGTCGCGCACGAGCGTCTGCACGCCGCGGTGGCCGGGGTCCTCGAGCAGGTGCCAGTCGAGCGACTGGTTGAACCGCCACTCCTGCTCCTGGGCGAACTCGCACCCTTGGAAGAGGAGCTGCTTGCCCGGGTGCGCCCACTGGAACGCGTACAGCGACCGGAGATTCGCGAGCTTCTGCCACTTGTCGCCGGGCATCTTGGCCAGCAGCGACCCCTTGCCGTGCACGACCTCGTCGTGCGACAGCGGCAGCACGAAGTTCTCGGTGAACGCGTAGACGAGGCTGAACGTCAGCGAGTGGTGGTGGTACCGGCGGTAGATCGGGTCCTTCTCGAAGTACGCCAGCGTGTCGTGCATCCAGCCCATGTTCCACTTGAAGCCGAACCCCAGCCCGCCGACGTAGGTCGGCCGTGACACGCCCGGCCACGCGGTCGACTCCTCGGCGACCGAGATGACGCCCGGCTCCTGGGCGTGGATGACCTCGTTGAGCTCCTTGAGGAACGCGACCGCCTCGAGGTTCTCCCGCCCGCCGTACCGGTTCGGGACCCACTCGCCCTCCTTGCGCGAGTAGTCCAGGTAGAGCATCGACGCGACCGCGTCGACGCGCAGGCCGTCGCAGTGGTACTCGCGCAGCCAGAACAGCGCGTTGGCGAGCAGGAAGTTGCGCACCTCGTTGCGCCCGTAGTTGAAGACGAGCGTCCCCCAGTCCGGGTGCGAGCCCTGGCGCGGGTCCTCGTGCTCGTACAGCGCGGTGCCGTCGAACCTGGCGAGCGCGAACTCGTCGCGCGGGAAGTGCGCGGGCACCCAGTCGAGGATCACGCCGATCCCCGCGCGGTGCATCGTGTCGACGAAGCGCCGGAAGTCGTCGGGGTCGCCGTGGCGCGGCGTGGGCGCGTAGTAGCCGGTGACCTGGTAGCCCCACGAGCCGGGGAACGGGTGCGCCATGACCGGCATGAGCTCGACGTGGGTGAAGCCCATCTCGGTGCAGTACTCGGCGAGCTGCTCGGCCAGCTCGCCGTAGGAGAGCAGCCGGTCCGGGTCGGACGGGTCGCGCCGCCACGACGCCAGGTGGACCTCGTAGATCGACATCGGCTTGTCCCACGGCGCCGTCTCGCGGCGCCGGGCCATCCACTCCTCGTCGCCCCACTCGTAGGTCGAGCGGTGCACGACCGAGGCGGTGTCGGGCGGCATCTCGGTCGCGAACGCGACCGGGTCGGCGCGGAGCTGCAGCGCGCCGGTCTGCGTGCGGATCTCGTACTTGTAGCGGTCCCCGTGCGCGGCGCCGGGCACGAACAGCTCCCACACGCCCGACGAGCCCATCGACCGCATCTGGTGCAGCCGCCCGTCCCACGAGTTGAAGTCGCCGACGACGCTGACCGAGCGGGCGGCCGGCGCCCACACCGCGAACGCGACCCCTTCGACGCCGTCGACCTCGCGCACGTGCGCGCCGAGCGCGCGCCACAGCTCCTCGTGGCGCCCCTCGGTGACGAGGTGCAGGTCGAGCTCGCCGAGCGTCGGCGCGAACCGGTACGGGTCCTCGGCCGGGAAGCTCTGCCCGCCCGGGTACTCGACCTCGAAGTGGTAGCGGAGCGGCAGCTCGGCGCCCTCCAGCGTCCCCTCGAACACGCCGCCGGGGTGGATGCGCTCCAGCTCGACCGCGCTCGTGGCGCCGTCGACCCAGACCGCGACGCGCTCGGCCGACGGCCGGTAGGCGCGGACGACCACCGACCCGTCGCCGGCGGGATGGGCGCCGAGGTACGCGTGCGGCTGCGCGTCGTCGCGCGCGACGATCTGCTCGAGGTGGCTCATTCGGCGGGCGCCTCCAGGAGCCGCGCGATCCCCGCGACCGGGATGCGCACCCAGTCGGGCCGGTTGTTGAGCTCGTAGCGCAGCTCGTACACCGCCTTCTCCAGCTCGAAGATCTGCAGGAGCCGGGCGGTGTTCTGCTGGCCGGTCGGCAGCAGCCGGCTGTCGACGTGCTCGAGGTACGCGCCGAGGAACGCCTCGCGGGCGCGCTGCTCCCAGTCCTCCGGGGCGGGGACGTGGCGCAGGATCTCCGACGCCGACGCGGCGTATGCGAACGAGCGCAGCATGCCGGCGACGTCGCGCAGCGGCGAGCGCTTCTGGCGCCGCTCGGGCAGGCTGCGCGCCGGCTCGCCCTCGAAGTCGAGCACGATCCAGCCGCGGTCGGAGAGCAGGCACTGGCCCAGGTGGTAGTCGCCGTGCGTCCGGATGACGTGCCCGCCCGCCCCGGCGTGCGCGAGGTCGCGGAGCTGGTCGGAGACCTCCTGGCCGCGGTGGCGGATCGGCGCGACCGCCTCGATGTCGGGCAGGTCGCGGAAGATGACCTGCACCTCCTCGTCGATCGTGGCGAGGATGAGCGAGATCGACTCGACGCTGGGCTCCTCGGGCGCGAACGTCGGGTCGGCGGGGTCCGAGCCGAGCGTCGAGTGCATCCGCGCGGTGACCGCGCCGAGGTCCGCGATGTCGGCGAGCACCGCCTCGCCGCCGTCCCGGCCGAGGCCGTCGAGCACGAGCTCCCACCCGTCGCCGGCGCCGCTGACGTACTCCTGGGCGAGGCCGAGCGTCGCGTCGACGAGCCGGCCGGTGTGGTCGTACCAGCCGCGCAGGCGGGCGATGTTCTCGAAGCCGTGCTCGGTGAGGAAGCGCAGCAGCTCGAGCTCGGGGTTCGGGCCGGGCTCGATGCGCCGGTAGACCTTGAGGATGAGCTCCTCGCCGAACACCGTCGACGAGTTGGACTGCTCGACGCTGATCGGCCGGACCGGCTCGAGCGACTCGGCGGGCGGCAGGTCGGCGGCCCGGTGGAAGGCCCACTCGGCGTCGCCGCGGTCGATGCGGTCGCCGCGCCCGATCGCGTCGACCAGCCGCCGCGCGCACACCGGGTCGACGAGCGCGTCGTAGACGGTCCGGTCGCCTGCGGTGAGGATCACGCCCGCGCCCCAGCCCTCGTCGACGTGCCGCAGCCCCAGCGGCAGGTGGTACAGCTCGTGCGTCCCCGCCCCGTACGCGACCTCGACGAGCGCGAGGACCATCTGCGGCTCGGGCTCGGCGTCGAGCGCCACCGCCTCGAGCAGCCGGAAGCCGGCGGGCTCGCGGGTCTTCGAGCCGAACCAGCGCTGCTCGACGAGCCAGCGCCCCAGCTCGTCGGCGTCGATCAGCGACTCGGCGTCGATCATTCCTCGCCTTCCTCGAGCAGGAACCAGTAGAAGCCGCGCGGCGCGAGCGTCAGCAGGTACGGCAGCTTGCCGATCCGCGGGAACCGGCTGCGGCCGAACATCTCGACCGGGTAGCGGCCCTCGTACCACGACAGGTCCAGCTCGACGGCCTGGGCGGACGAGGCGAGGTTGTGGACGCAGAGGGCGATGTCGTCCTCGTATTCCCGGATGTGGGCGAAGATGCGCCGGTTCTCGGGCACGAGCGCCTGGAAGGTCCCGAGCCCGAACACCGGATGCTCCTTGCGCAGGGCGATCAGGCGGCGCATCCAGCGCAGCAGCGACGTCGGCGTGCGCAGCTGGGCCTCGACGTTCTTGGCCTGGTAGCCGTAGACCGGGTCCATGAGCGGCGGCAGGTACAGCTGCGCGAAGTCCGCCCGGCTGAAGCCGCCGTTGCGGTCGCCGGTCCACTGCATCGGCGTGCGCACCCCGTCCCGGTCGCCGAGGTAGACGTTGTCGCCCATCCCGATCTCGTCGCCGTAGTACAGGACCGGGCTGCCGCGCAGGCTGAACAGGATCGCGTGCATGAGCTCGAGCGTGTCCCGGTCGTCGTCGAGCAGCGGCGCCAGGCGCCGGCGGATGCCCACGTTGAGCTTCATCCGCGGATCCTTGGCGTACTCGGAGTACATGTAGTCCCGTTCCTCGTCGGTGACCATCTCGAGCGTCAGCTCGTCGTGGTTGCGCAGGAACAGGCCCCACTGGCAGTTCTCGGGGATGTGCGGCGTCTGGCGCAGGATCTCCAGCATCGGCGTCGCCTCCTCGCGGCGTACCGACATGAACATCCGCGGCATGATCGGGAAGTGGAAGGCCATGTGGCACTCGTCGCCCTCGCCGAAGTACTCGACGACGTCCGACGGCCACTGGTTCGCCTCGGCGAGCAGCACCCGGTCGGGGTACTCCTCGTCGACGGTCTTGCGCAGCCGCTTGAGGAACTCGTGGGTCTCGGGGAGGTTCTCGCAGTTCGTCCCCTCGCGCTCGAACAGGTACGGCACCGCGTCGAGGCGGAACCCGTCGAGCCCGAGGTCGAGCCAGAACCGCAGCCCGTCGAGCATCGCCTCCTGGACGGCGGGGTTGTCGTAGTTCAGGTCGGGCTGGTGGCTGAAGAAGCGGTGCCAGTAGTAGGCGCCGGCCTCCTCGTCCCACGTCCAGTTCGACGACTCGGTGTCGGTGAAGATGATCCGGGCGTCCTCGTACCTGTGGACGGTGTCCGACCAGACGTACCAGTCGCGCTCGGGCGAGCCCGGCGGCGCCTTGCGCGCCCGCTGGAACCACTCGTGGTCGGACGAGGTGTGGTTGACGACGAAGTCGGCGATGACCCGGATGCCGCGCTGGTGGGCGGCCTCGATCATCTCCCGTACGTCGTCGATCGTCCCGTAGTCCTCGTGGACCTGGGTGAAGTCGGCGACGTCGTAGCCGCCGTCGCGCAGCGGGCTCTTGTACATCGGCAGCAGCCAGATGCAGTCGATGCCGAGCCACTGCAGGTAGTCGAGCTTCTCGATGAGCCCGCGGAAGTCGCCGGATCCGTCACCGTTGGCGTCGAAGAAGCCGCGGATGTGGATCTCGTAGAAGACCGCGGTCTTGTACCACTGCGGCGCGGCCTCGAACCAGCTCGTCGGCTGGGAGCCCGGCGCCGGGGATCCGGTGCTGTCGCCCTGCGCTTCTCGCACGCTCGGCCCTCCGGTCGGCGTCACCGTCACGGCCCCTCGATCCGCAGGATGTGCGCCTGGCGGAACGGCGGCTCGAGCCGGACGTAGTTCGGTCCGAGGTGCCAGCCGTACCGCTCGTCGGTGAGCAGGTCGTGGGCCATGAACGCGACGGGCAGGCCGAGGTGGTCGGGGACGTGCACGGAGCCCTCCTGGGCGTGGTGCGGGTCGAGGTTGACGACGCACACGACGGTGTTGCCGTGCGACTGCTTGGCGTACGCGATGAGCCCGTCGTTCTGCGTGTCGAGGAACGTGATGTTCGCGAACTGCTGGAGCGCCGGGTTGCTCTGCCGGATCCGGTTGACGGTCTGGATGAACGGCAGCAGCGGGCCGTCGAGCCGGCGGGACTTGATCTCGTACTTCTCGGAGTCCAGGTACTCCTCCGAGCCCGGCCGGACCGGCACGTTCTCGAAGTGCTCGAAGCCCGAGTAGATCCCGTAGGTGGGGCTGAGCGTCGCCGCGAGGACCAGGCGCGTCGCGAACGCCGGCGGACCGCCGTGCTGGAGGTACTCGTGGAGGATGTCCGGCGTGTTGGCGAACAGGTTCGGCCGCACGACCTCGCGCTGGACCGGCGAGAGCAGCTCGCCGATGAACTGCTCGAGCTCCCAGCGCGTGTTCTTCCAGGTGAAGTACGTGTAGGACTGGGTGAAGCCCGCCTTCGCCAGCCCGACGAGGCGCGCGCGGCGCGTGAACGCCTCGCTGAGGAAGATCACGTCCGGGTCGGTCGCGGTGATCTCCCGGATCAGCCACTCCCAGAACGCCGTCGGCTTCGTGTGCGGGTTGTCGACGCGGAAGACCTTGACGCCGTGGTCGACCCAGTAGCGGACGATGTCGAGGAGCGCCTTCCACAGCCCCTGCCAGTCGTCGGTGTCCCAGTTGACGTTGTAGATGTCCTGGTAGCGCTTGGGCGGGTTCTCGGCGTACTTGAGCGTCCCGTCGGGGCGGTGGTTGAACCACTCGGGATGCTCGGTCAGCCACGGGTGGTCGGCCGAGCACTGGATCGCGAAGTCGAGCGCGATGTCCATGTCGAGCTCGCGGGCGGCCGCGGTCAGCGCGTCGAAGTCCTCGATCGTCCCGAGGTCGGGGTGGATGGCGGTGTGGCCGCCGAGCTCGGAGCCGATCGCCCACGGCGAGCCGGGGTCGTCGGGCCCGGCGACGAGCGCGTTGTTGCGGCCCTTGCGGTTGCGGTGGCCGATCGGGTGGATCGGGGGCAGGTAGACGACGTCGAAGCCGAGCTCCTTGAGCTCGGGGAGCTGCTCGCGCACCCCGCGCAGGCCGCCCCACGAGCGCGGGAACAGCTCGTACCAGGCGCCGAAGCGCGCCCGTTCACGGTCGACGATGACCTCGAGCGGCGCGTCGAGCGTCGACGGGTCGCGCCGGTCGGGCCAGCGCTCGACCGCCCCGCCGAGCAGGCTGTCGAGCGCGACCGCGTGGCGCTCGGGCGGCGGGAGCGTCTCGTCGCGGAGCTGCTCGATGGCCCGCTCGACGATCCGCCGGTCGCTGTCGTCGTCGATGCGGTCGAGCGCCTGCTCGAGCAGCAGCACGCCCTCGAGCAGCTCGGACGCGAGGTCCTCCTGGCCCGCCTCGACCTTGCGCGCGAGCTCGTCGCGCCACGTCGCGAACTCGTCGGTCCACGCCTCGATCGTGTACTGCCAGCGGCCGATCTCGGTGACCGTGAACGTCCCCGCCCACCGGTCGCCGTCCAGGTGGGCGTCGATCCTCCGCATCTCGCTGCGGCTCCAGGTGCGTGCGCCCGGGCCGCGGTGGAGGATGTCGGCGCGGATGATGTCGTGGCCGTCGCGCCAGATGTCGGCGGACACCTCGACGACGTCGCCGGCGGTCCGCTTCACCGGGAAGCGGCCGCAGTCGATCATCGGCCACGGGTTCTCGATCCGGACCCGGGGCGGCCTGCGGGAAGGGAACTCCGGCATCGGCTCTTCGTCTCTCCCGTTCACCGTGATCCGTAACGCACTCCATCATCTGCCCGGTGCTTGAGGCGCCGGCCGGCCGGGCAGCCCGCCCTGACGTGAACCTGCCGCGCTCAGCCGGGGTGCAGCTCCACCCGACCTCGCTGCCGTCCGGCCGCCTGGGCCCGGACGCGTTCGCGTTCGTCGACTGGCTCGCCGAGGCGGGCCAGTCCTGGTGGCAGATGCTGCCGCTCGGCCCGCCGGACGAGCACGGCTCACCGTACAAGGCGCACTCGGCGTTCGCGGCGTGGCGCGGGCTGCTCGCCGATCCCGACGCGCCGGTGTCGCGGTCGGAGGAGCGCGCTTTCCGCGAGCGCTCGGCCTACTGGATCGACGACTGGGCCGCGTACGCGGGCGAAGGCGCGGTCGCCGACCAGGTGCGCTTCGACCGCGAGTGGGGCGAGCTGCGCCGGTACGCGGCCGAGCGCGGCGTGCGGCTCATCGGCGACATCCCGATCTACGTGGCGCCGCGCAGCGCCGACCACCTCGCGCATCCCGAGCTGTTCGTCGACGACGTCGTCGCCGGCGCGCCGCCGGACCGCTACACCGAGCTCGGCCAGCTCTGGGGCAACCCGCTGTACGACTGGCCGGCGCTGCAGCGGCGGCGCTACCGCTGGTGGACCGAGCGCTTCCGCCGCGTGTTCGAGCTCGTCGACGTCGCCCGGATCGACCACTTCCGCGGGTTCGTGGCGTACTGGGCGGTGCCGGCGGACGCGGCCGACGCGCGCGCCGGGTCGTGGCGGCGCGGGCCGGGCCGCGCGCCGTTCGACGCCGCCCGCCGCGCGCTCGGCGACCTGCCGCTGATCGCCGAGGACCTCGGGGTCATCACGAAGCCGGTCGACCGGCTGCGCGACGCGCTCGGCCTGCCGGGGATGGTCGTCCTGCAGTTCGGCTACGACCCGCAGGACCGCACGTCGCCGCACCGGGTGGAGCGCCATCACGAGCACCGGGTCGTCTACACCGGCACCCACGACCACGACACGGTGCGCGGCTGGTACGAGTCGCTGCCGGACGACGAGCGCGCCGAGGTCGACGCCGACGTCGACGCGCACGGCGTGCGCGAGGACGAGCCGTGGTGGTCGCTCATCCGCCTGGCCTACGCCTCGCGCGCGCGGCTGGCGATGGTGCAGCTCCAGGACGTGCTCGGGCTCGGGTCCGAGGCGCGGATGAACGTGCCGGGGACCGAGGGCGGCCAGTGGACGTGGCGGCTGGAGCCCGGGCAGCTCACCGCCGAGCACGCGCGGCGCCTGCGCGCGGCGGCCGCGGCCGCCGGGCGCGCACCTTGATGCGTCACCTCCCGGTCCTACGACGGGTCATGGGAGCAGAACGCCGACCGCTGAGTTCTCGACCCCCACCCCGACCGCCGTCACCGAGATCGCGACGTTGCGGGCGGAGCTGTCCGGGCCGCTGCGCGGTTGACCTCAGGACGCCGCCGACGCGAGACTCGGGAGCGCCGTGTCGACCGAGTTCCTCATCACCACGCTCATCGTCGTGGCGACCCCGGGCACCGGCGTGCTCTACACGCTCGCGGCCGGACTCGCGCGCGGCGCGCGGGCGAGCGTCGTCGCGGCGTTCGGCTGCACGCTGGGGATCGTGCCGCACATGCTCGCGGCGATCACCGGCCTGGCCGCGCTGCTGCACACGAGCGCGATGGCCTTCCAGCTCCTCAAGTACGTCGGCGTCGCCTACCTGCTCTGGATGGCCTGGAGCGCGTTCCGGGAGCACGGTGCGCTCGCCGTCGCCGAGGACGACCGCGGCCCGGTGTCCGACGTCCGGGTGGTCGTCTCGGGCGTGCTGCTGAACATCCTCAACCCGAAGCTCACGATCTTCTTCTTCGCGTTCCTGCCGCAGTTCGTCGACGCGGGCGCGGACGCGACGCTGGCGATGGTGGAGCTCAGCGCCGTGTTCATGCTCGTGACGTTCGCGATCTTCGCGGTCTACGGCGTGTTCGCCGCGGCGGTCCGCGCGCACGTCATCTCGCGCCCGGGCGTCATGGCCTGGATGCGCCGCACGTTCGGGGCGGCGTTCGTCGCGCTCGCCGGCCGGCTGGCGCTCGCCGAGCGCTGACCGCACGCCGCTGTCGCGGCTGCGCGGCGTTCAGCGCCCGAGCAGGTGCACGCGCGCCACCCGCCCCCACTCGCGCAGCGTGCGGCGCGCGTAGTGCCAGGCGTAGAGCGCGTCGGGCCGCGGCGGCCGCACGACAGTCTGCGACGGCAGCGGGGCGCCGAGCGCGCGGGCGGCGCGGTCGGCGATCTCGACCTGGCCGGCCGCGGTCGCGTGGACCCGGTCGGCCCACACCCAGCGCGGGCCGGTGAGGTCGCGCAGGTCGGCGAGGACCGAGCCGTGGCGCGCGGCGACGCGCTCGATCGCCGCGTTGGCCTCGATGACCTTCGCGCCGGCCGGCGGCAGCCCGAGGTCGAGCGGGATCGTGAGCTGGACGACGCGGTCGCACCGCGCCGCGAGCGCGCCGGCGGCGACGTCGAGGTCGCGCTCGAACGCGCGCGCGTCCCAGCCGGCCGAGCGCACGTCGTTGACCCCGATGTACAGGCACCCGAGCGCGTACCGGCGCCGCACCCGCGGGACCTGGAAGCGCACGACGTCGGCGGCGGTCGCCCCGTTGACCGCGTAGCGCGTGAACGGCAGGTCCATCGCCTCGGCGAGCCACATCGCCCACGACTGCGACCCCAGCCCGGCCTGCATGCCGCCGTGACCGTAGGTGATCGAGTCGCCGAGCGCGACGACGCCGCAGCCGGCCCCGCCGGCGCTCACGCGCCGACCTTCGCGGCGTGCGCCTCCCAGGCGGCGTAGGCCTCCTCGACCGCGCGCTTGGCGGCGGTGTGCCGGGCCTCGGACTTCGCGCTCTCGTACGGCGTCGCCCAGCACTTGGGGTCCGACAGCTCCTCCTCGAGCGCGGCGAGCGCGGCCTCGGCCTCCTCGACCGCCTTCTGCAGCCGCTCCTCCTCGCGCAGCGCGTTCTTCGACGGCCCCGCCGGCTTGGGCTTGCGCCTGCCCTTCTTCTCGCCCGGCCCCGACCGGTTCGCCGCGCGCCCGTCGGCGGTCCGCGCGTTCGGGTCGGCGGGCGGCCGGGCGTCCTGGGGCGCGCCGCGGTCGACGTCCTCGCCGCGCGCACGGCGCTCGTCGCGGATCTGCTGGTACTCGGCCCAGCCGCCGACGTAGGACCGCAGCCTGCCGCCCTCGATCGCGATCGTCCGCGTGCCGACCGCCTCGAGCAGCGCGCGGTCGTGGGAGACGAGCAGCACGGCGCCGTCGAAGGCCAGCAGCGCGTCCTCGAGCGCCTCGCGGCTCTCGATGTCGAGGTGGTTCGTCGGCTCGTCGAGGATGAGCACGTTCGCGCCGGACGCGACGAGGATCGCCAGCGACACGCGCCGGCGCTCGCCGCCCGACAGGCCGGCGACCGGCTTCTCGGCCTCCTCGCCGCTGAACAGGAAGCGGCCGAGCAGCGCCCGCGCCTGGTTGGGGTTCAGCCCCGTCGCGCGCTGGGTCGCCTCGAGGACCGTGCCGGTCTCACCGAGCTCGTCGGCGTGCTGCGACAGGTAGCCGATCTTCACGTTGTGGCCGACCGACAGCTTCCCGGCGTCGAACGGGCGGTTGCCGGTCAGCGCCTCGATGAGCGTGGTCTTGCCGGTCCCGTTCGCGCCGACGAGCGTCACGTGCTCGCCGCGCTCGAGCCACATCTCGGCGTCGTGCAGGAGCACCTTCGGCGGGTCCGAGCCCACCTGCAGGTGCGCGCCGGTCAGCTCGAACACGACGCGGCCGGACCGCTCGGCCTTGCCGAAGCCGAGCTTGAGCTCGCGCGTGTCGCGCGGGTCGCGCTCGATGCGCTCCATCTTGTTCAGCTGCTTGATGCGCGACTGCACCTGGCGCGCCTTGGTCGCCTTCGCGCGGAAGCGCTCGATGAAGCGCTCCATCCGCGCGATCTCCGCCTCCTGCTTGGCGATGGCGCGGCCGAGCGCGATCTCGCGCGCCGCCGCCTCCTTGCGCCACTGCGCCCAGGTGCCGGGGAAGAACCGCGACCGGCCCGCCTCGATCTCGAGCACCGCGGTGCCGACCGACTCGAGGAACCAGCGGTCGTGGGCGACCATGACGATCGCCGCGTCGAGCTGCTTGAGCTCGGACTCCAGCCACTCGAGCGAGTCGATGTCGAGGTGGTTCGTCGGCTCGTCGAGCAGCAGCAGGTCGGGCTGGGCGGCGAGCGCGCGGGCGAGCGACGCGCGCGTGAGCTGGCCGCCGGAGAAGGTGGAGAGCCTGCGGTCGAGCGCGTCGTCGGCGAAGCCGAGGTTGTGCAGGACGGCGGTCGCGCGGTCGCGCCACGTGTAGCCGCCGCGGTGCTCGAACTCGCTCTGCAGGCGCGCGTAGCGGTCGAACAGGCCCGCCTCGGTGGAGCCGGCGGCCATCTCCTCCTCCATGGCGCGCAGGTCGTCCTCCATCCGGACGAGGTCCTTCGCGCCGGAGACGACGTAGTCGCGCAGGGTGATGTCGCGCTCGCGCGGCGGGCGCTGGTCGTGCAGCGCGACCCGGGCGCCCTTCTGGAAGACGAGCTCGCCGCCGTCGACCGACGTCTCGCCGGCGAGCATCCGCAGCAGCGTCGTCTTCCCCGCGCCGTTGCGTCCGGCGATCGTCAGCCGGTCACCGCGCTCGAGCTTGAACGACACGCCGCGCAGGAGCGGCGTGCCCGCCATGTCCTTTGCGAGGTCGGATGCGATGAGGACCGCCACGGCGTTTAGGTTACGAGCGCCATGAGCCGCCACCTGTCCCTGCTCGCGGCGTGCGTCGCCCTGCTCGCCGCCGCCCCCACCGCTCTCGCCCAGCAGCCGCCGAGGACCGTGACGGTCAAGGGCGTCCCCGCCGCCGGGCCGTCGAAGTACGACAAGGTCTTCGTGACGAAGATCGGCCCAGCGTCGGCGAAGACCGTCCTCGTCCTCGTGCCCGGATACTCGGGCGGCGCCGGCGACTTCACGCTCGTCGGCAAGGACATCGTCGAGCGCGTCCCGGGGCTGCAGGTGTGGGCCTTCGACCGCCGCTCGCAGGCGCTGGAGGACACGTCGATGTTCGACCGCGGGCTGCGCGGGGAGGTGTCGCTCCAGCAGGTCTTCGACTACTACCTCGGCTGGATCTCGAACCCGGGGCAGCCGGGGCCGCGGTACCGGCCGCCGGACGTCGCCGACCTGCGCTTCGCCGCCGACTGGGGCCTGCCGACCGCGCTCGGCGACCTGCGCAACGTCATCCGCAGCGCCAGGCGGCAGGGCAAGCGCGTGATCCTCGGCGGCCACTCGCTCGGCGCGTCGATGACCGCGATCTACGCGACCTGGGACTTCGGCGGTCGCCCCGGCTACAAGGACATCGACGGCATGGTGCTCATCGACGGCGGCCAGTTCGGCTCGTTCACCGGGACGCCGTCGGTGGCGAAGGTGCGCCGCACGCTGCGCGAGATCCGCGAGCAGCCGTTCGCCGACCTCGTCGGCGTCGGCCTGCCGTGGGCGCAGGGCGTGTTCGCCGGCCTCGGCGGCCTGTACGCGCACCGCGCGCCGACCGAGCGCTCGCCGTTCTTCGACTACCCGCTGCTGCCCGCCCGGTTCAAGCCGCCGGTGCCGTCGACGAACCGCGCGTTCCTCGGGCACGCGTTCGACCAGTCGACCTCGCCGAAGGAGCTGGGGCTCATCCACCTGCGCGCCGGCACGCTCGCGCCGTCCGGCGACCCGCGCGACTGGCAGGACGGCGAGGTCTCGCCGATCGCGCGCGTGGCCGAGTTCTGGGCGGCGTCGCCGGTCAACGGCGTCGAGTGGTTCTTCCCACGCCGGCTGTCGCTCGACGTCGACGCGGCGAACTCGCTGTCGCGCCGCTCGGCCGCGGCGCGTGAGCTGAAGCTCCGCACGTGGCATCTGGCGAAGGTCGACCGGCCGCTGTACGCGTTCCAGACCGACCTGACCAAGGGCGCGGTCATCCGCGGCGCGCGCCGGTTCATCGCGCGGTCGAAGGTGCGCCGGTCGACGCTCGTCGATCGCGGCTCGAGCACGAGCCACCTGGATCCGCTAACCGCCGCGCCCGACCGGAACGACTTCCTGAAGACCGTCGTGCCGTTCCTGAAGCGCACGATGCGCGGCCGCCCGGCGTCCTAGGAGGTTCGCCGCGACGAGCGCCGCGATCGTGAGCCCCGCGCCGGCGACCTCGGCCGGCGCGGGCGCCCGGCCGCGGACGGCCTCGACGGTGAACGCCGTCACCGGGACGAGGTTCATGAACAGCGCGGCGTTCGCCGGCCCGAGGCGGCGGACGCCCTCGTTCCACGCCAGCACGCCGACGACCGCGCCGGCCAGGATCACGTACAGGAGCTGCGGGGCGATCGCCGCGACGTCGCCCGCGCCCGGCGGGCTGAGCCACCCGGCGACGTCGGCGACGACCGTGATCGCGAGGATCGACGCGGTGCCCGCGGTCGCGGTCAGCGCGGTGAACCGCAGCGGCGACCAGCCGGCGAAGCGCGCGGCGCCGAGCGTGTAGGCGACCCACGCGACGACGCCGCCGAGCACCATGAGCTCGCCGATCCCGATGCCGCCGTCGGTCAGCGCGCCGAGGTCGCCCCTGGTGATGACGAGCCCGACGCCGAGGAACGCGGCGACGACGCAGGCGAGCTGCGCCCCGGACGGGCGCGCCCCGGCGGTGATCCACCGGCCGAGCAGCGTGACGATCGGCGAGGTCGCGATGATGAGCGCGGCGTGCTCGGGCGACGTGTGGCCGAGCGCCGCGAACGACAGCAGGTTGAAGCCGGCGAACCCGGCGGTGCCGAGGACGAGCACGGCGACCAGGCGGCCGTCGGGGCGCAGGGCGCGGCGGCCCTCGACGAGCGCGAGCAGGGCGAGGAACAGGACGGTCGCGCCGACGTAGCGCAGCGCGGTCAGGTGGACGGCGTCGGTCCGGTCCAGCGCCGACTGGGCGACGGTGAACATCGCGCCCCAGACGAGCGCGGCGGTCAGCGATGGGGCAAAGTTCGACATCGGTCGAACAACCGTACCGCAATGTTCGACGCCTGTCGAACAAGGCGGTATCATCGGGGCCGTGACGCACCTCCCCGAGCCAGACGCCGAGTCGCTGGAGCTGACCGCCGTCCTGCAGGCGCTGGGCGACCCGGTGCGGCTGCAGATCGTCCGCGAGCTCGCGGGCGGCGCCGAGCGCACGTGCGGCTCGTTCGAGCTCGGTGTCAGCAAGGCCACCGGGTCGCACCACTTCCGCGTGCTGCGCGAGGCGGGCGTCACGCACACGCGCCTGGAGGGCACGCGCCGGCACGTGTCGCTGCGCACCGCCGACCTGGAGGCGCGGTTCCCCGGCCTGCTCGCCGCGGTGCTCGGGCCGCAGGCCGGCGAGGCCGCGCCGGCACCGAGCCGTGCGGCGGCCGCTCAGGCCGTCGCGCCCTCGACCTGACCGCTCAGCAGCGCGGTCAGCTCGGTGCGCGAGCGCAGGTCGAGCTTGCGGTAGATCTGGCCGAGGTGGTGCTCGACGGTCTTCGGGCTCACGAAGAGCGCCGCGGCCGCCTCCTTGTTCGTCGCCCCCTTGGCGACGATCATCGCGACCTGCAGCTCGTGCGGGGTGAGCACGTCGGCGACCGGCACCTCGCCGCGCACCTGCGTCGCGCCGGACGCGCGCAGCTCCGACCGCGCGCGCTCGGCCCACCAGCGCGCGCCGAGCCGCTCGAACGTCTCCAGCGCCGCGCGCAGCGGCGTGCGCGCGTCGGTCCGCGCGCGGCCGCGGCGCAGGCGCTCGCCGATCGCCAGCTCGGTCCGCGCGCGCTCGAACGGGGTCTGCGACGCCGCGTGGTGCTCCATCGCGGTCTCGAAGAGCTTCGCCGCCTCGTCCCCGCTCGTGACGAGCGCGCGGCAGCGGGCGAGCTGCGCCTGGTGGACCGGCGGGTGCGCGGGCGTGACGAGCCGCGCGAGGCGCTCGACCTCCTCCTTCGCGCGGTCGATGTCCCCGGCGCGCGCGTGCAGCTCGACGAGCTCGACCGTCCAGAACAGCTCGCCGGGCGCCGGCACGCCGATCGCGACGAGGTCGCGGCGGGCGCGCTCGTACTCGGCGATCGCCGCCTCCGTGTCGTCCTCGCCCGCCGCGCACGCGCCGAGCGCGGCGCGCGCGTACGGGCCGAACACCGGCGTCTCGGTGCCGCGGGCCAGCTCGAGCGACTCGCGCGCGTGGGCGCGCGCGGACGCGAAGCGTCCCATCCCCGCCTCGATCTCGGCGAGCATCTGCGTCGCGTACGCGACCGAGCTCTGCTGGCCGGTCTCGCGCGACGCGCGCAGCGCCTCCTCGGCATCGGCGTAGGCGGCGGTCCAGTGCCCGCGGCGGAAGCCGAGCTGCGAGCGGATCGTCAGCGGGTAGCAGAGCCGCGCGAGCGCGCCGTCGTTGCGCGCCAGCTCGATGAGCCGGTCCAGGATCCGCTGGGTGCGGTCGAACGCCTCGAGCCACATCGACGCGTGCGCGCCGCCGGCGATCGCCTCGGTGATGCCGGGCGGCGGGTCGGCGTCGAGCAGGAACGCCTCGCGCGCGTCGATGTGCCTGCGGGCGACCTCGGCGTTGCCGAGCGCGACGTGCGCGTAGCCGACGAGCACGTCGCCGATGCCCTCGAGGACCTCGACGCCCTTGCCGAGCGCGTACGCCCGCTCGGCGTACTCGAGCGCCTGCGAGGCCGGCCCCGTCAGCAGCCTGCCGAGCGCGGCCTCCATGAGCATCGCCGAGGCGAGCGGCGGGATGTCCTCCTCGACGTCGGCGGCGACCTCGGCCATCGCCTGCGCGCCCTCCTCCGGGCGGCCGGAGCGGATGAGCACGTGCGCGCGGATCCGCTGCAGCCCGGTGCGCACGAGCGGGTCGGCCTGCAGCGGCAGCGCGGCGTCCGCGTCGTGCTCGGCGGCCTCGAGCGCGCCGGCGGCGACGTGGTCGATCGCCGCCTCGAGCAGGCGGCGGGCGCGCTCGGCCGGCTCGGGCGTCAGCTCGGCGGAGCGGGCGAACGCGCGCGCCGCCGACGCGTGCCCGCCGCGGCGGCGCGCGTCGTTGGCGGCCGCTTCCAGGTCGCGCGCGACCTGCTCGTCGGCCGCGGTGATCGCGGCGGCCAGGTGCCAGGCGCGCGAGGCGGCGCCCTCCGGCGCGGTCTCGGCGAGCGCGCGGTGCGCGGCGCGCCGCTCGGGCGGCGGGGCGGCGTGGTAGGCGGCCGCGCGCAGCAGCGGATGGCGGAAGCGCACGCGCGCGCCCTCGAGGACGATGATCCCCGCCGACTCGGCGGCGTCGAGCGCGCGCTCGTCGAGACCGAGGTGCTTGAGCGCGGCGACGAGGTGCGTGACGTCCTCGCCGCCGTCGGCCGCGGCGGCGACCAGCAGCGTCTGTCCGGCGTCCTCGGGCAGCCCGGCGAGCTGGCGGCGGAACGCCCCGTCGAGCGACATCCCGGCCGGCAGGACGGGCGGCAGCGGCTCGCGCCCGCCGAGCTGCGCGTCGCTGAGCGCCCGCGGCAGCTCGACCAGCGCGAGCGGGTTGCCGGCCGCGGCGGCGACGAGATCGGCGGCGACCGGGCCGGTGATCTCGTCGCCGTACTCGCGCCGGAGCAGGTCGGTCGCCTCGTCGGGCGTCAGCGCGGCGATGTGGACGCGGTCGATGCCGGCGGTGTCGACCTCGCGGCCGGACCGCGCGCGGGCGTCGCGCATCGCCAGCAGCATCGCGATGCCCTCGTTCTGCAGCCGCCGCGCGGCGAACACGACCGCCTCCACCGACGGCTGGTCGAGCCACTGCAGGTCGTCGACGAGGCACAGCAGCGGACCGTCCTCGGCGGCGACGCTCAGCAGCCCGAGCACGGCGGCCGGCACGGCGAACCGCGCGGGCGTGCCGGACGCCTCCAGCGCGAGCGCCTGCCCGAGCGCGGTCGCCTGCGCGGCGGGCAGCCGGTCGCGCAGGTCGAGCAGCGGGCTGAGCAGGTCCCACAGGCCGGCGAACGGGATCTCCGACTCGGTCTCGATCCCCCGCGCCGAGAGGACGTTCATGCCGCCGGCGGCCGACCGCGCATGGTCGAGCAGCGCGGTCTTGCCGATCCCCGGGTCGCCGTGCAGCAGGAGCGCGCCGGAGCGCCCGTCGCGAGCGTCGGCGACGAGCTTGTCGATGCGCTCACGCTCACGTTCGCGACCGATCAGCACGGGCGCAGTCTACGGGCGTGACGCGGCGTCACCGTCGGGGTGGGCTCGTGGCGGGGTGCGCTGCGGCGGGTCGCCCGGCGGCGGGCGGGGTCGTTGTCTGCGGCGGGTGGTCCGGCGGCCGGCCGGGGTCGTTGTCTGCGGCGGGTGGTCCGTGCCCGGGCGGGTTCGGCGGTCTGGCTCGCTCCGCGCGGGGGTCGGTAGTGGCGGGGTGTTTCGTGGTCTGAACGGCCGCTAGTGAGGCTGGGTGGGTGCGTGCCGGGCGTGGCGGTCTGCCGTCTTGCGGGGTCGGGTGTGCGCGTGGTTCGCGCTCGGAAGCGGCCTGGTCGGCGACCTGGACGGAACGCGCGCTGGAGCGGCCGTTTGATCCGGCTCGTTTCGTGGGGGGCGCGCGGGTCGGCTCCGTGGGGCGCGAGCCGGATGACACGCGCGCTGGAGCGACCGTTTCGTCCGCCTCGCCCGGCGAGGCGCGTCCAGACCGACCCCGCGGAAACCAACCGGATGACAGGGTCTGTCCGACGAAGTGTGTGTGGTCGTGGTCTTCGATCGCGGTGTCGTGATGCCGCGGCCGCCTGAGACGCCGAGCCCGGAGGGCGAGGTGGCTCTGGCGGCCGCGGCGCGCGGCCCGCAGAA
>Ga0310835_100520_pt1 | contig 18499 bp, 17 predicted proteins | sample SM_ome_3_FD_201308 | JGI IMG/M metagenome (GOLD analysis project Ga0310835, IMG submission 201308) | Sorghum-adapted microbial communities enriched on stacked mutant (SM) sorghum from Joint BioEnergy Institute, Emeryville, California... ...
GAACACGGGGGCGCGAACATTGTCAACGGCTGGAGATTTGAGTTATCATTTAAAAAAAGAAATGGCTTTTGTTTGCTGCGGCTTTTTACGGCTCAAAGGAGGAGCATCGTGCTGAAAGATCTTGTGGCCCTGACCAAGCCGCGCATTATTCGGTTGAACCTGTTTGCGGCTTTCGGCGGCTTTTGGGTCGCATCCCGGTGGCAAATGGACTGGATGCTGCTCGTTTGGGTGCTGATCGGCTCGGCGCTGACGATGGCGTCGGCTTGCGTTTTCAATAATTATTGGGATCGGGAAATGGACAGCAAAATGGAGCGCACACGCAACAGGGCGCTGCCGACGGGCCGGGTGCGGCCTTCTTTTGTGCTTGTTTACGGCATTGCGCTCGGCGTGATCGGCCTGGCGGTGCTGTTTGCGCTGGTCAATCCCTTAACCGGATGGCTGGGCCTTCTGGGGATGTTCGTGTACGTCGTGGTGTATACCATGTGGCTGAAGCGCAGCTCCACCTGGAGCACCTCGGTCGGCGGCGTGTCCGGAGCGATGCCCCCGGTCATCGGTTATTGCGCGGTAACCGGGAAGATTGACGCGGGAGCGTGGCTTTTGTTCGCGCTGCTCTTTCTGTGGCAGCCGCCGCACTTTTGGTCGCTTGCGATCCGGCGGGTCGAAGAATACAGAGCCGCCGGCTTTCCGGTGCTGCCCGTCGTCAAGGGCATCCGCCGGACCAAGGTGCAGATGATTCCGTATATTGCGGCGCTGCTGGCCGCTTCCGTCCTGATGTATGTTTACGATTATGCGGGCGTCGTGTTTCTCGTCCTGTCGGTCGCGGTCGCGAGCGTCTGGCTGCTCCATGCGGTATCGGGACTTCGCGCCCGGGATACGGAAAAATGGGCCAAGGCGGACTTCATGATCTCGGTCAATTATTTGTTGATTTTATTTTTGGCGATGATTTTCGATACGAATGGAGCGTAGATCTTCATGAACGAGTTGAGGAACGACCGCGATTTGAAGGCAAGCGCGGAACCCGCCGGATCGGAGGCGAATGCGCCGCAATCGGCTGAGGGCGGAACGCGCAAGCCGTTTGCGAAGCGCTATGCGTTTCCGCTGACGCTGCTGGCGGTGTGCGTCGTGCTGGCGGGCTATCTGCTGTGGAATTCCGCCAAGGGCGACGAACTGCCCGTACAGGGCGAGGCGGCCGACTTTACCCTGCAGAGCATCGACGGCGAGACCGTCACGATGAGCAAGCTTAACGGCAAAGTAAGGCTGGTCTACTTTTTCTTCTCCCATTGTCCCGACGTATGTCCTCCGACCACCTTCATGCTGTCGCAGGTGCAGGAGAAGCTGAAGGCGGAAGGATTGTTCGGAGACAAGGCGGAAATTTTGTCGATCACGATCGATCCGCTGAGGGATACGCCCGATGTGCTGCGGACGTTCGGGGATAAATTCAACGCGGACTACACGGGTTGGAAATTCCTCCGCGGCGAAGAAGAGCAGCCGATTTGGGACCTGGCCAAGAAGTACGGATTGATGGTCGTCAAGGACGAAAACGGCGATTTCGGCCACTCGAACCTCGTCGTGCTGGTCGACCAGAAGGGCCGGATCCGCGAATACATCTCGCCGGACGCGAACGGCAATCCGGGCGATCTGGACGCGGACGGCCTGTTCAAGGAAATCAAAAAACTGCTGTAATCGTAAACGCCCCGGGCCGCATGCGGCCGGGGTGCTTTTTTGGTTTTGTTCCGGGGTTTGCTTGCGCTAATCGAACCGGAATTTGCCGCTTAACGGTTCGGACGGGTCAGGGTAGAGGATATAGGCTTCCAGGCCGGCTTTTTCAAGCTGCTGGATCAAATACTCTTCCGGTGTCCCCTCCACGCCGTTGTATCCGCGTCGCGTATAAATATGCTCGGCATCCGGGAACACGTCGCTGAGAACGCCGCGGATGCGTCTGCCGGAAGCGTCCGGATCGGTGAACAGGTAGACTTGCCGATCGCGCACCGCTCGGCGAAGGGCTTCAATCCGCTCCGTGTTTAGTGTGCCGAAGGTGCAGTAAATCGGGATTTCGGGAGACAGTACGCGGGCTAGCCGGCTTTTATCGTTTTTTCCTTCAACGATGATCGCGACATCCATGGCAGCATCCCTCCAGGCAGCGTACCGGAACGCTTGTAAAAAACGTCCCTTATCGCAATTGTACCACAGAGGAGGAAGGAGCAGCGTTGGAGTTTGTCGGAAGAGGGGATGTCCCTATTTTGACATGTGCGCATACCCAACAGCAGTCGAAAAAGCGGGATTAATGTCCGGCGGCGGGAGGCGGCGCATCCGTCCGGCCGTTCCAGCCGAGGACGTAGACGGGACGGGGGGCGAGCGCGAGCAGCGCCAGCATCAGAACGGCGAAGGCCAAAAAATACGGCGACAGATGCTCCCGGACCGCGCCGGCCGCGACCGGACCGAGAAAGGCGCCCACGGAGGAAGCGACGGACATGAAGGAAAGCGTTCGGCCGTATCGGGACGGACCGCTTAGCTGCAGCAAAAACGAGGTCATGGCCGGAAACAGGACGCCTTTGGCCATGCCGAGCGAGAACAGCAGCGCGGTCATCGGCACCGGCCATTCCGCCGCAAGTCCGTAATAGGACAGCGCCAGCAGAAGCAGCCCGAAGACGCTGCGGGCATACGGCAAATATTTCTGGAGAAACAGCAGCCCGAGCGTGGCAAGCGAACCGAGGCTGATGACCGAAAACAGCAGTCCGGTCGTCATCAGCTCGTCTCCGTTTCCTGCGCTGAGCGGCAGCTCGAACGACAAAATCCCTTGGGAGCACGAAAGCGCGAGCGGAAACGCCAGCACGATCCAGGGAAAACGGGCCGATGCCGCGTGGACGGGCAGGGGCGGATCCGGGCTGTTCGTGCGGCCGGATGGGTTCGCCTGCGGCTGCGAAGCCGAAGCGCCGGCGCGATCGGCGCTTTCGGCTTCGGGGCGTTCGGCTTCGCGCACGAACAGCAGGGAAGCGGCGCCGGTGGCGAGCAAGATCCAGCCGAGCAGCTCGAACGCCGCCGCGAAGCCGATTTTGGCGGTCAGCCAGGCGCCCGCCGCAGGCGAAACGACCGCCGCAATCGTGTGGACGAGGCCGTTGCCGGCCATCAGCTTGCCGCGATGGATATGATTGCGGGCAAGGCGCGCCAGCAGCGTCAGGCAGGCCGGGGACAGGAAGGCCAGCACGAAGCCGCTGACCGAACGGATGTACAGCAGATGCCACGGGTCGGTTACCCGCGCCTGCAGCAGCAGAAGGATCCCGGCCCCCGTCAGGCTGCCCGCGATAAACAGGCGGCTGCCGAAGCGGTCCACGCTATAGCCCGCGAGGATATTGCCCGGCAGATGGGTCAGCGAGTACATCCCCATGACCAGGCCGATGAAGGACGGAGCGGCGCCGAGGGAGATCGCGAACGGCGTCAGCATCGGATATTGGGCGTGCAGGTCAAAAAACGCGACGAACAGAAACAGATACAGCCATATTGCGGTTCTCAATCCGGGATCGCCTCCGCGCCGGCGATTTCGGCCCTTGCAGCTTCCGATCGCCTATGCTTGTTCTATCCTACTTGTACGTCGGGCGGCGCAGGGTTATGCCCTGCATTTATTCCGCACATTCCGCTTGAACGTGTATGGCGCTACATCGGCGCAGAGCTTCGGGCCGCGAAACCGTCCCGGGACGCTAAAAGGCGGTCAAGTTGAACTCTCACCCTGAACGCACTTATAATAGTTGCTAGAGTATCCCGTCGGGCGAATTCCCGATAGGGAGCCGCGACTTGTCATACATGGAGGAGATGGGATGAACCTCGATTTGGAGGCATGGAAGCAGTTTGCGATCGATCATTGGATTCTCATCGTCATAGCGGTCGTGGCGTTGATTGTCGTGATCAACGTCGTGAAAACCGTGCTCAAATGGGTGCTTGTCGCCGCCATCGTCATCGGACTGGCGGTTTACGGAGGATACAGCGTCAACGATTTGAAGGAAGTCGGAAGCAAGGTGACGCAAGCGCTTGAGGATCAGGCCCTCAAAGCGATGGCCGGAGAGGCTTCGCAGGCCGTATACAAGCTGAACGGCGACGGAACGTTTACCGTTACGACGCCGAATCTGGAGCTGACCGGGGTGCCGAACTCCGGCGAAGTGAAGGTCAAGTTCCAGGGCGTTTCGCTCGGCACGTGGAAGATGGAAGGGGCAGTCCGCCAGTTGATCGCACAGGCACGGGAAAATGCCGCATGAATAGCCTTGACGCCAATTGGATCACCGTCGCGCTGCTTGTTATCGTGGCGGTGTCTTTGCTTCAAGGACTGCTCCGGGGAGCGAAGGGCACGGCCCGGCAACTGTTCGGCTTCGTGGCGGGCGCGGCGTTTACGCTTCTTTCGATCGGGGCGGCCGCCTGGGCCGCCGCCGAAGCTTCGCCGCGCGTTCAAGCGTGGCTCGTCGCCAAGGACTGGGCGCAGCCGAAGCCGGATGCCTCGTCCTGGATTCAGCTCGGCTATACGCTGTTTGCCGGAATGAGGGATTTGCCGCTGCTTCGGTTTTCCGTGTTGATGCTGATCTTTTACTTCGCCTTGCGGCTTTTGTGCGAGACCGTCATTTCCCTGCTTATACGCGCGGGCGGAATGCCGTTCGCCCTGCTGCCGTCGGGAGGCGCGGCAAGCCGCGTCCTCGGGGGCGCCATCGGCGCGGCGCTCGGCTGCGGCCGCGCGCTGCTGGTGACGGCGATTTTGTTCGCGTATTGCTCTCTCTGGCCGAAAGGCCCTTATGCCGACTATATTCAGCAGTCCGGACTGTACCGGCAGGCCGCTTCGCAGATTATCGAACCGGCTGCGGGCGCCCTGATCACCGAGCGGCTGCCGGTTTTTGCCGCCCAGATGCAGTCTGAGCTCAACCAGCTGTGGCAGAAGCGCTACGACATTATCGACGCGGATCTTCCCGAGGACATCGTGAGCGCCGCCGTCTCGATCACCGAAGGCGCCGAAGGGGACAAGGCGAAAGCCCGGGCGCTTTACGACTGGGTAGGCAGCCGCATCGCTTACGACAACGATAAAGTCATCGCCTACGAGGAGCGCGGAGAGTGGCGGGAGCAGACGCCGGAAGACACGTTTAGGACAAGAAAGGGCGTTTGCATCGATTACGCCAGGCTGTATGCCGCCATGGCGAGAGCGGTCGGCCTGAACGTCCGGGTTGTGACGGGACTGGGCTACGACGGGCGGGGAGGATACGGTCCTCATGCCTGGAATGAAGTGTGGCTGTCGGAAGAGAACAGATGGGCTCCTCTCGACGCGACATGGGCGAGCACCGGCGACTGGTTCGATCCGGAGGGCTTTCAGGACACGCACATCCGGCAGGCCTGATGGCCCGAATTTCACCATTTTTACATGCAGCAGGAGGTCAGTCCCGTGAGCGACGAACGGACCGAAGAAGCCCAGAAAAGGGAAATCCGCATCCGCCGGAATTTCAGCTTTCGGCTGAATATGTTCTTTTTTGTCACTTTTTTCGCCTTTTCGCTGCTGATCGTCCGCCTGGCGTACCTTCAGTTCGTGGAAGGTCCTTTCCTCAAAGAGCAAGAGCATAAAATCGGCACGCGCGACGTCTACATTCCGCCGATTCGCGGCAACATTTACGATGCGACCGGCAAGCCGATCGCCTATTCCAAGTCGACGCAATCGCTCTACTACACGTTCGAACCCGGAACGAAAGAGGAAGAAGGCAGGAAGCTGGCGGAGAAGCTGGCGGCCGTGTTCGCCCAATACGGAGACAAGACGAAGGAGCCGCTTACCGCGGAGAAAATTTTCGAGTACATGGACTTCGGGGGCAAGGTGCATCTGCCTTATCAGCAGCGGCGGATCAAAACCGACCTGACGGAAAAGGAAATCGCCTATTTCAGCGAGCACCGCGACCAGTTCAAGGGAATCGACATCGTCGAAGAAAGCATCCGCCAGTACAGCCCGGAAAAGGTGGCGGTGCAGCTGGTCGGATATATGAAAAAATTCAGCGGCGCCACCGATCTTGAAAAGTACAAGTCCATCAATGACAATCAGGAAGACCCGACACTCAAATATTTGAACTCCGAAGAGGTCGGCTTCGACGGCATCGAGCTGATGTACCAGGACGTGCTCCGCGGCCGCAACGGGCTGAAGACGTACCCGGTCAACAGCCAGAGCCGGATCATCGGACCGATGGAACTGACGAAGCCCGTCAAGGGCGACAACCTGTATCTGACGATCAACAAGGACGTTCAGCTTGCGGCCCAGAACGCCATCACCGAGCATCTCGCCAAGATCCGCACGTCGTCCAACAAGGCGGAGCGCGCGGAAAACGCCCGTACCGGCTATGCGGTGGCGATGGAGGTCAAGACCGGCAAAGTCGTGGCCATGGCGAGCATGCCGGACTACGACCCCAACCTGTGGCAGGGCGGGATCAGCGAAGAGGACCTGAACAAGGTGCAGTATTACATCAGCAACGGGGCCATCCGCGAGGTGCAGGCGCCGTACGAGGACGACAACGAGCGCAAAAAGCATCCGTCCTCGCTCGTCTTCCTCGGCTCGACGCAGAAGCCGTTGACGATTCTGCTCGGGCTCAAGGAAGGGTTGATTACGCCCAACTCGTCTTATAACGATATCGGCTACTTCCAGTTCGGGAAAAAGGGTTATGAGGTGAAGGTTCGCAACGCCGGCGGCAAAGCGAACGGGCTGCTCCGGCCGTGGTCGGCGATCGCCCACTCCTCCAACGCCTACATGGCGGCCATGGTCGGGAATGCGCTGTATATGCGCGACGGCTCCAAGGGACTGGATATTTGGGACGCGTTCAACAAGCAGTTCGGCCTTGGGGTGCTGACGGAAAGCGGGCTGCCGGGCGAATCCGCCGGTTCGATCAACTATTACAAGGAAGCCGAGTCCGGCAGCCCCCAATCCGCACTGATCTATGCTTCGTTCGGCCAGCAAGGCCGTTATACGGCGCTGCAGCTGGCGCAGTACGCCGTGACGCTGGCCACCCACGGGCAGCGGCTGAAACCGCAGTTCGTCGACCGGATCGTGGACGCCGAGGGCAATGTCGTTCAGTCCTATCAGAAGGAAGTGCTCAATACGATCGAGCTTCCGGATGTCTACTGGGATACGATCGAAAAGGGCATGTCCCGGGTCAATGTTCAAGGCTTCGACGGCTTCGGCTACAACTTTTACCGCAAAACGGGAACGTCGGAGCAGGATGTCGGGGGCAAACGGGTGGAGAACGCGGTGTTCATCGCCTATGCGCCTGCGGAAGACCCGGTGCTGGCCGTGGCCGTCGTCGTGCCCGAAGGCGGGTTCGGCGGCTGGGGCGCGGCGCCGATCGCGCGCAAAATTTTCGACGCCTACGACGAAGCGGTCGGCCTGACGGGAACGCCGAAAAAACCGGCGTCCCAGGACGCGGCGGCCGACGCATCCCAAGACGGCACGACGAATTCTGCCGAGCACTAAACGGCACTCATGTGTTAAAATGACGGTAACGCAATGGACTCAGGCAAAGGAGTGAGCGGATTTTTGGCACAATATCGGCTTCTGGCATTGGACTTGGACGGGACGCTGCTGAACGACCGCAGCGAGATTAGCGAAACGAACGCGCACTGGGTCCGCAAAGCGGTCGATGCGGGGGTTACGGTATGCGTTTCGACGGGGCGCGGCAGGCTGGGCGCCATGCCTATTGTGGAGCAGCTCGGCCTGGAATCCCCGATGATCTTCGTCAACGGCGGCGAAATCTGGAAAAACCCGCGTCAGCTGCACCGCCGAGTGACGCTGGATGCCGGCAAGGTGACGGAGCTTCACCGGTTGGCGCAGGCTTACCCGGATGTCTGGTTTTGGGCCTATGCGACCGATGGGATTTATAACAAGGAACAATGGGTGGACGACACGTATGCCCGGGAATGGCTGAAATTCGGCTATTATACCGAAAATCTCGAGCAGCTGAACGAAATTCTCCGCGAGATTCGCGGTTGGGACGGACTCGAGCTCAGCAACTCTTCGCCGTACAACATCGAGATCAATCCGAAGGGCGTGTCCAAGGCGGCGGCGATCGCCGAAGTGTGCGGCTTGCTGGGATACAAGATGTCCGAGGCGGTCGCGGTCGGGGACAGCCTGAACGATCTGGAGGCCATCAAGGCGGTCGGTCTCGGCGTCGCGATGGGCAACGCGCAGGACGAGGTCAAAGCCGCCGCGGATGCCGTCACGGGCACGAATCAGGAAGACGGAGTGGCGCAAGTCATTCAAAAATTCGTATTGAAGGCGTGATGTCGGATGGATATTGTCGGCTGGCTGGTGATTACGGCCCTGTTCGCCCTCGGGATGGCCGGAGCGGTTTTTCCCGTACTGCCTGGAGCGCTCGCGATTTACGCGGCGTTTTTTGTGTACGGGTTCTTTTTCTCGTTCGAGCCGTTCGGCTTCTGGTTTTGGACCGTACAAACGCTGATCGTCGTCGCCCTGTTCGCGGCGGATTACATCGTGAACGCCTGGGGCGTCAAGAAATACGGCGGTTCCAAAGCGTCGGTCGTCGGCAGCACGATCGGCGTGCTCATCGGACCGTTCGTCATTCCGGCGTTCGGGCTGCTGCTCGGCCCGTTTCTCGGCGCGGTGATCGGGGAAATGATTCACGGCTCCTCCATGGACCGTTCGCTTAAAGTCGGCTGGGGCGCGGTCGTCGGCCTGTTCAGCAGCATGGTCGCCAAAATCGTCCTCCAGCTGGCGATGATCGTTCTTTTCGTCATCTGGCTTATTTTCTAAGAAGGAGAGCTTGCCGTGATTCGCGTAACCGTATGGAACGAATTCAAGCACGAACGCCTTCACGAGGAGGTCCGCAGCGTATACCCGGACGGTCTGCACCGGGCGATTGCGGCCGGACTCGAGCAGGAACAGGATATGTCCGTCCGCACGGCGACGCTGCCGGAACCGGAGTGCGGGCTGACCCGCGAAGTGCTGAACGGGACGGACGTTCTGATCTGGTGGGGGCATATGGCGCACGAAGAAGTGAGCGACGAAGTCGTCGAGCGCGTGTATGCCCGCGTGCTGGACGGAATGGGGCTGGTCGTGCTGCATTCGGGCCATTTCTCGAAAATTTTCAAAAAGCTGATGGGGACGACCTGCGATCTGAAATGGCGGGAAGCCAACGAGAAGGAACGCATCTGGGTCGTCGATCCGGCGCATCCGATCGCCGCGGGCCTGCCGGAGTATTTCGAACTGAAGCCGGAGGAAATGTACGGCGAGCATTTCGACGTTCCGGCGCCGGACGAGCTGGTGCTGGTCAGCTGGTTCGAAGGCGGCGAAGTGTTCCGCAGCGGCTGCACCTGGAAGCGGGGACAAGGGAAAATTTTTTATTTCCGGCCGGGTCACGAAACGTATCCGACCTATTACCATCCGCTCGTGCGGCGCGTCATCGCGAACGGGGTCCGCTGGGCGGCGCCTTCGGGGGCTGCGAAGCCGGTCCGCGGCAACCACCAGCCCTTGGAGCAGTTAGGATGATCTGTTGAAATGCCGAAAAAGGACTCGTTAATCAAAGGCACATTGATTCTGACCTTGGCCGCGCTTGTCGCCCGGGGGCTCGGGTTGTTCCAGCGGGTTCCGCTCGACCATCTTTGGAGCACCAAGGGAGGGCTGGCGTTCGGCGCGGCCAACAATATTTATTTGCTGCTGCTCGTGTTCGCCACCGCCGGCATTCCGAGCGCGATCAGCAAGATGGTGTCCGAGCGGTTGGAGCTCGGGCGCGAAGCCGAGGTGCAACGGATCTACCGCGCGGCTTTGCGGTTCGGCGTCATCGCCGGCATCGTCATGACCGCCGGGCTGCTTATAGCCGCGCCCTTGTATGCGCGGCTGTCCCACATTCCGTACGCGACGCTGGCGATTCGGGCGATCGCGCCTTCGCTGCTGCTGTTCCCCGTCATCGCCATGATGCGCGGTTATTTTCAAGGACGGCAGTTTATGACCGCGGGGGGAATCTCGCAAATCGTCGAACAGATCGCGCGGGTGCTGACCGCCGTCGCGCTCGCTTACGCGCTTGCGGGCTGGGGCTACGACGACAGCTACATTGCGGCGGGCGCCGCCTTCGGCAGCGTGCTGGGCAGCATCGGCGCGTTTGCGGTCATGCTCTGGTATGCGTACAAGCTGCGCCAGGCGGACCGCGGCCGGACGGAGCCGGCTTCGGCCGCCGCGGCGTCCGCCGCCGCGAACGCGGGCGCGGGCGGACCGCCGGTCCTGACCCGGACGCGGGACATTTACGCCGCCATTTTCCGCATCTCGATTCCGATTCTGCTGACCGCGATGATGGTGCAGGTCATTTATTTCTTCGACCAGACGGTGCTGATTCCGCTGTCGGATTGGAAGTTCGGCGCGGAAACGGCGGAGCGGTGGGGCGACTGGCTGACGATCCGCGCCCAATCGATCGCGGGAATCCCGCCGATTTTGGCCATTGCGCTCAGCACCTCGCTGCTGCCGGTCGTCTCCGCGGCCTATGCTTCCCGCGACATGGACCGGGTTCGCCGCCAGTCGTCGCTGGCGATGCGCATCGCGGTGCTCAGCGCCATGCCGCTCGTGCTGGTTCTGACGACGGCGGCGCACCCGGTTACCGGCCTCATCTTCAAGACGGCCGAAGGTTCGGCGATCGTCGCCGTGCTGACGGGGGGCACGATTTTTCAAATTTCGATGATGGTGTCCAACTCGATTCTGAACGGCCTCGGCCTTCAGCGGAAAGCGATGGCCCACTCGCTCGCGGGCATCGGGGTGAAGATCGCCTTAAGCTTCGCTTTGACCCCGTTCTTCGGCATTTACGGGCTGCTTGCGGCGACGAGCGTGTGCTTTATCTTCGTTACCGTCTGGAACATGCGCACGATTCGCGGCATAGCCGACGTGAAAGTGCTCGGGGGCCGCTGGCCCGGATTCGCCGCGGCCGTCGCGGTTCTTGCCGCGATCGGCGCGGCGCTGGCGCATTACGCCGCGGCATGGTTCTCCCCGCTCGGCTGGCGATGGCCGTACCTGCTTGCCGCGGCGCTGACCGGAGCCGTCGTTTGCGGCGCCTATCCGGTGCTGCTCGTTGCGCTGGGCGTCGTGCGCGCGGAGGACGTCGACGGCTTCCCGGCGAAGCTTCGCAAGCTGATCAAGCCGTTTTTGCGGCTTCGGCGGAAGGCGCTGCAGCGCGGCGACGGCGTCTAGGGACCGGACTCCGGCAGAAGCGCCGCTTTGGCCGCCGCAGCAGCCTGCAGCTTGCGCTGCCCCAGCATGTGCTCTTCGGTGATGTCCACGATCAGCGGGCAGCGCAGGCGGCCGAACGCCTGCAGCGCGGACAGGCTTTGGAACCAGTCGCCTTCGGATACGGCGCCGAGCGGCTGATCCTCCCAAGCCTCGTCCAGGCGGGGGCTCAGCCAGGGCGGCTCCATCGGGAGAACGGCATCGCGTCCTTGAGCTTCGGGGCGGGTGCCGTTTTTTTGCGCGGTAAACACGTGCGGCCAGTAGTCCGCCCGCGAACCGGTATGCGGCACGGCCCGGACGAACGCTTCGGCGCCGTCGCGGATGCGCGGGCAGGAGAACAGCATGGCGTAAAGGCATTTGCCGAAAGCGATCCTTTCGTCGAGCGAGTCGAACCGCTCCAGGATGCGGCCGGCAAGGCGGTCCGCTTTCTCCCCGAGCGGGAATACGACCTGGTTCAACTGCAGCAGCGGCAGACGCGACTGAAGGATGCCCGCGCGGTAAGCCGGATCGCGGACGACCCGCTGCTGGATGACGTTCTGCTCGTTGACGATCAGCGCGACCGTCAGCGGAACCGGATCGCGGTCGATCCAGAAGCGCTCCCAGAACGGAGCCATGAAGGACGATACGTCGAACGCGGGCAGCAGCGCGAACAGCCCGCGGCCGGTTCGCCGGCTTTCCGCATACAGCCGGAGCTGGGGATAAGCGTCCTTGAAAATAAGCGCGTTGCACGATTCCAGCATGCGGAACAGGGCCGCGATGTCTTCCTCCGGGAGCAGCCTGGGCAGCCATTCGCCCTTCAAGTCGGTCATGTTCCAGCCGCCGTTGCGGGAGACCAGGTGCGCAAGCAGCGCCCAGTGCAGCTCGGGATAAGCGAAATACAGATCCGCATAAGCCTGCGTCCGGGTCAGGTTGTTGCGGTTCAACGCTTCCGTCTCCCGGGCGATCCGCCTGACCAGTTCTCCCTCCTCGCCGAACAGCGTCGTCGACTCCCCTCTTTTTCCCCTGTACTGTTCCTGCTTGAGAACTTCCGTGATCCAGGCGATGGACTCCTTCCGAATCGTCAAACGTTCCTTCGGCGCCGTCAGCATGGCGGAGCGCCGCCAGCACGACGCCTTGGCCGCGAAGCCTTCCGCCAGTTTGCGGACCATCGTGAGCCAGCCGTTGGCCATATCCGCATCCTCCGTTCCAATATCGCTCTACTGGAAGGATTTCCAATTCGCGTGTCGAAATAACGGAAATACCCGAAAACAGCTACAAGGGATCAACTGGGGAAAGGGAGAACAAAATGAACAACGCACGTTTCCGGAAATTCGGGATTGCAGCCGCCTTGCTGCTGCTGGTTTTGCTTGTCGGCTGCCAGTCCGTGGGGGGAGTCGATCTGAATGCGGTCCTCTCGAAACAACAGGACGTTCAATCGTCCGAAGCCAGCGGTTCGCTTGAAGTCGCCCTGGATTGGGACGAGGAGGCATTCGCATACGAAGACGAGGAAGCCGTCCGATTGCTGCATCAGTTAAGCCGATTCAAGCTGGTTTTCCATAACGTCAAGGAGGACGGCCAAGGCGGGCTGTTGGCCAAAGGCACGCTGTCCTTCGGAAAAGGAGACGTGCCGTTCACGATTCACGCGGATTCGAAAGCGGCGCTGGTCGAAGTCGACGGAGCGAAGCGCCCGTTTGCGGTCGATCTGGCATCCGGCGAGACGGAATTTGCGTTCTCGAGCGCGATCGAGGATTCTGCGAATCGAATTTCGCGCAAATTGTTTTCGTATGTCGTCACCCACCTGCCGAATCCGGCCGACATCCGGACAAGCAAGGAGTCGGTGCCGATCAACGGCGTCGCGACCGATTTGACGAAGGTCAGCGCGAAGCTGAACGGCCGGGAGCTCGGCGATCTGATTCCCGTCTTTATCGATTCGGTTCTGCAGGACGAGGAAGGGCTCCGCGCGGTGCTGAAGGAATTCATTCTGTGGACCCAGGACGTGAGCGCGGAAGCGGCTGCCGGCCAGGAGGACGAGTGGCGGCTGACCGAAGCTGAAATCGACGGCCAGGTGCAGGAGGCGATCGATTCGCTGAAGGAGGCGCGCAAGGAGTTGGACCGCATCCGAACGGACGAAGAATCGGGATGGAGCGATCTGTTCAGCGACGGCGCGAGCCTTGCCTTTGACGCGTATGTGGATGCTTCGCTGCAAATCCGCAAGCTGTCGGCCGAAGCGAAAATCGATACGTCGGCGCTAAGCGAAGACTCCGTTCCGCTGCGCGGCGTGACGATCCGGTTGGAAGAGGAGAACTGGAACCTGAACGCGGATCTGGCGATCCCGGCCGTGAACGTTCCGCGCAACGCTTTGACGGAGGAAGAGCTGGATACGATGTCGCCGGTGCGACTGGTCCGGACGTTCGAGACCGATTCCGTCCTGTACGACTTGCTGAAAAACGACCTGCAGATCGACGATCAGGAAGTGTGGCTCAGCTCGTACTGGGGAGATTCCTATTTCTACGACAAAGACGAGGTGCTCTACATTCCGGTTCGGGAAACCGTATCCGGATTCTACGATACGCTCGTTTACGACCAGGCGAAGCGTTCGATCAACTTCTACGACGAGGCGACCTACCGAAGCGTCTCGCTCAAGCCGGGCTCCGCTTGGGTGACGGTGGACGGCAAAGCGGTAAAATGGTCCCGTCCGGTCGTTTCCGTCGACGGCCTGGCGTATGCGCCGGCCGACGAGCTGCTCGGTCTGCTCGGCGCGACGTACTCGTTCGAGGAAGACGAGGACGGCGACAGCTGGTTGTGGATTACAAGGGATTTGTAGAAAACCGTCCGAAGGCGTATAATGACCGTAAAACCAGCCGGTTTGCCGTCCGTAACGGAAGCGGGAAGCCCGCTGGCTCGGAGGGGCCGGTTTTTGCGGGGCCCAACTTGAGGAGGGACGGAGCATGCGCAAAATTACGGAAGAAGCCGCTTTCCGCGAGGCGATCGGAAGCCGGGGTCTGACGGTCGCGGTGTTCAAGACCACCTGGTGCAAAGATTGCCATTATATCGAGCACTTTATGCCGGAAGTGGAAGCGGCCTATGCGGACCGCATTTCATTCATCGAAATCGACCGCGACGATTTGGCCGATCTTTGCCAGGAGCTTAACATTCTGGGCATTCCGAGCTTTATCGCGTTCCGCGAAGGCAAGGAGCTGATCCGCTTCGTCAGCAAGCTCCGCAAGACGCGCGAGGAGATCGAGCAATTTCTCGATCGCGCGATTGCGGTGTCCGATCATCTGTCCTCCTCCGTCTGAACGGAGGAGGAGGCCGCCGAAGGACCGGCGGCATGAATCCGGAAGCCTTCACTCGCCGCTGCGGCGGCGGATGAAGGCTTCTTCGCGTCAACAGGGCAGCGGCATACGCCTGCAACCGGCCAAATGTGTCGAAACGGGTATGAATTTTCCCGTGAGCAATCCGTCACAGTTTGAACATGGTATTGTAAAAGTCGGTCCGGTATAATGAGGATGGCTGACTTGAGCCGACTTTCACAAAGAAACCGGGGATGGGTATGACCGCTAGAAGATTTCGAATTTTGTCGCTGGCGTCCTGCATCGGCATGCTGCTGGTGCTGCTTGCCGGGGCTATCGTCACGAATACCGGGTCCGGCGAAGGCTGCGGAACGGATTGGCCGCTGTGCAACGGCAAATTTATTCCGGCGTATACGCTGGAATCGATGGTCGAATACTCGCACCGGTTCGTTACCGGAATTGAAGGGCTGCTCGTTCTCGCGGCGTTTGCCGCCTCGTTTTTCGTTAAGCCGCGCAGCCGCGAGGCGATAGGATACGCGTCCGGCGCGCTGCTGTTTACCGTCATTCAGGCGATTTTGGGCATGATGGCCGTGATTTGGCCGACGTCCGACGCCGTCATGGCGATTCACTTCGGCATCTCGATGATTGCGTTCTCGCTTACGTGGCTGCTGTATGTATGGTCAAGACGGCATGAGAAAGCGCTGGCGAATTCGCATGCGGATGCCGCCGCCGAGCGCGCATCAAGCCGGAGCGTGCCCGCTTCCCTGTTCAAATGGGTCCTGGCCGTTATGGCTTACTGCTATATCGTCGTCTACCTCGGGGCCTACGTGCGGCATACGAGCACCGCCGGGGGCTGCGTCGGCTGGCCGCTTTGCAACGGGGAGCTCATTCCGGAACTGACGGGGGTGACCTGGCCCGCATTCGCTCACCGTTTGGGCGCGTTTCTTCTGGGCATTACGCTCGTTGTCTTGTTTATCTACACCCGCAAGATGTCCGGTAACCGGGAACTGACCCGAAGCGCCGCCATGGCGCTTGGACTTGTCGTTTTGCAAATCCTGAGCGGCTGGCTGCTTACCGAAACGTTGGACAACGAAGACGTGTACGTCTTTACAGCTTTGCTGCATACGTTTATCATTTGTATTCTTTTCAACACGCTATGCTCGCTGGCGGTGCGCGCTTATCAGCTGTCCCGCCGCCGTTAATGCCGCTTGGAGGGTGAATCCATTGAGCTTTTCGTCGCTTCGTCCGTTTTTGGAAGTTCTGCGCAAGGACAAGGATTTGGCGATTATCGAAGCGCCTGTCGATCCTTACCTGGAAATTGCCGAAATCCACCGCCGGGTAATTCAGGAGGAGGGTCCGGCTTTGCTGTTCACGAACGTCAAGGGCAGCCCGTTTCCCGTGGCGACCAACATGTTCGGGACAAGCCGCAGAGTCGATCTGGCGTTCGGCCCCCGACCGGAGCAGCTGATGAACCGTCTCGTCGGCGCGATCGACAAGCTGCTGCCGCCGACGTTCTCCGCGCTCTGGCAGGAGAAGGACATGCTGCTCGATTTGCTGAAAATCGGCTTGCGCAAAACGAGCCGGGACACGGCTCCGGTGCTCGGCGTCTCGCGCACGGAGCGGCCGCTGGCGGGACTGCCCGCGCTGACCAGCTGGCAGGACGACGGGGGCCCCTTCATCACGCTTCCGCTGGTGTATACGGAGCAGCCCGGACAGCCGAAGCGGCATAATCTCGGCATGTACCGGATGCAGATTTTCGACGACAGCACGACCGGCATGCATATTCAGATTCACCGGGGCGGCGGCTTTCATTACAGCGAAGCGGAAAAGCGCAACGAGCCGCTGCCCGTCACGGTCTTTCTCGGCGGGCCTCCGGCGCTGATCGCGTCCGCCATCGCTCCGGCTCCGGAGAATTTGCCGGAACTGCTGCTCGCTTCGCTCATTATGGGCGGCAAGTTGCCGATGGTCGATGACCCGCTCGGCGGCCACCGCATTCCCGCGGAAGCGGAATTCGCCATTTCCGGCCGCATGCTGCCGTTCGAGCGCCGTCCGGAAGGGCCGTTCGGCGACCATTACGGCTATTATTCGCTTCAGCACGATTTTCCGGTGTTTCACGTCGATCATGTCTGGCACCGCAAGGATGCGATTTATCCGGCGACGGTCGTCGGCAAGCCGCGACAAGAGGATTATTATTTGGGGGAATTTCTGCAGCGGCTGCTTTCGCCCGCGTTTCCGCTGGTCATGCCGGGCGTCCGCAGCCTGTGGACGTATGCGGATACGGGCTTTCACGCGCTGTCTGCGGCCGTCGTGCGGGAAAGCTACTCCCGGGAAGCGATGGGTACGGCGTTCAGCATCCTCGGACAGGGCCAGTTGACGCTGACGAAGGTGCTGATGCTGACCGACCAGCCTGTCGATCTGGAGCAGTTCAGGCAGCTGTTGACGACGGTGCTGGAACGTTTCGACCCGAAGCGGGATCTGTACGTGTTCGACAACACGTCCCACGATACGCTCGACTATACCGGGCCCCGGCTGAACCACGGCAGCAAGGCGGTGCTGCTCGGCATCGGCGATCCGATCCGGAAGCTTCCGGCCGAGTACACCGGGGCGGAAATTCCGGGCGTCGACCGGCTGAAGCCGTTCTGTCCCGGCTGTCTGGTCGTTCAGGGAGCGAGCTATACGCGCGATCCGCAGCTGGCGGACAAGCTGTCCGTTCATCTTGCCGAAACCGGCTGCGAATGGCCGCTGGTCGTTCTGGCGGACGACGCGGACATGGCCGACGGAGAGTCGTCCTTCCTGTGGACGACGTTCACGCGGTTTAATCCGGCGCAGGATATTTACGCCGTGAGCGAGGCGGGCCGCCACCATATCGGCTACGGCCTGCCGCTCGTCATCGATGCCCGGATGAAGCCCGGCTATCCGGACGAGCTTTTCCCCCGGGAAGACATCGTGCAGCTGGTCGACAAACGGTGGAAAGAATACGGCATCCGTACACGGTAAAAAAACGAACCGATGCCTCCGCTCGGCTTCATTTTCTTCCATTGTTGGTATAACGTAGGGATAGCGGGCTGCCGCTTTCAGAAGCGTTAGCTTTTCTCGTGGTTCGGAACGAAAAAATCGGAGCGCAAACGAGGCGATCCCGTTGGAAGAAAACGCAAAGGACAGCATTCACGAATCCGTGAACGCCCATTCGGTTGTGCATGACGGGGAGCTTCCCCGATCCATGATAGAGGGCGCCCAGCGAATAGAAGGGGGAGGTCCGCCGCAGAGGGGCGATGTCAGCGGTCTGCCGAAGCCCGTCAAATGGTTTGCCTATTTTGTCCTTACGATGATGATGGGCATAACGGTGATTTTATGGGCGTCGAATTTCTTGAAATGACGAAGCGTTTGGAGTAAACGGCGAACAGCCCCTTAACGAATTAGGATTTCCAAGCGCTCTGTCGATCTTGTGATGAGCCCTATTGGACGGAGGGTTGATGATGCCTGTCCAAGAATCGCGTCGTACCCATAACGAAAATCGGGAACGGCAAGTCGGCGGCCGAAGTTGCCCGGGATGGCGCAGCGGCTGGCTGTTCGTTCATTGCAATTTCGGTTATATAGTCACCTAGTCATCGTAATCGCAACCGCGGCTATACAGCAACTTCGGCAATTTATCGCAACCGTGACCATTTAGCCATCGCGACGATGAGCAACCGCAGTCTATGAGCAAACCGTAGCCTATGCATCTATATCTCTATCTCCATCGTGACTATATAGCAGCTCGGCTACGCGTCTATATTGGAAAAATCCAACCAAATTTGCCGTTCAGGCGCCGGAAGCCGATCTATGTTGGATATATCCAGTTTTTTGGCCCGCAGAAGCCGAATATACACGGCTCACGGGCCTTTTCATTGGAGAAAATCCAGTAGATATGCAATAAAGCTGACATGAGTGAAGCTTTATTGAATCATTTGGGTATATGGTGAAATTTGTTCAATATTTTACATCCCATTTTTCTGCACATAGGCTAAAT
>Ga0310835_100521_pt1 | contig 18484 bp, 24 predicted proteins | sample SM_ome_3_FD_201308 | JGI IMG/M metagenome (GOLD analysis project Ga0310835, IMG submission 201308) | Sorghum-adapted microbial communities enriched on stacked mutant (SM) sorghum from Joint BioEnergy Institute, Emeryville, California... ...
TATTGCCCCGGATGCTCCAACAGCATGTCAAGCAATCGGTTTGCTTCCATCATCCTCCACCACCGTTTCCACATGTTTCAGGAGCGTTGCCCGGTCGTTGGGCAGCTCACCTGCGGCAACCGCGATCAACAGTTGCTTTAGCCGTTCGCTAAGCCAAGGGCCGCCTTTGCGGCCGGCCGCTTGCAGCACGTCGCCGCCGCTGATGGCGAGCTCCTTCAGCGTATGTACTTGCACCTCGCGGTGCCATGCCGCCGCCCGTGCCAATATCGCCTGGTCGGCCTGCCGCTTCGCATCGTCGCCTATGGCCGCTTGCACCACCGCCTGCTGGCGGTGCAGCCACCACGCGGCGGTCTCGCGGCCAAACGCGACCTGCAGGCCGATCCAGCCGCGCCGCTGCTCGCGCTCGCCTGGCGCCTCGGCCAGGATGGCTTCCCACGCTTCATCAAAGCGGACGATCCCAGCCGCCTCTTGGGCGGTCCGGTTCGGTAACGTCCAGCTTTTGAGCAGCGGGGAAGCCGCCTCGCCCGGGGCGCCCAGCGCCTGAAGCAGCAGCGACCAGCGCAGCGCCGGCGGCGCAGGCGCCAGCAGCGGCAACGCCGCCAGCAGCGCCCGGCGCGGCGGCTCGCGGTGCAGCAGGCGGCGCGCCAGCGCGGCGACGGCGCCGGGCGTGGCTGCAGCGCCGCTCGCTGCCTCAGCGGCGCCAGCCACCGCCTTGGCGCCCGCCTCCGCCGCAGCGCAAAGCGCTTCCGCAGCGGGCGCCTGCGCCTGCGCCGCCTTCGCGTACCGCAGCAGCCCGCTGCGTTCCAGCAGGGCCAGCCCGCGCAACGGGTCTGGGCCCAGCACGATTTTTTCAAGCTCCATACGCACGCGCTCCGTCGCGATATAGCCGAGCTTGTCCCGGCCTGCCAGGAGCGCCTTCCACAAGCTCAAGACCGGGCGGAACCCGAAGGTCGAAGCGAACCGGACCGCCCGCATCATGCGCAGCGCATCCTCTGTAAACCGTTCTTCCGCATCGCCCACGCAGCGAATCAGCCTCCGTTCAATATCCATCTGTCCGCCAAACGGATCAATCAGCTCCCCTTCCAGCCCACGGGCGATGGCATTCATCGTGAAGTCCCGCCGCCGCAAATCCTCCGTCACCGCATCAACGAACTCCACGGACGTGGGACGGCGGTAATCAGCGTAATCCGATTCCTTGCGGAACGTCGTCACCTCAAACGCATGATCCTCCATCATCACCGTAACCGTGCCGTGTTGAATCCCCGTCGGGATCGTGCGTTCAAACAATCGAACCACCTCATCCGGCTTGGCTGAGGTAGCGATATCCATGTCGTGGACCGGGCGTCCCATCAGTTCGTCACGGACACAGCCCCCGACAAAAAAAGCCTGGTGCCCGCCATCTCGCAAAATACGCAGCACACGTTCCCCCTGAGCCAGCATGAGGGGGTCCACTTGACTCCAGTGTTGTTTTTCGATTACGGACACCTCCTTTCCAGTCACTACAAGCATAGACAAAAAAACGGCACAGCAAGCGCAGGACTCTCCAGCCCTGCGCCGTTACGATGCTATGAACTCATTTATCAAACTTACGGTCGCGTCAACCGCAAGCCGGATTTAACGTTGGCATTGGAACATTGAGCACACGGTAATAAATTTCTTCGTACGCAGCCATCATTTTATTACTGCTGAACTCGTGTTTGGCCCGGGATAAACAAGCTTCACGCATCCGCACGGCCAGCTCCGAATTCTTAAACAGAGAAATGCAATGCGCCGCCATCTGTTTCGTATCGCCAATCGGCGCCAAGTAGCCGGTCTCTCCGTGCTTCACCAGCTCCGGAATCCCGCCGGCGATTGAACCGATCGTTGGCACTCCGCAAGCCATTGCCTCAAGGGCGACCAAGCCAAAGCTCTCTTTCTCCGAAGGCAGCAGCAAGACGTCCGCCATGGAGATGACATGGGCGATATCGTCCTGTTTTCCGAGGAAATGCACCCGGTCGGCTAAGCCTAACTCCTTGATTTTGCATTGGATCTTGGGCAGATCCGGTCCTTCCCCCACAAACAACAGCTTCGCCGGTACTTCCTGACTAACTTGATAGAAAATATCCACCACATCACTCACCCGCTTCACCGGCCGAAAGTTGGAGATATGCATCAGCACTTTCTCGTCGGGAGCAGCAAAATTCGTCCGGCAGCTCTTGGCGTCGCGCGGATAGTACACCCGCTCATCCACAAAGTTATACGTCAAATCGATATCTCGCGTAATATCGAGGACCTCACGAGTTTCCCGCATCAAATCTCGGGACACCGACGTCACTGCATCACTTTCATTAATCGCCAGACGAATCAAGTCCTTCAGCGATTCATCCTGTGCCAGGACGGTGATATCGGTCCCATGCAGCGTTGTCACGACTTTAAGCGAGTCACCTACCATTTGTTTGGCGAGAAACGCGCATACCGCGTGGGGCACTGCGTAGTGAACATGCAGAACATCCAGTCCTTGCTCTTTGGCTACCGTAGCCATTTTGGTCGCTAACGACAAATCGTAAGGCGGATACCGGAACACGTAGTAATCGCTGACTTCAACTTCATGATAAAAAATATTTTTATGGTAACTCCCTAAGCGAAAAGGAACGCTATGCGAAATAAAATGGACTTCGTGGCCCTTATCCGCCAGCAACTTCCCAAGCTCGGTGGCCACAACCCCCGAACCGCCCAAGGATGGATAACAAGTGATGCCTATTTTCAAAAATGGTTCCATATGGTGGGGGCCTCCTTTATGTTTGTTCCCTCTTCCAGCTTATGAACGATGGGAGCCAAATAGATTAACTTGATATGCGGTTTTCGTCATAAAACCTTCAGCGAACGGAATTAGAGCACGCTGACCAATCAGGGAATCGCGGGCTTTGACCCGTTCTACATATCCCTGATTCAGCGGAGTTAAGGCAACGTCTTCCCCCGGTGAACCGGCTTCAAATTGAGAACGGTAACACCGGAGCGCCCGCTCCTTCTGCTCATAATTTGCGCTCACATCGACGATCAGATCCGGCGATACCCAGTCATTAATGAAATAAAAATAAAGCTCAGGCGCAGCCACCGCCGGCTTGTCCGGCATATACCGACGCAGCTTGGCGTTGAACACCGCCGCCTCCACCAGCTTGCTGCAATCGATATGATCGGGGTGACGATCATCCCAATACGGAGCAAAAACCATTCGCGGCGCATACTGCCGAATCACCTCAGTAACCGCGGCGAGCTGCTCCGCCGACCCGGTTAACCCGCGGTCAGGCAGTCCCAAATTGATGCGTGCGGCTAATCCGAGCACATCGGCTGCCGCCTCGGCTTCCTGCTTGCGCAGCACGGGATTGCCGTTAGAGGACAGCTCCGCTTCGGTCAAATCGCAGATGCCCACGCGGTACCCTGCAGCAGTATGCTTGGCGATGGTTCCGGCCATGCCGATTTCGGCATCGTCCGCATGTGCCCCAAAGATTAAGATATCCAGTAAACCGTTCATTTTGTCAACCCCGGTTTATTTTGTTCTACCAGTTCGCGCCAACCGAAGTCGCCGCGATCCAAGGCACGTACCAAGATCTCTGCCGTAGCCATATTCGTTGCAACGGGTATTCCATGCACGTCGCACAAGCGCAGAAGTGCAGTGATGTCCGGCTCATGGGGCTGTGCCAACAATGGGTCGCGCAGGAAGATGACCAGATCCATCTCGTTTTGAGCAATTAACGCCCCGATTTGCTGATCGCCGCCAAGCGGTCCCGATAGGAACCGATGGATTTGAAGCGAAGTATTTTCCATGATTCGTTGTCCAGTTGTTCCCGTGGAATAAAGCTTTTTCCCTTTGAATACATGTTCGTAGGCGATGACGAAATTCACGATATCTTCTTTTTTACGGTCATGAGCTATAAATGCGATGTTTAACATATGCCTTATCCCCTTTATTCATCCATGAAGTGGTCGAACCCGTAAATCATGCCCTTGCAGTCAATAACTTTCTTAATGGCCAAATTCACGCCCGGCATATAACCGGCACGCTCATACGAATCGTGACGAATCTTCAGCGTCTGGCCAAAGCCGCCGAACACCACTTCCTGCTGTGCAAATACACCAGGTAACCGGACGCTATGTATCCGGAATCCGTTATAATAACCGCCGCGTGCACCTTCAATCGTCTCTTCCTCGTTCGGGTTGCCCTGACGAAGCTCCTTCCGGTTCTGCGCGATCAGCTCCGCCGTCTTCACCGCTGTCCCTGAAGGGGCATCCAGCTTCTGGTCACCATGGTATTCGATGATCTCCAGATGTGGAAAATACTTCGCCGCCTGCGCTGCAAAACGCATCATCAGGATCGCCCCGATGGAGAAGTTTGGAGCAATCAATCCGCCGATTCCCTGCTCATGGCACAGCTTGTCCAGTTCTTCGATCTGTTCCGGCGTAAACCCGGTCGTCCCTACAACCGGCGAAACGCCGTACCGAATCGCAAGTTCGGTGTTCGTATATGCGTACTGCGGTGTCGTAAAATCAACCAGCACCCGCGGGCTCGTCTCCCGCAGCGCTTCTTCTAAATTCGTGGTGATCGGCACGCCGCAAGCCGGAAGGCCAACCAGCGTTCCGGCATCGATGCCTTCATTGGATAAATTTACAGCAGCAACCAGTTGAAGCTCCGGGTCCTGGAGCACCATTTTGACGACTTCTCTGCCCATTCTGCCTGCGGCGCCCGCCACGGCGACTTTAATCGGTTCCGACATTCGATCTCCTCACATTCTTTACTATGATGATTGCTTCATTTGCTGCTTCAACCGCTGCTCCAACTCTTTAAGCTGACCAGCTGCACCAGCGTCCAAAGGAAGGGCCGATGCGTCCCGAACCGCCTGCAGCGCAAGGTCGTAGCACTCTAATTCGCCGTAGGCGATTGCCAGCCAAACCTGCGCATCCAACGACAACGGGTCCAGCTCGACCGCACGCTTTAACATGCGGGCTGCTGGCTCAGCTGCCGCTTTCCGCTTGGCACCGGCAGCCTCCAGCTGCCGTCTGGCCATCTGCGTCAGTTCCATGGACTGCAAACGATCGTAATGCGGTTTATATTCGTCCTGCTCAGGCTCCAGCGCTGCAGCCAGACGCGCGTGTTGAAGCGCCTTATCCAGCTGCCCGCTCCGGGCACAAGTGATCGAGTAGCGATAATGGATGTCCGCGTGATCCGGCTGGACGTCCAGCGCTCGTTCGAACCAGTGCATTGCCTGTGCAAAGTCGTTTTCGTAGATGCTTCGGTAAGCTCGTTGTAAATAATCCTCCGCCTTCATATGCTATCCCCCTTTACTGTAGGGATGATCATGCTAACAGCATATGAAGTTTGACCCTATTCGGTGTCCTTTTTCGTCCAACGATCCGCATCGCGGGTCGCAAATTTATGCATCACCTTATCATGGGCCTCGGTAAGATTAATCCCTAGGGAATTGGCAAAGCATATGGTAATAAACAGGATATCGCCCAATTCCAGCTCAATCGAATTTTCCGGTTCATCTTTCTTCTTTGGCTTCTCGCCATAGGTATGGTTCACCTCGCGGGCCAGCTCGCCTACTTCCTCCGTCATGCGAGCGAGCATTGTCAGCGGGCTGAAATAGCCTTCTTTAAACTGCGAGATATAACGGTCTACTTCGCGTTGCATTTCCGCGAGAGATTTCTCATTGTTCCTATCCAAGTGCCGATCCCTCCGCTTTATGTCCCGTTTTCCCCTATGTTATCGTAAGTAGGTGACGAAAACAAATCCTTTTTTAATCGGCGAAGAAAAAGGTATACTAGGAGAGGCAGATCTATCCAATTGCCCGCAGCACAGTACATAACATAAATAACGCTAGAGACAGGTGAGGTTTTTTCATGGCATTGAGCAAATTGACCGGATTTCTAAAAACACTGCTACCCATCATGCTGGGTACGGCGATTTATGCGTTTGGCCTTCTTTATTTTATCCTACCGAACCAACTGATGGAAGGCGGGGTTACCGGTGTGACGCTGCTGCTGAACTATGCGTTTGGCATTTCGCCTTCGCTTTCCAACCTCCTGCTGAATATCCCGTTGTTTCTGATCGGCTGGAAAATCCTCGGCGGACGCTCCATTCTATGGACTGGAGTTGGTATCGGCTCGTTAACGCTCTTCCTGTGGCTGTTTGAACAGATGATCGATCATGGCTGGATATTACCGTTTGAGACACAGACGGACTATATCCTCGTCTCGTTATATGCAGGGGTGACGCTAGGGGCAGGGCTGGGCATCGTCTTCCGCTTCGGCGGCACCACCGGAGGATCGGATATTGTAGCCCGGATTCTGGGCCGCAAGTACGGGTTCAGCATGGGACAGGTCATCCTGACGCTGGACATCATCATTATCGGGTTATCGCTCTTCTATATTAGGAAGGAAAATATTTTGTACACGCTTGTAGCCGTCTATATCTCCTCGAAAGTGATCGATTTTATTCAAGAGGGCGCTTATTCCGCGAAGGCGTTTACGATCATCAGCGACCATGCCCCCGCGATCGCCGATATCATTACGAAGGAGATGGACCGCGGCGTTACGTTGATTCCAGCCATTGGCGCCTACTCGAAGCAAGCGAAGCATGTGGCCTACTGCGTCGTTTCCAGGCAGGAGAGTCGGAGGTTGCAATCCATCGCCAAATCGGTAGATCCACGGGCGTTTATCATCATCAATGACGTCCACGATGTGCATGGCGAAGGATTTAAAGAAGATTAAACCGCACTTACCATCAAAAAAAGCTTAAGAGGTTTAGGGTCTCCCTGCCTCTTAAGCTTTTTTCGTAAATCTCTGCCTAAAGCCGGTACCGATTCATCTCTTCCGCCGGGCGCTGCGCTCGAACTGCAGTTACCGCTTGATCCGCGCGATACTTCCGAATTCCCGTGTAGGTCAAGGCAAGCACGATCCACAGCCCAATCAACGCACTCCAATACCACGGACTGTCCACGCCGGTAACCGGCAGGAATACAGGCTCGTCTCCCCGGCGGCCAAACAGCGCTTTGAGTTCGCCTTCTCCTTGCTCGATCGCTCCTTTCAGAGCCTTTTCATCCCAGGATTGTGCACCGCTTAGTCCTTCAGTATACGATAGCCACGACTCAAAACGGTTGATCTCGGAGGCCGGACGACGAATCACTGCAGCCGGACGCACGACATCGTAATGATCCTGCAGCGCCTGGAACGCCTTGCGCAGCCCCGCAGGTTTGCCGCCTGCACGCGCCTGTTTCATCTGCTGCAAATCATCGGACATCACTTTATAATATTGCTGCCATAAGGCCTTATCGGGATGTAGCAAACTATTGACCGCCAGCCGCAGCCGGGCTGAGGATAGCGCCCAGGCTTCAGGCTGAGCATCCGCCCTAACTAACGTCTCTTTGGTGTCCATAATCGTTTCCGCCAAGGCATGGATACCCTCTACCGAGGTTAACCCCTTAAAGGATACGCCCTCCAGCGCTTGGATTAACGCCTCCATGTCGGCCAGCGCTTCTTGGCCACTCCCTTGCTGCATATGCTCATATAGCCGTTCCGATGCCAATTCCAGCTGCTTGAGACGCTCGCTGCGTTCCTGTTCGGACATCGCCGGCGTCCCTGCCTTGGACGTAGATGGCTTGCTCTCGGTTCCGTTCTTCACAGGCGCTGCAAATACCACCGAAGTCCATAGCAGCGTCGCGGCAAGCAAAGTCAGTACGGCTGTTGCTCCTCTCAACCAAGTTCTTCTCACGGACATCCCCTCCCTACCATCATGGTATGGCAGGCTGTCCTACGTTAGAACCCCGGCCTCAAGCGCGTTTGGCTTGTTTCAGCGCAAGCCAGCCGGCAGCAACGCTCGCTACCGTCAAGATTACGGTAAAGACCGCCACTGCAGGAACGTCATCCCACAACGTCTCCGGTAACCAGGGATAAACTTCGTAGGTATAATCCACCGTATCATTGAGCAGCGTCCAAGCACCGGCCCCAAGCAACATAAACGTCCCAAACTTGTACAATCGGACGAACAACAACGCCTCTACGGCCATCGCCAAATGGGAGGCGACCAGCATCCAGTCCTGCCACACCAGCTCGCTCCCCTGATAGGCCCCGGCGAAAATCATCGTTACGGCCCACACCCCGTATTTCACACTCGTCACGACCGCTAGCCCCTCGATCAAGGTACGGAGGCGGAAGTATTTCGCTAACTTCGACGGGAACAGCAGGAACAACAGGCTTAACGTGAAGAATAAGCTGGCGGTTGGGCTGTCGGGGACGAACACGATTTGCCAATGTGGATGATTCCGCCAGGTGTCCAGCAACTGCGCATCGTACCATATATAGCCGTAAATCGTTCCCAAGAGATTACATACGAACAAAGCCCAAAGTATGAAGCGGGAGGATAGAAACTTTGTACCCCATAGATCCGATATCTTCAAGCGCGATCTCCCTCTTTTTCTACAATAATAGTACGATAGCTTAAAAAAACCTGATCGTAAGACGATCAGGTTTTTCATTATTACTTATTTTACTGTTCTGCTTTTTGTTTCGCAAGCCATTCAGCCAAGTGGTCGATGTCTTGGTCCGTCAAGCCCGCGCTGATCGCAGTATCGTACATTGCAGGCATCTTGCCATTGTATCCTTCTTTAATAATCGAAAGGATTGCGTCCTTATCATGCTTGTCACCAACGCCGCGAAGCGAAGGTCCAGCCCCGCCTTTCAGGTCAGCCCCATGGCATGATACGCAGGTCGCTTTCTTGTATGCATCCATGGCCGGATCGTCCTTATCCACGATCGCCACTTCTTCCTGACGGTTCGCATTCGACGTAGGCAAGCCCTTCTCCCGATTCTCACGGGCTTGTTCTTCCCGTTGAATATGTTCCGGTACTTGACCTGTTGCTTGCAGTTCTTTCTGGTAATGCGTCCAAGCGAAGTTCGTCAAGTAAACAACCGCGGCAATCGAAAGAAACATCAGTGTCGAGGCGATCGGACGCTTATAGAAGCGGCGTTCCTTACCGCGATCCAAAAATGGAGCGAGCAGCAAGCCGCCGAACATCACAGCCGGAATCCCCATTGTACCGAGAACGACATAATCGCCGGAGGCATATGGATATTTCAGATATTGATACAGGAACAGGAAGTACCAGTCCGGCATCGGAATAACCGAAGCCGTCGGATTGGCCGGGAAGCCCAGCGGAGCCGGTTCTGATATAGTCAGCGCCAGGAATCCAACGAGTACAACAACGCCAACCATCCATTCCTTCAGCAAAAAGTTAGGAATGAACGCTTCCGACTTGCCGGGATACGCCGTATAGTCCGGAGGCGCTATAAAGCCCTTGCCCTTACGGACGCGGGAGTCGCCGACATATACGACCTTTTCCTTCGAATTGTCATGATGAGCCATGTCCTTTTTGCCCCCCTTCTCTTATAGAGGTCTTTCGAAACTATTTTCAATTCAATTGGATCAGCTATGTCCCACGCTTCTTATAGCGGACCGGAAATCCCTTGTCTGCGGATCATGATAAAGTGACCTACCAGGAGGATCAGCAATACCGCAGGCAGGAAGAATACGTGAATGGCAAAGAACCGAGTTAACGTTTCCGCCCCTACAATCGTTCCGCCTTGCAGCAATTCCTTAATAACCGGACCCAACACCGGTACAGAGTTGGCAATTTCCAACGTTACCTTCGTTGCGAAATAAGCTTTGTTATCCCATGGCAGCAGATATCCCGTCAAACCAAGACCGATCATGACGAAGAAGATCAGCATACCGACTACCCAGTTCATTTCGCGTGGTGCCTTGTAGGAACCGGTGAAGAAAACGCGAAGCGTATGTAGAAACATCATCACGATAACCAAGCTGGCTCCCCAGTGGTGCATCCCGCGGACAATCTGGCCAAAGGCGACCTGAGTCTGCAAGTATTCTACACTGGCATAAGCGTTAATAATATCGGGAACGTAATACATGGTCAAGAACATCCCCGATAAGATCTGGATTACCGTAATAAAGAACGTCAAGCCGCCGAAGCAATACACAAACGCGGAGAAGTGATGCGCAGGGTTCACGTGCTCCGGAACCTCGTGATCGGCTACATCGCGCCAAATCGGCGTGATATCAAGACGTTCGTCAATCCAGTTGTATACATTCTTAAACATCCGTATCTACGCCTCCTTATTTCACGATGGTGTTCGGGATGATATCCCCCAGATAAACCCAGTCATCCTTGATCATAACCTTGTACTCGTCAAGCGGCTTCGACGCGACCGCCAGCTGCTTACCTTCTTTGGTGTAATGTGCACCGTGGCATGGGCAGTGATATTCATCTGGGAAGTTCTTGTCGTTATTCCAACCAACCGTACATCCCAAATGTTTACAAATCGGTGAAAGCGCATAAATTTTGCCGCTTTCGTCTTTGCGAATCCAAGCCGTCAGGGAAGCTGTGCTTAAGTACCAACCGTCTTGCTGCTTGAGCTCGAACGAAAATTCCTGTGGTTCGTTGGTAATTTTGCTCACTTCCACAACTTTAACGAAGGTCCCTTCGCCTTTCTTATGCAAAATCGGATCAACCGCAAAACGAACCATAGGAAGCGTCACCCCACCCACCATGAATGCTGTGGCGCCCCCTAGCGTATATGTAAGAAATTGCCGACGGGACATCTCTTTGCGAATAGGCGGTTTGTGCGAGGATTCCTGCTGGTCATGCTGATTGCTCATATGTCTTCAACCCCCCTTGTCAAGCAATTGTTTCCGTGCGTTTCAATGATAATTATCACAACATCGCGTAAGACATATTAATAATATATTAGCGTTTTAAGAGCGTCAAGAATTTGACACATTTTTTTGACCCGCAAAAAGCTTGTCCCACTTGAAATTGTCGATATTTTGTCACAATCACCACCGCTATTGAGCTTGCCACATTTCTTGGACTGCCGCCTTCACTCGTGCCGCAGCTCCTTCCTTCGAATCCGCCGCAAAACGGCCTGGCGTCACGATTAAATCCGCCTCTGGAAGCCCCGCATCTCCCCATTCAAAATCAGCTGAGATGACCACAGCGTACTTAAATCCGCTGCTCTTGACATTTCGGCACAAATCGTTTAAGTTCTGCGCCATATCCGGCGTCTCGTATTGATACGACGGGTATGTCACGACCCTTCCCTTGAAAGGGATTTCCACCCAATCAAGGATATCTCTCAGTCTTTCCAACTTTTCGGTGACTTCATACGGACGTTCTTGTCCAGATAATCCTGTGACCGGAATCAAGCAGGTATCCAGGTATGGGCTAAGCTCTTCCCAAGCGGAAGCTTCAATTTCACTAAATTTCATGTTGCATCCCCTTCTTCGATCAATGTCTTCCCATTATAAACAGGGATCATTGACAAATCCATCCTTCATCTCCTTCACAAAAAAACCGTCCCATCCGTTCGTATTGCTGTGAACAGATAGGGCGGTTTGCTTTTAGCGTTCTTCCAGTGTTTTCAGTTCATCCGTCAGGAGCCGGAAGGCAACCTCGTCGCCATTCGCCAAGGCGGTGTCAATCTCGTTGTAGATCTGTTCCGAGCGATGCTTCCGGAGCGCTTCGTCCCATATCATTTCCGCCGCCAATCCAAGCATTGCTTCATAAGTAACCTTCATCTGATCCATAGGATGCACCTCCAAACCATCGTTACATTGAATATTGTTCTCCATACCGTCACACATCTCGTAGATTCTGTCACTTCAACAACCTGCTCATACTTAAAGATATTCACTGATATCTTCGCCGATATGGGACGTTTGCCCCCCATTCTCATGAATATGTCTGTGCCTAGCGGCATTCGCGGAACTAGGTCTAACCCTTATGGATTTGCTGAACCGCTTGCTTTCCGAACGGGGAAGCCTGCACATATCGTTCGCGCTGCTCGTCTTCTCCGAAGCGCACCATTCCGAGATGAAGCATCATCTGCAGGATCCGCTCTTCAAAGATCGAAGCTGGGGAGTCGTAGAAGAACGGCTTGATCAGCGGCTCCACTCGTTCGAAGAGCGAGGAAACCGTCACCCATTCTTTCGAACAACAGACAATCCAGTAGACGAGGGACAGCAAATTGGGAATTGGTCCTTTATATAATCTTAACCAAAAGCGAACGAACTGGATCATCGGTTCCTTTCGTTCCTCCGTCAGGTAGGCCACTCCCGTATCCGTCAGTTCCAATCGATGGTTGTTCTCTTGAATGAGACGGGAATGATAGGCATAGTCGTAGAGCAGCGCAAACCGATTGGGATAATCCTTAAAACGGCGGCCATACCCGAAACGCCACCCTCTGCCTACCAGCCCCTCGGAGACGTGCAGCGATTCCATAATCTGTGACTGATTTCTCCGATACATCACACCTTCGCTATTTAGCGGAATGTCATGCTTGGACACGTATTGCAGGAAGAGCAACAGGTCGGCGGATAACATCTCCGGCTCCTCCCGGTACATCGGCGGTTCGGCGGCGGCCGCCTTCACCTCGGCAAGAAACCGGCGCTCCAGAGCTTCGCGGAACCGCTGCTTCAAGTCCTCCGGAACCACAAATAGATAGCGAGTTTGCTGGGTGGTCCCATTAAACAACCAACCCTGTTGGCGAAAACGGGTGATCATCTCCCGCGGACTCTCCCGCTCCTTGGCATCTTCCGTAAAGCGCGAGCCCTGTGCACAGGCAACCAATTCCTCCAGACTGAACTGACGACGACCATCAAACAGCAGGGTGTTCAGGAAGCGCAAATCCTCCATACTCATGCTGCCGATATACCGCTCAATAAAATCCCGGCGCCCTACCGTCTGCAGGATGGATTGAATCAGTTCATGCTTCGAGTGCCCGCTGCATTCACAGCGGTAATGATCTGCTATTCTGCTAAGTTGTCCGATATCGGCATAAGTGAGCATATCCGCAAGATTCATAGTTTTACCGCCTCGCCGTTTTAATCCCATTATGGGAAGGTTTTCCGGCGTTTATTCCCTGAAAGCAAAATTATTCCATGAATTAAGCAAAAAAAAAGAAACCGGCCTAAGGCCGATTTACTTTCGTTCCTGGACGCTTTCCTGCAAATGACGCGTGCAATTATATAGACGCAGGTCCCAGGCTTTCTCATTTTTCTCCAGGATGGTGAGTGATAAGTTGCCGATGCGCTCCTGGCATCTCTCCTGATACAAGGCAATGTATAACTGAGCCAACAAGCCGCCGTGGGTCACAACCAGGATGTTATTCGACGGGTAACGCTCTGCCAAATCGGACATAAACGACAAAGCCCGCTGACGAATCTCCCCATCCTTCTCCTGTCCGAGTTCATGGCGATCCCAATCTTTCCCCCATAAGGCTTCCCTCTCCGTTAACGTCAGCCCCTCGACCTTACCAAACGACCGTTCCATCAACCGCGGGTCCGGATCGTAAAGCGGAATCCCCAGCGTTTCAGCGATGATTGAACCGGTCTCTCGCGCCCGAGACAACGTGCTCGTCAGGACGAAATCCCAGCGGTATTCGTTCTCCTCCTTCAATCTTCTGCCGAGCAACTTGGCTTGACGCCGTCCCTCATCGTTTAACGGAATATCGCTTTGACCTTGAATTCTTCCGATAGCGTTCCAATCAGTGAGTCCGTGGCGAATTAACCCAACGAGCATAATCATCCCCCTTTAGATAGTAAAAACGCCCCGCCCGCTCCGAAAGCGGGAGAAGCGTTAGGACCCAAGTTTATCTTTTGGTTCGGCGCAATCCCTTCCAGGAAAAGAGCGCCAGCAGCATACCGCCCATGGATAGATACATCCAGTATTGCGGATAGGCCGGACTCATTGGTACCGCAAAAGGCTCGACTATCCCCCGGGATACGCTGGTTAAGGCAATGGAGAACTCCTCATACGTATCCGACTCCGATCCCGCTACCACCACAGCAGTTGGGAGGATCCCGGTCATCGGTTCCGCGCTTTCCTGATCCGTCGTAAAATGATCCATCAGCAGGAACCCGAAGCTAATCACGAAAATCGCAAGGAAGCTGGCGGCCCAAAAAACCACCCGCCGCCGAATACGACGGGTCACGCCGCGCTTCACATCAGGAGCCAACCAAGGCGATTCGGCATAAATCCGATCCATCACTCGCCGATTGACCGCTTCCGCTTGCTCCTCTGTCACTTCGATCGGTATGTACTGCAGCATGTCCAGGCATTCTTCCCATTGTTGGTATTCGCCCGCGCAAGACTCGCAGCCCAAAAGATGCTGTTCCAGCATTATCCGCTGTGGGTGTTGTTCGGGCAGGTCCCGTAACAATCCGAACAATTCTTGGGCCTCTTTACAATTCATCTGCTTTTCATCCCTTCGTAATGCTCGTAGATGGGTTCATAAAAGTAGGGTTCAAGCTGACTCTTTACACTGCTGCGCGCTCTGAACAATAGCGACTTCACGGCACTGACGCTTTGTCCCAGTATGTTTGCGATCTCCTGGTAATCCAATTGATCGTACTCACGCAAGATCAAAGCTGACCGTTGCTTCTCCGGCAAATTGTTGATCGCTTCTCTCACCATGCCCACTTTCTCGCTCCGTAATACTGCTTGCTCCGGAGCGACCTCGCTGGGGGCTACGGGGATAATCCCGCTTTCCTCCAGGGGGACGTTGCCGTTTCGTTGCTTGCGGAGCTCACTGAGCACGGTGTTACGGGCAATCGTGTACAACCAGGTTGAGAATGAAGCATCCAGCTCTCTAAAGGAATGCAAGCTGCGAAATGCTTTATAGAACGTTTCCGAGCATAAATCTTCAGCAAGCAGCTCTAAATGAGCGCTCTTTAACATGTGGTACACGAAAGCTAGGATCTTCCGCTGATACCTTCGCATCAGCTCCGAATACAGTTCCGTGTTACCTTCCTTAATTTCGCGAATCATTTGGGAATCCGTCATTTGGGTGCGATCCTCCTCGCGCTTCCATAGGCCATCTTCCCGTTCGATTCTTTCCTAAATAATTACCGAACAGGGGCGAAAAAGTTGCGGTGATCTATGTAACATATACTAAAAAAATAAAATCAACAAAACAGCAAATTAACAGCATAGCCAAACATTGAGGATATTATACCATAGGAGTAGGAATTAAAAAAATATGCGTTCACGCATTATTCATGACAAAAGCGAAATTAATACGAATCCCCTTTACCATATGATCCACAAATTCCCAGACCCTTGCCTGGGGCAAGGGTCTGGTCTGCGTATTGCGTATATGATGAAGCTCTCAAGTTGTGCTTGTGCCGGCATCCGTTGTCGCGTATAACTGCGCAGCGGCTTGGCGGACGTCATCCGCCAAGGTTATGGCGGAGATCACGGCAACACCATCAGCCCCGGCGCGGATGACGTCGCGGGCCGTTTCAACCGTGATGCCGCCGATGCCCACCAGCGGCAAGGTGATCCCGCGATCGCGCAGCTCGCGGAGAATCGCCGGCCCCTGCGGCGCCTTGGCATCCGCCTTCGAGGCCGTGGGGTAGATCGGCCCGATTCCGAGGTAATCGGCGCCATGCCGCACGGCGGCCTCCGCCTCGGCGAACGTGTGCGCGGAGACGCCGAGGATGCGGTCGCCGATCCGGGCGCGAACCCGCGCGGCCGCCTCGTCCTCCTGACCGACATGCACGCCGTCGGCATGAATCGCAAGGGCCAGTTCCACGTCATCGTTGACGAGGAACGGCACGCCCCTCCGGCGGCATGCGGCCAGCAGCTGGGCGGCTAGCGCCCGCAGCGGCTCCCCGGTGAGCGCTCCCGGTCCCTTCTCGCGGAACTGCACCAGCGTCACGCCGCCGTCCAGCGCCGCCTCCAGTACGCGAAGCGGATGGTCGCGGCAGTTCGGGCTGCCGAGGACCAGATACGTGCGCAGCAGCTGGCGCATCCGGTCTGCCGCAATCCGCCCGCTTCCAACTCCGCCGCTCATCGGGACGCTCCTTGCAGCCGGCGATAGGCAAAATGGTTGGTCGGGCCGTGCCCCTGCCCCAATCCAAGCTCATGTTCAATCGCCGCTTGAATGAAAGCACGCGCAATTCGCACCGCATCTAAAGTCGGCGTTCCCTTGGCAAGCTCCGCCGTTAATGCCGCCGAGAATGTGCAGCCCGTGCCGTGCGTATGCGCAGTGGGGACTCGCCGCTCCACCATTTCGGTGAAGGTGGTGCCATCATAATATAAATCCACAACCTGCTCACCGGTATCGGCATCATGCCCGCCCTTGATGACAACCTGTTGCACGCCGTAGGCGCAAATCCGTTTTGCGGCCTCACGGCGGTCCTCCATGCTGCGTATAGACAGTCCGGACAGCACCTCCGCTTCGGGAAGGTTCGGCGTCACGATGTACGCCAGCGGCAGCAGCTGTGAGCGTAACGCCTGCACCGCTTCCGTCTGGAGCAAGGATGCGCCGCCTTTGGCGATCATTACCGGGTCAACAACGACCCGGCTCCAGCTGAACGCGCGGATTTGCGCGGCCACTGCTCCGATGATTTCGGCGCTGAACAGCATACCGGTCTTTAGCGCATCTACACCAAGGTCAGAGCCCACCGCTTCGATTTGCTCTGCCGCAGCTTCCGGCGGCAACGGGTAGACGTTGGAGACGCCGAGCGTATTCTGAACCGTCACAGCGGTAATCGCCGACATTCCGAAAACGCCCAGCTCCTGGAACGTTTTCAGATCGGCCTGGATGCCAGCCCCGCCGCCGCTGTCCGATCCGGCAATCGTTAAGGCCCTGGCGATCTGGCTCATCCGACCCACCACCCGCCGGCTCCGGTCGCCTGATATTCACGCACCGCCGCGTGCCCTTTGAGCGAATGCGGGTGCAGCTTCGCCAGCTCGTCAAGGAACGCGATCTGGAAGCTGCCCGGGCCGGCCGAAGCCGTCCGCTCAGCAGCGCGGGACGCGGCAGCGCCGTAAAATGCCAGCCCGGCCGTGCCGGCCAGCAGCAGATCGCGCTCCACCGCGGCGAAAGCCCCCAGCACCGACGTCAGCAGGCATCCCGTGCCGGTCACTTGTGTGAGCAGCGCGTCCCCGCCGCTCACGATCCGGCACTTCAGCCCGTCGGTGATGACGTCTTCACGGCCGGTGATCGCCACGACCGTGTTCAGCGCCCGCGCGGCCCGCACGGCAAGCTCGGCCGCCTCGGCGCTCGCGGAGTCGCCGGCGTCGACGCCCTTGATCTCGCGGGCTTCGCCAACGAGATGGGCGATCTCCGCCGCGTTGCCGCGCACGAGCGTCACCTTCACCTCGCGCAGGATGCGCAGCGCCGACTCCGTCCGGAAGGCGGTCGCTCCCGCGCCCACCGGATCAAGCAGCACCGGCACGCCGTGGTCGTTCGCCGACTGGCCGGCAAGGATCATTGCCTCCACCTGCGGCGTCGACAACGTGCCGATGTTGAGGACAAGCGCGCCGGCGATCTTGGCCATGTCGGCCACCTCCTCCGGCGCATACGCCATGACCGGCGACGCGCCAAGCGCGTACAAGCCGTTCGCCGTAAAATTCGTAACGACCACGTTTGTGATGTTATGAACGAGCGGTTTTGTATTTTGCACCTTTTGCAGCACTTGGGCTAGTTCTTTTTCCAGTACACTCATGTAGGTTTAACCTCTCTTTCGATCATTTGGCTTGTATCGATGGATCAGTAGCTTGGCGCGAAGTTATGGCTGAAGCACCGGCACCGCCACCGGCCAATCTTCCAACCGATAAGCCATGTCCCAGAAGAGATATTCCAGCTGGCAGCTCTGCATAAAGTGGTCGACCATGCGTTGGCGCTCCGCCGGATTGGCGGTTTCCGCCCATTGATCCAACGCCTGTTTGAACTTCTCTGTGACACCTCCTGCACGTTGACCGTAGAAGGTGATCCACTCATAGTACGGATGCTCCGGCGTCGGCTGCACTTCCTCAAGCAGCTTCTGGCCAATCTCCAGATACGTCCACGGACAAGGCAGAAGCACGGCGTAAATTTCCCCCAAAGTTCCTTCATGAGCTACTGTCAGCATATGACGGATATAATGATGCGCCGATGGGGCCAGCGGAAAGCCTTGCAAATCTTCAAATTTCACCCCGGCCACCCGGCAAAAATTGTGATGCGGATGAATCTCGCTGTTGAGAATAAAATCGATCTGTTGGCTAAACACCGCAATCTCCTCGCGGGTCTGGCACTTGGAAATCGCAATCCCGTAAATTCGCATATACGCATTCAGATACTCAAAATCTTGCTTAACGTAATGAATAAGCTGTTCTTTCTGTAACCGGCCTTCCGCAATACCTCTGACAAAGGGATGATCAAATATCGCTTGATAAATTCCGTCCGCCTGCCTACGCAACTCTTGAGAAAATCCCAAATTCTCCACCTCCACATATTTTGGCTAGGAAATCCTCTGAGAGGACAACAGCAAACCGAGCTGCCAGAGCTAGAGTGAAAGGCTGGGCGGGGCCCAGCCCCTCCTCATCAAACCGTACGTGAGGTTTTCCCTCATACGGCTTTCCGATGTTCGTCATCATGAGCATGCAGA
>Ga0310835_100537_pt1 | contig 17654 bp, 17 predicted proteins | sample SM_ome_3_FD_201308 | JGI IMG/M metagenome (GOLD analysis project Ga0310835, IMG submission 201308) | Sorghum-adapted microbial communities enriched on stacked mutant (SM) sorghum from Joint BioEnergy Institute, Emeryville, California... ...
GTTTATTTTGCGAAAAAATTAGCAGCTTTCTGTGACTGAAAAAACCTGTCACGACGCGGATCTTTCACCTTTTGACAACGGTACTTTCCGATTTCATGTTGAATGGAACATCACATACATGATTCGCATGATTGAAGCCAGTGAAAAAGATTTTTTCAAAACGACTATCGATATACGATCTGTGTCGCTGTCGCCATTTCTAAAAGATGAACATGTCGAGGCGGCGGACCTTTCCAAACCGACGACGGTAACCATCGTGTAGCAAAAGCTGGAAAAAACAGGTACAGCGTCTTGAGGCCTATCGTTTGTCGGCAGACCAACATATTCCTTTCTTTACTTCTGTACGATCCTATCAGACGTTTATCGACTATTGGAATTCCAAGATGGAAAGAAGCGTCCAAAGGGGGCGGTCCTCATGAATTTATCCCGATTTTCCAGATACATAAATCCTGCAGTTGCACACAGAGGAAAGGAATACGCGTCCGAAGGGCGGGTGATTTCCTTGGAGTCCATTGCCGAAGGAAATACATTTTCAGTAGTGCGCGGGAATGAAATTTATGAGATTATCGTAAAGCTGAACGACGAGGGGAACATTATAGAATCGGAATGCGACTGTCCGTACGATTTCGGACCGGTCTGCAAGCATCAAGTCGCCGATTTCTCGAGCTTAAGAATAGAGAAGCAGACGGGGCATCTTCACCGGAGCCGTCTCTCCGACTACTGTTGGAAGCAGAAAGCAAGGAGAAATTAATCGAATTGCTGATCTCGATTGCATCGGATTCATATGCCGCGGAAGAGCGCATCAGACTCCACCTGTCGTTCGACGGGGATCAGGTACCGGAGGGGCTGACGGCCGTGCAGATTCCGCCGGCCCGCTGGGCGGTATTCACCTCCGTTGGTCCCATGCCGGGCGCGATTCAATCCCTGTTCGTGCGCATCTTCCAGGAATGGTTCCCGGCGACCGGTTATGAACATGCCGATGCTCCTGAACTGGAGGTGTACCTGCCGGGCGATCCCGGCTCGGAGGATTACCGCTGCGAGATCTGGATACCGATCGTCAAGAAGGATGCCTGATCAATGGAAGCTCTTGCTGCTCGGACAGCAAGGGCTTCCATGCATGAGGACGCCGGAAGCGGCGTCCTTTCCCATGCTCCCATGCTATTGCGACTGCTTCCTGCCGTGCTTGAGGATCTGCTTCCGTGCCCGGATGAAGCGACGATACCCGGCAGGATCGATGCGGCGCAAGCCATGGAAGTTCGGATTCGTATTCGCTTCGATGAACCAGATGTGGCGCTCCTTGTCGATCGCCATATCCAGCCCCAGGATGCGCACCGGGAAGCGCGTGCCGAGGACGCTGACGATCCGCCCCGACACCTGCTTCAGCTGCAGGCGCATCGCCTCGGCGTCGACGGGAGGCTGCATGCGGCGCAAGGTCGGCATGATGCGCGCGTCGGTGCCGCCCTTGGCGACGTTGGTGACCGTGGCATTCTTCCTTGGCGCGATCTTCGCGCTCATCCATGTCAGCTGCCACTTCTCGCCCGGTTTCACCCATACGATGCGCAGGTCGAACGGCTTGCCGTCAACGGTAGCAAGCCTCACGCCGCGTTGAATGACGTAACGATGGCCGCGAAGCATCGCTCTCCGCAACACAAGAGGAAGCTCGGACAGGTGACACCGGAGGCTGTGATGCCCCCAGGATACGGCGCATTCGGCGTCGCCTCTCCGCTTGACGCGGATCACGCCTGTTCCGCCGCTGCCCATGTCGGGCTTGAGATATATCATGCGCCATTTGCGCAGCATGCTCATCAGTTGCTCGTCCGTATACCATACTACCATCTCGGGGACATGGCTCCTGACGCCAGGAGCGCGCATCAAAGGCCGCGTTTTCTTCATCTTGCTTATAATATATCGATGGCGCAAGGGGTTCTGCTTCTTGTCTCGCTGGCGAATGGGAATGACCTCCTTTCAGAACCTGATCCGGCCTGTCAGCCGCTGTTCAACCACTAACATATGCGATCCGGGGGGAAGCGAACTCGGACAGATGACGGTGCTTCGATACGAAATTTCTTGACAGTCCGAGATGTTCCGCCTTCCTTCTTGCAGGTCAACAATGGCCGAAGGTTGTAATCATAACTGACATCCAACCCTTGGATAAAATCTTCTGATCCCCCCAATTAACACGATTTATGACAAACTGTATAGTAAAATTTCTCCTGATTATGATAGAATTTCTTTCATAAATAGACAAAATAACTAACTAAATTCCATGAAGGGGTGTCATGAGGATGGGAATGGATGAACTGCAAATCAATCTGAATTTCGTATGGACGATCATCGCCGCGGCGCTGGTCTTCCTGATGCAGGCCGGATTCGCCTCGCTGGAAGCGGGCTTCGTCCGTGCGAAGAACTCGATCAACGTCGCGATGAAAAATGTCGTGGACATCATCATCGTGAGCCTCGTCTTTATCTTCATCGGATTTCCGCTCATGTTCGGTCCCACCAACGGACTGTTCGGCTCGGAGGGCTTCTTCATGACCGGCTTCATGGCGGAAGACGACCCTTGGCTGTATGCCTTCCTGTTCTTCCAGATCGTGTTCGCCGGCACCGCAAGCACGATCCTCTCGGGCGCCGTCGCGGAGCGGATGACGTTTCACGCATATCTCATCGCCACCATCATCGTATCCACATTGATCTATCCGATCTTCGGCCATTGGGCCTGGGGCAACCTGTTCCTCCCTGATCAGCCGGCCTGGCTGGCGGACAAGGGCTTCATGGACTTCGCCGGCTCGACGGTCGTTCACTCGGTTGGCGCCTGGGTCGCGCTGGCAGGCGTCATCATCATCGGCCCACGCATCGGCAAGTTCAACGAGGATGGCACCTCCAACCCGATCACCGGCAGCAATATTCCGCTGGCCACGCTCGGCGTGTTCCTGCTCTGGTTCGGCTGGTTCGGCTTCAATGCCGGTTCGACGACGACGGGGGATACGAGCATCGCGCTGATCGCGCTCAACACGCTGCTGTCCGCAGCCGCCGCCGGACTCGCCAGCCTCATCTGCAGCTACCTGATCAGCGGCATGCCGAAGGTGGAATATCTGCTGAACGGCGTGCTGGGGGGACTGGTGGCCATCACCGCCGGCTGCCATGTGTTTACGCCCGCGCTCTCCGTGCTCGTGGGCTTCATCGGCGGTTTCGTGCTCGTGCTATCCATGCTCTTCATCGAGCACAAGCTGAAGCTGGATGATGCCGTTGGCGCGGTTGCCGTTCATGGCGCCTGTGGCGCATGGGGCACGATCGCGATCGGCCTGCTGGCGCCGGGCGAGCTGCTGGCAGCCGGCGGCAGATGGGAGCAGGTAGGGGTGCAGGCTTTGGGCGTAGGGGTGGCATTCCTGTGGACATTCCCGATCGCCCTGCTGACCTTCTGGCTGATCAGGAAGATGGGCATCATCCGCGTCGATCGCGAGCAGGAGCTGAAGGGGTTGAACGTGTCCGAGCATGGCGCCACGATCGCGCTGGTCGACACGATCACGGCCATGCAGGAGATCGCCGCGGCGAGGGGCGATCTGAGCAAGACGTTGCCCGTCAACTACGGGGAGGATACGGCGCAGCTGAATGAAGCGTTCAACCGGATGATCGACTCCCTGAATGAGATCGTCACCGCGGTCAAGTCGGAGATGAACCACGTGATCGAGACCAGCAGGCTGATGCTCACCCATACTCAGCATATCGAGAAGAACATCAGGGACAACTACGACAGCATCGTGCAGATGAACGCCGGCCTGCAAGAAGTGCAGGCGGTGATCGAGACGGGCAATCAACGGGAGGACCATTTCCTCGAGACGATCCGCGGAAGCGTCCATGCATTCCAGGACTATGTTAACCGCATGGGCGAGATGAAGCGGGTCGGAAGCCAGGTGTCCGGCTTCATGACCGCGATTCATCAGGAGAAGGAGGAAACCTCGGCCTCCATGGTGGAGGTGCATGAACAGATGCAGAGCATGCAGGCCTTCGCCGAGGAAGTGGAGGCGATGGTGGATCTCATCCAGACGACTTCCGACCAGATCGACCTGCTGTCGCTGAATGCGCGCATCGAAGCGGCGCGGGCCGGTGAACAGGGGAGGGGGTTCGCCGTCGTGGCGCAGGAGATCAAGCGGTTGTCCGAGCAGACGAGGCAATCGATCAACGAGATTCGCAGTTCGATCGACCAACGTCTCGCGGGACTGAAGAGGGGGATCGAGAAGATCGGCATCACCTATACGAATCTCGGACAACTGACCGAGAATCTGGAGAAGACGCAGCAGTCGGTCATGACGATGCTGAATCTGGTGGCGCGCATCGACCAGGAGACGCACAGGTTCTCTGAGCAGTTCCAGGCGCTCGTGGATGATTCGGCGGATCTGCAGGAGGAGAGACAGGCGAGAACCGAGCAGCTCACCGAGATCGTCATGTCCGTGGAGAACATCTCGGAAGGAACGGACAGGATCCGCCAGCATATCGCCTCGATCGCCGCGGAAGCGGAAGCGATGGTGGATGGCTCGCTGCGCCTGGAGCGCAAGCTGGCCAGCTTCAAGACGAAGCCGGTGACAGACGGACAGGCATCGGCAGACGCCGCTCCGAGCGGTGTCCTCGTGTCGAATCTGGTGCAGTGACCGGTCCGGAATCGACCATCCGCGTTGTCGGAGAGCCCTGCTGAGCTCGCGCCTGGATCGGCCCTGGAGAATAAAGCCTTGCGCATGGGTGAAACATTTCCCGGCAGCCAACCGTCTAAGGGGACGAATCACGAGCAACCCATGGGAGGCGATACTAGTGAAGCGACGCTCGTTGAAGGTGTTCCTGCTGATGGTGGCGACCATGTTCCTGCTTGGCGTCCATGTCAGCGCATTCGAGGATATACCGCAGGAAGACGAAGCCCGGGACAAGATCCTGAAGCTGCGGGAGCTTGGCGTGTTAAACGGCATTGGCGGCCAGTTCCAGGGGGACAAGGACCTGACGTATGCGGAAGGCATCCAGATGATCGTCAAGGGCATGGATCTGAATCTGTCTGCCTTCCTGTTCATCAAGGCGCCGGAGGCCCGCGATTCCTTCGACCATGTGCCGGAGGACGCCTGGTACACGAAATCGTTCATCATCGCGGCGGTTCATGGCCTGCAGCTCGATCGCGCGCTCGACCCGAACGCGGTGATGACAAGGGAGGAGTTCGCACATCATCTGCTGACCGCGCTGGACAAGACCGGCCCCTATCCGTTTACGAAGATGCTGTTCCCCATCGCGGATGAAGCGGATGTGAATCCGGACTACATGCCCAGCATTCAGCTGCTGCTGAATGCTGGGATCCTCTCGCTGGATGAGGAGGGCAGGTTCCTGCCGAAGCAGGTGATCACCCGCAAGGAAGCGGCCGTCATGCTGTACGATGCGATGCAGTTCAGGAGAATTCACGGACCGCAGCAGGAAGAGGAGAAGGGCAAGCCTGAGCAGGAAGTTTCGTTCGAGATCACCGAGGTGAACGAAGAGGTCAACAAGGTTACGGTGTCCTGGGGCGAGCGGCCGAATCCCGGTTACGGCATCTCGATCAGCAACATTCATTTCATTGACGAGTATCAGACAGCGGTCATCTACTATCGGTTGTCCTACCCGGATCCGGAACGCGTCTATCCGCAGGTGATCGTATACCCGAAGGACGAAACCTATGTTTCCTCCGCCTACAAAGTGGTGATCGTCGAGGAACCGTAAGCACGTACATCTGATTGCCATGTAAGCCCAAAGAGGGATCGCACGTTGCGATCCCTCTTTGATTGGAGCGTCAATGGACGATCCCTGTCAGGACAAGCGCAGGCATCCGGACATGCCCGGTGCGCCAGGTGGCTTATTTCTGCCCAGTGACCGGCGGGTTCGTATCCGCAGGCAGCTCCTCCGGCTGATCCTCGAATTCCCCTTCCGGCATCCGGATCCATTTCTTCAGATAGCCCTGATCATAGAGCGCCTTGATCAACACGGTCAGGATCGGCGACAGGATCAACCCGGCGATGCCGAAGATCGACGTCGAGAGCACCATCAGGGCGAGCATGGTGAAGGCCGAGACGCCAAGCGAATTGCCCATGATCCTCGGCTCGAGGATCTGGCGCAGCGCCAGCAGCCCGACGAGGATCACCGTCAGCCATACCGCCAGCCAGGTATTGCCGACGATGAACAGATAGATGATCCAGGGGATGAACAGGACCGATATCCCGAGCAGCGGCAGGATGTCCAGCAGAGCTGCCAGGAGCGAGATGGCAAGCGCATTGTCCACACCGAGCAGGAGCAGGGAAACCAGGATGATCACGAAGGTGATCGTCATCAGCTTGAACAGCGCCTTGATATAATTGATGATGCCCTTCAGCACATTATCTCTCAGGAAATAAAAAGCTTTCTTGAAGGTTCTCGGCGTTTTCTCCCGGGCGATGCGGCTCCATTGGCTCGCTTCCAGGCTGAGGAAGAAGGCAAGGATGAATGCCATCGCGAAATTGACGACGAAGTTGGAGAAGGATCCGATCGCGCCGAGCAGGGTCGTGAGCGCCTTCTGAGCAAAATTGGCCGCAGATTGGGAAAGGCTGGAGGCGTACTCCTGAATCTCCGCCGTGACATTGGCCGGCAGCGCATCCCATTCCGTACGCAGGAATGCCAGAAGGTCAGAGACGTGAAACTGAAAGACATTGGCATAGGAGGGCAACATCTCGATGAGCCGGTTGGTCTGGGTGACGAACAGGACTCCCAGTCCGGCCAGTAACGCCACGACGATTCCTGAATAGAATAATACAGATATCGAAGTAGCGAACAGTTTGCTCATTCCCCGTTTATGCAGGAATCTCGCCAGAGGCTCGATGATGACGAAGATCACAAGCGCCAGCAGGATGGGGGCCGCCAGGTTATACAGCCAGCTGAACAGCCACATGATCAGGTATACCGTCAGGATGATGATCCCGATATCCAACGCAGTTCGCCAATATTTCCGGTAGAAATCGAGCATGGATAACCTCCTTGTTCTGAAAAATGTCGCACAAAAATATACATAAGAAGTATAACCGAATTGCGGGCCAAATGAAATTCTGAAATTCATCGGGAATGGACACTTGAAATGGTTTTGGTGTAGTATATATAGTAATAACAAATAGTAAGCGACTGTCGAGATTGGAGGGGGAGCCTATGTATCGACTCGGACAGAAAGTGTATTTCGTTGCAGACCAGTTTGAGCAAAACTTGCCGATCGGTGAGTACGGATATATCATCGCTTATGACCGCAATGCCGACAATGCTTTCGACTATGTCGTAAGAATACCGAAGCTGGGCAAGCATGTGTATGTGCCCGCATCCGATATCGAGCTTGAGGAAGTGCTGCTGAAGAATGAGGCGGACCGGATCGAGCGCGAGATGCTGATCGATTATGCGCTCGCCACTCGCAACGAGGAGCTCTTCCGACGGATCATGAATGGCGGCGAGGAGCCCGCTGATTCGAATGCCAAGGAGGTTCAATCGCGCGAAGATTTCATCAAGCAGGTGAATCTGCGCGCCTGGATCTGATGCGTGAACGCCGCTTCCCTCCGGCCTTCTACCATTTCAATTTCATATGAATAGCCATGATAGAACCGTTCATCACGGAGTCGTTACAGACCATGTGTGGACGGTTTTTCTTCTGTCAGGGGGACCTGGGCGGTGATGCGAGGGTGATGGCTGGTGAGTATCGGACTGGGCATGCGATGAAGCGGTGACGAACGATGTCACTCGATGGCGATCTCCGATTGAGACGGATCAGCGAGTAGGATATGATAATAGCTGGACAGCCTGTCCGGTTCATATCACATCACACGAAGCAGAAAGGAAGATTGCCATGAACGAGATCCAGGCGTTTACTGCGGGCTGGCTCAGCCATCGCAAGGCTCTGCAGCAATTGGTGGACCTGCTGGCCGATGAGCACCTCTCCTACAAGCCATGGGAGAAAGGGATGACCTTGTCGGAGCTGGTGCTGCATATCGTGAACTCGACCCATATGTTCTCCGCGATCGTCAAGGATGGCGAGCACAAGCCGTCCGAGCAGGTCAAGAGCACGGCTTCTGCAAGCGAGCTGAAAACGATCGTGAAGGAGCTGACCGACGCGACTCTGGCCAATCTCGAATCGCTCTCGGCGGCAGAGCTGGAGCGGGAAGTGACGTTCGCCTCGATGAAGATGCCGGGACGCGCGTTGCTTACGATGGCCAAGGAGCACGAGATCCATCACAAGGGGCAAGTCTTTACATACGCCCGTCTGGTGGGGCTGGACAACCTGCCATTCTTCATCAGCCGGTAATCGTGATCCGGCATGCAACAGGAGGATTGAATCGCTCGTCGCAGGACGGGGTTCAATCCTTTTTTGATTTGTCCGGCGGCAGCGAGCGCGCATGGCCACTCCGCATGATTTTCCTGCCTGCAATTGAGTTGGTATGTTCAGTAAGTTATAATAATTAGAATGTAGATGGGATGAAAGTCAGGAGGGTATAGAGCCATGAGTATCTCGATCCAGGATGTTGAACACGTGGCCAAGCTGGCCAGGCTGGAGCTGCGGCAGGAGGAGAAGGAAACCTTCACCGGACAGCTGAACGCCATTCTGAAGTATATGGACAAGTTAAATGAGCTCGATACGAGCAACGTACAGCCGACGAGCCACGTGCTGCCGCTGGTGAACGTGATGCGTGAGGATGAGCCTCACGAATCGCTGCCGATCGAGAAAGTGATGCTGAACGCGCCGGACGAGGAAGACGGACAATTCAGAGTGCCGGCCGTCATCGAATAGCGGAAGGAGGAGCGAACGTGTCTTTATTTGATCTGAAATTGCAGGATATACATAACCGATTGACGAACAAGGAGCTGTCTGTATCCGATCTGGTGGACGCTTCCCTTGCGCGCATTCAGGCTGTGGATGACAAGGTGGGCGCTTTCCTGCGCGTCGACGAAGAGGGCGCCCGCGCAGCGGCGAGACGCCTGGACGACAAGCTCGCCAGCGGAGAAGAGCGGGGGCTTCTGTTCGGCCTTCCGGCGGGCATCAAGGACAATATCGTGACGGAGGGACTGATCACCACCTGCGCCAGCAAGCTGCTGGCCAACTACGTGCCGATCTACGACGCGACGGTCATGAAGAAGCTGAAGGCGGCCGAATCGGTGACGATCGGCAAGCTGAATATGGACGAGTTCGCGATGGGCGGCTCCAATGAGAACTCCGCCTTTCAGCTGACGCGCAATCCATGGAACACCGAGCACGTGCCGGGAGGTTCCAGCGGCGGCTCGGCTGCGGCCGTTGCGGCAGGCGAAGTCTACTTCGCCCTCGGTTCGGATACCGGCGGTTCGATCCGTCAGCCGGCCGCGTATTGCGGTGTTATCGGCCTGAAGCCGACCTACGGCCTCGTATCCCGATACGGCCTGGTCGCCTTCGCCTCTTCGCTCGACCAGATCGGTCCGCTGACCAAGAATGTCGAGGACGCCGCTTACGTCCTGCAGAGCATCGCCGGTTATGACCGGTTCGACTCGACCTCGGCGAATGTGGACATCCCCGATTACGTCAGCGCTCTGACCGGCGACGTGAAAGGCCTCAAGATCGGTGTGCCGAAGGAATACATGGGCGAAGGTATCGATCCGGCGGTCAAGGAGGCGGTGCTGAACGCGCTGAAGACGTTCGAATCGCTGGGCGCCACCTGGGAAGAGATCTCCATGCCGCATACGGAATATGCGATCGCCGCTTACTACATCATCGCTTCGTCCGAAGCCTCCTCGAACCTGGCGAGATTCGACGGCATCCGCTACGGGGTGCGCTCGCCGAATGCCGGCAACCTGCTCGAGGTATTCGAGAAGTCGCGGAGCGAAGGCTTCGGGCCGGAAGTGAAGCGCCGCATCATGCTGGGCACGTATGCGCTCAGCTCCGGTTACTACGACGCCTACTACCTGAAGGCGCAGAAGGTGCGCACGCTCGTGAAGCAGGACTTCGACCGCGCTTTCGAGCAATATGACGTCATCATCGGGCCGACCGCCCCGACGCCGGCGTTCAGGATCGGATCGAAGATTCACGATCCGCTGACGATGTACCTGAACGACATCTGCACGATCCCGGTCAACCTGGCCGGCGTTCCGGCGATCAGCGTGCCTTGCGGCCAGACGGATGGCCTGCCGATCGGCCTGCAGATCATCGGCAAGGCGTTCGACGAATCCACGGTGCTGCGCGTCGCCCACGCCTTCGAGCAGAGCACGGAATATCACAAACTACGTCCGTCGCTGTAAGCGGCGTGATCCGTATAGGAGGTTCATGACATGACAGCTACGCAGAGCAAATACGAAACCGTCATCGGTCTGGAGGTCCACGTGGAGCTTCATACCAGGACGAAAATCTTTTGCGGCTGCTCGACCTCGTTCGGCGCGCCGCCCAACACCCATACCTGCCCCGTATGTCTCGGCCATCCCGGCGTGCTTCCGGTGCTGAACAGGCAGGCCGTGGAGTATGCGATGAAGGCGGCGATGGCGCTTAACTGCGAGATCGCCACCGATGCCAAGTTCGACCGCAAGAATTACTTCTATCCGGACTCGCCGAAGGCGTACCAGATCTCCCAGTACGATCAGCCGATCGGCCAGAACGGCTGGATCGACATCGAGGTGAACGGGGAGACGAAGCGGATCGGCATCACGCGCGTGCATCTGGAGGAAGATGCTGGCAAGCTGACGCACGTGGATGGCGGTATGGCCTCGCTTGTCGATTTCAACCGCGTTGGTACGCCGCTCATCGAGATCGTCTCCGAGCCGGACATCCGCTCGCCGGAGGAAGCGCGCCTCTATCTGGAGAAGCTGCGCGCGATCATGCTGTATTGCGAAGTGTCCGACGTGAAGATGGAGGAAGGTTCGCTGCGCTGCGACGCGAACATCTCGCTCCGTCCGTACGGGCAGGAGAAGTTCGGCACGCGCACCGAGCTGAAGAATATGAACTCGTTCCGCAGCGTGCAGCGCGGCCTGGAATATGAGCAATGGCGCCAGGCCGACATCCTGGACAGCGGCGGCGAAGTCGTGCAGGAGACGCGCCGCTACGATGACGAGAGTGGCAAGACCTTCCCGATGCGCGGCAAGGAGGAGTCCCACGACTATCGTTATTTCCCGGATCCGGACCTGGTTCGCCTGCACATCGACGATGAGTGGAAGGCCCGCGTCCGCGCCTCGATCCCGGAGCTGCCTGACTCGCGCAAGGCAAGATATGTGAAGGATTACGGCCTGCCGAGCTACGACGCGGAGGTCATCACGGCTTCGAAGCAGCTGGCGGACTTCTTCGAGGACAGCCTGAATTATACGAAGGATGCCAAGGCGGTCGCCAACTGGATCATGGGGGACCTGCTCGGCTATCTGAATGCGAACAATCTGGAGTTCAGCCAGGTGAAGGTGACCGGACGGGGGCTTGGCGAGATGATCGGCCTGATCGAGAAGGGGACGATCAGCGGCAAGATCGCCAAGACGGTGTTCAGGGAAATGCTGGAGACAGGCAAGTCGCCGCAAAGCATCGTTGAGGAGAAGGGCCTCGTCCAGATCAACGATGAGGGCGCGATCAAGGCCGTCGTGGAGAAGGTCGTTGCCAATAACCCGCAATCCGTCGCGGACTTCAAGGCAGGCAAGGAGAAGGCGATCGGCTTCCTGGTCGGCCAGGTGATGAAGGAGACGAAGGGCAAGGCGAATCCGGGTCTGGTCAACAAACTGATCGTGGATGCGATCAACAGCCTGTAATCAAGGGGGAGGCGCGGGCCATACGAGGGTGCTTACGCCTCCCTCGCCATCTTCAGGGCCGTATGGCTGCTGATCAATTCGATTAGGCAGGTGCTCGCATATGATTCAGATGGGCAGATACACGGCAGCGCTGCTGCTGATAGCAACCGGGGTTGCGCTGGTGGTCGATCAGACATCGGATACTCACTATTTGCGCATGTTCCTGGATTGGTGGCCGCTAGTCTTCATCGCGCTCGGCATCGAGGTGATCCTTCTCAGTCTGATCTATCGCCAGTCGGACAAGAGGCTGCGATTCTCCTTCGGTTCGATGTTCGGCGCTCTGGCCATTGCATTCGTCGCCCTGCTGCTCACAGGATATGGCGAGGGCAAGGTGAATGTGGAGAACTGGCGCTTCTGGGAATCCGGCTTCAGGCAATATGAGAGGCCGGCGGAGCGGTACGCCATACCGGATAACACCAGGAAGATCCGCATCACCAATGCGAACGGCGATGTCATCCTGAGGCCCGGCGATACGGATGAACTGGTGATCGAATCGGTGGTCCGCTATTTTAACTTCTTCGGCGAGGAGCAGACCGGAGAGCCGGAGTCCAGCGTCTCGATCACGCAAGGAGAGACGCTGGAGATTGAGGTGTCCGGTCAGCGATACCGGCAATGGCTCTGGCGGATCTCGGCCCAGGTCGATGTGACCGTCACCATCCCCAAGGATCGGAGTTTCGACTATGAGGTGGATCTGAGCAATGGAGATGTCATCGTGCGAGACCTGGAAGTCAGCCGCAAGCTCAAGGTGGAGTTGAGCAATGGCGACATCACGGTGCACCATGCCGGCGGCGAGCTGGATCTTGTGACGCGCAACGGTGCAGTGGATGTGATCGGCGCCCGGTCCGCACTCCGGATCAAGACGAACAACGGCCATGTTTCGGCGCGCTCTCCTGTCGTGGGCGGAGACTGGAGCGTGGAAACGGATAACGGCGATATCACGCTGGAGGTTCCGGAGCAGGGGGACTACTCCATCCGGGGCGAGAGGGACACGGGCCATTTCAGCACGTCGATCTCCTGGCTGAAGATCTCCCGGGACCGGATCGAGGGTCGGATCGGCGAAGGGACGTACAGCATATCCGCAGATACGGACAACGGGGATATTAACATCTCCTATTATCGGGAATAATATGGCAATAAATACGACATTCGCTTCTTGCAGGGATGCCCGCTTCCGGGTAAAATGAAAAGTTGTTGTAAACTGACGAAGGTTTCGGGCGATTTGGTTGACAAATCGCTTGGCGCGATCATACAATAAGAATAATTATAAAATAATAATAATCGTAAATGCAAAGGTGGTGAAGCGTGATGTCCTCGAAAGTCGAACACGCTTTGCAGAAGTTAAAAATGACCGGTATCCGGATGACGCCCCAGAGACAAGCGATCCTGACCTATCTGCTGGAATCCATGACGCACCCGAGCGCAGACGAGATCTACCGATCCCTGGAGCCGGATTTCCCGAATATGAGTGTGGCCACGGTATACAATAACCTGAAGGTTTTTGTGGAGGCCGGACTCGTTCGGGAATTGACCTATGGTGACGGAGCGAGCAGGTTCGATGCGGATATGCACGATCACTATCATGTCATCTGCGATCAATGCGGAACGATCGTTGACTATGAGTTCGATCATTCACCGATTCCCGACATGGAGCGGGAAGTCGAGAAGAATACCGGTTTTGCCGTGAGAGGCCATCGCATGGAGATCTACGGCACCTGCCCGCAATGCCAGGCGAAATCATCGGTGGTTAACTGAAAATTGCCAATCCCACGGAACGGAAGATCATGTATAATGAACGTGTTGCTGCATCAGCAACACGTTTTTGCTTTTTGTCGTCAATATGGGGTAGAGGTTGTCTGAAGAGCCTTGCGAGCGTATGGATGGCAGGGCCAATATGGGAGAGGAAGTGAAACGGTGGATCACCCTGTAGGACCCAGAGTTACCGCGAAGAGGAAGCCGTCCAGGGGATGGGGCTTGATGAGGTTCCTGATGGTGACGGCTGCTCTGGCCTGGATTATGTATTCGGTGTTTCTCGTGTACAAGGTATGGAACGACAACAAACCCAACGAGGAGAGGATCGCCTTCGAGCATGGCGGGCTTGAGGTGCCGATCTACTACAGGGGGGAGTTGTATGAGATATCCGCCAGAGGCGAAGGGGAAGCTCTTCAACTGCCGCTGCAGTTCATACAGCAATATATCGACCCCTATCTGACCTATGAAGAATCGGAATCCGGCAGCTCGGTGATCCTGACGACGAAGGATCGGGTCATCCGCTTCAAGACAGACCAGCTCACCGCCTATCTGAACGAGGAGCCGATGACGCTCCGATATCCCGTTGAGGTGGTGGACGAGATCGTCTATATGCCGATCGAGCCGCTGCGTGAATATTACGGCATCCGGATCATCCAGGATGCGGAGACCGGCGTCGTGCACATCATGAAGCAGGGCGATGCGGTGCAGCAAGGCGTGATCGCTGCCAGGGAAGAACGGGACGAGCCGGCGGCCATACGATCGGCCCCTTCGATCAAGGCGCCGATCTACGCCGACCTCCAGGATGGCGAGGAAGTGATCATCTGGGGCGAGCGGGACGGCTGGTACATCGTGCAACAGGCGAACGGCATCAAGGGCTATGTGAACAAGAGCGACATTCAGCTTGCCGGCATCGTGCACGTCTCTCCGGTCGAACGCGAGGTGCCCAATGTGCCGTTTCACAGCCTGGGCGGCAAGGTGAATCTGACCTGGGAGAATGTGACCGCATACGGCAAGACCAATACAAGCGCCATCGGCGACATGCCTGGCCTGAATGTGGTCAGTCCGACCTGGTTCCACCTGAAGAACGGCGACGGGGATCTGGAGAATCTGGCCGACCACAACTACGTGAGATGGGCGCATGGCCGCGGCTATCAGGTGTGGGCGCTGTTCAGCAACAGCTTCGATCCGGACATCACGACCGAGGCGCTGGCGGATTACGACACCCGCATGAAGATGATCAAGCAGCTCCTCGCATATGCGGAGTTGTATGACCTGCAAGGCATCAACATCGACTTTGAGAACGTCTATCTCAAGGACAAGGACAAGCTGACGCAGTTCGTCAGGGAACTGACTCCGCTCGCGCATGAGCAGGGACTGGTCATCTCGATCGACGTCACCGTGCGCGGCGGCAGCGAGATGTGGTCGCTGTTCCTCGACCGCAAGGCGCTTGGCGAGACGGTGGATTACATGATCCTGATGGGATATGACGAACACTGGGCCTCGAGTCCGGTGGCAGGCTCCGTTGCTTCGCTTGGCTGGGCGGAGAAAGGCATCAAGGATATTATGACCTATGATGGGGTTCCGGCATCCAAGATGATCCTGGGAGTGCCGTTCTATACGAGGCTGTGGGCGGAGGAAGTCGTGGACGGGAAGAAGAAGGTTTCGTCGCGGGCTCTCTACATGTCAGGCGCCCAGAACATCATCAAGGAGAAGGGGCTTACTCCGGTGTTTGACGAGTCGACCGGGCAGAATTACGTCAGCTACGAGGAGAACGGCATCACCTACAAGATGTGGATCGAGGATGAGGTATCGATGCGCGCTCGCGCGGAGATCGTGAAGCGGCTGGATCTGGCCGGCATCGCCTCCTGGCGCAGAGGCTTTGAGACGCCGAACATCTGGGGAGTCATTGAGGAAGTGCTGCGGGTCAAGCCCAATTGATCAGCTGTTCACAAAGTAAAAGGCGATGCAAGAATTTTTCTTGCATCGCCTTTCTTGGTATATGCTGTCAATTGCTCTCCGCAGAAGCTTCCTTGGTTGTCTGGTGCTGCTCGGCGTATTTGGGATCGAAGGTGAGGATGGTATGGCAGAACATGCAGCGGTCTGTTTTGCCGATCATCTTGGTTTTTTTCCCGCATTCCGGGCATTCGACCGTGATCGTGCTCGTTGACATCATGCCGGCCCAGAAGTAGACGAACAGACTGGCCACCATGGCGATGGTGCCGATCAACAGGAAGATGGAGGCGATGATCTTGCCGATCTCCTGGCCAAAGACAACGATGGCACCGGCGCCGATGATCATGAGACCGAGACCGCTCATGGTCAGCAGCAGACCCCAGGTACGGAATTCGTTAATCTTGGCAGATTTAAACTTCATTGAATGTTCACTCTTTTCTATAAAAGTATGTCGAATATGCAGGAATGTAAACCTGTTTGTAGAATTAGTAATTGTTTCATGGATTGCTATGCCAGGGGGGCATGAACCGTTGATCAATGCTGTTTTGCATCTAACAGAGAGATATGAACACGACGATCGGATCGTCAGCTTGTTGTCGCTCGCCAACGACAAGCAAATCAATCCTCTGATGAGCGGCTTCGATATGATGCTCTTGCTCGTCACGGAGGAAGACGGCGTGTCCGAATCTATCTCCCATTATATAAAAGAAGATGTCCGGATACAAGAAAGGCGGGTAAGCGCGAAGCGGTTGGAGCAATGGCTGTTCGACGATGATCGTCGCGTCGTGATCGAATGGTTGCTCAAGGGCGAGATCTGGATCGACAGGACCGGTTATCTGGGCTCCTTGCGGGACAGGCTGGTCAAGTTCGAACAGGATCTGCGCGAGCGCAGGTTGCTCAAGGAGTTCGCCAGATTCCTGCGCACCTGGCAGCAGAGCAAGGAATATCTGCAGCAGAATTATCTGCTCGATGCCTACACGAATATCCTGAATGCCTTGCACCACTGGGCGAGAATCGCGATCATCGAGACCGGCGCGCATCCGGAAGTGATCGTATGGCAGCAGGTGCATCAGATCAACCCCGGCGTATACAAGCTGTACGATGAGTTGACGCACAGCGATGAGACCCTGGAGCAGCGCATTCAGCTTCTGGTGCTGGCGTGTGAATTCGCCATCGTGACGAAGATGAAGGATTGCTGCTCGCTGTTGCTGAGGATACTGGGCAGCCGAAGCCAGCCCTGGAGCGTTGCGGAGCTGCAGGAGCATCCGCAGATCAGGCTTCTGGGCATTGATCTGTCACCGGTTCTCAAGAAGCTGGTCGCCAAGTCGCTGATCAAGGAGATCGCCGTGGCGCATGACGCCAACCTGTCGATGATCGAATTGAAGTACAGCGCGTGACATGAGGCATCGCAATACCTGATGTGTTGCACCCGTTGATCGGATCCTTCCGGCAGAGGGGTGCATTTCTTTTGGCGGTGTTTATCTTCGTTGTTGCTCATGGCGGGATCAAGGAACGGAGGACCACGCTGAGTCCAGCCTGCTGCCGTAACGGAACTCTGAACCATTATTTGCGGTATAACGGGCACTTGCACCAAGATTACGGAACGTCAGTGCGTGATTGGGGATAGGGGTTCCATAGCGGATTCACGTTCTGTTAACACATGTAACAAGCGGCATTCGGCAAAACAAGGTATCCACGTTCCGTCAGCGTCAGTCCATCCGTGTCACAAGCAACAACCGATGGAAACACAGCCTTTCTTTTTTCGAGACGGCTGCTTGGGCTGCATGCCTCGGACGAGGAGTTTTGATATTTTTCTATAACAAAATCTCTTGACTTGAGGCACCCGCCTGTGATAAATTGTTTTTCGCCGCTGATAACGGCAACGATGAAGGGGATGCGCAAGTGGTGCTTGTGCAGGCTGCATGGTTGGAATGACCGCCGATGCGGCATATGAAGAGAGTACGGTTGAGAGCACCTCGCCGAGCTCGCCACAAAATACCAGTTGCAATCACCCTCGGGTCTGTGGTATATTAAAAAAGTCGCCTTGAGGCACTGACGAAAGTCGGGGCCGATGAAACGGCGATGAACAAACAGCGGCTTGTTCTTTGAAAACTGCAGAACGAACGAATGAAACGTCCTGATGAGCGAGACATGGCTGGCCG
>Ga0310835_100556_pt1 | contig 16742 bp, 9 predicted proteins | sample SM_ome_3_FD_201308 | JGI IMG/M metagenome (GOLD analysis project Ga0310835, IMG submission 201308) | Sorghum-adapted microbial communities enriched on stacked mutant (SM) sorghum from Joint BioEnergy Institute, Emeryville, California... ...
GGGAGTTTCGGCAGTTCGTGGAGACTCTGTGAAGCTGTTGATCCGGTGAGAGGTATGCAAGGTTGAGCAGACTCTTGTGATGCCGCACTCTGAACGGACGAAGCGCCTGTAGGCCGAAAAAATCTGCTTACAGCGTAGAAATGCGGTCGAGCGAAGGCTGTAAGCCGAAAAAATCTGCTTACAGCGTAGAAATGCGGTCGAGCGGAGGCTGTAAGCCGAAAAAATCTGCTTACAGCGTAGAAATGTGGTCGAACGGAGGCTGTAAGCCGAAAAAATCTGCTTACAGCGTAGAAATGCGGTCGAGCGAAGGCTGTAAGCCGAAAAAATCTGCTTACAGCGTAGAAATGTGGTCGAACGGAGGCTGTAAGCCGAAAAAATCTGCTTACAGCGTAGAAATGTGGTCGAGCGGAGGCTGTAAGCCGAAAAAATCTGCTTACAGCGTAGAAATGTGGTCGAGCGAAGGCTGTAAGCCGAAAAAATCTGCTTACAGCGTAGAAATGCGGTCGAGCGAAGGCTGTAAGCCGAAAAAATCTGCTTACAGCGTAGAAATGTGGTCGAGCGAAGGCTGTAAGCCGAAAAAATCTGCTTACAGCGTAGAAATGCGGTCGAGCGAAGGCTGTAAGCCGAAAAAATCTGCTTACAGCGTAGAAATGCGGTCGAGCGAAGGCTGTAAGCCGAAAAAATCTGCTTACAGCGTAGAAATGTGGTCGAACGGAGGCTGTAAGCCGAAAAAATCTGCTTACAGCGTAGAAATGCGGTCGAGCGAAGGCTGTAAGCCGAAAAAATCTGCTTACAGCGTAGAAATGCGGTCGAGCGAAGGCTGTAAGCCGAAAAAATCTGCTTACGATGGAAAATCGCGCGAGGGTAAGCAGTGTTATCTCAGGATTGGCACAAGACCAGCGGTATTACATATTCCGATGGCTGTAGTCCATCGGATGACAGACTACAGCACGACCGCATCTCACGCCGCTTCGACCGCTTGTGAACGTCTGAGAGAAGAAAAAATCTTCTCTCACGCCATCTCGACCGCTTGTGAACGTCTGAGAGAAGAAAAAATCTTCTCTCACGCCATTTCGACCGCTTGGGATGTAGTGGTAAGCATAAATCGGACACGGAAGAATTGCTTTTGGACTATGGCCGTATGGAAGGCAAACTGCAGCAAGAAGCGGCATCATCCTTATGAAGGCGACTGAACAGGCGACAGAAGACGAAATGATGAACTGCAGCACAAATGGCTTGTCGTGATCAGGCGAATCATATCTGCAGCACAAATGGCTTGTCGTGATCAGGCGAATCATATCTGCCGCACAAGCGGGCTGTCGTGATCAGGCGAATCATATCTGCCGCACAAGCGGGCTGTCGTGATCAGGCGAATCATATCTGCCGCACAAGCGGGCTGTCGTGATCAGGCGAATCATATCTGCCGCACAAGCGGGATAACTCAAATCAATACTGCGGCACACGTGAATGCGGCACACGTGATATACCTCGATCAGTCTAAACGATCAGCGGCACGAGCAGATTGCCAGCATCAGGTGCAAGGAGCGGAGGCAAGCTGGTTCGCATCGGGGCTTCCACTGCTGCAGATCGAGCGGTTGGTAACATTCCGAAGATTGCCAGTTTTTCTGCAACTTCTTGTCATCCGGAGCGTCTATATTAACGCATGTTTTGTAGAATGATGGGGAGATTTGTGATAGATTTGTAATATACAGAAGATGGAGATGATGGGGTGAACGATGAAAAGATTTCCCGTTAAATTGAGCGTGATGGCGGCGTTGCTGTTCGTTCTGCTGATGTTGCCGACAGCAGTCAGCGCGTTGGACTCGCAAGTCGATCTCTATGTGGATGGAAAGCTCGTCGCCAGGAATTATAACGCCAGATTAATAGAAGACAAGCCATACATATCCCAGAGTTTCCTCAACCAGGAATTGTCCGTGCTGACCGTATGGGATGACAAGAGTCAGACATTGGCTCTGGAGCGCGGCAAGTACAAGGCACAATTCGTCCTGAATGAACGTTATGCCATCATGCAAGGTGAAACCGTTCGAATCGATGCGCCGCCGATCGTGCTGTCCAATGAGATCTATCTGCCTGCCGATGCGGTGAGCAAGGCGATGGCGCTGAAGATGACCTGGGATGTCGTCAAGCATGCTCTGCTCCTGTACATCCCGGTCGGTGACTGGACGCCGCCCTCGTCGCCCTCGTCGCCCTCGTCGCCATCGCCTGCCGAGCCTTCAAGCCCGGCCACGGATACGGGCAGCGGAGGCGGACAGAGCGGGATGCCTGCGGCGAACCCGGGCGGCTCGCGCGATGGGGTGGAGAGCGCAGGCGGATCGACCGGCGGAATGTCGGCGATCGGTTCGATCCAGATCGTCGGCGATCAGGTCGTCATCAAGGCCGATGGGGCGATCCAGGCCAATACCTTCACGCTCACTGATCCGAACCGCATCGTGATCGATATTCCGAACAGCAAGCTGGGGACGATCCTGAACGGAGAGCCGTCGCAGCTGAACGGCCAGATAACCAGCACGCATCCGCATATCCAGCGCATCCGTTATGCCCTGTTCAGCGACAATCCGTCCCAGGTTCGGCTCGTCGTCGATCTGAACCAGGCGGTGCAGTATTCGCTCGTCCCGTCGAATGATCCGAACCAGATCATCCTCAACATCAGCAGCAAGTCATACGTCGTTGTGCTGGATGCCGGTCACGGCGGCAAGGACCCCGGCGCCATCGCCTACAGCGGCGCTTACGAGAAGGATTACACGCTGTCGCTGACGACGAAGATCTATCAGCTGCTGCTGGAGGAGCCGTTCATCAAGCCTGTGCTCACAAGATCCGATGATACGTTCATCGAGCTGGATGAGCGTGCGGCGATCGCCAACCGGATCGATGCGGATCTGTTCCTGTCGATTCACGGCAATACCTACATACCTTCCGTGAGCGGCACCGAAACGTACTATTACAGCAGCGCAAGCAAGTATTTCGCTGACGTGGTCCATCAGCACGTGGTGGAAGCGACCGGCTTCCGGGACCGCGGCGTCAGGCAGCAGGATTACAAGGTGCTGCGACTTGCCAACATGCCTGCAACACTGGTTGAAGTCGGCTACATCTCGAACAAGGAGCAAGAGGAACTGCTGTACGACAGCAACTTCCAGGACAAGATCGCGCGAGCGATCGTGAATGCGATCAAACAGTATCTGCAGCTTTGAACACAGTCCATGCCATGGCTCAATAACACGGAGAGGGGAACATGAACGAATGAAATTGCGATTGCAACGAACGGTCATCTGGATGCTTATCGTTATCCTGGCTGCAGGGGGAATGTCGGCCTTCGCGGCTACGCCGAGGCTGATCTTCCCGGATACAGCCACGCACTGGTCGCAGAAGCAGGTCGCGAAGCTGGCGGCTCTTGGCGTCGTAACCGGCAAGAGCGACGGCCATTATGCGCCGAATGACAACGTCACCCAGCAAGAAGTGATCGCGATGGTGGTTCGCCTGCTCGGCTCGGAGGAGGAAGCGAAGAACCTGACCAACGTCGGCACGTCGCTTCAGGTCGCAGAATGGGCGAAACCGTACGTGTTATATGCGCTTAGCAAAGGCATCCTCAAGCCAAGTGAGGAAGGGGTCAACAACGGCCATATTAATTGGGGAGAACGGAGCGCCAAGCGGGAATGGGTCGCGAAGATCATCGTGCGCGCTCTCGACAAGGAACAGGATGCGCTTGATGCGGCGAATGTTCCGACGTCGTTTAACGACAACGGAGATATCTCGGCCGATGCTCTGGGCTATGTGAATGCTGCGGTCAAGCTCGGCGTCATCACGGGCACCACGGACAATTATTTCTATCCGCTCAGGACGATCACCCGCGCGGAGGTGGCCAGCGTATTCGGCAAGGCAGCGTCCTACGTGAACAGCGGTTCAAATACGATCTCCGGCATCGTCGTCTCGATCACGAACGACCAGCTGCGGGTGAGGGACGCGCAAGGCACGATCCATGCGATCGCGCTTGCCAGCGATACGGCATACTATCGATATGACCAGAACCTCCAGGTCCTGAAGTCCGAGGTGCGGATCAATCGGCAGGTCTATGTCGTGACCAGCGACGGGGTCGCTGTCTATGTCGAAGTGACCGCAGATGAGGAGCCGACGGAGACGATCACCGGCGAACTGAAATCGGTCGATGCTTCTTCCGGCATCATCGAGATCGTCGTGGACAGCTCCGATGTCCAATATCTGCTGGCTCCATATGCTCAGGTGAACGATGAGGACGGCAGCGCCATCAGCCTGGAGCAGCTCGTGCCACGCAGCATCGTGGAGCTGAAGCGAAGCACCGTCTCGAGCAGGGTGATCGAGGTTACCGTCAGGAGCAAGCCGCTCAGCAAGATCTCGACAGGCGTGATCATGGCGATCAGCGACCAGGAGTTGACCGTGCGGGATAACAGCTCCGGCCAGGCGGAGATCTACCCGCTGGCTGACCAACTGTTCGTCTCGCACAAGGGCAAGGTTGTGTCCCTGTCCGATGTGGTCGTGTCCGACGTCGTCAGCTACAAGGTCGTGAACGGCTACGTTGCGGAGATCGAGATCACCGAGAAATACGTTCCTCCAGTGCAGGGCACGTTTATCAGCGTCGTGGAAGGCAAGCCTTCGGTCCTGAACATCCGCACCAGCGAAGGCAAACCGGCTGCCTATGACCTGGCCGACAACGTGACGGTCGTCCTGGACGGCATGGCGGCGCCTACGCTCGGGGACATCTATGTGGGGGACCTGCTGACGCTCACGCTGAGCTCGGAGGAGAAGGTCACCTCGATCCGCATCGAGAATCGCAATATCAAAAACATGCAGATGGTCACGTTGCTCGGCTATTATCTGGACCGCGGCTATATCTCGATCGATGACGGCAAGGAGCTGGGCTTCCTGCGCGTGACTGACAATACCGTCGTCGAAGTATACGGCATTGAGTACCCGATCGATCAGATCAGCCGTCAGTTGAAGGTGAACCAGCGCGTCGACCTGGTCGTTACTGGCGATTACGTGCAACGCATTCGCCTCTCGGACAGCTACACCGGAACGATCAAGGACTACAATCCGCAGACCCGCCGAATCGTGCTGAGCAATCCGGTGCTTGGAGATATCTCGCTGAATCTGAGTCAATACGCCTTCGTGGAGATTCTGGGTCAGTCCACCACATCGCTGACTGACGTGAAGATCGGCGACGAGGTGCAGCTCAGGCTCAGCACGGATCAGGCGACAGTGTCGATCATCATGCTGAAGAAGGTCGTGAAGTACAAGATCGACAGCATCAATTACGTCACCAGGTCATTGACGCTTCGCGATGACAGCAACAAGACCCAGACGATCTACCTGTCGAACTATGTGACCATCCAGGATCCTGGCAAGGCCTATCCGACGATCAATGATCTGAAGGTCGGGCAGACGGTAACCGTAACCTACTATGGGAAATCACCTGTGACCATCAACATCCTGGAGTTCAGCTATGGTCAGCTGCAGAGCATCGATCGGATCAACAACAGGCTGATCATCGAGACTCCGGGTCAGAAGATCGTGCAGATCGATACGGCGAAGAACTTCGAGCTGTACAGAAACAAGGAAGCGATCGCGGTCACGGCGCTGCAGCCGGGCGACCGGATCAGCTTCGCCCGCGACAAGGAAGGCCACACCATCGCCGAGGTTGTGATCAGACAGTCGAAAACGATGAACAGGCTGGAGTCGAACAACCAGATCTCGTTCCTGTACGCAACGGGCGAGGTGGAAACCTATACCCTGTCGCCGAATGTGATCGTGCGCTCGGGCAACTCGCTGATCCAGCTGTCCGCCCTGAGCAAGAATGATCGCCTTTACGTCTATATCGTCAACAATGAGATTGTCGAGATCGAAAAATACTAGGATTGGGAAGACATGATATGAATCACCAACAGAAAGTGCGGCATATCCTGGACACGATCGCCCGGATGTTCCCGGATGCGCATTGTGAGTTGAACCACTCCAATCCGTTCGAGCTGACGATCGCTGTCCTCCTGTCCGCGCAATGTACAGACGAAACAGTCAACAAGGTTACGGCTGACCTGTTCCGCAAGTACAAACGTCCCGAGGACTATCTCGCCGTTCCGCTCGAGGAGCTGGAGCAGGACATCCGCCGCATCGGTCTGTATCGGAACAAGGCCAGGAACATCCAGCGCCTGTGTCAGATCCTGATCGACAAATACAATGGCCAGGTGCCGCAGCAGCATGAGCAGTTGGTCGAGCTCCCCGGAGTGGGCAGGAAAACGGCCAATGTCGTCGTGTCCAACGCTTTTGGCGTCCCGGCGATCGCGGTCGATACGCATGTGGAGCGCGTCTCGAAGCGACTGGGCCTTGCTGCCGAGGAAGATTCGGTGCTTGAGGTCGAGCGGAAGCTCATGCGCAAGGTGCCGCGCGATGAATGGACGATCACCCATCATCGCCTCATCTTCTTCGGCCGCTATCACTGCAAGGCGCAGCAACCTCAGTGCGAGGTATGTCCGCTGATCGACGTGTGCAATTATGGGAAGAAGCGCATGAAATCCCAGCCTCCTAGGCAAGCTACTACCAGACGCAAGAAGGAATAACCGCGCATCCAACAGGAGAGGTGGGATGTTCATGAAGTGCATATCCGTTTATACGGACCGATTCGATGTGTTCTCCGATATCTATGAGAAGATTCGGCAGACGAGTCTGGAGGAAGACGAGGAGACCGTCATCGAGGGAGTGGTGGTCAGCGAATCCGGAGAGGTTCCCAGCGATTATCTGAAACGAATGCGTTCCAGGCGCGATGTCGTGGTCATGAAGGACGATGACATCACGATTCTGCAGCGCGGCGAGCTGTTCGAGATCCTCTTGCCGGATGGAGACACCTATGTCCAATAACGTGAAGCAGGCGAGAGCCCCTTTCCCTGGCAGGCAGCCGGGAAAAGGGGCTTCGTTTTTTCAGTCATTCGGCTGGATGGATCCTGCAAAAGTGACAATTGTGTGAAGAAAATTGAGGGATTTGCAGGATTATTGATCATGCAACAAGGTGCGCGAAGGTTTTCTGATGATATCCAAATTTACAGCACTTTCGGGTTCATTTTCGGTATTGATGGATGCTCGGAGCGATGTTAAGATTGCCAAATAACATATTCGAGGGAAGAGGGGCTAATGTGTTCAACGATCTCAAGGAGTATTATTGGAAACACCGATGGTGGCTCTACTGGTCAATCTTCTTCCTGGTGATCGCGACCGGGCTGGGAGTCGCTTATCCGTTTCTGTTGGGACGCCTCATCGACGATATCGATACGGCCAATTTTGATCGCGTTCCACACCTCGCCCTGCTGGTTGTCGTGTTCATCGTGGCGAAGGCGGCGATTCAGTATTGCCACGGCTTCACCGGTACGAGATTCGGCAACCTGATCGCCTACAACATGCGCAACACGCTGTACAAGAAACTGCAGTACTTATCCTTCCAGTACTATGACCGGGCGAAGACCGGCGATCTGATGTCGCGCCTCACCGGTGATCTCGACGGGATTCGCGGGTTTATGGCCTTCGGCTTCGCGCAATTCCTGAACGTGTTCATCATGGTTGGCATCGGCATGATCGCCATGGCCGTCATCGATTGGCGGCTGATGCTCATCGCCCTCATCCCCATGCCGTTCCTGGTGCTGAGGGCGCTGCATTTCGAACGTCAGATTCACCCGGCCTTCCGCGCGATCCGCATCTCGATGGGCAAGCTGAACACGGCGGTGCAGGAGAATATCGCCGGGGTGCGGACGGTGAAGTCATTTGCCAGGGAACCCTTTGAGGTGAACAAGTTCGTTAACGTTAACGAAGATTATCAGGACAGGAACATCCACGCATCCGGACTGTGGGCTCGCTTCTTCCCGGTCATGGAGTTCCTGGCGAATCTGTGCGTCGTCATCCTCGTGCTCGTCGGCGGCTGGTTCGTCATCAACGATACGATCCGGCTCGGTCAGCTGGTGACATTCTCCTCGCTGATCTGGTACATCATCGGACCGCTCTGGGGCCTGGGCTACCATATCAACGTCTATACGCAGGCGAAGGCCTCCGTCGAACGGATCAAGGAGATCACCCATCATCCGATCCACATCAAGGCAGCCGAGCATGCGATCGAGCTGGATCCGAAGACCTTCCGCGGCGAGGTGGAGTTCCGCAATGTCACCTTCAAATATCCGGACAGCGAGCCGGCGCTCAAGAACATCTCGTTCCATGCGAAGCCGGGCTCCGTGATCGGCATCCTCGGCGGCACCGGGGCCGGCAAGTCGACGCTCGTTCAGCTGCTGATGCGGGCGTACGACGTGAAGTCCGGCCAGATCCTGCTGGATGGCCGCGATATTCGCGAGTACACGCCGCAGAGCGTGCGCGAGAGAATCGGCTTCGTGTTCCAGGAGACGTTCCTGTTCTCCTCGTCCATCCGCAACAACATCGCATACGGTCGCAGCGATGCGACGATGGAGGACATCGAACGGGCGGCCAGGATCGCCTGCGCGCACGACTTCATCATGGAGCTTCCGCAGGGCTACGATACGATCGTTGGCGAACGCGGTCTCGGACTGTCCGGAGGGCAGAAGCAGCGCATCGCGATCGCCCGGGCGCTGGTGGTGGATCCGAAGATCATCGTGTTCGACGACTCGACCAGCGCGGTCGACATGAGAACGGAGCATGAGATCCAGCAAGCGCTGCAGAACGCGATGAAGGGCAGGACGACGTTCATCATCGCGCACCGCATCTCCTCGCTCAAACACGCGGATGAGATCCTCGTCCTCGACCACGGCGAGATCGTGCAGCGCGGCACCCACGAGGAGCTGATCCAGGTGCCGGGACATTACCGGGACACCTACGATATCCAGTTCTCGGACCTGCCGGAAGAGATTCGCTACGGGAAGAAAGGGGGCGTTGTCAATGGGTAAGCAGGCCGCGCAAGATACGGTCAAGGCAACCGGCGCCGGACGGCAGGAAAGATTCGTCTACCAGGATGACAACGCCATCGAGAAGCCGTTCAACTGGAAGCAGATGAGCCGGCTGCTGCAATACATCCAGCCGTACAGGATCAAGCTGATCCCGGTGATCCTGGCGACCATCGTCGGCACGATCACGAAGGTCTCGATCCCGTTCCTGATCGGCTATACGATCGACTCCGCAATCAAGGGCAAGGACGCCCGGCTGCTCATGACGATGTCCGCCATCATCCTTGTGATGTTCTGCATCCAGCTCGTCATGAACAAATACCGGATCCGTCACATGAACATCATCGGCCAGAAGGTCATCTTCGACCTGCGCGCCGCCCTGTTCAAGCACATCCAGAACCTGTCGTTTCGCTTCTTCGACCAGCGTCCCGCCGGTTCGGTGCTCGTCCGGGTAACCAATGACATCAACTCGCTGCAGGAGCTGTTCACAAGCGGCATCGTCAACCTGATCATCGACATGCTGCAGCTGATGGGCATCGTCATCATCCTGCTCGTCATCAACTTCAAGCTCGGGTTCGCGGTGATGATCACCGTCCCGATCATGTTCTTCGTCTCGACGAAGCTGCGCAAGAAGATCCGTCGCGCCTGGCAGGATGTGCGGATGAACCAGTCGCGCATCAACTCCCATCTGAACGAAAGCATCCAGGGCATCAAGGTCACCCAGGCGTACACGCAGGAGCTGGAGAACATCGCCTACTTCGATCAGATGAATATGCGCAACCTCCGCTCGTGGAACCGCGCATCGGCGCTCAACCAGTCCTTCGGTCCGATCATCGAGGTCACTTCGGCGATCGGCATCCTGATCCTGTTCCTGTACGGTTCCTATCTCGCCCAGAACGAAGCGATGACGGTCGGCACGCTGGTCATGTTCGCCAACTACATCGGCAACTTCTGGGAGCCGATCAACCGGCTCGGACAGATGTATTCGCAGCTGCTGATCGCCATGGCCTCCTCCGAACGGATCTTCGAGTTCATCGACGAGCGTCCGGACGTGAAGGAGAAGAGCGATGCCGAAGAGCTGCCGCCGATCAAGGGGCATGTGGTCTTCGACAACGTCACCTTCACCTATGACCATACCCGCAATGCCCTGAGTGGCATCAGCTTCGAGATCAAGCCGGGGCAGGCCGTGGCGCTCGTGGGCCATACGGGCTCGGGCAAGACGAGCATCATCAACGCGCTGAGCCGCTTCTACGACGTCTCGGGCGGACGCATCCTCGTCGACGGCCGCGACATCCGCGATGTGACGCTGTCCAGCCTCCGCTCGCAGATCAGCATCGTGCTGCAGGATACGTTCATCTTCTCCGGCACGATCCGCGACAACATCCGTTTCGGACGCCCGGACGCCACGGATGCGGAGGTCGAGATGGCGGCGCGCGCGGTTCACGCGCATGACTTCATCGTCAAGCTGCCGCAGGGGTATGATACGCAGGTGGAGGAGCGCGGCAATGTCCTGTCGATGGGTCAGCGGCAGCTGCTGTCCTTCGCGCGGGCGCTCCTGGCGGATCCGAAGATCCTGATCCTGGACGAAGCGACGGCGAGCATCGACACCGAGACGGAAGTGAAGATCCAGGAGGCTCTGAGGACCCTGCTCAGCGGCCGCACCTCGATCATGATCGCGCACCGCCTGTCGACGATCCGCCATGCGGACAACATCATCGTCCTCGACCATGGCCACATCATCGAGCAGGGCAACCACGACGAACTGATGCGCAAGGGCGGCACCTACAAGGCGCTGATCGAGGCGCAATATGAATTTTTGGATGTCAACGTTGTGTGAAAATATGCTACACTAGAAACCGGTGATCTTCTGTGCGGGATGCGCAGGATGATCATCGGTTTTCTGTTGTTGATGAACCCATGCGACCGATGGGTCGCGTGACAAAATATAAACTAAACAGGCAGGGTAGGGGTAACAAGCAGATGGAGAGCGTCATGGAGATCGCGCAAGAATTGATGAATCAATTGTCTCAGATGCGAGTCACGATGGCTGGGAAGGGCGATGCGGAGAGGGCGGAGAAGATCGGAGATCTGCTGCGCAAGCTGGAGCGCCGCAAGGCGGACTTTACGTTCTGCGGCCATTTCTCCGCGGGCAAATCGAGCCTCATCAACCGGCTGTGCGGTTCTTCGATCCTCCCCTCCAGCCCGATCCCGACGAGCGCCAACGTGGTGCTGATCGAGAACGGGGACGAGGATGTGGTCGTGGAGCAGGCGGGAATCGGCGAGAAGCATGTCACGCTGGCTGAACTGGATGAGGCGTGCCGCGATGGATTGGAGATCAGGCGGGTCCACATCCGCTATCCGGTGCCGCTCCTCAGGGACGCAGCCCGTCTGCTGGACACGCCGGGGGTGGACTCGACGGACGATGCTCACCGCAAGGCGACGGAGGACGCGCTGCATATGGCGGATGCGATCTTCTATGTCATGGATTACAACCATGTTCTGTCCGAGATGAATTTTCACTATATTCGCAAATTGTCGGAATTCGGCAAGCCGCTCTATCTGATCGTCAACCAGATCGACAAGCACCGGGCGGAGGAGCTCAGCTTCGCTTCCTTCCGTGACCGCGTCTACGAAGCGCTGGAAGACTGGAAGCTCACGCCGCAGGCTGTCATGTTCGTCTCCGTCAAGAAGCCGGAGGATGCGAACAACGAGTGGGATCTGCTGATCAAGCTCATCGAGAGGCTGATCGGCGAGAGTCATACCATGCTGACCGGAGGCGTGCTGCAGGCGGCGCTGCAGCTGATCCGGGAGCATGAGGAATGGCTCAGGGAGCAGCAGAAGGAGCTGCGCGAACGTCTGGAGCAGACGAGCCAGGCGCAGGCAGACCAAGCGGAATCGTCCGATGAAGCGGCGGACGAGTCGTCCCCCGGGCAGCTGGAGCAGGAGCTGCGGGCGTTGGATGAGGCGTATGCGCAACTTGCCGAACCTGCCAGACAGGAACTGGCGAAGATCCTGAACAATGCCAACGTGATCCCGGCACCTTCGCGCGATATCGCCCAGCAATATCTGGAGACGAAGAAGGCGGGCTTCCGCGTCGGATTCCTGTTCAGCGAGCGCAAGACGCAGGCGGAGCGGGAGCAGAGACGCAAGGCATGGCGCGAGGAGGTCGAGAGGCAGGCCGATGCGCATGTGCGCTGGCACGTCACGGATTATGTGAAGCAGCTGATCGAAGGCTGGGCGCTTCAGGGGGAAGCGGCTGAGGCTGCGGCCAACCTGCTGGACGGCCTGCATGTCCCGATCGAGGAGGACCTGCTGGAAGGTCTGGTGATCCCGGGCGGGCATTTCGATGACTCCTATACGCTGCAATATGCCAGGACTGTCGCCGAGGAGATCAGGCAACGCTATCGCAAGAAGCTGTGGGAGGTTCTGGAGCGGCTGCAGGAGATCCTTCGTCCGATCTATGAGGAGAGAAGGCGCAGCCTGAAGGGCCGACTGACCGAGGCGCAGAAGCGCGCGGAGGCGCGCGGCGCGCTCCGCCAGTTGGATGAAGAGATGCAGCGCTACGTCGACGAACTGCGGAGCTCGTTCGGCGACATGCTTGCGCGCGGAATCTTGCCGTCGTTAAATGAGCTGCACGACAAACTGAATGTGGAGCTGAGGCAGGTGCGCCTGAGCCGCCGGCAACAGGCGGAGCAGCAGCCGCCGGCAGCGGCGGTCAGCGTGCAGCCGGACAGAAGGGAGGCAGGCGCTTTCGCTGGCGGATGGCATATCTCGCAGGGCGCCCAGGCGAAGCTGCGCGCCGCTGCGGCTCGCTTGCGTCAGGCCAGCGAGCTGCTGGACGGTCTGCCGATCTTCGACAGCTTCGCCCGCACGCTAAGGGAGAAGTCGGAGCGGCTGGAGCAGAACCGGTACACGATCGCCCTGTTCGGCGCCTTCAGCGCAGGGAAGTCTTCCTTCGCCAACGCCTTGCTGCATACGAGGGTTCTGCCCGTGTCCCCGAATCCGACGACCGCGGCGATCAATTCCGTGCTGCCGCCATCCAGCGACAATCCGGGCGGCTATGCGAGACTGTATTACAAATCGCCCGCCGCGATGGCGGCCGATATCCGTTTGTCGCTCGACAAGCTGCAGGCCAAAGTGCCGGCGGCGGATGAGGAACTGATCCAGGCGATCGAGCGAGCGGATATGAGCAAGGCGGCGCCGGGCGCCAAGGTGCATGTCGCGTTCCTGAATGCCGTGCGCAAGGGCTGGGAACGATATGGGCCGAAGCTTGGCACCGCTGAGCGGGTGGATACGGAGATTTACCGCCAGGCGGTGGCGGATGAGTCCCATGCCTGCTTCCTCGAATCGGTGGATCTGTATATCGACAGCGCCTTTGCGGAACAGGGCATGATCCTGGTCGATACGCCGGGAGCGGACTCGATCAATGCCCGCCATACCGGCGTGGCCTTCAACTATATCAAAAATGCCGATGCCATCCTGTTCGTGACCTATTACAACCATGCGTTCTCCCATGCCGACAGGGAGTTTCTGCTGCAGCTCGGGCGGGTGAAGGATACGTTCGCGCTGAACAAGATGTTCTTCATCGTCAATGCGGCGGACCTGGCCTCAAGCGAGGAGGAGCTGGCCGAGGTGGTCGAGCACGTGCGCAGCAATCTGGCCACCTTCGGCATTCGCGAGCCGCGCATCTATCCGGTATCCAGCCTGCGCGCCAGCGAGAGCCTGACGGCGGGAGATGCCGAGGGCTACGAGCGATCCGGCATGCGCAGGTTCGAGTCGGAGTTCTACCGCTTCGTGCAGGAAGAGCTGGCCGAGATGAGCATACGCAGCGGCGAGCAGGAGCTCGTGCGCAGCAGCGAGGCGCTGGCGGAATGGATCCGCACGATGCGGGAAGCAAGAAGCGACCGTAAGGCGCAGGCGAAGCGGATGATCGAGGGACTGGCGGCAGCCAGGAGCATGCTGGCGACTCTTGGCGAGACGCGGCGCATGGAGGACCTGGTCAAGGAGATCCAGGAGCTTATCTTTTATGCGGCGCAGCGCGTCACCTTCCGCTACGGCGAGCTGTACAACCTGGCGTTTAATCCGTCCACATTTGCAGAGGCGGGCCTCGGTGAGAAGGACAAACTGTCGATCGCCTACAGGGAGTTGCTGCAATATCTGGCCTTTGACTTCAGCCAGGAGCTCAGGGCGACCACGCTTCGCATCGAGACCTTCATGAATCGCCTGCTCAAGGGCATCGAGGAGGACAGCGCCAGGCAGATCAGCGCATCGCTGCAGGGCTTCACGGCTGCTGAACGGAGCCTGCCGGAGTGGACGGCGCCGAACTGCGAGGCGGAGCTTGCGGAGGAGCAGGGAGAATGGAAGGCGGTCAGAGGCGCCTATCGCAACAATCGCCAATTCTTCGAGCAGGGAGGCAAGGCTGAGCTCAGGAACGAGCTGGAGTCGATGCTGCAGGAGCGCATCAGGCGGCTTGCCCAGTCCAGCCAGGAAGCATTCATCGAGCATTACCGAGGGGCCTTCCGGGAGGCGATCGCTGCCCTTGCCGCGCATCTGGAGGGTGAGGCCACCCGTTATGCGGAAGGCATGCTTGCGGCTTTCGAGTCGAACGATTCGCCGGAGCATGATGAGGAGCGCCTGCAGGCGCTGCAACGTTTGATCGCAGGCTGAACGCTTGCAATGGAAGCGAATCTGTTTATATACTTACAGAATAAAGTTCGTTGGGAGGAGCTTGAATGACAGAACAGCTGGATTTATTCACGGTGCCATCGCCGGATACGCCATCCGGCGAGAGCAGCTATGGGGCGGACGATATCCAGGTGCTGGAAGGCCTCGTCGCTGTTCGCAAGCGCCCGGGGATGTATATCGGCTCCACATCCTTGTCAGGTCTGCATCATCTGGTATGGGAGATCGTCGATAACGCCGTGGACGAGCATCTGGCGGGATTCTGCACGCAGATCGAGGTGACGATCCATGCGGACAACTCCATCACGGTCCAGGACAACGGACGGGGCATCCCGACAGCGATGCACAAGACTGGCATTCCAACCCCGCAGGTCGTATTCACCGTGCTTCACGCCGGCGGCAAGTTCGGCGGCGGCGGCTACAAGAAATCCGGCGGTCTGCACGGGGTCGGCGCCTCCGTCACCAATGCGCTGTCCGAGTGGCTGGAGGTGGAGATCTGCCGCGACGGATTGATACATAGGCAACGATATGAATATTGGGTGGACAAGGACGGCGTCGAGCACGTGGGAGAGCCGGTTACCGGGCTGGAAGTGATCGGCAAGACGAACCGGACAGGCACGAAGGTGACGTTCAAGCCTGACAAGCGCGTGTTCGCAGGTGGGATCGCCGTTTCGTACGATACCCTGGCCGAGAGGCTGCAGGAGATCGCGTTCCTGAACTCCGGCCTGACGATCAACATCAAGGATGAACGGAGCGGAAACAAGGAGACCTTTCACTACAACGGCGGCGCGCGGGAATTCGTCCAGTTCCTGAACGGCGACAGGACGACGCTGCATGAGCCGATCCACTTCTTCGGCGAGAAGGACGACATCGAGGTCGAGGTTGCCGTCCAGTTCAACGACGGCTATACAGAGACGATCGTCTCGTTCGTCAACTCGATCCCGACGCGCAGCGGCGGCACGCATGAGACCGGGTTCAAGACGGCGTTTACGCGGGTGATGAACGACTATGCGCGCAAGACCGGCCTGCTGAAGGAGAAGGACAAGAATCTGGACGGCGTCGACCTGCGCGAAGGGATGATGGCCGTCATCAACATCAAGATGTCGGATGTGGAGTTCGTCGGCCAGACGAAGGACCAGCTGGGCAGCATGGAGGCCAGAAGCGCGGTGGAAGCGGTCGTCGCGGAGCGCATGGCCGTCTTCCTGGAGGAGAATCCGCAGACGGCGCAGAACCTTCTGCGCAAGGCGATCCAGGCGGCCAAGGCGCGCGAAGCGGCGCGCAAGGCGCGGGAAGAGGTGCGCAGCGGCAAGAAGGGCAAGAATCAGAGCTCGAATTTGAATGGCAAGCTGACGCCGGCGCAGTCCAAGGACTTCACGCGCAACGAGCTGTTCATCGTCGAAGGTGACTCCGCGGGCGGCTCGGCGAAGCAGGGGCGCGATTCCCGCTACCAGGCGATCCTGCCGCTCAAGGGCAAGCCGATGAACCCGGAGAAGGCGAAGCTGGCGGATATCCTGAAAAATGAAGAATACAAGGCGATCACGGCAGCGATCGGAGCCGGCATCGGCTCGGACTTCGAGCTGACGGACAGCAATTACAGCAAGATCATCATCATGACCGACGCCGATACGGACGGAGCCCATATCCAGGTCTTGCTCCTGACGTTCTTCTATCGGTATATGAAGCCGCTCATCGACGCGGGCATGGTCTATATCGCCCAGCCGCCGCTCTACAAGGTGACGAAGAAAGGCGGCAAGACGCCCCAGGTTCGCTACGCATGGACGGACGAGCAGCTGCAGGGCATCATGAAGGAATTCGGCAAGAACGTCGAGCTCCAGCGGTACAAGGGTCTCGGCGAGATGAATCCGGAGCAGCTGTGGGAGACGACGATGAACCCGGAGACGCGAACGCTGATCCAGGTGCATATCGAAGATGCGGCCAAGGCGGAACGCCGCGTGTCCACCCTGATGGGCGACAAGGTGGACCCGCGCAAGCGATGGATCATCGAGAATGTCGACTTTACCGAGTTTGAAGAATAGAAGGTGAGAACGTGAGCATACTCGAACAATTCCTGCCCGCTTATCTGGAGGAGCTGGTCGGCGACCGGTTCGGGCGGTACTCCAA
>Ga0310835_100577_pt1 | contig 16067 bp, 7 predicted proteins | sample SM_ome_3_FD_201308 | JGI IMG/M metagenome (GOLD analysis project Ga0310835, IMG submission 201308) | Sorghum-adapted microbial communities enriched on stacked mutant (SM) sorghum from Joint BioEnergy Institute, Emeryville, California... ...
TTCTACAATCGCAAACGAGTCCATTCGGCGATCGGGTATCTCACACCCATTCAATGCGAACAAATGTACGATTATGTTGCGTAATTTTCTCGATTCCATGTGTCCAATCTATTGACAGAGGTCCAAATACGCCTGCCAGATTGTCGCCGGGAACAGCCGGATGCCGACGAAGTAGCCCGCCACGCAGCCGAGGACGGCGGCGCTGCCGGAATAGATCATGTACTTGCCCATGATGGCCGCGGTGCCGTAGCCGAGGGCGCGCAGCGTGCCGATCTGGGTCCGTTCGTCGTCCACCATGCGGGTCATCGTCGTGGAGCAGACGAGGGCGGCGATCAGGAAGAAAAAGACGGGGAACACTTTTCCGATGCCTTCCACCGTGCCGGCGTCGTTTTCAAAGGACGCGTATCCCGTGTTGGTGTTCCGCAGAAGGACGTAAACCTCCGGCGGTTCGAACGATGCCAGCTTGTCTTCCGCTTCGCGGATTTCGGCTTCCGCCTTCTCCCGTTCCCGCTCAAGCTCCCGCCATCCCTCTTCGTATTCCGCCATGCCGTCGGCCCACTCGCGCCGGGCGTCGGCCAGCTGCCGCTCCCTGGCTTCCAGTTCGCGGCGGCCGGCCGCCAGTTCCGCCTTGCCCGCTTCCACCTGCGCCAGAAAGGCTTGCAGCGGCGCCGCAAGCGACGGGTCGCCCGCCGCGGCCGCCTGCTCCAGCTGCAGGCGGAGCGCGCGTTCCGTCTCGGCCAGCTCCCGCTCTTTCGCCGCAAGCTGCTCCCGGGCGCCGGCCAGCTGCCGCTCGCCCGTCTCGAGTTCGGCCAGCGCCTCGTCCAGTTTCTTCTTCGCGTCCTGCAGTTCCGCTTCGGCTTCCGCCATTTTCTCTTCCAGTTCTCGGCGGGCGTCGTCGATACGCTGCCGCGCCTCGGCCACTTCCCGTTCATACCGCCCGTTCACCAGGGCGCCGATGAAATCTTTCGCCTCATCCCGCCAGGCGTCCGCCGCTTCATTGTATTCGTCGCTGTAAATGGCATGGTCATGGTCCATCGCCACAAACAGTTCGGTGTAATGGTCGAAGACGAAGCCGCCCTCCGGCAAGTAGGCAAAGCCGGCCAGCTTGCCGTTGCCGAGGGTCGTCGTCCCCCGCTCCGCGTTCAAATAATAGGCGGACCGCACCAGCCCGGTGACGACGTACGCGTCGTGGGCGAACCATGCCTTCGTCTCGCCGTCGTTCTCCTCGGCCACCCGGATGACGGTGCCGATGGCCGATTCCGGAAACGCCCTGGCGTCCAGCAGGATTTCGTTGGACGCCTCGGGCATCCGCCCCGCCCGCAAATCCGGCAGGTTCACCCCGCCGGCCAGGGAATGGGCGCGCAGCACGCCCGTGTTGCCCTGTTCATCCCGGAAAATGAAATCCCGGCTCACCGCGCCGGCCGCCGCGGCCGCGCCCGGCATGCTGCCGGCCCGCTCCGCCTCCTCCCTTGTAAAGCCGATGGTGGACAGCACGCGGAGGTCAAACAGCCGGTGCTCCTTCACGTAGCGGTCCGCCGTTTCGATCATCGCCGGCTTCGTCTGGGTGATGCCGGCAAAAAAACCGACGCCGAGGGCGATGATGGCGAAAATGGCCGTGTAGCGGCCGAAACTGCGGGTGATCGTGCGCACGACGTTTTTGAAATAGGCGCTTCCCATGTTCCGGCTCACCACTCGATCTGTTCCACCGGCACGGGGTGCTCGTTGCGCCGGATGTCGGCAATCCGCCCGCTCTTCACCCGGATGACCCGGTCGCCCATCGCCGTCAGCGCCGTGTTGTGGGTGATGATGACGACGGTCATGCCGGTTTTGCGGCTCGTGTCCTGCAGCAGCTTCAGCACCGCCTTGCCCGTCTGGTAATCCAGGGCGCCGGTCGGCTCGTCGCACAGGAGCAGCTTCGGATTTTTCGCCAGTGCCCGCGCGATGGCGACCCGCTGCTGCTCGCCGCCGGACAGCTGGGCCGGGAAGTTGCCGGCGCGGTGGGCCAGTCCCACTTCTTCCAGCAGCTTCCGGCTGTCCATCGGCGTTTTGGACAATTGGCTTGCCATTTCCACGTTTTCGAGGGCCGTCAGGTTCGGGATGAGGTTGTAGAACTGGAACACGAAGCCGACGTCGTGGCGCCGGTAGGCGGCCAGCTGCCGCTTGTTGAAGGCGGACACCTCCCGCCCGTCGAGAAACACGCGGCCTTCGGTCAGCGTATCCATGCCGCCGAGAATGTTGAGAAGGGTCGTCTTGCCCGCGCCGGATTCGCCGACGATGATGCAGATCTCGCCTTTTTCCACCGTGAAGCTGACATCGGTCAGCGCCCGGACTTCCACGTCGCCGGTCCGGTAGATTTTGCTGACGTGTTGGAACTCGATGTAGCCCGCCATGGCATCCGTCACTCCAATCCGTTCTCTGTCCGTCTTGCCTCCGGCTTTTTTTCACCCTGTCAAGCGGCGTGCGGAAACGCAAGGTGCAAAAAAGGCCCCCGCTTGCCGGAGGCCAGGATTCGGCCGCTGGGGGCGCCGAAATCACGGTTTGTACTCGATCGTCCGGATCGTGCCGTCCTCGTTGTACTGCAGTTCGGTGTATTTGACGCACCGCAGGTGGTTGACGCCGCCGGACAGCGAGGAATCGTGGTAGAACAGGTACCATTTGCCGCGGAATTCGACGATGGAGTGGTGCGTCGTCCAGCCGATGACCGGCGTCAGGATTTTGCCCTTGTAGGTGAACGGTCCCTTCGGATCGCGGCTCATGGCATAGACGAGATAGTGCGTGTCGCCGGTGGAGTAGGACAGGTAATACCAGCCGTCGCGCTTGTGCATCCACGCGGCTTCGAAGAAGCGGCGCTCGTTGTCGCCGGCCAGGAGCGGCTTTCCGTCCTCGTCCACGATGGACGCCTGCCGCGGCGGCTCCTTGAACGTCAGCATGTCGTCGGACAGTTCCGCCACGTACGGGCCGAGCGCCGGCTCGTGCGGCGCCGGTCCCTGCGCGTCCGGCACGAAGGTGCCGGTCGCCCATTTTTCCAGCTGGCCGCCCCACAGACCGCCGAAATACATGTACGCCCTGCCGTCGTCATCGACGAACACGGCCGGGTCGATGCTGAAGCTGCCGGGAATGTAGTTCGGTTCCGGCTTGAACGGGCCGTACGGCTTGTCGCTCGTCGCCACCCCGATGCGGAAAATGCCGTCTTTGTCCCGCGCCGGGAAGTAGAAGTAGTACTTGCCGTTCTTGTAGGCCGCGTCCGGCGCCCACATCTGCTTCGACGCCCAGGGCACGTCCTTCACGTGCAGCACGACGCCGTGATCGACGACCGGCGAATCGAAATCGTCCAGCGACAGGACGTGGTAGTCTTCCATCTGGTACTGGTCCCCGTTGTCGTTGTCCGGGCCGTCATGGTCGATGTCGTGGGATGGGTAGATGTAGATCTTTCCCTCGAAAACGTGGGCCGACGGGTCCGCCGTATAGATGTGCGTCACCAGCGGCTTGTTGGGTTCAACCGGTTTGGACATGGCGTTTTCCTCCTTGGGTATGTGGTCAACCCGGACATCCGGGGTCTTGAACGCAAATCCCTTCTGTGACCATTCTATATCTTACAATCCGCATGAAAATTAGGCAATTCATCAGACGGCCCTTCCCGCCCGATGCGCTCCGGATCTCCGGCACCATCCGGATCGCGATGCCGTGCGATGCCGGCCGCCCGGCGCCCGGCATCGCACGTCCGGAATCCGGCTACCGCCTGCCCGCCCGCACCGACAGCGCCAGCAGCGCGATGAGCAGAAACCCGCCGATGAACCCGCCCAGATGCGCCCACAGGTCCACCCGCCGGAACATGATGAGGGAATGGATGAACCCGACGATGACGATGGTCTGGATGATTTTGCGGGACGGGGCGTCAAACAGGTCTTTGCGGAACAGGGCGATGAACACGTAGGCGGCGTAGATGCCGTAGACGGCCCCCGAAGCCCCCACCCCGACATAGTCGCCCGAACGGAGCAGATAGCTGGCCAGATTGCCGATCGCCCCGCTCAGCACGTAATGGACGAGGTAGCGGGCGTGTCCGAGCATGCGTTCCAGCGGCGGCGCGAACACGTAAAGCGCAAAGCAGTTGAAGGCGAGGTGCTCCCACCCGGCGTGCAGGAAGATGGCGGTGACGGACCGCCACCATTCCGGTTCGATGCCGCCGACGGAAAACATCGCCCCGAAGCGGAGCAGCGTCACGCTGCTTCGCGGCGAGCCGGCCAGCTCCATCAGCAGCACCATGAACACGTTCAGCGCGATCAGCGAAGCCGTCACCGGGTACCATCTGACGTACTGTTTCAAGCTTTCCCTGCGGATGAACATGCGCGAACCAACCCTTTTTTTTGCCACCAGGCATTGTGCGCCAATGATCCCATTATACCATCCCGGACCGGCCGACTTGTGAAAAAAGTCAATGGACGGCGCCGGGAAAATGGCCATCTCGGACGCGATGTTAAATTTTGAAAGCATTTTCTTTAATTCTTCGGGTCAAAAAAACAGACGGGCCGGTATAAGATGGATGGACGGGAAGACCTCTACGCAGTTGTGAAAGCGCTTTATTTTCTTAAAATCATTAAAAATTAAGGTCTTCTTTATCATCATTTCCATCCTGACGAGGGGGTATCTCGGTCTATGAAAGGCAATTTGCGAAAAGGCAGATTTCGAAAGTTCGTCATGGCCTTCCTGGCCGCGCTCCTGATCGTGCCGGGCGGCCTGGCCGCGCCCGCGGCGGCTGATCCAAACGTTCCGGAGACGGTGACGGTCTTCCACGAAAGTTTCGCCGGCGGCCAAGGCGTCGCCGTCCAATCCGGCTCACCTTCCATCATGCATGTCACGGGAAAGGTGTTTGACGGCAACGCCGACGGCCATGCCCTGTACTTGAGCGGCCGTACAAACACCTGGGATGCATTGGACTACGAGTTCGAGAAGATCGGACTCTTCGACGGCAAGACCTACACCGTGACCGTCATTGGATATGTCGATGCCGACGAAACTGTCCCTGCGGGCGCGAAGGCCTATCTCCAGACTGCCAACAGCTATGGTCTATGGGGCGAAGCCGACTTTGAGCCCGGGAAGGCATTTGCGTTGACGGGCACCGTGACGGCCGATTACAGCAAGGATGACAGGCTCCGCATTCAATCCAACGGATATGGCGAGAGCGTTTCTTTCTATATCGGCGAAGTCATCATTACGACCGACAACCCGATTTACGAAGAGTCTTTTGACAAATCGGATTTCAGCGAAACGAAGCTTGTCCAGTCGGGCAACCCGAAACTCGAACTGGTGCAGGGTGTCGTGTTTGACGGCAATCCCGACGGCCATGCTTTGTCCGTCACGGATCGTGTATACGATTACGATGGAGTGGATATTCCCTTCTCGGCTTTTTACCTGAAAGACGGTTATGAGTATTCCGTCACGATTGCAGTGTATGTGGATGCGAACGTGACGGTTGGTCCGGATGCGGTCATTGCGATGCAGACCGTCGATGACTACAAAGGTTGGGCATCAGCGCCTCTTGAAGCAGGCAAAGCGGTGAACTTGACCCAAACCTTCACCGTGGACACCAATTCGGCCAGAGCCATCCGCATCCAAACGTCGAATGCCGGCCAAGTGCCCTTCTACATCGGCAGCATCACCATCCGGCAATTGACGGCGGGCGGACCGGAAGACCCGTTCGAGCCTGTGGAAATTGCCAAATATGATTTCGACGACGGCACGACCCAAGGCTGGACCGGACGCGGCGATGGAACGGCCGCCGCTTCGACCGATAAGTCCCATTCCGGCACCCACAGCCTCAAGATTACGAACAGATCCCAAAATTGGCACGGCGCTGAAATCAACATTGCCGATCTCATTCTGCCGGGGGCCGAATATCAGTTCAAAGCCTATGCCAGGCTGGTGGACGGTCAACCGGGCGCGAACATTCACCTTACCGTCCAAGTCGGTGAAGGAGCTGGCGCAACATATACTTGGGTCACCAAAGACACTCCCGTCACGGATGGAGACTGGGTGGAACTTTCCCCCGGTGACGAAAACTTCAAACTGAGCGAACCGAATGCCGTCGTCAAGCTTTACGCTGAAAGCAGCGAGGGAGACAATGATCCCAAAGTCGAATTCTACATCGATGACGTCACCATCACCCAGGTCACCCCTGCACCTCCGCAGCAGGATGAACTGTTTACGCAGACATATGACTTTGAAGACGGCGTGCAGGGATGGCGGGCCAGAGGCGACGACACCAGCGTGGAGACCACGAAAGAAGACAAATATGACGGTTTGCAAAGCCTCAAGGTGACAAAACGTTCGGAAACTTGGCACGGTGCCGAACTGGATGCCCTGCGGCTTCTTCACCCGGGGGCGACCTATGAAATTTCGGCCTATGTGAAACTGGCCCATGCCCCGGAAAATCCGGACAATCCCGGCGAGTTCAAAATCACCGCGCAGCGGCTGTTCGAAGGCGAAGAAAATCCCGATTGGTATACAATCGCCGCCAGCACAGCGGTGGACAACACCAATTGGACCTTGCTCAAAGGCTCGTATACGCTGACCAAGCCCGCGCAATCGATCCTGCTGTACATTGAAAGCTCGAATGCCAGCGACGAGTACTACATCGACAATGTCGTCATCAAGCTGACGAACGCGCCCAAGACGGTGTTCGATTTCGAAAGCGGCCAAGGCGACTGGGTGCGCCGGTTTGGCGGTGACAGCGATCCCAACATCTCCGTGACGAATGAAGACAACCACACCCCGGACGGTTCGTACAGCCTGAAAACCACCGTGACGCAGCAATATGACGGCCCGCTGTTCGATCTGCGCGGAAAAGTATACCGCGGCCATCAATATGAGTTCACGGTATGGGTGAAGATGGCCCAGGGCCAGGATGCGACGATCATCCGGATGACCGTCCAAAACGATTCCTCCAGCTTCGTCAACGTGACGTCCGACGCCAGGGTGACCGATCAGGAATGGGTGAAACTGACCGGCCGCTACACCCAGTCCGCCCCGCCGGGCGACGATTTGAACGTATACGTGGAAGTGGCCGATCCAATCACGCAAGCGCGCACCTTCCTGATCGACGACTTTGAAATGAAGTACATCCGCCCGGTGCCCGGTCCCAATCCGGATTTCTCGCTGCCGTCCATCAAGGACGTGTACGAAGACTACTTCCCGGTCGGCAGCATCATGAATCCGGTGGACTTCAATGACGAACACCGGACGAACATGCTCAAGAAGCACTTCGCGCTCTTGACCGCGGAAAACGCCATGAAGCCGGATTATGCCTATGACGCCGCCAGGAATTTTGATTTCGCGGACGAAGACGCGCTTGTCCAGAAAGCGATTGACGAAGGCTTCCTGATACACGGGCACGTTCTCGTGTGGCATTCGCAATCGCCTTCCTGGCTGCATTCGAACCCGGACGGGTCTCCCCTGGACCGGGACACCGCTCTTCACAACTTGAGAACCCATGTGAAAACGGTTGTGGAGCATTTCGGCCAAACATTCGGCGACAACATCATCTCCTGGGACGTGGTCAACGAAGCGGTCGACGACGGCAAACTGGCCAATCCCGAAGATTGGGAATCCACGCTGCGCGAGTCGGGATGGTTCAAAGCGATCGGACCGGATTTCATTTACGAAGCGTTCAAGGCCGCAAGAGAAGTCATTGACCAAAACGGATGGAAGACCGAGCTCTATTACAACGACTACAATGACGACAACCAAAGCAAGATGACCGCCATCACCAACATGGTGAAAGCGCTCAACGAACGGTATGCCAGGGAAACCAACAATCCGAACAAAAAACTGATCGACGGCATCGGCATGCAGGCCCACTACACCATCAACACGAATCCGGAAAACGTCAGGGCCTCCATCGAGAAAATCATCGGCATCGGGGTCAAAGTCGGCATCACCGAACTGGACATCGGTGCCGGAAACGGCGGTACGATCACGCAGGAACAGGCCATCAAACAAGGCCAGCTGTATGCCCAGCTGTTCCAGCTGTACAAGGAATATGCCGATCATATCACGAGGGTCACCTTCTGGGGGCTTGACGACGCCTCCAGCTGGAGATCGGAAGGCAGCCCGCTCCTGTTCGACGCAAGGCTCCAGGCCAAGCCGGCCTATTACGCCGTCATCGATCCGGAAGGCTTCCTTGCGGAATATCCGCCGGAACAGAAAGAATACCGTCAAGGCAAGGCAGCCTACGGAACGCCCGTCATCGACGACGAGGAAGACGCTGTGTGGAACCGGGCGGAAAAACTGCCGATTGACCGCTATCTGAGCGGAAACGGCGCCACCGGCTGGGCCAAGGCGCTCTGGGACGACGAACATCTTTACGTGTTGGTCAAAGTGGAAGACCCCGTGCTGGACGACTCGTCCCCGAACCCCTACGAGCAAGATTCCGTTGAAGTGTTCGTCGACGAGACCAACAGCAAGGCGGCATCCTACGGTCCCGGCATCGGCCAGTACCGGGTCAACTTCAACAACGTGGCGACGTTCAATCCGGCAGACGTTGCGCCAGGGTTTGAATCCAGAACGGTCGTCAACGCCACTTACACGGGCTACACCGTCGAAATGAAGATTCCGTTCCGGATCATCACGCCGCAAAACGGGACCAAGATCGGGTTCGACGCGCAAATCAACGACGGCGAAAACGGTTCTCGCCACACGCTGGTCAAATGGAATGACACGACCGACCAGGGCTGGCAGGATCCGTCCGTCTTCGGCGTGCTGACGCTCATCGGAAAACCCGGCGCCCCGGGTCCCGTGACGCCGCCCGCGTCGCGTGAACGCAACGAAGACGGCTCCGTCACCGTCAAGCCGCCGGTCACCATTTTGGACGGACGCGCGAAAGCCAGTGTCAGAAGCGGCGATCTGAAGGCCGCGCTGGAGATGGCGGAGGCGGATGACGCCGGACGGAAGACGGTCATTCTGGAAATCGGGGCGACCAACGCCGAAGCCTTCGAAGTCGAACTGCCGAGGGCGGGCCTGTCCGCCGATGAATCGTACGTCATCAGCCTGAAGACGCCGCTCGGCACCATCGACATCCCGTCCAACATGCTGGACGGCATCGCCGAAGGCGCCGAAACGGTCACCATCGCCATCGCCAAAGTCAGCCCGGAAGCGCTGGATGACGCCGTGAGAAGCCGAATCGGCAACCGCCCGGCGATCAGCCTGCACGTGCGGGCCGACGGCGAAATCATCGCCTGGAACAATCCGGCGGCGCCGGTCACCGTGGCCATTCCGTACAAACCGACGGAAGAAGAGTCGGCCCGCACGGACCACCTCGTCGTCCTGTACATCGACGGCGAAGGCCGGGCAGCCGCCGTGCCGAGCGGACGCTATGATGCCGAACTCGGCAGCGTCGTGTTCCGCACGACCCACTTCAGCACGTACGCGGTGGCCTGGGTCGTGAAGACGTTCGACGACCTGGCGGGCGTGCCGTGGGCGAAAGGCGCCATCGAAGCGCTGGCTTCCCGCGGCGTCATCGCCGGCGTGAGCGAAACGAGCTTCAACCCGTCCGCCAACATCAAGCGAGCCGACTTCATCGCCCTGCTCGTCCGCGCGCTGGAGCTGGAGGATTCGGGCGAAGCGGTGACGATGTTCGATGACGTGAAGGAAACGGATTACTTCTACCGCGAAGTGAAGGTCGCCAAGCAGCTGGGCATCGCCAGCGGCGTCGGCGGCAACCGGTTCGATCCGAACGGCTCCATCACCCGTCAGGACATGATGGTGCTGGCCGATCGGGCGCTGGCGGCCGCGGGCAAGGCGCTGCCGGCGGGAGACGGTCTCGACCGGTTCCCGGATGCCGGCGACGCGGCGGCCTACGCCCGGGCAAGCGCCGGGAAGCTGGTCGCCGCCGGCATCGTCAGCGGCATGGATGGCAAGCTGGCGCCCAGGGAACACCTGACGCGGGCGCAGGCGGCCGTCATCCTGTACCAGCTGTGGAAACGGTGATGCCGTTTCCCGCTTGAACGGAACCGGCCCCATGGCAGACCGGAATCTGCCGGGGCCGGTTCCATTTTCATTTTGCGGCGCGGCATCTTTTCCACCTTCTTTCCCCTCCGCAAACGCGTTCCGCCTGCACCCGGTTTTGGGACCGATTGTGAAGTCCGTTCTCATGATGCGTGGTCAAACATGGTAAAATACCGTAGAGGTGTTGAGCGCATGTGGCATACCAAAACGAGAGAAACCGTCCTGCAGGAACTCGGAGTTGACGCCGGGCAGGGGCTCTCCGACGCGGAGGCGGCGGCCCGGCTGGCGCGATACGGCCCGAACAGGCTCAAGGGCAAGAAGAAAAAAACGCTGCTTGCGATGTTTCTCGAACAGATGAAAGACATGCTGATCTACGTCCTGCTTGGCGCCGCCGTGATCACGATCGCCGTGGGGGAATACATGGATGCGGCCATCATTCTGGCCGTCATCATCCTGAACGGCATCATCGGCGTCCTGCAGGAGCACAAGGCGGAAAAGGCAATCGAGGCGCTGCAGCAGATGACGACGCCCCGCACCCTCGTCCGCCGCGGCGGCAAGGTGATGGAAATCCCGTCGGAAGAGCTGGTGCCCGGCGACATCGTGCTGCTTGACGCCGGCCGCTACATTCCGGCGGACCTGCGGCTCATCGAGAGCGCCAATCTGCAGATCGAGGAGTCCGCCCTGACCGGCGAGTCCGTCCCGTCGGACAAACGGGCGGACGCCGTCCACGAGGACGCGGACACGCCCGTTGGCGACCGCTCCAACATGGCCTTCATGTCCACCATGGTCACCTACGGCCGCGGCGAAGGGGTCGTCGTGGCGACGGGCATGGAAACGGAAGTCGGCAAAATCGCCAAAATCCTCGACGAGGACGCCGATTCCATGACGCCGCTCCAGAAGCGGCTGGAACAGCTCGGCAAAACCCTCGGGCTGGTTGCCATCGGCATCTGCGTCCTCATTTTCGCCATCGGCCTGCTGCAGGGCCGGGGCCTGTTCGACATGTTCCTGACCGCCATCAGCCTGGCGGTGGCCGCCATCCCGGAAGGACTGCCGGCGATCGTGGCCATCGTGCTGGCCCTCGGCGTCACCCGCATGTCGAAGATCAACGCCATCGTCAAAAAGCTGCCGGCCGTCGAGACCCTCGGGTCCGTCACCGTCATCTGCTCCGACAAAACCGGCACGCTGACCCAGAACAAAATGACGGTCACCCGGCATTTCACCCTGTCCGAGGGGGAAGAGCCGCCCCTTGACATGATCAGGACGTTCATGCTATGCTCGGATGCCACCTATGAAAACGGCCAGGGCACCGGCGACCCGACGGAAATCGCGCTGCTCGCGTTCGGCGGCCGGCACGGGCTCTCCAAACGGTCGCTGGATGCCGAATGCCCGCGGGTCGGGGAGTTCCCCTTCGATTCCGGCCGGAAGCTCATGTCCACGCTGAACAAAACGAAGGACGGCTACCGCGTGAACACGAAGGGCGCCCTGGACCGGCTCATGCAAGTGTGCGGCACCGCCGTCGTGAACGGCGAAGTGGTGCCGCTCACCGACGAGCTGAAGCAGCGGTGCATGGAGGCCGCCGAGGCGATGGCCGCCGACGCCCTGCGCGTGCTGGGCGCCGCGTACAAGGACGCCGATCGCATCCTGCCGCAGAACGAGATGGAGAGCGGCTTGACGCTGCTGGGCTTCGTCGGCATGATCGATCCGCCCCGCGAGGAAGTGAAGGATTCCATCGCCGAAGCGAAGGCCGCGGGCATCACCCCGGTGATGATCACCGGCGACCACCAAAGCACGGCCGTCGCCATCGCGAAGGAGCTCGGTATCGCCTCCTCGGCGGAGGAGAGCATGACCGGCGCGGAGATCGACAAGCTGACCGATGAAGCGTTCGCCGAAAAAATCCGGAACATCCGCGTGTTCGCCCGCGTCTCGCCGGAGCACAAGGTGAAGATCGTCAAGGGGTTCAAGGCGCACGGCCACATCGTCTCGATGACCGGCGACGGCGTCAACGACGCCCCGTCCCTGAAAAATGCCGACATCGGCGTCGCCATGGGCATCACCGGCACCGACGTGGCCAAGGGCGCCAGCGACATGATCCTGACCGACGACAACTTCACCACCATCGTCCATGCGGTGCGGGAAGGCCGGACCATCTACGCCAACATCAAAAAGGCGGTCACGTTCCTTCTGACCTGCAACTTCGGGGAAATCGTCGCGATCCTGTTTTCGATCCTGTTTTTCTGGCCGCTGCCGCTTCTGGCGACGCAGATTCTCTGGATCAACCTTGTCACCGACACGCTGCCGGCCATCGCCCTCGGCGTGGATCCGGCCGAGAAGGACGTCATGCGGAGAAAGCCGCGCGATCCGAAAGAAGGCTTCTTTGCCGGCGGCGCCGCCTGGCGGGCCGTGCTCGGCGGGCTTCTCATCGGCACGCTGACCATCATCGCCTTCGGCATCGGGCTGGCGGAACACGGCTATGGGCTTTGGTCCGATGACATTCCGGAAGAAGCGATGGTGTACGCCCGCACGATGGCGTTCGTCGTCATTGCGTCTTCGCAGCTGTTTTACGCGCTGGCGAAACGGAGTCACGACAAGTCGGTCTTCCAGATCGGCGTGTTTTCCAACAAACTGCTGATCGGCGCCATCCTCGCCGGTCTCGCGCTCCAGTTCGCGGCCGTTTCCATCCCGCCGCTGGCCCGGGCGTTCAGGGTCCAGTTTCTGTCGCCGGCGGACTGGCTGCTGGTGATCGGGCTGTCCCTGATGCCGCTCGCCGTGAACGAAATCATCAAGCTGTTCACCCGGATGATGCGGAAAGCGGCGTGACGGCGGACGGCCGGATCCCATCGTCCAGATTCCCAACACCCGGATCAAAAGGAACCAGGCCCCATGAATACGGACATGACAGCGCACGCGCACAACAACTGGACCCGCAATCTGATCATTTTTCTCGCCGCGCAAACCATTTCACTGTTTGGCACCTCGATCGTCCAATATGCCGTCATGTGGCACGTGACGCTGGAAACCCGCTCCGGCGCCATGATGATGATCTACATCATTTGCGGGTTTCTGCCCACGTTCTTTCTGACGCCCTTCGCCGGCGTCTGGGCGGACCGCTGCAGCCGCAAGGCGATCATCATGCTGTCCGACTCGTTCATCGCCCTGGCGACGCTGCTTTTGGTCCTCTTTTTCCTGAGCGGCCGCGCGTCCGTCTGGATGCTGTTTATCTTCGTCGTGCTGCGGGCGATCGGAACCGGCATCCAGACGCCGGCCATCGGCGCGATACTGCCGGACATCGTCCCGGAAGACCGGCTGACTCGGGCCAACGCCTTCAACGCGAGCATCCAGTCGTTCATCATGCTCGTTTCGCCCATGGCCAGCGCCGCGCTCCTGGCCGTCACCACCATCGAGCGGATCTTCTTCATCGACGTGGCGACGGCCGCCGTGGCGGTGCTTGCCCTGCTCTTTTTCCTGAAGGTGCCGCCCCGCCGTCAGGCGGAAGGCCGCCCGGCGGCCGGCTATTTCGCCGATCTGCGGGACGGGTGGCGGTACATCGCGGCCCAGCACTACCTGAAACGCTTCTTTCTTTTCGTCGCCTTGTTCCTGTTTCTCGCCGCGCCCGCTTCTTTTCTGACGCCGTTGCAGGTGGTGCGCAGTTTTGGCGGCGGGGAATGGCATCTGATGGCGATCGAAATCGCCTTCTCCGTCGGCATGATGGCCGGCGGCGGCATCCTGGCGGCCTGGGGCGGATTCCGCAACCGGGTGCACACGATGACCCTGGCGTCCCTGCTGTTCGGTCTCATGACCCTGCTGTTCGGCATCCTGTCCAATTTCTGGCTGTACCTGGGAGCGATGGCGATCGCCGGCGTATCCATGCCCTTTTTCAACACGCCCGCCACCGTCCTGCTGCAGGAGAAAGTTCAGGCGGCGTTTCTCGGCAGGGTGTTCGGCGTCATGGGCATGATTTCCAGCTCCGTCATGCCGGTCGGCATGCTCGTGTTCGGTCCCGTCGCCGACGCGGTGAAAATCGAATGGCTGCTGATCGTCACCGGCGTGCTGCTGTTTGCCCTCAGTTTCATGCTGATCGGCAGCCGCAGCCTGGTGGAAGCGGGCCGGGCCAAAACCGCCTCGGCCAAAATCAGCCAGTAAAAGAAAAGCAAAAAAAACCGGCTGCCGGCCGCTTAGGGCATGCCCCGGGAACCGCCGGCAGCCAGTTCCTTTTTCGCACCATCAATCGTTTTCGCCGTCAATCGTTGTCGTCATCAACGGTTTACACCATCAACTTGCAGATGTCGTTGGAGAACGCCACCGGGTCCTCGACGGGCAAACCTTCGATCAGGCGGGCCTGCTGGTACAGCAGGTTCGTGTACCGCTCCAGTTTGTCCCGGTCCTCGCGGGCGGCCAGCAGCGACTTGAACACGTCGTGGCCCACGTTGATTTCGAGCACCTTCTCCGCCCGGATGCCCTGGCTGTTCGGCAGGGCGCTCAGCACCTTTTCCATTTCGATGGATACGTCGCCGGCGGCGCTCAGGCACACCGGGTGGGACTTCAGCCGGTGGGACGCTTTCACGTCCTTCACCTTGTCACCGAGAATCCGCTTCATCTCTTCAAACAGCGACTTGTGCGCCTGTTCCTCTTCTTCCGCCTTCTGGTCCCCTTCCGTTTCAATCCCGAGATCCCCGCCGGATATGTTGCGGAATGCCTTGCCCTTGTACGTCATCAGCATTTTGATGGCGAATTCGTCGATGTCTTCCGTGAAGTACAGAAGCTCGTACCCTTTGTCCAGCACCAGCTCCGCCTGCGGCAGCCGGTCGATGCGCTCCGGCGAGTCGCCGGTGCCGTAATAGATGTACTTCTGGTCCGCCGGCATGCGGGAGACGTATTCGTCCAGCGTGACGTATTTCTTCTCTTTGGAAGAGACGAACATCAGGAGGTCCTGCAGCTCTTCCCTGTGAGCGCCGAAGTCGTTGTACACGCCGAACTTCAGCTGGCGGCCGAACGCCTTGTAGAACGTCTCGTATTTTTCCCTTTCGTTTTTCTGCATCTCCAGCAGGGCGCCCTTGATCTTGCCGGCGATGTTTTTCGCGATCAGCTTCAGCTGCCGGTCGTGCTGCAGCATTTCCCGCGAGATGTTGAGGGACAGGTCCTCCGAATCGACCATGCCTTTCACGAAGCTGTAATGGTCCGGCAGCAGGTCGCCGCATTTGCCCATGATCAGCACGCCGTTCGCGTAAAGTTCGAGGCCTTTTTCATAATCCTTCGTGTAGTAGTCGAACGGAATGTGCTCGGGAATGTACAGGATCGCCCGGTACGAGACGGCGCCGTCCGCCTGGATGTGGATATATTTGAGCGGCTTGTCGAACCCGTACCGCTTGTCCCGGTAAAAGTTTTCGTAATCCTCGTCCTTCAGCTCGCTCTTGTTTTTGCGCCAGATCGGCACCATGCTGTTGAGCGTTTTCCATTCGCCGTCCTCCTGCATGAGGATCGGATAGCGGATGAAGTCGGAGTACTTTTTGACGATGGATTTGATCCGGTGCGGTTCGAGATATTCGTCGTAGTTTTCGTCGTCGGTGTTCGGCTTGATTTTCAAAATGACCTCGGTGCCGGCGTCGGCTTTGTCGCACGGCTTGATCGTATACCCGTCCGCGCCCTTCGTCTCCCATTCCCAGGCTTCTTCGCTGCCGAACGCCCGGCTCCGCACGGTGACCTGTTCCGCCACCATGAGCGCCGAATAGAACCCGACGCCGAACTGGCCGATGAGCGTGCGGTCGTCCTGCAGCTCGTGCTCCTGCCTGAAGGCGAGGGAGCCGCTCTTGGCGATGGTGCCCAGGTTCGTCTCCAGCTCCTCCTTCGTCATGCCGATGCCGGTGTCCTTCACCGTCAGGAGGCGGTTCGGCTTGTCGACGATCAGCCGGATCTTGAAGCGGTCCTTGTCGTACGTGAGGTTTTCGTCGGTCAGCGTCCTGTAGTACAGCTTGCCGAGGGCGTCGCTGGCGTTGGAGATGAGCTCCCGGAGAAAAATCTCCTTGTGGGTGTAGATCGAGTGGATCATCAAGTCCATGAGGCGCTTCGTTTCC
>Ga0310835_100583_pt1 | contig 15939 bp, 10 predicted proteins | sample SM_ome_3_FD_201308 | JGI IMG/M metagenome (GOLD analysis project Ga0310835, IMG submission 201308) | Sorghum-adapted microbial communities enriched on stacked mutant (SM) sorghum from Joint BioEnergy Institute, Emeryville, California... ...
GTTCGCCTTCCGTTTGCCTTTCGGAGACGGGCGAAGCTTGCCGCGTCCGAATCGTCCCGGTTTCCGGCTTCCGGACGCCAAGCGCCGGACGAGCCCCCTCGCGAACGCCTTTCCCTTCGCTTCAGGCCGCGCAAGACCCGGCCCGGCCGGCCGGCGATGCCGCCGTTTCGCTTTCCGGCTCCTCCGGACCGCCGGAACCGCTCCCGGTCCTGCTTCGGCCCGGGCGTTCAAGGAAGCGCTCCTTTCAACCTTTTGCCAGCCTCCTCCAGCGATTCGAACGTTCCGGCATCCGTCCACCATCCGTCCACCACCCGGTAATGCAGCCGGCTTGCCCGCGCATATTCGTTGTTCACGTCGGTAATTTCCAATTCACCCCGCCGCGACGGGCGTATCCGTTCGACGATTTCGAACACGTCGGACGAATAAAAATACAGGCCGGTCACGCAATAGGGGGATTGCGGGATTTCCGGTTTTTCTTCGATATAAAGAATTTTGCCCGTCTCTTCTTCCAGCAGCGGGACGCCGTAGCGCCGGGGATCGCCCACTTTTTTCAGGAGCACCATCGCCCCTTCGCGCTGCTTCTCGTAAGCCTCCACAAAAGGAACCAGCGATTGTTCGAACAGATTGTCTCCAAGCAGCACCGCAAACTTTTCGCCAGGCCCGATCACCGGCCGCGCCAATTCGAGCGCCTGCGCGATTCCGCCCGCTTCCTCCTGAACCCGGTACAAAATCGATACGCCCCAATCTCTCCCGCTGCCCAGCACGTCCGCAAATCCCCCAAGCGAAGACCGCCCCGTCACGATGACGATATCGCGGATGCCGGCGTGGCGCAGTTTGGCCACTCCATGGCAAATCATCGGATACGTCCCTACGGGAAGCAAGTGCTTGTTGGTCCAATAGGTCAGCGGCTTCAGCCTCGATCCCGTACCGCCGGCCAGTATGACTGCTTTCAACGGACACCCTCCTCGTTAATGGCTGACACTTTGCGTTTTATAGGAAATCGTGCGGATCAACCTGCCATTTCTCCATGAACAGCCGACGGTTCCGTTCCACCAGTTGCTGCATGGCGGCGGTTCCGTACTGTTTGAAGCTCGCGCTGCCTTCGTGGTGAATCAGGCAGTCCCGGCACATCAGCAGCCCGAACCCATGGCGCCTTGCCCGCAGGCAGTAGTCGTCATCCTCGAAATGTCCGGGAGAAAACCGTTCGTCCAGCTCACCGATCCGCTCCATGAGTTCTCTCCGGAACGCAAGGCAGAAGCCGACGAGCCGGTCGACCCTCTCCCATTTGCCGGGATCGGAGACGTTCGCTTTCGCCGCGACTTGCTGAAATTCCTCAAGATCGGAATAAGGATAACGAACCTGCTGTCTCCCGCTGGCGTAATTGGCGACCGGACCGACCATCCCGATCTCGGGCGAGCTGTGCAGCGCTGCCGACAAGTTGTCGAGCCAGCGGGCGGATACGACCGTATCATTGTTGAGCAGCACCAGCGTATCCCCTGACGCAAGGCGAAGGCCTTTGTTGCATGCAGCCGGAAACCCCTCGTTTGCCGCCAGCGACACCACAGCCAGCTTCTCGTCACGGCACCAGCTAACCGTTCCGTCGCGGGAGCCGTTGTCGACCACGATAATTTCGTAGGGAACGGCCGTATGCTTGCGGATCGAATCGACGCATCCCCGCAGCAGGTCGAGCCGGTCGCATGTCGGAATGATGATGGATGCTCGCACGTTAGGCCGTCCCTCCCGCCGCATTGCGATTGCGGATGCCGTCCGGGAAATGAAGCCGGGCTCCCCGAAGCGACATCGCTTCCTGCCAGGCTTCCGCAAGATCGCCGGCGGCAAGCCGAATTTCTTCCCGCCCCGGCAGGCCCTTCGCCGCTAACGCCGGTCTCCAATGAACCGATACCGCCGTGCCGACGGCCAGCCCCTTCAAGAGGGCTTTCGCATGCGCTTTGGCGGGAACGGACAGCTCGGCCGCTCCGATCGTCTTCAGCGCCCGGCGGGACAAAGCGAACGGCAGCGACGCCAACGTATTCATGCGCAGATCGGGTCTGTTCAGCGTCGTATTCAGAAATTCGTGAAACCGGTCCAGTTCGTTTCTCCGCCGAAACGTGCCCAGAAAGGGGGAGCGGTCGTTCAGCGCCACATCCAGTCGCCCGTCGGCCGCCCACAGCAGCCGGGCCAGCTTATCGGCCGAAACCGGCTGCAGGCCGTCGACGGCCAGCACGATATCCGCGCCGGCAAGCTTCGCGCCCAATGCCCGTCCGATATCGGGATGAACGTCTTCGGGCAGATGGACTACGGTTGCGCGAGAATGGCTTCTGGCCGTTTGCAGGAGCGGCTCCGATGCGTTTCCGAGCACGATGACGATCTCGTCGAGAGGCAGCCTATCGAGCTGCTTCAGGACGGACGCAAGCGCGTCTCCGTTCTCTTCGGCGTAGACAACCGCCGCCGCGCTGCCGTTAAGCGGAATCGGAACGCAAGCGGACACAATCCCGGCACCCGCCCCAAATCCTTCGGCATAAGCGCGCGCTCTCGTCCAGGCCGTCTTGACGTCGCGAACCGCCAACCCGGGTTGCTGCCGCGTCCTTTGTTGCCATTGCCGCCGCATATAGGCCCGCATCTCGTCCGCATTGCCGGACGGATGCTCCGCGCGCCAGGCCGTTCCGTCATGCCGGCCCGCCCGCCAAAGCTGCGCCGGAAGCGCCGGGCTTGAACGCCGATTGCGAAATTCCGCGGGCCGGGTTGAATTCCGCCCGCTTCGTATTGCGGTTCGGTTGGCGGAGCGGCCTGCGAACCGGCTGCGGGTTCGCCCTGCGGAACGGCCGACGGTCCGGACGGCACGAACGCCGGACCGTTTGGCGCCTCGCTTGCCCGGAGATGCGGTCCGTTTATGGGCGCCGGACGTCCCGATTTTGGCCGGCGGACGCCGCCGCTGTCCGCCAACTTCCTTTGCCCGTTTGAGTCCGATTTTTCCTGTTGGCTTCAGCCCGGCATTCTTCAATTTATCTCACCATCCATCGCTTACGGTCGGCATCCTCGTAACCGCCGCGGACGCCGGTCTTTTCAAGCAGCCAATGAACAGCTTCCAGATGGTCGCCGACAATGAGGGGCTCCAAGGAGTTTTTTTGCTCCCTCCTTGTGCGCGGCGGATTCAATCGGCCGACGCCTACATGCTGCACGCGCTGCACGTTCAACCGGGCATGCACGGCCATCGTATGCGCGAGCGGCGGCACGGCCAACGCGGCGGCGCCGATCGTCTCCAGCGCCCGGCGGCTGATCGCGTGGGGCACGGCCGTCATCGAAGCGCCCCGCAGATCCTCCCGGCCAAGCAGCGCGTTCAGCGCATGCTTTGCCAGCACGACCCGATGCACGATATGCCTGTCGGTCGGGCCCGAATAATCGTTCAGAGCCACGTCGACCCCCTTCTCCACCGCTTCGACGAACGGCCGCAGCAGCCTCGAGGGAATGATCATATCCGCGTCGATGAACAACAAAATTCGTCCCCGCGCTTCCCTCGCGCCTACCGCGCGTCCGACATCGTGGCCAAGCGGACGGTCGAAGGCCAGCACATTTGCCCCGCAATCGCGCGCGATTCGCAGCGAACCGTCGGTCGAACCGTTGACGACTGCGATCACCTCCGTACGGGGATGAACGCGGAACGCTTCCCGAATGACGGAAGCCAGTGTGCGCCGCTCATTCATGACGGGGATGACGACCGAAACTTCCGGCGGATCCGAGCGATCGGGTCCCGGGCCGGACGGCCGCACAGGGAAAACGCCAACGGCCGCTCTTTTCCGTACTGGCCCGCGCCCCAGGCGGTTTTTGCCCGTTTTTCTCCTCAATCCACATCACCCCCAGGACGGACAACGGTGTGCACATGACATTGTATGTGCAACGTGTCCATCCGCAACGGCATCTGTACAGTGGCGGCGGGACGAGTATACGTACTTTGCGAACAATCGTCCGATTTGGCCCGGCCGTTGCCGTCCCTTGGCACATGCCGCCTTTTTGCCGTACTTGGCCCTTCCCTGCCTGCCGCCTGCGCAACGAAAGGGTTTGCGATCTTCCCCCTCTCCGCCTGTCGCCTATGTACACCGGATTTTCTCCTGGCTTGTCCGGCCGTTCGAACCAAAAAACGCGACCGCTACCTATAACAAACGGCAAGTCGGCACATTCGAGCGGAACTCCCAAAGCGAACGGGCTTCAACGCGCGGATGACCCGTCGTTTCAAACCGCACGGCAACGCGGGGTTCACCCGATTCAAGGCGGGTTCGATCGGTTGCCGGAAAAGGCAAATGCTGACGGTTCAGAAGCCATCCCGAACATGTCCTTCAAATAACGGAAACCGAATCGGGGATGTCAGCCGCAAAAAAACGGTTCAACAGAATCGCTCTGTCAAACCGTTTTGATGTTATTTCGAGCCTACGGCGATCCACTGAATCCATCCTTGCGGTTCGGGTCCCAAACGGGTTCGCATAATCTCCAGAACAGCTTCGCCTGGCTGCTTGCTCTTTAAAATACAGGCGCAGGAGGGGTGATCCGAAAGGGCGACGACAACGTATGAGGTATCCGCAAACGGCTCGCTGAATTTCAAGGTGACGTCTATGCTTTCGGCAGGACCGGAGAAATGGTACGGCTCGTTGCCGAACAATAGGGATACGTTGGAAGACGCTGCCGCTACCGGGAAAAAAGCCAGTTGTGCGCCGCCTATGCTCCCCGCCGCCAGCTTCGCACCGTCCACGCTCCCGTCCGCCAATTTCGCTCCGGTTACGCTGCCATCCGCCAGCTTTTCGCCGGATACGCTGCCGTCGGCCAATACCGGCGGATCACCGCTGCGAGCCGCATTCGAAACGGCCTTTTGCAAATCGCCCAGCAGATCAGTCAACTCGCCGGACAACTTGTCGGACGTTACGCTGCCGTCGGCCAGGTTCGATCCCAGGACCGCCTTCTCCGCAAGATGGCCGCTCACGATGGAACCCGGAACGATATGCAAGGACGTGACGCTGTGCAGGCCAAGCTTCTCCGAATGGACGGAACCGTCCTGCAATTGAACGGTGCCTACGCTGCCTTCGGCCAATTGTTTCGTCCCCACCGCACCGTCTGCCAGGTGGACCGACCGGACCGTACCGTCCGCCAAGTGGACCGTCCCGACCGAGCCTGCGGCCAGTTGGTTTGCGCCCACGCTGCCTGCGGCCAGCTTGTCGGAAGTGACGGCCCCGTTCGCCAGCCGATCCGTGCCGATGCTGCCGGTCGCCAGCTTTTCCGGGGAAATGCTTCCATCCGGAAACGCCGCCGGGTCGACCGGCTGCACGGCGATGTCGAGCACCTCGCGCAGCTCCGTTGACAACCGGCTGTACGTGACGCTGCCTTCGGCCAGTTGATTCGTCCCCACCGCACCGTCTGCCAGGTGGACCGACCTAACCGCCCCGTCCGCCAGATGGACCGCCCTGACCGAGCCGGCGGCCAGTTGGTTTGCGCCTACGCTGCCCGCGGCCAGCTTGTCGGAAGTGACGGCCCCGTTCGCCAGCCGATCCGTGCCGATGCCGCCTACCGCAACTTTAGCTTCGGTTACCGTCCCGTCGGCCAAATGAGAGGTCTGAATCGATTTGGGAATCACATGCGACGAGCCGACGCTCCGGACTGCCAGCTTTTCCGCGTCCACCGAGCCGGCGGCAAGCTGCAAGGCTCCCACGCTCGCCTTGCCAAGCTTCTCCGACGTTACCGATTCGTTCGCCAGATGATTCGTCTCCACGCTTTGCAAAGCGAGTTTGGACGAGGTGACGCTGGCGTCGGCGAGCCTGTCTTCGGTAATCGGCTTTCCGGCCATCGCGAGGTAATCCAGCAATTGAACCGACAGCTTACGGGTGGTTACGCTCCCGTCCGCGAGCTTTTGCTCCGAAACCGCTCCGACGGACAACTTGGACTCCGTGACGGAGCCGTCGGCTAGCTTCCACTCCGAAACCGCCCCGTCCGCCAGCTTATCCCTTGTCACAGCACCGCTTGCAATCTTGCCCGTCGTCACGCTGCCCGCGGCCAGCTTATCGGCCGATACCGCATCGTTTGCCAGCTTTTCCCCGGTTACGCTCGAAGCCGCCAATTTGCCATCGGTGACCGATTCGTCCCGCAAATGCACGTTCGTGACCGATCCGGGCTCCAGCCGCTCCGAGTCGATGCGCTGTTCGGCCAGCTTTACGAAATGAAGCATATCCGGCGCCAGGTGCGGCAAGGAGACGGCTCCCCTTTGCAAATGGTAGCCCTGCACCGAGTCCGGTTTCAAATTTTTGCTTCCTACGCTTTCGACCAACAATTGCTCGGCGCCGACGCTCCCCGGAGCCATCTTGGCTAACGTTACGCTCCCGTCCGCCAGCTTTTTCTCCGTGACGGAAGCGTCCGCCAGCGCCCTCTCGCCGACGCTGCTTCCCGCCAGATGGCTGGCCCTTACCGCGCCCGCCCGAAGATGCTCTCTGCCGATAACTTCAGGCTGAAGCTGGGCAGAACCGACCGAACGCTCCGCCAAATGCGCGTTTTCCACGCTTCCCGGCTGGAGCTGCCGGCTGCCCACGCTTTTTTCGGCCAGCTTGACAGTCGTGACCGCCATATCGGCGAGCTTGTCGGTCGACACGCACTCCGGCGACAGCTTCAGCGAAGTGATCAGATGGTCGGACAAATGATGCGAAAAAACGGACCGCACGCCCAGTTGGCGTTCCCCGACCGCCCCCGGGGCGATGATCTCGGTCGTGACCGATTCCGGCCGCAGCGCGGCCGTTCCGACCGACTGATCGGCCAGATGGCCCGATTCGATCGATTGGGCCCGCAGATGCCGGCCTTCGATCGCCAGCTCGGCGATCGCTTCGCCGGTAACCGACGCTTCCGCAAAGTGATGCGGCCTCAATTGCCCCGGACCCAGCTTTTCAAAGGTTACGCTTCCGTCGCCCAGGTGCTCCGCGCGAACCGCGCCGGCCGCCAGATGCGGGGAGCCGATGGCCCCTTTGGCCACATGCGCCGCCTTGACCGATCCCTTCGCTAGCTGAGCGTCGCCGATCGCCCCTTCCGCAATATGCTTGCGCTCAACGGCTTCGGAAGCGATCTGGGCAGAACCGATAATTTCCTCCTGCAGATGTTCCCGCCTGACCGAATAATTGGCCAGGTGGCGGCCATCCACGGCGCCGTCGGTCAAATGGCGGCGCTCCACCGCGAAATCCGCCAAATGGTCCGCCCCCACGCCGCCTTTGGCCAGGTGGCGGGAAAGCACCGCCTCGTCGGCGATTTTGCCCGATGTCACGCTTTGATCGGCGATTTTCGTCGACGTGACCGCGTGGTCGACCAGTTTCGCGGTCGCGACCGATTGCTCCGCAAGCTTCGGGGCCGTAATGGCTCCGTTCGCGATATGCTGGCTCTCAACGGCTTCTTGCGCGAGATGGACGCCTTGAACGGAACTGCTTTGCAGATGTCCCGACTCGATCGTTTGCAAAGCCAGTTTGCTTCCGGTGACCGATCGCTCGGCGAGTTCGTCCGTATCGACGGAGCCTTTGGCGAGATGCTCGGACGATACCGCTTTCGGAGCCAAATGCTTTCCCTGCACCGTCCCCGGAGCCACGTGATCGGCAAGAATGAGTCCGGGCTTCAAATGGCGGGATTCGATCGCTTCCCGGGCCACCTTGCTCGAGACAACCGCTTCGTCCCGCAGCTTGGCGGAAGTGACGGCCCCTTCCGCGAGCTTGGCGGTGTCGATCAGCTCATTGGACAAATTCTCCCTGCGGATCGCTCCGCTGCGGATTTTTTCGGCGGTCACCGACTGGTCCTTGAGCAATTCCGTCGTAATGATAGCATGGCTCAGATGCTTCGATTGAATGGAGCCTTCGGCAATTTTGTCCGCGCTGATCGTACGGTCCGCAAGCTTCTCCGAGGTGACGCTGCCGTCCCGCAGCTTCTCGCTCGTGATGGAACGGTCCCGAATTTTCTGGCCGGAAATCGAGTTTTTGGTCAGATGCTCGCCTGTGATCGATTCGGGAGCATACTTGGAAGAGGTGATCGAACCGTCGGCCAGCTTGATCGCCGTCACCGCGAAGTCCGCCAGCGCCTCGGTCGTCACCGACTCGGCCGCCAGATGGGACGGACGGACCGCGTACGGGGCGAGCTTGTCGCCGGTCACCGCCGCTTCCGCCAGATCGTCGGTATACACGATCGGCTCCGGTTGCGGCGTTCTCCTCTCGGCCAGTTTCTTGTGACGCCGGTCGCGAGATTTGCTTTCCTCCGTTTCGTCCTCCTCCTGCAGCTCGCCCGAATCGGATTCTTCCTGATCCGCGGCGGGAGGGGAAGTCCCGTTTTGCAACAAGTCGGCGAGCGCCTGCGTCGCCTCGTCCTGCTGCCGCTCCGCGTAAGAGACGACGGTGACGATTTCCTCCGCCTGATCGGAGATCTGCGGTTCTTCGGCAAGCTGCTGCAGCACCGCGGGCAACTCCGGTCTCGCCGCCGCTTCCGGCTGCTTCGGGTTCTCGGAAGCATCCGGCTCAAGCTCTTCCTTCGCCGCTTCCCGAGCCGTCTGCCCCGCCGCCTTGGCCTGCTCCTTGCGGGGAGGCTCCGCGACGGCGGCAGATTCGTGAACCGCCACTGGCTTGTCGCTCTCTTTTTTTATCTCATCCAGCCATTGAAGCTCGGATTGGTTCGGATTGTCGACGAAATAGAGCGGTCGGCGCGTTCTGGGCGTTTTTTTCCCTTTGCTTTTTTTCATATTCCTCTCCTTCCCAACGGGCAATCTAACGTATCATATGCATTCACCCATGGGCACGTCACGAAGAATGAACTTGCAAACACATCCATTTACTTTTTTCAAATCAGGGCGTATAGTATAGAAAAAGCAGGTTTTGTATCGGGGCAACTTTGTGGCCCGTTCGCCAAAGTTATTGACCGGCACAACAAAAAGCGCGGAAGAGGTGAAACGCCAATGAATCAAGATACAGCCGTAACGCCTGCGGAACCGCAGGGCTGGCGGAGAGCGGGGAGACGCCCTTCGCTGCCCGAAGCCTACCGCTCGCTGAAAATTCCGAAGCACGCTTCGCGGTTCCGCAAATTTCTCGCTTTCGTCGGCCCCGGATACATGGTCGCCGTCGGATATATGGACCCCGGCAACTGGGCCACCGATATTGCCGGCGGTTCGCAGTTCGGTTACGCGCTGCTTTCGGTCATTCTGCTCAGCAATCTGATGGCGGTCGTGCTTCAGGCGCTGGCAGGCAAGCTCGGCATCGTCACGGGACGCGACCTGGCGCAAGCGTGCAGGGACCATTACAGCAAGCCGGTCAATTACGCCCTGTGGTTTTTGTGCGAGCTCGCCATCGCCGCCTGCGATCTGGCCGAAGTGATCGGCGCGGCGATCGCCCTCAACCTGCTGTTCGGAATTTCGCTTGTCTACGGCGTTATTCTGACGGCCATCGATGTGCTGCTCATTCTCTTTTTGCAGAACAAAGGCTTCCGCTATCTGGAATCGTTCGTCATCGCGCTGATTTGCGTCATCGCGCTGTGCTTCGGGGCCGAGCTCTTTCTGTCCCAACCGGCGATCGGCGAAGTGATGAAGGGATTTGTGCCGACCCAAGAAATCGTGACCGATCCGTCCATGCTGTACATTGCGATCGCGATTTTGGGAGCGACGGTCATGCCGCATAATCTGTATTTGCATTCGTCCATCGTGCAGACGCGCCAGTTCGATCAGACCGAAACGGGCAAGCGGCAGGCGATCCGCTTCGCCACGCTCGATTCGACGATCGCCCTGTTTTTCGCCCTGTTCATCAACGCGGCGATCCTGATCGTGGCCGGCGCCGCGTTCCACACGACGGGGCACGCCGAAGTGGAGGATATCGGCGAAGCGTATCATCTGCTGGCGCCGCTGCTTGGCACCGGACTTGCTTCGGTCTTGTTCGGAGTGGCTTTGCTGGCATCGGGGCAAAATTCCACCCTGACAGGCACGCTTGCGGGACAAATCGTCATGGAAGGGTTCCTGAACCTCCGCATGCCGGCCTGGCTGCGGCGGCTGATAACCCGGCTCATCGCCATCGTGCCGGCCGTCATCGTCACCGCCCTTTACGGGGAAAAGGGCACGACCGACCTGCTCATTTTGAGCCAAGTGATTCTTTCCTTGCAGCTGTCGTTCGCCGTCGTCCCGCTCGTCCAATTTACGTCCAGCAAAAAGAAAATGGGCGCGTTCGCCAACCGTCCGTGGCTGGCTGCGGTCGCGTGGACGATTACCGTCCTTATTGTCGCGCTTAACGGCTACTTGCTGGTTGAGACGATCTTGGGCTGACCGCCGCGCTCCGGCACAAAACCGGGCCTGCTCCGGCAGGCCCTTTTTGCGTTCAAGGACGATGCTGCGCCACGCTCCCCGCTTCCTCGAGCCATCTTTGCGCCGTGTGCGCCCAGGTGAACCGGGACAGCGCCCTTTCCCGTCCCATGCGGCCCATCCTTTCCCGCAGAGGGTCGTCCCGCAGCAATTGGGACAGGCGATCGGCAAGGCCCTGCGTCAATTGTTCCCGCTCGACGAGAAAGCCGGTTACGCCGTCCTCGACGATTTCGACGATTCCGCCCGACCGCGCGGCGACGACGGGAACTCCGGAAGCCATCGCTTCAACGTTGACCAGGCCGAACGCTTCCCGCTCGTCCGAAGGCACGGCGGCCGCATGCGCCATGGCGAACCAACCGGGGATTTCGGGATGGGAGACGTAAGGCTGAAAATGAACGTGCTTGGCAAAGGGCTTCGCCATTTTGTGCAGCCGTTTGACGTATGGGGTGCGGCGGGCGGACCCGTAAAAGGCGCTGCCTACAATGACGAGCAGCACGTTCGGCACGTCCCGGATCAGCCTCGGCATGGCGGCGAGCAGATGGTGGACGCCCTTGCGCGGAATGAGCCGCCCGACATACATGACGATGCGCCTGTCTCCCCAGCCGCGTCTGTGCCGTTCCGCATCCGGGTCCAGGACGCCGAACCGGTCCGTCTCCACCCCGAGATGATTGACGCGGATTTTATCCGCCGTTTCGGGCGCCCTGGCTCTTACTTGGGATGCAAGGTATTCGCTGTTGACCAGAATCCGGTCGGCCATGCGCAGGCACGCCCTCGTCATTTTCGGCCCGAGATAAGGGGGGGAAATAAACGTCGTCGAATGCAAGCTGAGCCAGATTCGCGCGCCGGGCATGCGCCGCCGGATCTTGCGGACCAGCAGCGGACGGTTCTCCACCTGGATGATGTCCGGACGGTACGCGGCGAGGCTGCGGAGCACGCGTTCGGCATAGGCGGACTTGTCCGCGGCCGGATAGCGGATGCAGTCCGCTCCGTTCCAACGCTCCCGCTTCGGCAGCCCCCGGGCGGTGCGGCCGTAAATGCGGGCTTCGACGGAAGAGGCGAGCAGCGGAACGACCTTTTCCACCACCCGTTCGACCGGTCCGCCCCGCGGCGAAGGCACGGCATAGGCTCCCGGGGTGACAAATGCAACTTTCAGAATCTCCATCCCCTCCCTCGCTTCGGTTATTGGACGCCGCAAACGGGGAAAAAAGCCGCCCAACCGGGCGCTTGTCCATTCGGCGGACGCTTTTTGAGTTGATCTTTGCAGAGCGATGTGTCACACTAAAATGCGCGGCGAACGCTTTGCTGCGTGATTCGAAACGCCGCCAATACCAAGGCAAAAGGAGTGGCCGGACGAATGGACCGTTGGCTGCTGCGCGCCATGACAGAACTTACATCGCGCAAATTCGTCTCCCGCCTGACGGGACGGTTCGCCAAATCCTCTTTCAGCCGCCGCCTGATCCCCCGGTTTGTCGCCATGTACGGAATTGCGGTTGAAGAAGCGGAAAAAAAGCTGGAGGAATACGGCTCGCTGAACGAATTTTTCACCCGCCGTTTGAAGCCGGGAAGCCGGCCCGTCGACGGAAACGCCGAAGCGCTCGTCAGTCCGGTCGATGCGCGGGTCACCGCGTGCGGTTCCGTCTCCAAAGGCATGCTGCTCGAGGTCAAAGGCCAGACCTACACGTTGGATGAGCTGTTGAACGGTTCTCCCCGAACTTCATTATATGAAAACGGGCGGTTTTGGGTGCTTTACTTGAGTCCCAAAGATTATCACCGGATTCACGCCCCCTGCGACGGCACGATTGCCGAAAGCGAGCATATCCCGGGGCGGGTGTACCCCGTCAACGAATTCGGCCTTACGTCGATGCGCCGCGTGCTGTCCCGCAACGAAAGGCTTGTCACCTATATCCGCCACGACGCAGGCGAGATTGCCGTCGTCAAGGTCGGGGCGCTTAACGTCAGCAGCATTCAATATGTGTCGCCCAAGCCCAAAACGCTGGACCGGGGTCAGGAGCTGGCGTATTTCGAATTCGGCTCGACGGTCGTTTTGCTGGCCGAGAGCGGCATCTGCGACGCCCGGGAAGATCTGAAGCCCGGCGACAACGTCAAAATGGGCGAGCGGCTCGGTACGCTGGCGGGTAACCGGAAAGGGAAGGCGGAACCCTGACTTGAACCGCACAAAATGGAGCTGGCTCTAAAGAAAGCAATCTGCTCCGGAGACGGCCCCCTGGCAACGCAATGAATCCGCTCAGACACCGCGCATCCGTTGGCGCTGTCGCAGACTGCAGCCAATCTTAGACCGATTTTCGGCACCGATCTGTACCGCGCTTTTCAGGTCCGGAGAGATGATGGATCGGGGGAATTTGCGGGTTTTCCGGAGTCCAAACACTTGATTGGATTGGATGATTTCCAATGTCCCCTTTAGAGCAAAACGCTTCTAGCGCAAAATGAACCTCCGGCCCCGCACGGTTAAAGGGGTCTGGGAGGTTCATTCTTTTATGCGGGGACCGGCTTCCAATCCGCGAGAGGGTCGGCTAACGAAGCTCGGAAGGGCTTTTTCCCGTATACTGTTTGAACTGCCTGCTGAAGAAGAAGATGTCCCGGTAGCCGAGCGTCTCCGCCACCTCCGTCACGTTCATTCCCGCATGCGTGAGCAGGTGCTGCGCCCGTTCGATGCGCATCCGGATGGTATAGGATTGGACGGAAACCCCGATGATCTCCTTGAACTTGATGGAAAAGTACCGGGAGGACAAGCCGGCTCTGGCCGCCAGATCGTTCACCCGGTGCGGAAGACCCGGATGCTGCCGGATGTAGTTGGCGACTTCCCGAATGCTCTCGACCAGCTGGTTGGAAGCCTTGCGCTCCACGGGCTCCTCGCGGTCCTGGCGCAGCAGTTGGATAAGCAGCTGCTTTAAGATCAGCCGGGCCTCCTCCTCCCAGCCGAACGGCTTGACCAGGCAAACCCGCACGTATCGCGACAGCAGGTTCTCGAACTCCAGCGCGTCTTCGAGGACGCGGTACGACTCGGGAACAAGCGTGACGGGCTCCGTGACGTCAAAATGAATATACGTGAGCACAAGCGGCTTCTGAGGGTTATGCGTCGCCGTCGGATGCTCGCCCGGCCGGAACAGGAAGCAGCTCCCTTTGCTTACCGCGTACGTCTTGCCGTTCAGCAACACTTCGCCCTCTCCGCTCCAAACATAAAACAAATCGTAATTGGCCAGCGGCTTATCTCGTTTTTGCCATTTCCACCCCGGCTCGCACACGATCTTGGCGAAAGAAGAAAGCAGCTTGAACGATTCCGGCTTAGCGTTAAGCATGAACGGTTCCTCCTTGTTTCCTTGCGGGCGAGCAGCCCGAGCGATTCGGCGATGCCCCGAATGCGGGCTAAACCCCGGCGGATTTCCGCTTCTTCCAGGTGAGCGAATCCGGACAGCGCCGACGGAAGGACGGCTTGTCCCGCGGCGAAGCAGGTCGCGCCGTCGCCCCATTCGGCGCCGTGCCGCCTGCCGTGTCGTACAACAGGATGTAGGTTTCCCGGTTTCCCCTCCGTTACGCGTACGCAAGCAAGCCGTCACCGGACGGCAAGGAGCGGCCGGGACCGGCGCCGCAAAATGCCTTCTGCGATGCGGCCGCGGCTTCGATCCATGCCGGCACCGCCGCCCGCAAGGCGGCTGGAATCTCACCGCTTGCTCCCGCAATTGGACATCGCTTTTTCCGCACGGGATTGGGACTATTGTTTTCAATGTAGTTGGGTTCTTTTTATTTGTCAATAAAACGCGCCGGACGCGAACCCCTTGCCGATTTCGCCCACTTTTTTCCCCGGAAATGACTGCGATCGGTGACGCTCCCCTCTCAATGGTGTATAATAACTGCGAACGTATGGCGATGACGAAACGCCGAACACGATTTGTGGAAGGAAGGACGTTATGAACCCCCTCGCACAGCAGTTGAACGAGACGATCGAGCGGGAGCAGCCGCGTTATGCCGAAATGCTCTCGGGGTTAGGCAAGGCGATTTATTTTCCGAAAGTCGGCATTTTAAGCCAATCCGCGGAAGCGAAGCAAAAGGCGAAAACCTACAACGCCACCATCGGCATCGCAACGGAAAACGGCAAGCCGATGCACCTTAAGGTGATCCAGGACAAACTGTCCGCTTACGATCCGAAGGACATTTACGAATATGCGCCTCCGGCGGGCAAGCCGGAGCTTAGGACCGTATGGCGCGATAAAATGCTTAAGGAAAATCCGTCGATCGCAGGCAAGACGATCAGTCTTCCGATCGCCACCAACGCGCTGACGCACGGTCTCAGCATCGTGGCGGACCTGTTCGCCGACGCGGGCGACGCGGTCATTTTGCCGGATAAAAACTGGGAAAACTACGAGCTGACGTTCGGCGTTCGCAGGGGCGCCGTCATGGTCGAATACCCGCTTTACGACAAGGACAACCGCTTCAACGCGGCCGGCCTCCGCGACGCGCTGCTTGCGCAGAAGGACAAAGGGAAGGCCATCGTCCTGCTGAACTTCCCGAACAATCCGACCGGGTACACGCCGGGAACGGAAGAATGCGAAGCGATCGTCGCTGCCATCAAGGATGCGGCCGATGCGGGCATCAACGTCGTGGCGGTCACCGACGATGCGTACTTTGGCCTGTTCTTCGAGGACTCCGTGCATGAATCGCTGTTCGGACGGCTGTGCGGATTGCACGAACGCGTGCTTCCGATCAAAGTCGACGGAGCGACGAAAGAGGAATACGTGTGGGGATTCCGCGTCGGCTTCATTACGTACGGCGGTTCGTCGGAAGCCGCTTTGGCGGCGCTGGAGCAAAAGACGCTCGGCATCATCCGCGCCACCATCTCGAGCGGCCCTCATCCTTCGCAGACGTTTGTGCTGGATGCGCTGAAGTCGCCCGACTTCGAAGCCCAGAAAGCGGAGAAATTCGCGATCATGAAAAGGCGCGCCAACAAGGTGAAGCAGCTTCTGGACAGCGGCAAATACGGCGCCGAGTGGACGTATTATCCGTTCAATTCGGGTTACTTCATGTGCCTGAAGCTGCTTACGGCCGACGCCGAGGCGGTGCGCCAGCGGTTGCTCGACCAGTATCAGGTGGGCACGATCGCGCTTGGCCCGACCGATTTGCGCGTCGCCTTCTCCTGCATCGAGGAGCCGTATCTTGAAGATTTGTTCGACCGCATTTATCAAGCGGTGCTGGATGTCAAAGCCGGGGCAGCCAGCCGCACGTAATATGGACGGCAAAGCCGCCGCGCGATAGTAGCGCGGCGGCTTTTTTAGGTCCTGACCTGTTTTGGCATGGGTATAGCGGGCATACGTTCTGTTCGCGTGGGCGCAGGCAAGCGCGGAACGGCCCGTCGGCCGTCCTTCTTGCCATGACGGGGTTTTGGTCCCCGCATCTATTCCGCATTCCGCGCCTTCGCTAGTCTTCATCGTCCTCGGCATCCGGGCGGGCGATCCGCCGCGGCAGCAGCCAGCCCGTCCACAGCAGCCCCGCGGCCAGCGCGACGGCCCACATCCCGAACGAGAACGGCCGGGCCGCAAGCGCGGAAGCAAGCCAGAGCCAAACGCAGGAAACGACGCCGGCCGCGCGGGCGACGG
>Ga0310835_100613_pt1 | contig 15232 bp, 23 predicted proteins | sample SM_ome_3_FD_201308 | JGI IMG/M metagenome (GOLD analysis project Ga0310835, IMG submission 201308) | Sorghum-adapted microbial communities enriched on stacked mutant (SM) sorghum from Joint BioEnergy Institute, Emeryville, California... ...
AACGTTATGACTTGCAAGGAAACGTAATCAAGTGAGCAAATGGGCGGGATCATGGAACTACAGGAGAAATATATAAGTGAGGCGGTATACATTGTGATACTTAATGGTCGTTATATCAGGAGAGAGGTACATAAGGCATGTTAGATCGGATGATTGTCTCCCTGCTTTTTTTCTTGATCTTTGTTGTCGGTGGGGTATTGACAATAAAGTTTCCTGATTTCATGTACAAAACTACGGCTCTAAATACATTGAGGAATCCCCCGTCAGAAGCCGCTCGTCAGCGATATAAAGCGAGTGGATGCGTCATGCTGGCATTTGGAGTCATAATGATGATTATTGCATTATTGGGTGGGCTTAAGGGGTTGTGATTTTAATGCCACACTTCCAGGATCAACCCGCATGGATTTACTCCGCAAATTGGCCTGATGCCGGAACGGTTGGAGGCGCAACGCTTCAAGGAAAGAAGAGAAATCGTACGATACTAATGAAAAAGCGGCCCGGTTTCAAATCTCCGGAAAAGGAAGCGGTAATGATCAAGAAGTCCTTGTCGAGAACGGCCAATCTGAATGCGTTTCTGGAACAGACGGATCTTTCCGAGCGGGATGTCATCCGGGGCATCAACCGTCTCGTCGGCCGGATGACGTACAGCGAGCAAATGGAGCTGCACGGAAGTTTGTCGCCAATGGCAATGGAACGGCTTTATCCGCTGCTGGATCGACTGAAACTCGTTAACGGTGCCAAGGAGCATGTGACATGGGCCTTTTTCAAGCGGAAGATCGATGCGTTGCATGCGCTGGACGACGGGGTGTTTCGCGAGATGTTGGAGGCGTACGGGAAAACCCGGTTTCTTGCAATCGAAAGTTTGTTCGTCGAGATGTTAAAGACCGACAAGCTGTCCATGGCCCAACTTCGCATGGCCGAAGGCATCTTCACGGACAAAGCCTTCATCCGGGAAGCTGCGTCATTCAGAAGCCGGCATTCCTGATTTCCCGACCAACGGGGAGGCCGTTCACCCGTGGAATGTCATCGAAGGGGCCGGCAAGGCGGGCATGAAAACCTGGTTTTCGCAGCAATGGCGCTTGCTGGCGGTACGAACAGTTGAGGTTGTCAACCGTTTCCCGGATTCCTGAGTCCGGGAAGGGATCGGAGCAAGAGCGGCAGGTGACTTAGCAAGGGAGTGAGCGGCAAGTTTGAAAAAGAAATTAGAAAAAAGGTTGGCTTATTTATATTCCGGGGAATTACTTTCGATTGTTCTTTTTGTGCCTGTCAGTTATCTGCTAAATGACGCATACCCCGATCTGCATTTGTATGCTCTATATTCATTTTGGGCATCTTTCATCCTTTTGGAGTTTCTTTTATTGCAGGGAACGATTTATTGGTATGTGAAACTTGGAAGACTAAGAAACGGCAAGAATCCTGCAACTCCGACCAGGGTTGTTCAACAATTGCGTTATTTGAGAACGGTGGATATGGTTTTGATTGTGACCGCAATGGTTGCATTTGCTTTTGATATCGCGAAATGGCATCCATCGTTGCCTTCAGGCGGTTTGGCAATTGCGTTCTTCATATATATTTTTGCAATTTTGGAGTTTATCAACTACTTTTACTTTCAACTCTCGTACAAGGTATCTGAAATCAAAGATTTGATGAAAAACAGAAAATTGAAAGTCTCCTGCATGAACAAGGATTTTAGACGAATCCACAATTGGAACTCTGAAAACTGAGATCCTATTACCATAGACAGGAGAGCCAGCGTTTGTTCCGCTTGCGCCGGGTTCAAAGGATGTGAAACCGCTGTATGTTTGAAGCCATCGATTTTTCGCCGGGAACAATCACTTATGATGCTACTGATGATCCAGGTTGTTTAAAAGAGGAAGATATCTTTCAAGTCTCGTATTTGAACGGGAAGTATATTCTGGATCTGGGATGGTACAGGAGAAATTATGCGATAAAGGTAATCAAGGATATGGATTGGACTGAGCCCTTGTTGGAAAAAGAATGCACCGACCCTCAAGAATTGGAGCAATTATGCAAGAATGCGTTGATTATATTAATAAACTCATCAAAAGTTGTCCTATATCAAAATGAAGGTGACGTGATGTTCCAGGTCAATTCCTATTTATTGAAACCTGATCGCCTGGTTACGGATTTGAAGGATCTGTTATCGAATCCTCGGGAATATTTTGTTGAAATCACCGATTTGAAAGGCCTGAATGAAATCCGCAAGGGTCTTGATTTCCAATATCTTAATGGAACAATCTGCCTGAAGTACTGCGAGGAAATCCTGTTGGATCCGAGCTATTGGGATTTGATTGACCAATTATGGGCCTATCTTGTGAATGTGGTTGACGATGTGCTTCATACAGGTGAGGGCAGCGTATATTTTCCCGATCAACCTGTCAAAATCACGCTTCGTCAAACATCCGGAGAGTTGCTGCTTCTCACCATTGAAGATCGTGAAGCGTCAAGTTTCGTGCTGCCCAAAGATGAATTTCTGAATGCATTGGTTAATGGAGCTGAACAGTTTTTTGTCTGCATGACCCGTGCATTTCGTTCTGATTGCGATTATGCTCATGAGCTGGAAAAAATAGAAAGCATAAAGCAAAGATTGCGATATTAGGCTCAAGAAACCCGGATGATGGTGGGCACATGAAGGAATACCGACCGTTTTGGCGTTTCCCGATCGACACCTGCAAGTTCTGCTTTCAGGGTTGGGTCGTGATAGCCAAAGAAAAGCGCAGCGGAACTTTATATGTTTGTTGCAATGAGTGTATGACGGAATGGGAGAGCCCGGAAAAGTATTTCAAGAACCATAGCGGATATACCAGCAAGTACGGGGAGAGCGAGGAACCTGCGAAGGAGGAGCTGTCCCAAACAGGGTGGGATCAGTACATTAATAAGCAATTGCAGTAGAGGCTGTGATCCAATGACGCGGCCGGCAACCTTTCGCGACGTTATCCGTACGTAATCTCGACAAGGGAAAATGCACTGCCGTGATTAGTCGGACCCTGCGGGAGCGGAGGACCCATGAAAACCGGAAAGAAGAAGCTGGCCGCAACCATCGCCGTCTACGCCGCCGTCGCCATCCTGGCCGTCTGGTTCGGTGTCTCGTATTTTTCCGTGAAGGAATTCGAATTGGATTTCCATACCTACCGGGCTGCGGAAAACACCGGGCAGTACGTCCGGTATGTCAGCAAAACGGGGGCGCCGGTCGTCGTACGCCTATACGGATCGGATCGCGTCCTGACCATTGACGGACAGGATTATCGAATCAGCGAGAAAGAGAGGCCGTTCGGCAAAGCGTATCAGGTTCGGTATCCGGACGGCAAAACCTACACCGTCAGCGGACAGCACGGCATGGCAGCGTTCGACGAGAACGGGGAATTGTTTATGGGAGGCGGCATTTACGTCAAGTCCGGCGGAGAACGGATTCAGTTCGGAGAGGAAAACATGCGCTACCATCCCACCGAGTTGGTGCGCGCCGCCTATCCGCAATATCATGAGCCGCGGGGATATCCATGGCTGTATTGGCTGTCGGTTCTGATGTTCATCTTCGGATGGGCCAACTTCCGGTATGAGTCGGTTCAACGGGCCATGTTCTGGGCTTCGCTGCAATGGATCTGGGTGGAAAATCCCGAGCCGAGCGATTTCTATTTTATCATGTGCAAAATCGGCGGGTTTGTGGCGATGCTGCTGGCGTTTATCATGTTCATGCAGTCGCTGTCCAGGAATTATGTGATCCTTGGATTGTTATGAATGCGCTGCCGGCGCAGCTCACAAATCATTGGACATCCACCGGAATTCCCACTAAACTTGAATCAAAATGGAAAGGATGAAGCGCGATCGAAAAGCTTATTTTTTTCATTACCGTATTCTTGCTGCTGCCGGTGGTGCTCCTCGAGTATTACGTCCTGATCTGGGTCATGGGGCGGGACGGGATCTTGCTGGCCACGGGTCTCGTCGTCTTCGCGTTGTGCGTGCTCGGCCACATCTGGCTGTACCGCAAATACAAGACGAGAGTCATGCTGAGATCCAGCCTGTTGGTGTCCGCGCTGATGACCTCCCCGATCATTGCCGTGATCGCGATCGCGGCGCTGGCACGCGCGTTGGGGATCGAGCTTGCCGCACAATAATCGCAGGATGGGATACGCGCGAACCTTGGGGTGAATGCTCCGGGGTTTTTCATTTCTTGGGGTATTTTTCCGATATGGAATTTATGTGGAATTCGGGATCATACGCATGGGGGGATGGAGGAGTGGAAGGGATCAAGGCCGTCATTTTCGACCTGGACAACACGATACTGGATCGGAGCGAAACATTCAGGAACTTCGCGGTGTCGTTCGTCCGCAACTGGTTCGGTCATCTGGAAGAGACGGACGGGCTGATCGAGCGAATCATCGAGCTGGATCAGGACGGATACAAGGAGAAAACGGCGCTGTTCGGGGAGTTGCTCGATGAGCTGCCGTGGAAGGAAAGGCCCGGGCTGGACGAGCTCATGGACTTTTACCGGAAGCACTATGTCGGGAACGCGACGCTGATGGACCAGGCGGCGGAAATACTTCAGGCGCTGAAGTCCGGATATCGGCTCGGACTGATCACCAACGGGAAAACGGAGATTCAATACGGGAAGATCGACCGCTTGGGGATACGGGATCTGTTCGAGTGTATCCTTGTCTCGGAGGAAGTCGGCGTGAAGAAGCCCGATCCGCGCATCTTCGAACTGGCGCTTGACAGATTGCGGCTGAGGCCGGACGAATGCGTCTATGTCGGCGACCATCCCCGGAACGACATCGAGGGGGCCGGCAGAGTGGGAATGAGGACCGTCTGGATCAAGGTCAACCAGCCGTGGATTCCGGATCTGACCGTCAGGCCGGACCATGAGATCGGGCGGTTGACGGAGCTGTTGGGGTTGTTGTGAGAAGCGAATCCGGTTTGACGGGAGGCTCCATGGACAAAAGGTACCGGCGTATTCTGAACCATGTCGTCGAACGAAGGCGGCGATGCCCTGGTCATCCAGCGGGTAGCCGGGGATCGGCTCAGCCAAATGGACGAAGACACGAGGGCCTACTGGCTATACGCCTGCGAATCCTGAACCTTATGGCGCTGCCGGCGCTGGCGACAGGCCGGTACAAATTCGTGGCTCGCTGGATGCAAGAAAGCTGGACTTGCCGGATGATCTGGCGGACAAGGTGCATGAAGTGACCAGGATCTATATGCAGGCGCCTGAAATGGAAGACTGCGCATTGCTGAAAGAGGCGTGCATCCTGGCCAGGGAGCGCGCGTGTCGGATTCCGGGAGACGGCATGAGCGAATGATGGCCAATGTCACCATGGTGAACCCTTTTGCGCTTCTTGCAGTCTAAAGGGGTGAGAGAAAAACGCCGTGCGCCCGGAGGTCGGTATGGAACGAACCGTTCTGCTCTTCCTTTTCATCTTGCTGGTATTGTCCGGCTGCGCGAAGACAAATGCGACAAACGAGCCGGAGCCTGAAAACGCACGGCCAGTTGCCGAAGATCGAATAGAGGTGGACCAATGGAAAGATCATGCCGATGCCGCCAACGACAGCGTATCCGAAGCCGTCCATCCATAACCCATACATCATGTACTTTCCCTTCGCGGGCGAAATGGTTGCCCGTTACATGGAATTGATCGGGATGGAAGACGCGGAAGGGCTGGCCGCGTTTCTGTATCAGGATGATCTGGAAGTTCCCGTTTGGGTGGCGGAAGAGACCATTCGCCAATACAAGCGGTTCCTGAAGGGTGGTCAGCCGACGATCCGCTATTTGGAGCGATTCTTCTTCGCCGTGGACAATGGCCAGGGCGAAGAACACGGGATACAGGTCATTTACGGCGACGGACTGATGGGAATCAGGGACGCGTTTATTCCCGATTATTCAGGCTGAACGGACAGGGAACGGACCGATTCCGGGCTTCAAAATATCAGGAATGGGTGAGGCAGGTTGAACTTTCGCGGCGTCATTCTCGAAGGCTACTCCAACGCCGGCAAGACTTCGTTGCTCCGGGCTCTGAAGAAGCTCCAGGCCGGCGATGAACAAGCGGAATCCAGCGTCGTTGTTCTCGGCGAGCATTATTCGCAGGTTTTGCAGAACGTGAGGGGACAGCTGGTCCGGTTGTCAAGGGAACAGCATCTGGAGCTGCTGAGCGACCGGGTGGACATGCTGAAGAAACTGAACGATTGGGCGAAACATCTGGGCCCGTCGCACAGAAAGTCCCGCGGGCTGTTCTTCGTTCTGGAGCGATTCCACCTCAGTCACCGGGCCTCGTTCCCGGATCATGACGACGCGGCGATCGCGAAAATCGAACAGCGGCTGGCCGAACTCGGCGCCAGGTGCGTGCTGCTCACGATCTCGCCCGCGGTCGTCGAAGAGCGGATCAAGAGCAGGAACCCTTCCGAATGGGAAGGAAAATCCAGTCAAGAAGTCGAAGAAGCCTGCAAGAACCTGCTCGAGACCCAGGACGCGCTGCGGTTCCATTCCCGGCGATCCATCGTCCCCACGCGCGAGATCAATACGGACGACAGGAACTGGGACGCATACGCGCGAATGATCATGGAAGACCTCGACCAAATCTGACGGGTGAAAAAAATGAATCCGTATCCGAACATCCGAATCCGGGCTGCGGGAGTGCTGCGAAGGGAAAACAGGATTCTCTTCCATCGCATGAAGAAATGCGACGGATGGGTGTTGCCCGGCGGGCGGGTTGAAACCGGGGAAACTTCGGTCGAGGCCGTCGAACGGGAGTTCCGGGAGGAATCCGGCCTGCGGGTCCGCTCATTGCGCCCATTCTGCGTGATTGAAAACTTCAACGCCTATGAATACGACGGACTGCACGAGATCAGCATCTATCACGAAATGAGGGCGGATGGCGATATTCCCGTAAGCGACGCGCCGTTCAAGGGCAAAGATCCGACCGTGGAACTGACGTTCAGATGGATTCCGGTGGATGAACTGGATTCCCACAACATCTACCCCAGGGCTTTGAAGGATGTCCTCAAGGAGCTGCCCGATGACGTGACGCACTTCATCAACGATGATAAAGATTCGGAAGGGTGATCACATGAGCCGGATCAACTATCACGGACGGACGTTCCGCTCGGTGTCCAACACGGACAACGGCGAAGTGAGCGCGGAAACCGTCTTTCATTATTCGCAGCAGGGGAATATCGTGACGGCCACCTATTCGGGCGGCGGAATCCTGGCCGGCAGCCTCATCGCGGTCGTCGACGAGCAGGGCGTCCTGGACATGCGATACCAGCATGTCAATGAGCGCTACGAATTAATGACCGGGAAGTGCGTCTCCCGGCCGGAGATCATGGACAACGGAAAGATCCGCCTGCATGAAGAATGGCAATGGACCTGCAAGGATTATTCGAAGGGGCATTCGGTCGTCGAGGAGATTTAGGCGCAGGATTCCCGGTTGATTCGGGATTTGTCCCTTGATCTTACAGACGTGACAGACGAGGTCTATGACCGGGAGCGCCAACGCATGTACATGTTCGGTGGGGCGAAGCGTCGTTCACGGACATCGACCGGGACGGAGAAGAAGATTGGATCATCGAGTTTCACGGACTTCACCTGTCTCCGCCCGATGTCGCGATCGCCAGGGCGGACCGGGATGGGATCGAACTGGCTTCGGTTGCCGGAAGTCTGGGCGGTTCGGGAAGTTCCGACGGCCTGGAACGGGTATCCGTGACCTTGACGAAAGACGCGGACCCGCCGTTGATCCGGGTCGAGATCCACCATTGGGCGACGGGGAAGGTTCGCCGCGCCGATTATGAAGTGGTCGGCGGGCATCTGAAGCGTGCCGGGTGAAAGGATGGTCGAGCTGGTTCAGATGGGATTATTTATTGTGGGAATTCGTTGTTCCAATCTCGATCGCGGCGGGACAACTGCCGATGTTTAATGGTGCTTCTCGCGGATTCGGCCATCACTTCATGGCTGCGGCGCGCCAACCGATAAAATACCTGTCAAGGAGTTCATCCACCATGACCAAAGCTTTCATCTTCGATATGGACGGCGTCATCATCGACTCCGAGCCCATTCATTTCGAGGTCGACCGGCTCACGGCGAAGCATTTCGGAGTCGACATGACACAGGAAGACCTGGAACGGTTCGTCGGGATGACGAATCCCGAAATGTGGACGATCATCCGGCAAGAACACGGCATCCCCCGCACGGTGGACGAGATCATCGCTTTCCAGTCCGTGAGAAAAAGACAGTACCTGGACGAAGCGGACATCGGACCGATTCCCGGCATCGTCGAGCTGTTGGAGGAACTGCGGAAGCACCGGATCGCGATCGGGCTCGCCTCGTCTTCGCCGCGTTCGTTCATCGAGGCCGTGCTCGGGAAATTCGGGATTCGCGGCTATTTCTCGTGCGTCGTCAGCGGCGAGGAAGTGCCCGCCGGCAAGCCGGCTCCCGACATCTATCTGGAGGCGGCAAGGCAGCTCGACGTGCCGCCGGAGCAATGCGTGGTGCTTGAGGATTCGCGGAACGGGGTGCTCGCGGCGAAGCGGGCGGGCATGCGGTGCATCGGCTACGCGAACCCGAACTCGGGCCAACAGGATTTGTCCGCCGCGGATCGAATGGTTCAGGCAATAGGCGAGATCAAGATCGCGGACCTCTGAACCATCACGGGCAGTCACCCGGGTGCAGGCTCGACGTTTCATCCATGGTGGCTGTTTTCTTTCAGACTTGCATATCGGGTGAAAAAAATGGACGACCGAACCAACCAACCGCCCATCCGACTCCGCCCGGCCAGCGTCGACGACGACTGCCGGACCGCCCTTCCATGGTACCAGGACCCGGAAGTGCTGCGCTTCTCGGAAGGGCCCGGAACCGAAGCCTATGATCTGGCAACCGTAACGGCCATGTACCGGTATCTCGCCTCCATCGGGCAACTGTTCATCATCGAGGCGCAGGAAGACGGGGAATGGGTGCCGATCGGGGATGTCACGCTGTCGCGCGAGACGATACCGATTGTCATCGGTGAACCCGGCTATCGCTCCAGAGGGATCGGCACGCGGGTCATCCGGCTGCTCATCGAAATGGCGAGGAAGGAGCATTGGCCGGAACTGAACGTCAAGAAAGTGTATACGTTCAATGACCGCTCCCACCGGATGTTCGCCGGACTCGGGTTTGCGGTCACCGGCGAAGGAGTCGACGAGAACGGGCACAGGTACAGAAGCTACAGATTGGAACTCTGATCCGGCAAGGCGGCGCAAGCCAATCAGGGGAGCTGATGGGAAGTTGTCTGTTCCGAGACCCGTGCGAAGAAGCGCGTTGCGTCTGTACCTCGGAAAAAAATATTATCGCCTGAAACGTTACTGCGACTGGTATTTCGGCGGCAAGACGTATGCGACCCGCAGGAGTCCATCGTTGCTTCCGCATGTCATGTTTGCCCACCGGACTCCGCTGCTTCGCCAACTCCGCAATGTGGACATGTGGCTGCAGCACAATAAAGTGCGGAACTTGCGCATCGCCTCCCGGAAGGTTAGCGGAGTCATCGTGATGCCGGGCGAGACCTTCTCGTTCTGGCGGCTGATCGGCAATCCGACGAGAAGAAAAGGCTATGTGGAAGGCATGGTGCTGTTCTGCGGACAAGTGCGGACCGGCGTGGGCGGAGGACTGTGCCAATTGTCGAATCTGATTTACTGGATGACCTTGCACACGCCCCTGACCGTGACGGAGCGGCATCGGCACAGTTACGACGTGTTCCCCGATTCGGGAAGAACGCAGCCCTTCGGAACCGGTGCGACGTGCGCCTACAACTATCTGGATCTGCAGATCGAGAATCGGACCCCTCATCCCTGGCAACTGGTCATCGATTTGACGGACACGCATCTGGTCGGCGAATGGCGGTCGACATCGCCGCCGACCCGAACGTACGAGGTCTACGAGAAAGACCACTGGATCACGCAGGAGTATTGGGGCGGCTATGTCAGGCACAACACCGTTTACAGGAAAGTCTATACGCCGGATCATGAACTTGTTGAAGACGAGTTTCTCACGGAAAACCATGCGATCATGATGTACGAACCGATGCTGGCTGAGGGGGCCGCAGGAAAACCATAATCATTTGGAGGGCTTCGATGACACCGGCCGAAATCGCGGAAAGCATCGATCATTACTGCAGTACGGCTATCGCGTATGCGCAATCTTTCGGTAAACGCCTGGATTACTCGGACGACAGCATTGACGACGTGGAAGAAATTCTGGACTTCTATCACCAGGAGCTTGTTCGGACGGAGGAGAAGCCGACGCAGAACCAGATCTGGTCGATGGCCGTTGTATGGGGAGCCTATCTCGGTGAGGTCATGAGACGAAAGATCGGGGAGCCGTGCGGATGGATGTTTGAAGACGGGGAATTTCATCTGGAGGCCGCGGGCGCAAAGGCCTATCCGATGGGCAAGGCATACAAGCGAATCGTAACGGACCGGAGGATAGCGTTGTTTCGTTCTTCGATATCATCGGCTTCCATATGAAACGGCATATGGATGGTATTGCAGAATCTTGAGGGAATATCATGAAAACGGACATCACAGTCGCAGCCGCTTCTGGTGCAGCCCGAAGGGAGGCAAATGGGTGAAACACTCATCGAACAAGAATGAATTCACGATCATTAATCTCTATTCCCGGAAAAATTCCCGGTATGGCGTCTGGATGGCGATGTGCATGGTGTTTGCGAGCGTGGCGACGATTTTCGCCAGGTCGAGTCTCCGGTTTGCGGCGATCGCGGTCTTCATCGTCTTGATGGGGGTACTGCTGTTCCTGAAAGTCCGGGAGAACAACAGAACGTCCACGCTGATCGTGGCCGACGACAAGCTGGAATACGAGTCCGAAGTGCTGCTTCCCGAAGAAATCGCGCGAATCGAGCTGGGCTCCCAGACCGTGTTCATCCAGCGGAACAAAGGCATGCGGTTCAACCTCAATCTGGCCCTGAAGGACCGGGAGGAATTCGAGCGGTTGATCCCCCGGATGCGGGAATTCGGAAGGCTGCACAACATCAAGGTCGAAGTCGTGAAGTGATCGGAGGGTTGCACGTGGAGACCGCGCAGATCAAGAGCGAATTCGAGATCGGGAAGGCTTACTCACGGGAGAGCTTCCATCTGTCGAACGGCTTTTACGCCTGCTTGCTGCTATGCATCGGGTCCATGTTCATCAAGACGAAAGACGTCAGGTTCATTTTGATGATGATCTTCGGCGTTCTGGGGTTGGGATTGCTGATCGCGAGATACCTGCTCCTTCTGAGATCCGACAAGCTGGTCGTCGAAGACGACAAGCTGCGTCATGCGCGAGGCGAACTGCGGCCGGACGAGATCGACACGATCCTGCTTGCGGATTTCACCCTGACGGTCAAGCGCAAAAAACGCCGATGGTCGCATGTCCGGTTCACGCTGAAGCATCTTCACGAATATGAAGCCCTGAAAGACAGGATCGCGGCGTTCGCGGGAAGACACGGCATCAAGATCGAGATCGCGGAGTGATACTTTGAAAACATTCAAATCTCTTCTATCCGACTCGCTGAAGCTCTATTTCAAGCATTTCCCGGCTGTGCTCCTGCTTGTGCTTCCGGTTGCGCTTCCGGTGGAATGGATCAAGAACTATTTTTTTGTCGACCCGTACGAAAGCTTCTGGACCACGATGCGCAGGGACGGCCTCGTCGAACTGCTGTTCCTGTCCTTCATCACGCCCGCCGCCCTCCTCTATTTTCACGGCAAAATGACGGGCGAACCCGTTCCGGCATCCCGCCTGATCGGTCATGCGATTCGCAAGTGGCCGAGAATCATCGTGTACAATTTCGCGAAGAACGTGGGGATCGCCGCGGGACTGATCCTCCTGGTCATTCCGGGCATTCTGCTTTACGGCAGACTTTTCCTCGCGGATACGGTGATTGCGCTGGAACCGAGGGGCCAAAACCCGTTGACCAGAAGCTTGATCATCACCAAGGGGAATCTGATCCCCATTCTTGCGGGCGCTGCCGTGATTTTCGTGCTGGTGGAGCTTCCGACCTGGCTGCTGACCTTCCCGGCGTACCTGTTGATTGAACTTTTCCAGCCCGGGACGTATTGGCTGGGCGACACGCTGATCGATCTGTGGGTGGACGTGACCAATGTCCTGTTCCTGGTCTTCGGGCTGCAGCTCTACATGAGGATTACCGGCTCAAAGGCGCGGGAGCCGGAGCATGCGGCCGCGCGGTCGGAGGACTCGCCGGCGGATGCCCGCGTCGCTCAAGCGGCCCCGTCGCTCGAAGCGCAGGTTCGGGAGCTCAAGGCCATGGGCGTCACCTTCAATCTGCCCGACGATGTGCTGATCGGCAAGCTGACGGCCCAATTCGAACCGCAACGTTACGAAAAACAACCGTACACCCTGCTGCTTGACGTCGCCGGATCGGATCTGGTCGACGAGGACGGAAGCGTGCTGCGGATGTCCGACGACGTCCTGAGCTTCGACATCGAGTGCGTGGACGAGCCGGACATTTACACGAAGATGGTTCGCCGATTCGTGCAATTGTCGCGAGGGGAAGTCCGGATCGACGAGCTGGAAAGCGACGTGGATTTTGAAGCGGGCAAAGCCTGGCTGTCTTTCACGCATGAAGGAGAGAGACACGAGCTGGACGTCAAGTTCGAAGATGACTGGTTTGACGTAAGCGTTTTCGACCGACTGGCGGCCATCGTGAAGAAACCGGGGAAAGATTTCGTCTGTTCCATGGACGGACAGACCATCACGATGCTGTACTGCGCTCCGGAAACCTTGCGGAAATTGAACCTCGCGACACGCGGCCGGTTCCGTGCGATGGCTTGATATGCCGGATGTGGTTTGGCAAGCGGAGAGGTGATCGGCGCGATTTCGGTGTGGGAGCATCCTTTTCTTTATGAGACGCAGATCGATTCGATATCGCTTCTATGGCGATCTGGAGTATGACGGACGCGTCACAAGACCGGAAGAGGAGGGCGGCGCCGAAGCTGATCGAACACGGCATTCCGTGCGCGAGAATCATCGCCTTCGACCCCTGTCCGTGAAGAACGTGCTGATCGCGCGGCGAGCTCACCCTGGTCGATTACGACGACGCGCTGGCGCTGAACTGGATCGCGGACATCGCGCGGCTCACCTACTGGATGAGGTATTATTACGACGCCGAATCGTACGCCGCGTACCGGGACGTCTTCCTGAGGCATTACGCGGACGGCGACGCGCGGCGAGAATTCGAAGCGCTCGAGCCCGTCTTCCACGTGTGGATCGGCCTGGACCACCTGTTGTACTACGCCGGCCGTCCGGGGAGCGAGCCGCAATACGAGCGGGCGTTGGCTTACTTCAATGCCTGTGTCGCCGGGCTCGGCTGACCGATCTGGTTTGAAAGCCGCACTTCCGAAATGGACCCAAATGCCCATTGTGTTTCCAGTGCCGTTCCTGTATAGTGGCCTCTATGATTTGTCGAGAGGAGACCCGACATGGAATCGGCGAATGACGGTTCCGGTCAGCCGACCCGGCTGGACCCGGATGGCCAGAACCGGTTGGCGGATTTGAGCGCCGCCACGACCACTGAACTGATCGATCACATTGTAAAGACCCATCACGCATATCTCTGGCGAGAGTTGCCGAGACTCAGCCAATTCGTCACCGGATTGTACTGGCGGCATGGCGCGACGCATCCGGAGCTTGCGGAACTCCACATCCGTTTCCACCAAATGAAAGAGGAAATGGAACATCACATGTTCGCGGAGGAAGAAGCAATCTTCCCGCTGATCCGGCAGACCTGGCTGTCGGGGAAGCCGGACGGCAACCCCCGGACGTTCTTCACGATCGGGGAGCTCGAGGATGATCACAGCGAGCTGATCGCGAAGCTTCGGGTAATCCGGGACATCACGGTGGACTGTCATTTGCCGGACGACGCAATCGAGACGTTCCGCACGACCTTCCGGAAGCTGCGGGAGATGGAGATGGACATTCAAAAACACATCCATATCGAAAGCGATCTGCTGTTCCCGAAGTACAGGGAACTGTGCGGCGCTTGACGCGATTTGGCGCAATGACGGGCCGGCTACTCGGGCCCGTCATTTTGCGTTTTCAGCGGTTCGGGGCTCTAAAGAATCGAATTAACTTTAGAAAAGCAATTCTACTTCCGACCAGAAATCCGACATTGCCTACATTGTGGTGCGAGTTTCAAACGTTGTAGTTTGAGATGAATAAGTCAGTGAGGGTAAAATATAAAGATGCTATACGACATTACCGTAAGATGTCCCTAAGTTCATCTTCAGATACAATTTCCTTCACCATGTTTTCAAAAGCTGTGAAGTCTTTTAGTCGTAAGTGTAGAATTTCTAGTTTGGACACTTTATCAAATATTAAGAAAAGGAAACACGATGGAATTACAAAAAACAGAAGCTTTAAGAATTCGGCTAACATGTTAAGATAAATAGATTCAATGCCAGATCTAGAAAATAGACCAAATAATATGAGGATAACGATTATAGCGGTAATAGCAAACTGCCCAATCAGTTTTATAATTTCAATGAGAAGAAATTCCTTGTATTGGTTTCGGTTTTCCAAGTAGAGCTTTACTTGTTTGTATTCATTTATTAACTTGCTCTTCTTTTTTGTAAGCTTCTTATATTTTCTTATAGTCCACCAGTTTTTTAACTTCGATGTCAGATATGCAGTAATGAGACTAGCAAGAATCGAAGCTATTATATTCATCCAGAATTCAGAAAACAAAGTATCAACTCCTTGTTATGGATGGACAATAAATATAACGGAACTTATTGGTGTAAAGTTTATAATTGAATTTGTGAGACCTACAACCAGATTTGGAGATTTGAATTTTGATTGGCAGAAAGATAATGAAAATTGTAACAGATGATTAAATCCCCGCTTTTTGAATTTGAAAGTTAATTAGAGAACAGTCAGAATGCATCGGAGGACGCCCGGAAGGGTATGTTCTCCGTTTTTTATCATTTGGAAGGCGCTACAAAATATCCAGAGTTTGTTGAATCGGTTGTTGCAGAGAGAGTTAAGGTACGAATTGTCGAAGAGGGAGATGGAAGAGCTTTCCTTACCCAAGTGGGAAGAGGAAATTCTCACGAAGTGAGGCGTGAATGAATCTGTTATATGATTGAGCGTTTTGCAATAATCCAAGGCCTTGATTTGTAAGGATTTTCGGACATAAAAAAGGGACTTCACCCCAACTTGGAGAAGTTTTCAAGTGACCAAACA
>Ga0310835_100614_pt1 | contig 15213 bp, 15 predicted proteins | sample SM_ome_3_FD_201308 | JGI IMG/M metagenome (GOLD analysis project Ga0310835, IMG submission 201308) | Sorghum-adapted microbial communities enriched on stacked mutant (SM) sorghum from Joint BioEnergy Institute, Emeryville, California... ...
AACATCCGGGGCAACAGCTACCGGATGAAAGGGAAGCTGCCGCTTTCATCGGATGCGTGACGACATGGGTGGTGGGTCAATTTTAAGTTGGCGATAGTGGGTCAATTTAAATCCGGCCTTGACAATTTAAGGGAGTCTGTAAAATAAAATGTGTAAACTCCCAGACCTGCTACAATAGGAATATTAGAAAGCTCAGGACGCACAGAATGCTTTGAAAGACTTGTTTGCCGAAACGTTGCAGGAGATGCTTGAGGCCGAGATGGACACTCATCTGGGCTACGAGAAGCATGATGTGCAGAACAAGCAGACGAGCAATAGCCGTAATGGGAAAAGCAAAAAGAAAATCACGAGTGAGTACGGCGAGCAGGAGATTGCGGTCCCCAGAGACCGATTGGGCGAGTTCGAACCGGTCGTTGTCCGGAAGCATCAATCAAACGTAACGGGCATCGAGGACCAGATCATCGCGCTCTATGCCAAGGGCGTCAGCACCCGTGAAATTCAAGATCATCTGCACAATCTGTACGGCATCGACGTCTCACCGACGATGATCTCGAATGTGACGAACAAGATCGTTCCGCTCATCAAAGAATGGCAGAGTCGTCCGCTGCAAGCCGTTTATTCGGTTGTGTTCCTGGATGCCATCCACTTCAAAGTAAAGCAGGACGGTGCCATTGTGAACAAAGTCCAGGGGGCTGGCCTCCCGCAGTTTATCGCGAAAGAATGCCAACTCAAGCAGCTTAACAACATGAGTTTGAGGGTGTTTTCAAACTGCACTTTTTTTGACAACTCCAAATGATCAGAGATGGATAAAATGCATTACATCACTTCAAGGGCTGGTTGATGAACCTGTTTGGGCATCGGTTGGGTGACCGGTGCGGCCAAACGGTTCGCAATCCCCTGAAGTGTTTTTTATTTGCTGCGATCTGGTATCTGCCGGGTGCTTTCGCATAATCTGCAGATGATTATTTCCGTGTTGCGGGAATGCCGATCCGCTACTCCATATTCGCGCCCCATCAATTTGACACGATTCCACAAAATTTTGCAAAAAAAGAATTGGCAACTGCCTAAGGCGGTGATAAATTACACTCGAGATATAACAACAATTCCTACTTGATTACTTGGTATAATTTCAGAAAAGGAATCATGGCAAACCGAAATCTGCACGCTGACCGTACCGACGGAAGCTGTTGCGCGCCGGTAGTGCCCCAGGCTGCATCCCGACTGGCTCGGGTATGCTTGCTGTCGGCATGCCTGCGGTGACGCTTCCTTTTTTGATTTCCAAGTAAACCCGGAGGAGAAGGGGTGAGAGTCATCGTCGCCACGCTACTAAAAATACGCGAGCTGCACAAGAGCTTTGAGACGGACAGCAAAACCGTGCAAGCTCTGCACAATATCGAGCTTGATGTCCGGGAAGGGGAACTGATTACCGTCATCGGACCGAGCGGCTGCGGCAAGAGCACGCTGCTCCGCATCGTGGCCGGTCTGGACACCAGCTACCGCGGCGAGGTGCGGCTGGACGACCGGCCGATCGCCGGGCCGGGCATCGACAAAGGTTTCGTATTCCAAGAACCGCGGTTGTTTCCCTGGTTGACGGTAGAAAAGAATATCGCCGCCGATCTGTCGCTGCGGAACCCGGATATCCGGCTTAAAGTCGATGAACTGATCGATTTGGTTCGGCTTAAAGGTTTCGAGAAGGCGTATCCCAAGGAATTGTCCGGCGGAATGGCACAGCGGGTGGCCATCGCGCGGGCGCTGCTCCGGCAACCGCGGATTTTGCTGCTGGACGAGCCGTTCGGCGCGTTGGACGCATTCACGCGGGCACACATGCAGGAGGTGCTGCTCGACGTCTGGCGGCGCAACGGCACAACGATGATTTTCGTGACGCACGACATCGACGAGGCGGTGTATCTGGGCAACCGGATCATCATTCTGAAGCCGCGTCCCGGCGAGATTCGCGCCCAGATTCCGGTCGATCTGCCCTATCCGCGCAAGAAAGCAAGCGCCAGCTTCCAGGATTTCCGCTACAAGGTGCTAAGCGAGTTCGAACGGATCGACGAACTGTCCTGGGGCGAAGCCGGAGCGGGCATATGACAGAGAGGGGGAGCAAAGCATGAGCGTGAGTCAAGCGGATTTGGCGGCGGTCCAGGCGAAGGCGGCGGGTGAACGGCGCAAGCGGAGCAAGCTTCGCCGCAGACTGGCCGATTTCCTGTGGGGATCGCTGCTGCCGGTTGCTCTGCTGGCCGTCTGGCAATGGCTCGGCGACCGCGAGATCATCTCGCCGCTGTTGTTTCCGACCCCGCTGGTCATCTGGGATTCGTTCATCTGGCTGGTGAATTCCGGCACGCTGGGCGAAAATATCGGCGTCAGTCTGTACCGGACATTCGCGGGCTTCGGTTTGGGCGCCGGGCTGGGCTTGGCCACGGGACTGCTGGTGGGGCTGTCGAAGACCAGCGAGCGGCTGCTGAATTCGACCGTGCAGATGATCCGGATGATCCCGCATATATCGGTAACGTTTCTGTTTGTACTTTGGTTCGGGATTGGCGAGACGTCGAAAATTTTGCTGATCGCCAAAGGCACTTTTTTCCCGCTTTATCTTTATTCGTTCCTTGGCATCCGCAACGTGGACAACAAGCTGTTCGAGGTTACCCGTGTACTCGGATACAGCCGATTCAAACAAATCGTCCGGCTCGTGCTGCCGGCAACGCTGCCGAATGTCGTGCTGGGCATCCGGCTGTCGCTCGCGATCGCCTGGTTCAGCCTTGTCGTGGCCGAGATGATGAGTTCCAGCTCCGGGCTCGCCTTCCTGATGATGGACGCGCGGGCGATGAGCGACACCCCGACCGTCTTCGTCGGCATTGCGTTGTTCACCGTGCTGGCCAAACTGACCGATTCGATCGTGCTGTTCGACGCCGGCTGCTGTCCTGGCGTGATACGTTCGGGGGCTGAGAAAGGAGGCAACGCACCATGAGCAATCAAACCCAAACGTTGCGTGCGAACGTCGGCACCGCAACGCCGCGGGGACTATTCCGCAACAGAAGCTCGCTGCTTCATTTCGGCCTCGCCGCACTGTTGCCGGCGGTCATCCTGGTGGTCTGGCAATGGTACGGCGCTTCCGGCCGCGTCAGTGCGCATCTGCTGCCGGCACCAACCGATATTGCCAAGGCGTTCGCACGTCTGACGGTTTCGGGGGAGCTGCCCCGCCAGCTTGGCATCAGCCTGCAACGCGCCGCCATCGGCGTATTCTACGGGGCCAGCGCGGCGCTGCTGATCGGCGCTGCCGTCGGCTTTTTCCGCCCAGTCGGGCGATTGCTCGATCCGTTCCTGCAATTGCTGAGGCTGACGCCCAATCTGGCGACCGCGCCGCTGATCATTCTCTGGTTCGGCTTCGGCGAAACGTCGAAGATCATCATTATCGCTTTCGGCTCATTTTTCCCGCTGTATATGGGCGTGATCGAGAGCATTCGCGGTGTGGACAACAAGTTGTACGAAGTCGCGCGCGTGCTCGGATTCGGCAAACGCAAACAGTTGACGAAGCTGATTGCCCCCGCGGCGCTGCCCGGCGTGCTGTCCGGCTTGCGCCTGACAATGGCTTACGGCTGGCTGTCGCTGGTTGTCGCCGAACTGCTGGGCACGCAATCCGGCATCGGCTACCTGATGAGCCACGCGCAGACGAGTTCGCAGCCGGCCATCATTTTTGTCGGCGTCATCATCTTCGCGGTGATGGGCAAGCTGATCGATTCGTTTGTCGGGGCCATCGAGAACCGCCTGCTTCGCTGGCGCGACAGCTATAAAGGTTGATTTGGACCGGATCACCGGCTATCCATAATTCCGATAACGTTCTGCCAATGGAGAGGAGAAATCAAAATGACAAAACGACACCACAAACATCCGATTGTCGCCGCGATTTCCGTGCTGCTGCTTGCGCTGTTGCTGCAGGCTTGCGGTTCGGGCAACGGCGCCGAAAGTTCCAAATCGCCGGCTCCTGCCTCGTCTGCAGCGTCTGAACCGACTGCGCCCGCTGCGACCGCGCCCGCCGTGCTGACCTACGGCTTCGTCGGCACGAACCAGCCGGGCGGCGTTGAAGGTTGGGGGTTCCATAAGGGTATTTTTCTGAAAGAGTTGAAGAAGTACGGGGTGCAGGAAATCAAAATCGTTCCGTTCCAGACCGGTCCCGACCTGAACGAGTCCGTCATCGGCGGACGCGTGGACGTCGGCAACTCGGGCGACACGCCGGCGCTGCTGGCCCGTTCGTCCGGCGCCAAGACGAAGCTCGTCAGCTTCTCGAACACGGAGATCAACACGATTCTGGTCGGCCGCAAAGACGGGCCGCAGACGGTGGAAGAGCTGAAGGGCAAGAAAATCGCCACCGTCAAAGGTTCGCTGATGTACCGTTTCGTCGTCGGTTATCTCGAGGCCAAAGGGCTGACCAAAGACGTGGAAGTCATCAACATCAACAGCGTGCCCGATACCGAAGCGGCGCTGTTGCGCGGCGAGATCGACGCCTACGCGATCGTCAGCACATATTATTCCGCTTACAAGCTGCTGAAGGACGGCCATCCGCTGCTGGCTGACGCCTATGAAATACCGGAACTGCTCAGCACATCGGTCGTCTATGCTGCGGAAAGCTACCTGGAAAAGTTCCCGGACTTCCCGGCCGCCTGGAATGCGGCCCGCCAGAAGGCGTATGAAGACATTAAAGCCAATCCGGAGGAATATTATGCCTGGCTGTCGGAACTGACGGGAACGCCGGTTGAGGCGCTGAAGGAAATCCAGCCGATCGAAGGGCTGCCGACGGAAGGGCTGCCACAGGATGGCATCGCGCGCGCCACCGCATCCAAGGATTTTCTGATTGCGGAGAAGTTGGCCAAGAACGACTTCAACTTTGATGAATGGATTGCCAGATAAACAAGGACAGGAGGAATAAACATGGCAAAAAGACAACTGAAATTGGGAATTTTTCTGCAAGGGGGCGGCGGTCACTGGCGCGAACCGGACGTCCGCGCCGACGGAGCGGTCCGCATCGAGACTTATCAGGAATACGCCCGGATTGGCGAAGCCGGCAAATTCGACTTTGGCTTCATTGCGGATTCCGCCTATATTACCAAGGATTCGACCATTCCGTTCCTGACCCGGCTGGAGCCGATGACCGCCTTGTCGGCGGTGGCGGCGGTGACCAAGCATATTGGCCTGGTCGGCACGTTTACCACTTCCTACAGCGAGCCGTTCACAACGGCGCGCCAGCTCGCTTCGCTGGATATCATCAGCGACGGCCGCGCCGGCTGGAACGCTGTCACTTCCGCGCTGGAAGGCGTCGCCCGCAATCACGGGCACGACAAGCTGTACGAGCATTCGCTGCGCTACCGGATTGCGGCCGAATATCTGGAAGTGGTGCTCGGTCTTTGGAATTCGTGGGAAGACGATGCGTTCCCGCGCAATAAGGAAACCGGAGAGTACGTCAACCTCGACAAGATGCATACGCTGAACCATGTCGGCGAGTTCTTCAAGGTGCAGGGGCCACTGAATCTGGAGCGTTCGAAGCAAGGGCATCCGGTCATTTTTCAGGCGGGCGCTTCCGAAGCAGGGCGGAATCTGGCGGCGCGTTTCGCCGACGCGGTCTTCTCCAGTTTCGAGGATTCCGGCAATCTGGAAAAGGCGAAGGAGCATTATGCCGACCTCAAGCGGCGTGCGGCCTCCTATGGACGCGACCCCGACAAGCTGCTGCTGTTCCCGTCCATCTCTCCGATTGTGGCGCCGACCATGGAAGAAGCGGAACAACTGTATCAAGCCGGCAACCGTTTTACCGACCCGCATTACGCCGTTAAATATTTGAGCCGTTATTTCAGTTTCTATGACTTCTCCAAGTTCCCGCTGGACGAACCGTTGCCGGATCTGGGCGACATCGGCAAGGACAGCTTCCGCTCGACCGCGGAGTATTACTTGCGCATCGCCAAGGAAGAGAAGCTGACGCTCAGGGAGCTGGCGCTGCGGGCGACCAACCCGCGCGGCGACTTCGTCGGCACGCCCGAATACGTCGCCGACAAGATGCAGCTCTTCTTCGAGGAGCGTGCGGTCGACGGCTTTATTCTCTCCGGCTCGCACGCCAACATGCGCAATTTCGTCAAGTACGTGGTGCCGCTGCTGCAGGAGCGGGGAATTTTCCGCAAGGAGTATGAGTCCGACACGCTGCGCGGCCATCTGGGATTGCCGTTTCCGGAAAACCGATACGCGCTGGAGCGCCGCCGGGCAGCAGAAGCGGCCCAAGCCGCCCAAGCCGCGGAAGCCGCACCGTCGGCCGAACAGGCTTCGACTGAAGCGGTAAAAGGCTAAGCGCGCTTGCGGGAATACGAGAATATGCGTGCCAAGGAGGAACCGAAGATGGCGATCGCAATCGATCATGCAAAGATTAACGTAAAGCCGACGTTCACGAACGTCGAAGATGAGCGTCAGCACCGGAAGGAACGGCTGGCCGCGGCCTTTCGCGTCTTTGCCAAGCTGGGTTACGAAGAAGGTGTGATGGGCCATATTTCCGTCCGCGATCCGGAATGGACCGACCATTATTGGACGAACCCGTTCGGCCTCAGCTTCGGGCTGATCAAGGCGAGCGATCTGGTACTGACCAGCCCGGATGCGAAAATCGTTGCCGGCCACGGTCTTGTCCACCCGGGCGGCATTCAATTGCATTTGCCGATTTTGCGCGATAATCCGCACATTATTTCCGCGGCGCACACACTCCATCTACGGGCGCACCTGGTCGACGTTCGGCCGGCTGCTGGACCCGTTGACAGCGGAAGCAGCCGCTTTCTACAAGTGCCATGCGATTTACGACAGTTTCGAGCGCGGCCAGATCATCTTGCGCGATCCGGTGACCGGCGTGCTGTGCGGCGGCACCGAGTCCCGCACGGACGGCGCCGTGGCCGTGTGGTAAGGCGTTTCGGGCTGGATTGGCGGTTCCGTGAGAGATTCATGGAGCCGCCTTTATTTTCTTCTTTCAGTCTTTCAGGAACATGAATTGAATTTTGTTCCTGCAGAAACCTGCTATAATAAAAGCGAATTTAATCGATAATCCAACAACTTTTTTCAGGTGATTGGCAGCATGGCTTCGAGCAGACAATATTTGAATTTCATTTTGGACCAACTGTCAGAACTTCATGAAATCAGCTATCGTGCCATGATGGGTGAATATTTGCTTTACTATCGCGGCAAGCTGGTCGGCGGAATTTATGATGACCGTTTTCTAGTAAAATCTGTAAAGTCGGCACGGGAACTTATGCCGGAGGCCTCATTGGTTGTTCCGTATGAAGGGGCAAAAGAAATGGTTTTGGTCGATCAAGTAGACAACAAGGAATTTCTGAGGCAATTGTTGGAATCGATGTTTGATGAATTGCCTGAGCCCAAAGCAAAAAAAGCGCTCCACAAAAAGGAATCTTGATTGACATCGCTGCCACCACCGGGTCAGCGCCCATCAATATTGACGCAGTTGCCGTATAGGGGTCAGGAGCCGAAAGCCGATGAACATCCGCAAACTCGGTCTTGCAAGTATCCCTGTCAACTTGCAGTGAGCCGCCCCAGTCCCTCGAGTGGGGGAACAAAACTTGCCGCTTGATAGAAAACCAGAAGAGATTTCAGCGACTATGAAATCGTTGTCGCAAAAGACCAAATTCCTGCCAGTGTGCAAGTTTTGGAAAGATAAGGCGGCCAGGTGCGGGAGTAGACATACGGAAATAGGAAAGCCCAATCTTTTGTGACATGCTCCCCCAAAGCAGACATCTGAAATAACAAATACAGGGCTGCCTTGAGGGGAGCTTTTCCATTATGGAAGTTGAATTTGTCGTTTGCGGAAGAATTATTGCAGCCAGGCCAAATAAACCGACATGATTACAGTATATGCAACAAGTACGTAGAACCACTTACCCGCAAATTTATAAGTGCGAATGGGTGCTAAGTTCAGAATGAGAAGCAGCATCATCACAACATAGATGAAAATGGAAAACACCTGATGTGAAAACAATCCTTCAAATAGGAATATGAAGGATAGAATAATTACGTTGTTGTCCAAAGCCAATCCTCTGTAAGTATGTGGATCAATCATTCCAAAAACATTAAAGTAGCTTAATCTTGCAGCACCTCCGCACACAATCAGCAATGCCCCCGGCAAAAAAATGGGATTGAAGCTGCCATAGCTCAACAAAAAGACAGCCGGAAAAATGCCGAAACTGACAATGTCGATAAGAGAGTCCAGTTGTACACCAATCGCCCGGTGATCGTCGGTGCGATTTTTGAGGCTGCGGGCGATGATCCCGTCAGCCCAGTCAAAAAGCACCGCCCAAAGCGCACCGATCAATGCATATTCGAATTTTCCCGTAATCGAAAAATATATTCCAATAAAGGAGCAGAGAAGACCCGCAAGAGAGCAAATGTTCGGCGGATCTTTCAAAAAATATAGCATGGAATGTTGTGGGTTGCGATTAAGCTCCCCGCTGATCATATCAAAGCCCCCTGCCCGCTAAGGTTCAGAGTAAACGTCTTTGTTCTGTTTGCTTGACCAAGCACTTGATGAAGTGCTGCTGTCAGACGGTTGTTTTCCTCTCTGGTTTTGATGGCCACCCGAATATATTGACCGTTGATACCTTCTTTTGCCGACAAATCCTTGATGAGGATGTTGTGTTCGTATAACAGGGTTTTGGACAGTTCTTCGGCCAAAAAGCCGCCAAGCACTTCGCACATCACAAAATTGGCCTGGGTTGGGATCACCCTGAGATTCGGGATCGCTGTTAATTTCTCTATAAATTCTTTTCGGACGAATTTAAACTTCTCCAGTGCTGCGAAATATTCATTTTTGTATTTCTCGCAAATCTGCAAATAAAACTCGGCAATTGAATTTATATTCCAAATCGCAGTATCTTGTTTGATAAAGCGGATCAGTTCCTCATCAGCGCTGCCGATAACCCCCAGTCGCAGCCCGGGCACGCCGAACGATTTGGAGATGCTTTTGATCACGACCAGATTTTTGTTTGCCTGAAGAATATTTTCCGAAAGAAGTGTTTGCGAATCCGCTGTATCTGCAAAATCTACAAACGATTCGTCCACGATTAGTTTTATCCCTTTCTGTTTCGCCCATGCTGCCAGCCTCAGTATATCGTCCTTATGGATGAAATTGCCGGAAGGGTTGTCAGGGTTGATCAGAAGAAGGGTTTTTATATCAGAATTTTCATAATAATCGATTAGTTGTTTGCAGGTATAGGAATAATTTCTGTTCTTGGGATAAAAGGGCACGATAGCGTGTTTGGGCAAACGATTCGGGTATTCCTGAAAGGTCGGAAAAATGATGCCGATCTTGCCGCTGATGGTTTTCATCAGTGAATGGATCAGTTCTGCCGCACCGTTACCCGGACAAATATGTTCCTTTTTCAGACCGTAATATTTACCTGCGATCAGACTGTTCACTTCTATGCCGGATGGATAATTGCCAATTAACAGTTCAAGGTTGGCCTTTATTTCATCCATCATTTTTTTGGGTGGATAGAAAGGATTGACCAAGTAGCAAAAATCCATGAGCTTGGGGTATCGCCAGTATCCCCCGTATCTGTTTTGCAATTTGTTCCATCTTTTTTTGGAGAATAGGGATTCCGCTATATCCAGATCTTGCACATCATCGATTTCATACCAGGATTCACCTTCAAGAACCCCCACTTTGATCGGTGACTTATTGATTACACTTAACACTTTTAGCACTTGTTCATAATATTCATTGCTGCCCTGGGATTCGATATACGCTTTAAGGAAAGGTACATAATAGTATTGAGAAAATTGTTTGCTAAATTTATAAATATTGACGGTTTTATAATATTGGTCGATATTTCGATAGTCGAATTCTTTTTTTTCCACAAAGCTTGTTATATTGTTTTGACTGTCTATCTTAACAACGGTTCCGTCCATCCAATTTTCGTATTTGGCTACCAACGCCAGATTGGGATAAGGATTGTTCATGATCTTGTTCAGAACGCCATCGCTGAATATCAAATCTGATTCCAGCAAAAGGGTATCATCTTTGAGCAAATGATCCCGCGCCACATACAAGGAATAAATATTGTTCGTTTTGAAATAAATATCGTTGGTAACAAATGTAATGGGGGTTTTGATTTGAAGCGAATTGACAAAAGAAACAAGTTTCTCCGCTTTGTAACCAACGACAATGACAATTTCTTTCAGTTTTAGTCTGTCTAATTGGGAAAGCATTCTTTCAATCAGAGTTTTTCCGTCAACTTTGACCATGCATTTCGCTGAATCCTGGGTCAGTTGTTTTAGTCTTTTTCCCATTCCTGCTGCTAATATTAAAGCCTGCATTTTTTCACCCCATTTGAAAAAAATATTTTTTATTTTTTTCAGTTTGAAAGCGAGTCAAAAAACTGCATGCATAATAAAAACAACAGAAAAAGCACCGTATCAAGATACAGCGCCTAAATATGCGTCAAAGTATGGATTTGCCTGGATTCGGGATTCAATGACTTGCGGATTCAAAGAAAACGCCTGCCTGCAAATAAAGTTGCCGCTTTTTCCCACAAAACCGTTTTTCTCACGCTTCTTGTTGTATCGATTTAGCGCTGCACATGAATCATGTCTGCTCTGCAATTATTAGCAATCATAATGATTGAGTGCTAAAGCATAATTTTTAACTATCATTTAAATTTGATTTTGTCAATATAAGATGGGGAAAAAGGTAAACTGCAAAACGCGGGAAAAGATCGACAGACTACAGGATGCGCTGTCCGAAGGCGGCGAAGTGCTGTCTTGCGGCTGGCTCAAGGATAAGTACTGGAATATCCCCCGAGAAGTTTTACAACCGAACAGCAATGATTAAAATATTAAAATTGGAGACACTGCTTCAAACAACAATTCCGGAAAGTTGAAGTCAAGTCGGGCTTCTTGCTGTAAGGAACGCCCAGATGGCCAGACAATATTGTTTCATTCTGCCTATGAATTAAGCCCGGCTTAACGAAATGGGAGTGTGAAACGATGAAAAGCGGAACGGTGAACAGTGGAATTTCCTTGTTGAATTTTGACGATACGTTGCACAATCAGCCCTTGCTCGGGAGATACCCGGGCGAGTGGATCGATTTTTCCGATTTGCGCGGTTGTCATGGTTATTGCAGTATCGATTCGCTGCGCCAGATTCAACACCGGTTGCAGTCAAGAAAACACAAACGCATCACCCTGATCGGCAATGGGAACTACCACTACGTCACCTATGTGCTGCTGTCTGAAATCCGGCAGCCATTTTCCCTGGTCCTGTTCGACCACCATACGGATCTGGCGCCTGGCGGTGATACGCCGATTCTTTCCTGCGGTTCATGGGTCAGCGCTGCGTTAAAGACGCTTCCGATGCTCAGGCGTGTCGTCATCATTGGAGCGCACCCCCCAAACGATCGCCAAGCATCCGTCATGACCGACAACGTTACCATCATCTCCGAGCAGGAAGTCTGTCATCTGTCCACTGCGGAAGTCGTGAGGGCCATCCGTTCCGCATTGCCCGATCTGCCGCTTTACATCAGCGTAGACAAAGACGTCCTGGATCGGGAGAATGCGGTCACCAATTGGGATCAGGGAAGCATGAATTTGCGGCAGTTGCTGGATGTGATCCGGGAACTGAAGCGAACCCTTCCGCTTGCAGGTGTGGACGTTTGCGGTGAGCTGCCCCTTTCGCCTGTCGATATGCTGTCCGGCGAGCGGGCGCGGCTGCTGAAGAAAAACGAGCTTGCCAACAAGGCGATCGTCGATGTGTTGCTGGCTGGCTGAAGTCGGGCCATGGCCATTTCGATATGTCGGCCTATGAAACCTATCTTTTCGGCGCGCTCCAGGATACGCCGTATTCGGAAGATGCATTGAAGGAAAGCCTGAGCCGGTTGCCTGCGGTACAAAATTAAGGATAGGACTTGCTGGTGGTCCCGGAAAGACGTATTTCGGCTTTCCGGGATCGGTTGTTTGAACCGTAATCTTTTTGTTTTGCGACGCGTACCCGAAAAGTTTGTCGATGCTAACCTCCAGGGTTCGGGCTAACGTGGGCAATAGCGAAATATCGGGCATTGTCTGGGCGTTTTCCCACTTGGATACGGCTTGAAAAGAAACCCCGAAGTTTATTGAAAAGTTGGTAGTCAGGGATGGTTCGCATCATGGAATGGATGATACAAACTTTGAAGCAAATTGTGCCGCTCCAGCCGCAGGAAAATATCATTTCCGTACAGCAAGTGCGGGGCGGGGACATCGGATGTTCGTATTCGGTGGAGACCGGGGAACGCAAGTGGTTCGTCAAATACCGGGATGATCTTTCCGGCCTCGTATTTCAGCGGGAAGCCGAGGGGCTGTCGCTATTGGGGAAAACAGGGGCGGTGGCTGTTCCTGAAACGTATTATGCCGGCGAGATTCCGGGCAGGAAAGGTGGTATGCTCGTATTGGAATGGATCGAGACCGGCCCTTCCCGGCCAACGACGGAAGAATCGCTCGGACGGGGGATTGCGGAGCTGCATCGAAGGAAATCGCCCAACGGATGTTTCGGACTCCAGTATGATAATTATATTGGCCTGCTTCCCCAGCCCAATGGCTGGTGTGAAACATGGAGGGAGTTTTATTTGCATCGGCGCCTCATGCCCATGATCAGGCTGGCGGAGGAACGTGGTCGATTGTCCGCCGAAAGGAAAAGAAGACTCATGCAGCTTGCGGGTTCGCTGGAACGATGGATACCGGCGAGCATCGAACCTTCTTTGCTCCACGGTGATCTGTGGCACGGGAATTGGCTCGCAGGCGATCAGGGACGGCCGTACCTCATTGATCCGGCCGTCTTCTACGGAGACCGGGAATACGAAATGGCGTTTACGGAGTTGTTCGGGGGGTTCTCATCCCGTTTCTACGCCGCATATGAAGAATCATACCCGCTTTCGCCCGATTATCCGGAACGAAGGCCTTTGTACCAGCTTTATTACTTGCTTGTCCATTTGATTCTGTTCGGCGAATCGTATGGCGCGTCCGTGGATCGCATATTGGTTCGTTATGTAGGGTGAGACGTTCAATCGCTTTGACAACAGTGCGCGAGAATCATGCTGCAACAAAATAATCGAATATTGAACAAATTTCGACAATAAAAAGAGGGGAATCCATCCTTTTTGGAGAATAGAATGGGGGAGACAAACAAAATGCTTGTCTCTTTGTGGGGCTGAGCAAACATTCTTAGGGAGGATGGAATTATGCGGAGAAATGTTGGGTTGGCTGTGTTCCTCACGATCATCACTTGCGGCATTTACGGGATCTATTGGTTCATTGTATTGACCAATGACGTAGGCCGTCTTAGTGGAGATTCGAGTTTTACGGGCGGCAAACATTTCCTGCTCACACTGGTCACCTGCGGTATCTGGAGCTTTGTTTGGTCATACCAACTGGGCAAAAATATCGCTGCGGCACAGGAGCGCCTTGGCGTTCGGGTTACGGACAACTCCACGATTTACATTGTCTTGAATTGCTTTGGATTCGGAATCGTGAACTATGCACTTGCGCAGAATGAAGTTAACAAATTGGTTGAATAGCAATAAGCACATCCGAAGAATCTACTTGCCGATGGGGATAGCCGGAGTTGGCGGGCTGCTATATCTGAAAGTGTGGCTGCCCCTGACCGGAATCGAAATTCCTTGTGTATTCAGGGAGATAACGGGTTTGTGGTGTCCGGGCTGCGGCTTGACCAGAATGGTTCTTGCTTTGATGGAACTGGATTTTTTGCAGGCCTTTCGATACAATATGCTGATCTTCTTTGTGGCCCCATTGTTTATCATTTATTTGTGGCTGGCCCGAAGCGGGAAAGCGAAACGTGCAAGTGTGCTGATGGGTATCATGATTGTGATGGCCATCGTTTTCGGCGTGCTGCGAAACATTCCATCCTTCAAATGGCTGGCTCCTACTGTCATCTGAAGCAGCAGGCAGTTGACCGGCAAGTCCCCCGAAAGGGGAGGTTGGGCGGAAAACGGTTCCGTTTTCTGCCCGACTTTTTTTGTTGGGTGATTACTTCTGGCAATGATTCACAAAAGCGGTGAACAGCCGGAATTGCAGGGGATCTGACTGATAGCAAAATTCCGGATGCCACTGTACGGCGCAAACAAACGTTTTTTCCGGCATGCAGGCCGCTTCTATCAGGCCGTCTTCCGCATATGCAATGGGCATCAACAAGCTGGACAATTGCTTGATTCCCTGATGATGGTAACTGTTGACCATCAGGGATTCGGTCTTTAGCATCTGGAACAGCGGGCTTCCCGCTTCAACGGTTATCCGGTGGACGGGGCGGTCATACGGCGGTGTCTGGGAATGTTCAATTTGAACGGAAGATTTGCGTTCGGAGGGAAGGTCCTGGTATAGGGTGCCGCCCAACATCACGTTGATCAGCTGAAGGCCGCGGCAAATGCCGAAGACGGGTTTGTCCAGTTCGATCACCCGTTGAAACAGCAAGCTTTCCAATGCATCCCTTTCATCGCATATTTCACCGCATAACGGACTTTTCTCTTCCCCGTACAGATGGGGATTCACGTCTTGGCCGCCGGTAAACAGGAAACCGTCAAATTTGTCCGCAATCGCGTGAATTGCCGTCTCGTCGGCGTTCATCGGCAACATCACCGGAATCCCGTCCGCTGCTTCGATCGCTTTCATATACCCTGGCAACATCCAGTAGCTTTGCCGCTTTGCATCATATAGGGGCGAAACACCGATAAAAGGTCTGCGCATGACGGTAAATCCTCCTCGATCCCCCGAGTGAATTATCTTACATGCAAGGTAAGAGATTTGCTTTAAATTGGTTACTTAATAACAAAATTATAAAACCATCACATTTATATGTCAATTTATGATACATAATAACCTGAGATACACCATCATTAATTGACGTAAGTATTACACAATTGCAAACATGCCCCAAAATATAACGCATCGTGTAATATTTGGGGGGCACTTCCATCTCACGAGCCGCTGTAACGTTATTTTTGCAGTTTCGCAAACAAAGTTGGATGCAAGGTGAATGTACTAGAAATGAAGAGTCAAAAAAAATGGGATTCGAATCTTAGTTGAGTCCGTATAATTGTGTAAAAACGGAATCTCTTTTAAAAAATTAAGAGAGCCATTTCAAAAACCCTCGGTTAGAATGAAGTTTGCGGACACCATTCCTGGAGAGGAGTTTTTGTTATGGCT
>Ga0310835_100621_pt1 | contig 15160 bp, 9 predicted proteins | sample SM_ome_3_FD_201308 | JGI IMG/M metagenome (GOLD analysis project Ga0310835, IMG submission 201308) | Sorghum-adapted microbial communities enriched on stacked mutant (SM) sorghum from Joint BioEnergy Institute, Emeryville, California... ...
TGAAGAAGGACGAGTGGCACCGGATGCTCGACCCGAACGAGACGCTCGCGCGCGAGCCGCTCCTGCGGCGGGACGGGCTGAAGGGCGGCGGGTACTATGTCGAATACCGGACGGACGACGCGAGGCTGACGCTGGAGGTGCTGAAGCGGGCGGTCGAGCTCGGCGCGACCGCCGTCAACTACGCCGCGGTCACGGAGCTGCGGTATGACGGCTCGCGGTTGACGGGGGCGGTTGTGCAGGACCGGATCGGCGGCGGCGCGTACGAGCTGCGCGCGCGGCACGTCGTCAACGCGACCGGGCCGTGGGTGGACGGCATCCGCGAGATGGACCGCTCGAAGCGGGGCAAGACGCTGCGGCTGACGAAGGGCGTCCATCTCGTGTTCGACCGGGCGCGGTTCCCGCTGCGGCAGGCGGTCTACTTCGACGCGCCGGACGGGCGGATGGTGTTCGCGATTCCGCGCGACGGCAAGACGTACATCGGCACGACGGACACGGATTATACGGGCGACCCGGCGCATCCGCGCATGGAGGCGGACGATCTGCGCTATCTGCTGGACGCGGCCCACCATATGTTCCCGTCGCTGGGCCTTGCGCCGGAGGATGTGGAGTCGAGCTGGGCGGGCCTCCGGCCGCTCATCCGGCAGGAGGGGAAGAGCCCGTCGGAGATTTCGCGGAAGGACGAGATCTTCGTCTCGCCGTCCGGCCTCATCTCGATCGCCGGCGGCAAGCTGACCGGCTACCGGAAGATGGCCGAGCGGATCGTCGATCTCGTCTCGCGGAAGCGCGAGGCAGACGGGCTCGCGGCGCTGCCGCCGAGCCCCACGCGGACGCTGCCGATCTCGGGCGGCGACGTCGGGGGAAGCGCCGGGTTCGAGGCGCATGCGCGGCGGCAGATCGAGGCCGGCGTCGCCGCCGGGCTCGGCGCGGACGAGGCGGAGCGGATCGCGCGCCGCTACGGCTCCAACGCGCCGAAGCTGCACAGGCTGGCGGCCGAGTCGGGCGCGTTCGCCGCGCGGCACGGGCTGCCGCTCGCGCTGGCGGCCGAGCTGCGGTACGCCGTCCTCGCGGAGATGTGCGCGACGCCGGCCGACTTCTGGGTCCGCCGGACGGGCCGGCTCTACTTCGACCGCCCCGGCGTGCTGCAGTGGAAGGACGCGGCGAGCGCCGCGCTGGCCGAGCTGCTCGAATGGAGCGCAGCGCGGCGCGCCGAGTGCGACCGGGAGCTGGAGCGGCTGCTCGCGGAGGCGGTTCCCGTATCCTGAACCGCCGAACCGGCCGATTCCGGAGACGATTGCGGTTGCTCCTTTTTTTTACACCACAGCCAGTCTGATTGCGCTATACTCGTTGGTGAACGACCAGTGAATAAGAGGAGGGCGAACATGCAATCGGCTCGTGTCGAAGATGGTTGGAGAAGGAGCGATCCGGAATCGCAGGGGGTTCATTCGGCCGCGATCCTCGGATTTCTGCGGCGGGTCGAGGCGGAGCAACAGGAACTGCACGGCCTGATGATCGTGCGGAACGGGTATGTCGTGGCGGAGGGCGCCTGGGCGCCGCACCGGATGGACATCCCGCATGACCTGTTCTCGCTGAGCAAGAGCTTCACGTCCACGGCGATCGGGCTGGCGGCGGAGGAAGGGAAGCTGTCGATCGACGACTTCGTCATTTCCTATTTCCCGGAGGAGGTGACGCCGGCGATCGCGGACAATATGAAGGATCTGCGGGTGCGTCACCTGCTGTCGATGACGACCGGGCATACCGTCGACACGATTCCGATCATGCAGAAGAGCCCGGACGGCAACTGGGTGAGGGCGTTCCTCGAGACGCCGATCGAGCGGCCGCCGGGGACGCATTTCCTGTACAACACCGGGGCGTCGTACATGCTGTCGGCAATCCTGCACCGGGCGACCGGCGAGCAACTGCTCGACTGGCTGCGGCCCCGTCTGTTCGAGCCGCTGGGCATTGCGGGCGTCACGACGATGGTCTGCCCGCGCGGCATTCACGCGGGCGGCTACGGCATGTACATGATGGTAAGCGATATCGCCAAGTTCGGGCAGTTGTATCTGCAGGAAGGCGTATGGGAAGGCCGGCGGATTCTGTCCGGGGACTGGGTGCGGATGGCGACGGCGAAGCAGACGGACAACGGCGACGACCCGGACAGCGACTGGGCCCAGGGGTACGGCTTCCAGTTCTGGCGGTGCCGCCACGGGGCGTACCGCGGCGACGGCGCGTTCGGCCAGTACTGCATCGTCATTCCGCACAAGCGGGCGGTCGTCGCGATCACCGCGGGCGCGAAGGAGATGCATGGCATCCTGAACGCGGTGTGGGAGGAGCTGCTGCCGGGGATGGACGACGCGCCGGTCGGGCCGGACGCCGCGGCGCGGCGGGAACTGGAGGACCGGCTGCAATCGTTGTCGTATCCGGCGGCGGAATCGTCGCAGATGGGCAACCTCGCGAAATGGTCGGGGCGCGTCTGGCATGTCGCGGACAATCCGGCGGGCATCCGGACGCTGACGTTCGGGTTCGAGGATGGCGGCGACGAGCTTGCGATCGGGTTGCCCGGCGGCGAGCAGCGGCTGCGGATCGGCCGCGGGGAATGGGCGGAAGGCGCGCTCCGGTTCCCCGGCTTCGAACTGCCGCTCGTCGCGAGCGGGCGGTGGATCGGTCAAGATGTGTACGAGATCGCCCTCCGGTACCTCGGGCAGGCGTTCCATGAGCGGCTGACGTGCCATTTCGCGGACAACCGCCTGAAGGTGACGGTGACGCGGAACATTCCGCTCATGGCCGACACCCTGCTGCCGCCGGAGTTGCATGGGGAGAGTTGAGAACGGAACCAGATGGCGAGATGCACGAGTCCCCGCTGATGATGGCGGGGGTTTTTTTGCAAGGGCGCGTCCGTGATCTTCTTGAACCAACCCAGAACTGTTCAGCGAGCTTAACCTCAAACATCAATTGAACGATGCGCTCTAAGGGAGTGAACAGAATGTCTGGTTCCACATGCGCATTATTTTAGTCAATCACGGAATAGAGCTGCGTTCTTCTTTTAGACGTACGTGAAGATGGGCAGACATCTTGATTTAGATTTCACGTCATGAATTCTAGTATTGAAATACTAAAACTGATGTGTTAAGATACAACCATACCTTGGAAGAGACTGGGGATGGTGTATTGATCGAGACATTCTGGAACATCTGTCTGCTTCATGACATCACGACCCGTGATCAACTCCTTCGCGAAGCTACCCGCGTGAAGAGGACGCGTCGGTTGCTTGAACAACAGCGTCTCGCGGATTCGGACATCGACACCGAACCGGAGAAATTGTTTCAATGGATGAAGGAACGCGCGCTGGAGCGGGAGCTGGGCCATTTTCCCGGCGATCGGGAGTTGTTCTTCAAGCTGTACCATGCCGGCAGGGATCTGAATCTGCTCGAATACGGCATGATGACGATTCAACAGGATCGTATAACCGGCGGCATCATCGTCCATCCGGCGATCATGGAATGGTTCATTGAACGCTGCGAGCAACGCGATGTCCAAAGCATTCTGATCGCGGAGGCGGAGAAGTACATCAGAGGTCTTGTGGAAACGAAAATTTGCGAACAGCCGTGGAACATCACGCTGTTGACGGAGAACTACATCATCAGCCGGCTGTTCAAGACGCACTTTGAGACTTACTCTAACGTACACGTGGTGCTGGGTTCGATCTACCAACCGCTCCCAATGGATCAGACATTCGATGAAATTTTGGCCATACCGCACTTTGGTATGAAGATGAACGATGACGATGTGCCGGTGCGGGAATCGGAAGGCGCGGCGGCCAGTCATTTGATTTCTCTTATGCGGGAGGGCGGCCGGCTGAGTGTGACTTTCCCGCCGCGAATTCTGTCGCATCCCGGCGAAATCGCAACCTGGCGCAAACAGATCAACGAGCAGTCGCCCGTCGAATCCATTTACACGCTTCCGGACGGCTGGCTGCGTCCCTACACCTCCGTCAAGACCTATCAGGTGGAGTTCCGCAACGCTTCGGTTGAGGAAGTGACCCTCGGCCGGCTGCGGATGGACAAGTCGAAGTTTGATGTGGACAAAGAGATCACGATCCACCCCGACCAGTTCCGGCAACTGGATCATTGGCGGATTGAGCTGTTGCTGGATGAAGATCAGGACACGCTCCGTTCTTTTCAACAGGCCGATACGCCTAAAGTGAAGCTGCGCGAGGTGGCGGAGATTTTTCGGGGCAAATCGGTTCTGAAGCAGGATCTTCGGCCGGGGAACGTTAAGGTGCTCAACATTTCCAACCTCGACGACGGGGAAGTTCTGTTGGACCAGCTTGAGACGATCGATGAAGAAGAGCGGAAAGTGAAGCGGTATGAGATTCAGCCCGGCGACCTGGTCATGACGTGCCGGGGAACCGTGAACAAGTTGGCGGTTTTTCCCGCAACCGAGGGAATGGTAATCGCGTCCGCCAATATTCTGGTGATCCGGTTCAAGTCGACGATCAACAGCCACTTCGCAAAGATTTTTCTCGAAAGCCCGGTCGGTGCCGCGCTTGTCCAAAGCTTCCAGCGGGGGTCCGTCGTGATGAACCTCAATCCGGCTGATGTGGGTGAGATCGAACTGCCGCTTCTTCCGGAGGACAAGCAACGGGAGATCGTGCGCCGTTACCTTGAAGAGAAGGAACTTTACCGTCGGACGGTCCGAGAAGCGGCGAACCGCTGGGAACAGGTGAAGAGTGAATTGTACAACCAGCTTTTCTGAGGAGGCATCTGAAGCAATGGCAACAGCGAACATCGGATTCGAAGAGAGATTGTGGAGCATGGCCGACAAACTGCGCGGCAGCATGGATGCGGCGGAATACAAGCATGTGGTGCTCGGTCTACTGTTCCTGAAATATGTTTCCGACGCCTTCGAGGAGAAGTATGAGGCGCTCAAAAACGAGCCGTACGCCGATCCGGAAGACCGGGACGAATACGCAGCGGACAATATTTTCTGGGTGCCAAAAGAAGCGCGCTGGAGCTACATCAAAGACAACGCGAAGAAGCCGGAGATCGGTCAGATCATCGACAACGCCATGATTGCGATCGAGAAGGAGAACGAGTCGTTGAAGGGTGTACTGCCGAAGGATTACGCCCGACCGGCGCTGGATAAGACCCGCCTTGGCGAAGTCATCGACCTGTTCTCGTTCAAAGTCGGCGACAGAGAGAGCCGCTCGAAGGATGTGCTTGGACGGGTGTATGAATATTTCCTGAGCAAGTTTGCCAGCGCGGAAGGCAAAAATGGCGGCGAATTCTACACCCCAACCAGTGTCGTTCGGCTGCTCGTCGAAATGATCCAGCCGTTCAAGGGACGCGTGTACGACCCGTGTTGCGGCTCAGGCGGCATGTTCGTTCAGAGCGAGAAGTTCGTAGAGGAGCATCAAGGCAAGAGGGGCGATATCGCAGTCTACGGACAGGAGTCCAACCCTACGACTTGGCGTCTGTGCAAAATGAACCTCGCGATCCGCGGCATTGATGGCAACCTGGGGAAACATCATGCGGACACTTTTCACAATGATTTACATAAGACTATGAAGTTTGACTACATCTTGGCGAATCCGCCGTTCAACATCAGCGACTGGGGCGGAGAGCGGTTGGTGGACGATGCCCGCTGGGTGTACGGAGTGCCTCCGGCGAACAATGCAAACTACGCCTGGATTCAGCATATCGTGAGCAAGCTCGCACCAAACGGCGTGGCCGGTTTCGTACTGGCGAACGGCTCGATGTCGACCAGCACGACGGCGGAGTCCGAGATTCGCAAAAAACTGATCGAAGCCGATCTGGTTGATTGCATCGTCACCCTGCCGGGGCAACTGTTCTACTCAACGCAGATTCCGGTATGCCTCTGGTTCATCGCGAAGAACAAGGCGCCGAAAGGATGGCGCGACCGCCGAGGCGAGATCCTGTTCATCGACGCCCGCAAGATGGGCCATATGGTGGACCGCACCCATCGTGAACTGAGCACGGAAGATATCCGGAAGATCGCTGACACCTACCATGCATGGCGGGGGCAGTCGGAAGCGGGCACATACGAGGATGTGAAGGGCTTCTGCAAAGCGGCGAAACTTGATGAAGTGCGCGAACATGAATACATTCTGACGCCGGGCCGCTATGTCGGAATCGAAGACGTGGAAGAGGACGACGAGCCGTTCGAGGACAAGATGATGCGTTTGACCTCGGAGCTGGCCGAACAATTTGCCAAGTCCCGGCAACTGGAGGACGAGATTCGCAAGCGGCTGGGGGGGATTGGGTTTGCGTTCTGAGTGGAGATTTACAACAGTTGGGGACACAGTTGATATTAATCCATCGTATAGAATTAAAAAGGGTGAGCTGGCAAAGAAAATCGCGATGGAAGATCTGGAGCCATTTACGAGGAAAGTAAAGGGCTATTCAATTGCAGAATTCAACGGTGGTTCCAGGTTTCAAAACGGCGACACCCTACTGGCAAGAATCACACCTTGTTTGGAAAATGGGAAAACCGCTTTTGTAAACGTGTTGGAACCGAATGAAATTGGATTTGGTTCAACGGAGTTTATCGTGTTAAGAGGTAAAGAAGGTGTAACGGACAACAAGTTTGTGTACTATCTCTCCATTTCGCCAGAATTTCGGAACGTAGCCATTAAGTCAATGACAGGTACTTCTGGACGGCAGAGGGCACAAATAGATGCAATTTCAAAATGGCAGTACCATCTACCACCACTTCAGGAACAAAGGGAACTTGTTGCATTGCTTTCATCGCTCGATGACAAAATCGAGCTTAATATCGCTATCAACAAAAACCTCGAAGAAATGGCCCAAGCCCTTTTCAAGAAGTGGTTCGTGGACTTTGAGTTCCCGAATGATGATGGAGAACCGTATAAGTCCAGCGGTGGCGAGTTTGAGGATAGCGAATTGGGACCGATTCCGAAAGGGTGGAGACCGGGGACAATTGGTGAACTCGGTGAAGTGGTAGGTGGAGCAACACCTTCGAAAAAAGTAGATGCTTACTATACTGATAGAGGTATCCCGTGGATTACCCCGAAGGATTTATCGAAAACGACTAATAAATACATTGCAAGAGGCGAAATTGACATATCCGAGGAAGGGTTTAATAACTCAAGTGTTAATCTGTTACCCAGAGGAACGGTGTTGTTCAGTTCCCGAGCACCTATTGGATACGTTGCAATTGCCAAAAACGAAGTTACAACAAATCAAGGATTTAAATCTGTAATTCCATTGAAACATATTGGCTCGGAATTTGTGTATTACTTCTTGAAGAGCAATGTCGATACAATTGAGAGCCGTGCATCGGGATCAACATTTAAAGAAATTTCCGGATCGGAAATGAGGAAAGTTCCCGTTCTGATACCTCCGGAAGATGTTCTTGCAAAGTTTAATGAGATCGTAGAACCGCTAGGAAGACTGATACAAAAATGTGAGGAAGAAAATGAAACATTATCCCAACTCCGCGACACCCTCCTCCCTAAACTCATGTCGGGCGAGATCCGTGTCCCGGTCGAACAAGAGCAAGTACAAGCTCAGGAGCAAGAACATAGCATCTATCAACCTTCTTACAACGACCTGCCGATGGCTGCGGAGAACAAAGCGGACTACCAGATCTGACCTCAACCCAACCCTGACCCGAAGGAGGTGCGAGCGATGGCCTACTATGTCACGTCCTATACGGAGAGCGACCTGGAGCAGGCCGCGCTGGAATGGTTCGAGGAGCTGGACTATGAGCGGGCTTACGGTCCTGACATCTCCCCCGAAGGCGAGTATCCGGAGCGGATGATGTATCACGAAGTCATCCTGAAGGACCGGCTCCGCGACGCGTTGGTCCGCATCAACAAGAAGCTACCGAGAGAGGCGATCGAGGAAGCGGTCCGGATCATCGAAGTGCCGCAGAGCCCGAGCCTGCTGATCAACAATCGGGTTTTCCAAAAGATGATCACCGACGGGATAGATGTGCAGTACAGGGCGGCGGACGGGGAGTACAAGACCGAGAAAGTATGGCTTTTCGATACGGACCCGGATCGAATCGCGAACAACAACTTCCTCGTCGTCAACCAGTTCACCGTCATCGAGAGCCGGGGGGAGAAGCGCCCGGACATCGTAGTGTTCGTGAACGGCCTGCCGATTGCCGTCTTCGAGCTGAAGAGTGCGTCCAACGAAGAGGTCGGCATCAGCGACGCCTACAATCAGATCCAGACGTACAAAAGCGCCATTCCTACCTTGTTCACTTACAACTCGTTCCTCGTTATCAGTGACGGCTTGAACGCCAGGGTTGGCACGCTCACCGCTGACGAAGACCGGTTCATGATGTGGCGGACGATTGACGGCGGCGAAGTGGCTCCGAATTCCCAGCCGCAACTGGAAGTGCTGATTAAGGGGATGTTCGAGAAAAGCCGGCTGCTCGACATCATCAGGCATTTCGTGCTTTACCAGACCGACGGGGAGCATCTGTACAAAATATTGGCCGGCTACCACCAGTACCACGCGGTCAATAAGGCCATTGCAAGCACCGAGCGGGCGACAATGGAAGACGGCGACCGCAAGATCGGGGTCATCTGGCATACTCAAGGATCCGGCAAGAGTCTGTCGATGGTGTTCTACGCGGGCAAACTGGTGTTGACGATGAACAATCCGACAATCGTCGTGGTGACGGACCGGAATGACCTGGACGACCAGTTGTACAGCACATTCAGCAAATCCACGGATTTGCTCAGGCAGAGACCCAAGCAGGCGGAGAGCCGGGCTCATCTGCGAGAACTGCTGTCGGTGGAGTCGGGCGGGATTGTTTTCACTACGGTGCACAAGTTCACGCCAGAGGATGGCGAGGAGCAAATTCCGGTGCTGACGGATCGCCGAAATGTCATCGTCATCGCAGACGAAGCGCACCGCAGTCAATACGGTTTTCAGGCTGAACTGGTCGCCAAGGATGACGAGGCGGCGATCAAATTCGGCTATGCGAAATACATGCGTGACGCTTTGCCGAACGCTTCGTTCATCGGTTTCACCGGAACGCCGGTGGAGATGACGGACCGGAACACGCCCGCCGTCTTCGGGGACTATATCGACATTTACGACATGACCCGCGCCGTGGAAGACGGAACGACGGTCAAAATTTACTATGAGAGCCGTATTGCCCGTCTGGGACTGTCGGAGGACGAGCGTCCAATCATCGACAGTGAGTATGAAGAGATTACGGAATATCAGGAATATTCGGAGCGCGAACGCCTAAAATCCCGTTGGGCCCGGCTGGAGGCGTTGGCTGGCGCGGAGAAGCGCGTGAAGAAGATCGCGAAGGACATCGTCGAGCATTTCGAGCAGAGGCAGCAAGCCGGGTTCGGCAAGGCGATGATCGTCGTCATGTCTCGCCGGATCGCCGTCGACATGTACAACGCGATCGTGGCGCTGCGGCCGGATTGGCACAGCGATGACGACGATCAAGGCAAGATCAAGATCGTTATGACCGGTGGTTCCAGTGATCCGAAGGAATGGCAGCCCCATATCGGAAACAAGCGGCGTCGCGAGCATCTGGCGAAACGGATGAAGGACGTGAACGATCCGCTGCAGATTGTCATCGTCCGCGATATGTGGCTGACCGGCTTCGATGTGCCGTGCATGAACACGATGTATGTGGACAAGCCGATGCGCGGCCACAACCTGATGCAGGCGATCGCCCGCGTCAACCGAGTGTTCCGGGACAAACAAGGCGGCCTCGTCGTCGACTATATCGGTATTGCGGATCTGCTGAAATCTGCGCTCCAGCACTACACAGAGAGCGACCGTAATACCGCCGGCATTGACACGGATGTGGTTGCGGACCGTTTGCTTGAGCGGGTTCAGGTCATTCGCGAGCTGCTTCATGGTCACGACTACAGCAAATACGCGTCGGAAAAGGCCTCTGAGCGGATGCAGGCGATCGTGGAGACGGTGGACTATGTAATCGGTCTGGGCGAAGATCGCAAGCGGGACTTCCTGAACCTGACGACGGAAGTGTCCCACTTGTTCTCGCTCTGCGCGACGACCGACACAGCCGCGGAAGTCAATGTGGAGGTCGGCTTCTACAAAGCGGTCAAATCTGGCATCGTGAAGCTGATCACACCCGAAAACAGGAAGAAGACGACGCGGGAACTCGACGCCGAGCTGAACCAGTTGATCTCCCGATCCGTCATCTCCGAGGAAGTCGTTGACATTCTCGAAGCGGTGGGGCTCAGGAAGCCGAACCTCGCCATTCTGTCGGACGAGTTCCTCGAACAGGTGCGCGGACTGAGGCAGAAGAACCTCGCGGTCGAATTGCTGCGCAGGCTGCTTCAGGGGAAAGTGAAGGCCGTGTCCCGGACCAGTGTGGTGCAGTCGAGAAAGTTTTCTGAGATGCTGGAGGAGGCGATCCGGCGATACAACAACCGTACGATCGAGACGACCCAGGTCATCGAAGAGCTCATCCAAATGGCGAAAGAGATGAACGCCGCCGTCAAGCGCGGCGAGGATCTCGGGCTCATCAAGGAAGAATTGGCGTTCTATGAAGCTCTGGCCGCGAACGAATCCGCGCGGGATTTGATGGGTGACCTCATGTTGAAGCAGATCGCTCACGAGTTGACCCAAGCGATCAAAAACAACATCAAGGTCGACTGGACGCTGCGCGAGAATGTGCGGGCGCAGATGCGCGTGACAGTCAGGCGGTTGCTTCGAAAGTACGGTTATCCGCCGGATCTGGAGAAAATGGCGATCGACCTTGTCATCCAACAGGCGGAACTGATCGCGCAAGCCGAAGCGGAAGAGCTGGAGGGCTGAGCGGCATCATGCATTTCGACATCAATCGGGTGATATTTCAGTTGACGTGACGCTCCATTATTGGCATAATCTGTAATTGGTTGTTTCTATTTTTCTCGCAATCATTCCAACTTGGAAGAAAGGATGCTGCCGCGAATGAAGAAATGGAAGCTGATGCTGTGCGCGATGCTCGCCGGGTTGCTGATGATGGCCTGGACGGCCCACGCGGACGGCGACATCAAGGTCGTCATCGAAGGTCAGGAAGTTCAGTTCGACAAGTCGCCCGTCGCGGACCAAGGCACGACGCTCGTGCCGTTCCGGGCGCTGTTCGAGCGGCTCGGGCTTGAAGTGGAATGGGACCAGGCGACGAAGACCGTCGTCGGGCGCGGCAATGGCGTCTCCATCAAGTTGCAGCTGGATCGGAATACGGCGGTCATCAACGGCGAGGAGGTCGAACTGGCGGCGGCGCCCCGCGCCATGGACGGCTCCACCTATGTGCCGCTGCGGGTGGTCGGCGAAGCGACGGGCCGTGTCGTCGGCTGGGACGGCGCGACCCGCACGATCACGATCGGCGAAGCGCCGAAGAAGGGCGTCGATCCCTTGACGTTCTACCGCGCCTTCGTCGAGGCGAACAACGCGGAAGATCTGGAAGCCGTCATGGCGGCCATCCACCCGCAATCGCCGCTTCTTGAGGGCGGATTGTTCGAGGCGGAAGTGGCGAGCGGCTTCGAGAAGCTCGATGTCGTCACCGAGATCGAACAGATCGAGGTGCTCGAAGAGAGCGACACGGAAGCGGTCGTGCGCTCGGTCGAGAAGAGCGTCAATACGAACGGCCGGTTCCACATGGACAACCGGGCGGATCTGGCGCTCAACCTGGTCAAGGACGAAAACGGCGAGTGGAAGATCTATGCGCTTCAGGTTCTCGGCATCGTGTACCTGCTGGAGGAAGACGCGCTGACGGCAGAGGCGGATCTGGACGCGGATCTGAAGAAGGCGCTCGAGGATGTGCTCGTCGCCAACATCGAAGCGAGCGAAGCGGAAGACCTCGAGGCCGCGCTGGCCACGATCGACCCCCAATCGCCGGCCTATGCCGAGACGCGCAACCTTCTCGGCACGATGTTCCTCGCGTATGACATCGACTACGAGATCGAGCTGGTCAACGTCATCGAGGCGTCGGATACGGAAGCTTACGTCTACACGGTACAGACGGCGAAGAAGATCGACGGCCCCGAATTCAACGACGGCCGCTACAAGCAGGTGCACAGGCTGCACAAGCAGGAAGACGGCAGCTGGAAGGTGTACATCAGCTACACGATCGGCTTCGAACTGCTGGAGCCGCTGCAATAATCCCGCAGGAAGAATCGCTTCGGAGGCCGGCCGGATATTCCGGCCGGCTCTTCTCATGGCTTCCCATGGCGGCATGGCGGCGCCCGGGCGGCGGGTTGACGGAACGCATGCGGATGTCATAATCTGGAATTGCGTTTGGACAAGGTTCGGAAATCGATCGAATGCCAGAGGTGAGGGAATTGGAGCGATCGCCGCGAATGCGGGCTCGGACGCTTTCGTTGCTGCTGCTCGCCACGCTTGCCGGGATGTTGATGATAGCCCGGACTTCGTTGGCGGACGGCGGGATCAGGGTGATCATCGAAGGCCGGGAAGCGAAATTCGGGACATCCCCCGTGGTTGATCGGGGCAGCGCGCTCGTGCCGTTCCGGGCGCTGTTCGAGGAGCTCGGTCTGTCGGTGGAGTGGGTCAAGGAGACGAAGACGATCATCGGCCGTGGCGGAGGCGTCACGATCGAACTGCAGCTGGACCGGAAGACGGCGATCATCAACGGCGCGACGGTCGAACTGGACTCGCCGCCCCGCGCGATTGACGGTTCCGCCTATGTGCCGCTGCGCTTCGTCGGCGAGGCGACGGGACGGGCCGTGAACTGGAACGGGGCGGCCCGGACGATCACGATCGGTCCCGCGCCGTCGGGACAGCAGGCGGACTTCGATTTCGAAGCGTTCTACCGGAGCTTCGTCGCCGCGGGCAATGCCGAAGACATCGGGGCGATCCGGTCAATGATCCATTCGGAATCGCCTTTGAACGGCGCCGAATGGGATTCGTTGGCCGAGAGCTTCCGGATCTATGATGTCGCCATTGAGCTCGGGCAGTTCGAGGTCCTCCAGGCGGGCGGATCGTCCGCGCTCTTGCGGACGGTCGAGACGAATGTCAATACGAACGGCCTCTTCTACCCGGACAACCGGGTGAAGCAGCTGGTCCACGTGCTGCAGGACAAGAACGGGCAATGGAAGATCTACGACCTTGAGCGGCTGGAGACGGAATATCTTGTATCGGAAGAAGCGCTGAAGGCCGACGCGGATATCGACGGGGCGCTCAGGCGGAAGCTTCTCGACGTCGTCGCCGCCCATATCGGAGCGCTCGAGGCGGAGGATTTCGATGGCGTGGTCGGCGCGTTCGATCCTTCCGCTCCCGAATTTCTCCTGACCAGACTGTCGCTCAGGGCCATGTTCTTCTACTATGACCGGGATTACGAGCTGGAGCATGCCAACGTCATCCAGGCGACGGATGCGGAGGCATTCGTCTACGCGGTGCACACGGTGGAAACCATCGAGGGGCCCGAAGACGGGGCTTTTGAGGACGGCCGTTCCGGATCGGTCTATCACCTGAAGAAGCAAGCGGACGGCGATTGGAAAATTTACGAGATCATCACGCTTTCAACCGAACCCTTGAAGTGAATCGCGGTTATCGGACAGCGATCATCGCGGACGGCGTTCCCGTCGGGATGGACGCGGCGGCCCGGACGATCGTTTGTTGCCGCAAGGCGCAGTCGGCCATGAGCCGGCTGCGCTTTTTACTTTTTCGCATGAACATTCTCCTCCCGCGAATCGTCTTGTAGTTAGCAAGTTCTCGTCAGTAATCAGGTATTCCGCACAAGGGTGAGAGTCTTGAGGATGCGATGGTTTTGGGGAGCCTGGTTGCCGGTTTTGCTGGCGACGGGATGCCTGGGCCCGCAGGGCGCCGGCGACGCGGGCGCCGGGACCGGGGAAGAGCCGGCGGCGCAGGCCCGGGAGGAAACGGCGCCAGCGCTTGATCTTCCGGAGCTGCAACCGCAGTCTCGCGAGGAGCCGCCTGCGCCGAGCGCGCAACCGCAAGCGAACGGGGCGCACGACGAGCAGCCGCCGGATGGCCCGGAGCCGGCCGTTGCGCCCGACGGGTATCGGATCGTGGAGGCGGACCGGTACGCTTTTGCGGTGCCGGACGGCTGGCAGGTCGAGGAGAAGGCGCTGCATGACGAGTTCTTTTTTCTGGTCGATGGAGAAACGATCGGGGAAACCGGGATTCTGGGGTGGTTCGACGCGGAAAGCTGGCCGGACTTCAAACCGAACCATTCGGAGCAAATCGGTTTCGAGGAGCGGCATGACCTGGCGTCGGGACGGAACGGCAACATCCGGATCTACAGGATCGGGCTCGTCCACACGAAACCGGCCGCCGCTTTGGATCCGGAATGGCGGTATGAAGAGATCCGCTGGTATGTGGCCAACCGGGATGACGGGCTTGCGTACGGGTTTTGTTTCGACTGCCAAGCCGTGGACGAAGCGGTAATGGAAACGATCGTGTCATCATTTCGATTGCGGAAAGCAGGGGATGGGAAATGAACGCCAACCGTGTCCGGATGATGTGGAAGGTCCTGTTTGCGGTCTATGTGCTTCTCCTCCTGTGGTTCGTTGTCGTCAAGCCGGTCGGTCTGACGTCCGGAATGGAGTCCATCCGCTGGAACAGGAGCATCGGCATATGGAATTTCAACCTGGAGCCGTTCCGGACCATTTCTTCGTATCTCCGGAATCAATCGTCTTCCATCAGCCTCAGGAACTTGCTGGGCAATATTGCGGCGTTCATCCCGTCGGGGTTCCTGGTTCCCGTTGTTTTCAGAAGGCACGAAAGCATGATCAGGACGCTATGGATTTGCCTGATCGCGATCCTGGGCGCCGAGATTCTCCAATTCGCCGCCATGCCGGGGTATTTCGATGTCGATGACATCCTGCTGAATATGACCGGTTGTTTGCCGGGATACGGGATCTACAGCGGATGGAGACGGCTGTATGCTTGAGAAAACCATCAGAAATTGCCGCCGGTCATGTCGGGAAATTCCCGCCGCTTTGGATGAAGAGCGTCTTGTCCGGACGGCATGGCGCTTTCGAGTTGATTTCTGAATACTTTTCCGTTCCGGTACGTTATGTATTATGAGCCTTTTGCATAATTTCGTTTTGAAGCCAGCTTCATAGGGAGTCCTCAACTAGCAGCAGTTAATTCCTGGCTTTAACGTTTAAAAATGTGTAATTGGAGTTTATTGGTCATAAAAATGGGCA
>Ga0310835_100633_pt1 | contig 14866 bp, 10 predicted proteins | sample SM_ome_3_FD_201308 | JGI IMG/M metagenome (GOLD analysis project Ga0310835, IMG submission 201308) | Sorghum-adapted microbial communities enriched on stacked mutant (SM) sorghum from Joint BioEnergy Institute, Emeryville, California... ...
CCGGCAGCCGGAGGAAGACGAAGCGGAAGAACTGGGCGGCATCATCGACGGGCTGCTGGAGCGGATCGAGCCGATTTGGCAATCCATCGTGTGGAAGTGAAGGCGGGGATCGGAAAAAGGAGGGAGTTCAGGCAAGATGCCTGGCCTCCCTCCTTTTTTCATCTATGATCCTTATGCGAACATACATTTGATGACAAAGCGTTGTCAAAGCACCTTCATATAATGTTGAATAAACGCCCAGATTTTCATGTCAATTCCCACCGCCTCGCTTGGATTCGATCGACAAGGAGATACTTGAATTTTGTCGAAATGATAGTAATGCTGCTTCGATCATGACAGTTGCTTCGAGGTGGATCATGGAACTCATCACGAACATTGATCGCCTGCTGGGCGATGACTTGAAACTGGAAATCCGCAAAGGCAGCAAATTGGCGATCGCTGCTTCCTGCTTTTCCATCTATGCCTACGAAGCACTGATGAAAGAATTGAATCAAGTCGATGAAGTCCGATTCATCTTCACTTCACCTGCATTCAATGCGGACGACATGCCAAAAGAAAAACGAGAGTTCTACATTCCGAAGAGAAATCGGGAAAAAAGCTTGTACGGTACGGAGTTCGAAATTCGTCTGAAAAACGAATTGTCCCTCAAAGCCATTGCCAAAGAATGCAGTGACTGGGTTAGACGCAAAGTGACATTTAAAACCAACCGGACGAGCGGATCCATGCAGGGATTTCTGAATGTACAACATGGCGATGCCATCGTCACCTATATGCCGATCGATAGTTTCACTACCGTGGAGTTGGGGTACGGGAAGGGCAATGCCTTGTCCAAGTTCGTCAACAAGATCACAGAGGCACCCGTCACAAAAAAATACATGGATCTCTTTGACCAGTTGTGGAATGACACAAGTCGTCTCGAAGACGTGACGCAACAAGTCATGGAGCGTATTTCCACGGCCTACGAAGAAAACGCCCCCGAGTTTATTTATGTCGTGATCCTTTACAATATTTTCAAGGAATTTCTCGAAGATGTCACGGATGATGAATTGCCGAACGAAGCCACCGGCTTCAAGCAGACGGAAATCTGGAAACGGCTTTATCAATTTCAGAAAGACGCCGTCATCGGCGTAATCAATAAGCTGGAAAAATACAACGGCTGCATTCTGGCGGACAGTGTCGGTCTTGGCAAAACATTTACGGCACTCGGTGTTATTAAATATTATGAACTTCGCAATAAAACCGTCTTGGTTCTGTGTCCAAAGAAACTCGGCGACAACTGGCTGACTTACAGACAAAATGTTACAAACAACATCCTGCATGCGGACCGGTTTCGTTACGACGTGCTGTATCATACGGATGTTTCGAGAGAAACCGGAAAGTCGAATGACATTCCGCTGGATCGTTTGAATTGGGGAAATTATGACTTGCTCGTGATCGACGAATCGCACAACTTCCGCAACAACGAACCCAAGAAAGACCGGGAAACCCGTTATCAGAAATTGATGAGGAAGGTCATCAAGAGCGGAGTCAAGACGAGAGTGCTCATGCTTTCGGCCACACCTGTCAACAACCGCTTCAACGATCTGAAAAATCAGCTCGCACTGGCCTATGAGGGAAACCCGGAAGAGATCGACCGCAAATTGGGGACGGAGCGGGGCATCAACGAAATCTTCAGACGGGCGCAGGTCGCTTTCAACAGATGGTCCAAATTGCGTGCTTCTGAGCGAACGACAGAACGTTTGCTGGAGATGCTGGATATTGATTTTTTCAAACTGCTGGACAGTTTGACAATTGCCAGGTCGCGAAAGCACATTCAGAAGTTTTACGGGTCGGATGAAATCGGCTGGTTTCCAAAGCGGCTTCCGCCCATTACAAAACAATGTGGATTGACAAATCGGGAGGATGTCATAGGTTACCATGATATCTTTGCAGAATTGTCCCGGCTCAATCTCGGCGTTTACGCGCCTTTCAAGTATATACTTTCAAGTCGCATGCAGTTGTACGAAGCTTTGTATGATACCCGCGTGAGGGGCGGAAGTGGGACGCTCCGGCAACGCGATCGTGAACACTACCTGCAGCTTCTGATGCGAATCAATTTGCTGAAACGGCTGGAAAGTTCGGTGGAATCGTTCCGAGCGACTTTAAGAAACATCATTCAAAAATTGGACCAGGCACTGGAACGAATCGAAGCTTTCGAAAAGAACGGGAAAGAGGAGTCAGTCGGCTTTACGGACATTGAAAATGTCAATCTGGACGATGACGATTGGCTGGATGAAGATTTCAGCATCGGGGAAACCATTAAAATCAATCTGGCCGACATGGATATCCTCCGTTGGAAGGAAGATTTGCTTGACGATCGCCGCATTCTTGCCGGCTTGATGAATGAAATGGAAAAAATCACGCCGGAGCATGACCTGAAGTTGCGGACTTTGAAACAGGTCATCGATCGAAAGATCCGAAACCCAATCAATCCAGACAACCGGAAAGTCATCATTTTCAGTGCATACGCCGATACCGTCTTGTACTTGTACACCCATCTGTCCGCGTACATGAAAGAAACGTATGGCATCGATTCGGCGATGATCGTCGGCAGCGACGCGAACAAAAACACGGCCGGTCTGAGAAATGATCTGAACACGCTGCTGACCTGCTTTTCACCCAGATCGAAAGAAAAACAACTGACGATGCCTCATGCGAATGGCGAGATTAATCTGCTCATCGCCACCGATTGCATCTCCGAAGGTCAAAACCTGCAGGACTGCGATTTTCTCGTAAACTACGACATTCACTGGAATCCCGTCCGTATCATCCAAAGATTTGGCCGGATCGACCGGATCGGATCGCAAAACAGGGAAATCCAAATGGTGAATTTTTGGCCGAATGTGACGCTGGATGAATACATCCAGCTGAAAGAACGTGTCGAAAACCGCATGGTCATCACGGACATGACGGCCACCGGCGATGACAACCTGCTTGATCAGCAGGCCAGCGACCTGGAATATCGAAAAATGCAACTGCAACGCCTGCAGCAAGAAGTCATCGATTTGGAAGACATGGACACCGGGGTGTCGATCACCGATCTTGGCCTCAACGATTTCCGAATGGACTTGATCGAATATCTCAGAGATCGTGCCGATTTGGACAGCGTTCCCAATGGCTTGCACGCGGTCGTTCCGGCTGATGAAGAAAATGGGGCAAAGCCCGGCGTCGTCTTCGTATTGCGAAATATCAATGAGGAAGTCAACAAGGACAAGCAGAACCGTCTTCACCCATTCTATTTGGTTTATATCAGCGAAGAAGGTGAAGTATTGTCCAACCATTTGGAGGTCAAGAAGACGCTGGATCTCCTGCGTGCTTTGTGCAAAGGACGGACAAAACCGATCTTGGAAGTCTGTTCGAGTTTCAACCAGGCCACGCGGGACGGGCGAAAGATGGATCTGTATTCCATGTTGCTGGAAGAAACCATTCGGTCCATCATCCAGTTCAAGGAAGAAAGCGACCTGGACAGCTTGTTCAGTGCCGGAGGCACAACGGCATTGGTTAATGCGATCAAAGGTCTGGATGATTTTGAACTCATTGCTTTTGTCGTTATCCGGCAGGTGGATTCATGATGTTTCAGTTGCCAAAGAGCACGCTGGTCAACCGGCATATTCCAAAGTCCAAGTTTTACATGCATCTACAAGTGGATCGCCGTCTGAAAGATTTGTTCACCCGCCAGATTGAAAAAATCGTCTGGAAGCACAAACTGGCCAAGGCCACTATTCATTTGAACCCCAGCGGAGATGTGGAAGAAATTCAGATCTTTGAAATCGAATTGAAAGAACCAAACTGCTCGCAGGATTTGCTGCGAAGCATAGACAGGGAAATCCCATACCCGATACTTTATGTGCTTGTTTATGGGGAGCAGGCCAAATTTGTGATGGCGTACAAGGAGCGCCATAAGTCGGATCCCCACCGGGCCGTTGTCCATGCGTATTATGAAACAGACTGGCGGCCTAAAGAGCAACTCGAACTGAATGTTCTGCAAGGATTTGATTTACGGGCTGTATATGAAAATATCATCCGCCAGCTGATGTCCGGCAAAGCCCGGGTGGCGACGGATTTTTCCGAAGCAATAGAGCGACAGGCCCGGATTGATAAATTGACGAAAGAGTGCAAGCGGCTGGAAGCCAAAATCCGTTCAGAGAGGCAGTTTCAGAGGAAAGTAGAACTGAACATGGAGCTGCAGCACAAGAAAAAAGAACTGGAACAGCTGATTTCAGACTAACAGGGAGGGCTCAATCATGGAGAAATTGAGAATGCAATCGCCGGATTTGACGCAGGCCAACATCGAGAAAATCGCCGAACTGTTTCCCCACGTGATCACGGAAACTAGAGATGAAAACGGGAAACTCAAGCGGGCAGTTGATTTTGATTTGTTGCGGCAAGAATTGTCAGATGTTCTCGTTGAGGGGGACAAAGAGCGATATCAATTGACGTGGCCGGGGAAGAAGCAGGCGATACTTAATGCGAATCGGCCGATTGACAAAACCCTAAGACCAATAAAAGAAGAAAGCGTGGATTGGGATAATACTCAGAATTTGTATATAGAAGGAGATAATCTGGAAGTATTGAAACTTTTGCAAGAGTCATATTTGAATAAAATTAAGTGTATATATATAGATCCACCTTACAATACAGGAAAGGATTTTATTTATAGAGATGATTACAAAATTCCACAGAACGATTTTCTTATGGAATCAGGACAAGTAGACAATTTAGGAAATAAATTATTTCAAAATACGGAAACTAACGGCAGGTTTCATAGTGATTGGCTTTCATCGATTTATCCAACTATTAAAATTGCACGAAACCTTCTAAAGGAGGACGGGGTGTTTTTTGTTAGCATTGATGATAATGAGATTCATAATTTGAGAAAAATTTGCGATGAAATTTTTGGCGTAGGAAACTTTGTGGCGACAATTATTTGGCAAAGGGCCTTTTCACCGAAAAACGACTCAAAGTTTTTTTCAGCAAATCATGATTATATCTTGGTTTACGCAAAGAATATAAATTATTTGAACATAAAAAAACTTCCTCGTACTGATGAAGCTAACAATAGATACAAAAATCCAGACAATGATCCAAGAGGTCCATGGATGTCTAGCGACATGACAGTGAAAACTTATACTCAAAGTTATGATTATCCAATTATCACCCCTAGTGGCAAAGTGGTATATCCGACGAGAGGTAGATGTTGGTTTACGTCAAAAGAGAATATGCAAAAATTAATTGATGATAATAGGGTTTGGTTTGGTGAAAATGGCGACAATATACCTAGATTAAAAAGGTTTCTTAGTGAAGTGCAAGATGGAATAGTGCCATTAACCATATGGTTGTATGAGGAAGTCGGCCACAACCAAGAGGGTCGCCAAGAACTAAAGAAACTTTTTAATAACAAAGGCTATTTTGATGGTCCCAAACCTACTCGCTTGATTAAAAAAATACTAGAGATAGCTGACATTAGCAAAGATGAAATTGTTCTTGACTTTTTCTCAGGTTCAGCTACGACAGCCCATGCACTAATGCAACTAAATTCAGAGGATAAAGTTAGAAGAAAATATATAATGATACAAATAAGGGAAGAAATAGATCCAAATTCTGAAACGTATAAAGATGGTTATAAAAACATTTGTGACATAGGGAAGGAACGTATCCGTCGCGCTGCTAAAAAGATAAAAGAAGAAACCGGCGCTGACATTGATTATGGTTTCCGTGTATTTCGTTTGGATACTACTAACATGAAGGATGTCTATTATCGACCAGACAAATTGAACCAATCAGATCTGTTTGATCTCATGTCTAATATCAAAGAAGACCGTACAGGGGAAGATCTGCTCATTCAGGTCATGCTGGAGTTGGGGCTTGAGCTTTCCCTTCCGATGGCAACCAGGATAATTGATGGAAAAACGGTTTATTATGTTGCGATTAATTCACTGATTGCATGTTTTGATGAAGATGTGTCAGAAGCCGTTATAAGGATAATTGCCAAGGAACAACCATTATGGGCGGTTTTTCGTGACAGTTCCTTTATGGATGATTCTGCTCGAATTAATATGGAGGAATTGTTCAAAATGATTTCTCCCAATACTAAAATCAGGGTTCTTTAAGGCGGTGTCCGGAACGTGAAATTGAAGTTCAAACATCAGCAATTTCAGATGGATGCCGTTAATTCCGTCGTGGCTTGCTTTGAAGGTCAACCAAAAGAGTCATCACACTTTACGTTGGATCGAGGTATTCGGCACAAGCCTGAGCAATTAGATGTCGAAACTTATCAAAAAGCTCTTGATTCCGAGTTGAGCGAAGTGGGTTTCCGGAACAAATCGATCCAATTGACGGATATCGAAATACTTCGGAATATCCAAAGCGTTCAACGGCGAAACGGACTTAAGATTTCGGATAAAATTGAGCGGCGTTTGGGTGAGCAGCGGATCATCAATCTGACGATCGAAATGGAAACGGGCACCGGGAAAACTTATACCTATATTCGAACCATGTATGAATTATACAAGACTTATGGTTGGAGCAAATTTATTGTAGTAGTTCCTTCTATTGCTATCCGAGAAGGTGTTCTCAAGACGCTTCAAATTACGGAAGAGCATTTCATGTCCGAATATGGTATGAAGCCTCGATATTTCGTATATAACTCAAAACAATTGCATCAAATCGAGCAATTTGCCAGTGATCCTGGCATTAGTGTTATGGTCATCAATACCCAGGCATTCAATGCCAGAGGGAAAGATGCTCGACGGATCCGGATGGAGCTTGACGACTTTAGCAGTCGAAAACCGATTGATGTTCTAGCATCTACCAATCCCATCTTAATTATTGATGAGCCGCAATCCGTGGAAGGTAGACAAACTATTGAGGCTTTGAAGGAATTTAATCCCCTATTTATTCTGCGTTACTCGGCAACCCATCGTGAAGAATTCAACAAAATATACCGACTGGACGCGGTGGATGCCTACAATAAAAAGTTAGTAAAAAAAATCAGCGTCAAAGGTATTTCTGCAAAAGGTACCGGTGGATCGGATAGTTACCTGTATTTGGAAGGCATTTCGATCAGTCCTAAACATCCTCCTATGGCTCGTCTTGAAATGGACGTGAGAACCAAGACAGGAGTATCCAGAAAAACCTTTGTCGTTTGCCAAAATGACGACTTGTATCATCTTTCTGGAAATCTTGAGCAGTACAGGGGATACAAGGTTTCTGAAATTAACGGTAAAAACAACAGCATCAGCTTCATCAACGGGGTGACGCTTTTCGCCGGAGACGTTCAAGGAGATGTGGGAGAGCTGCATTTTCGTCGGATTCAGATACGGGAAACGATCAAATCGCATTTTGAGAAAGAGCGGAAACTTTACCATCAAGGAATAAAAGTGTTGTCGCTATTTTTCATTGACGAAGTGGCCAAGTATCGTCAATATGATGAGCACGGAAATCACATAAATGGCGTTTATGCGGATATTTTCGAAGAAGAATACACTGCTTTGCTCAATGAGGAATTGTCCTTATTCGACGATGACCCGTACATTCAGTATTTGAAAAGCATCGACCCCAAAGTAACGCACAAAGGGTATTTTTCCATCGATAAAAGGACGAACCGGATGGTCAACCCGAAAGTGTCGGCTCGGGAGACGGATTCCGATGACGAAAGCGCCTATGATTTGATCATGCGGGACAAAGAACGGCTGCTCAGTTTTTCTGAGCCGACTCGGTTCATCTTTTCTCACTCCGCGCTCAAAGAAGGCTGGGACAATCCGAACGTGTTCCAGATTTGCACGCTGAAGCACAGTGATTCCACTGTCAAAAAACGCCAAGAAGTGGGAAGAGGACTGAGACTGTGCGTGAATCAAAACGGGGAACGGATGGATGACAGCGTCCCCGGCATCGATGTGCATGACATCAACGTGCTGACGGTCATCGCAAGCGAATCCTATGAGCAATTTGCCAGGCAATTGCAGACCGAAATTGCCGAAACGCTTTCTGATCGTCCACGGAAGGTCGATTTCGAGTTTTTCCTCAACAAGGTACTAAAAAACGACCGGGGAGAACAATTGAAACTGGACGACCGGCTGGCCGGAAAACTGATACATGCCTTCATCAAGAAAGATTATGTAGATGACAATTACGGTCTAACCAATGCCTTTTTCGAAGACGCAGAGAACGGCAGACTTAAACTTCCCGATGAACTGAGCGGATATCAGGCAGCCCTAATTGAGTTGCTCCAATCGGTCTATGTCGAAGGAAAGACGAACCTGGCCGAAGACGAGCGGAAAATCAATACCCGCGACTACTCCGTCAACGAAAATTTCTATAAGAAAGAGTTTCAGGAATTGTGGAATCGCATCAATCGTAAATCAGTATACACGGTCAAGTTTGATTCAGATGAATTGATCCGAAAATGCATCGAGGCGCTGGATGCCCGATTGCATGTGCCGGAAATTCGGTTTACGGTTCGTCATGGAGATCTGAAACGGATCGAGTCGCAGGAGCAGCTGCAAACCGGCACCGCCTTCGAGGTTCATGAAACCAGATCCGAAACCGTGGAGGTTCAGCCAACTTTCCGGGTGAAATATGATCTGGTCGGCAAGCTGATGGACGAAACGAACTTGACCAGAAAAACGATCGTGGCCATTCTGACCGGGATCAAGGAGCGAACGTTCCTGCAGTTTCGCCGCAACCCGGAAGAATTTATGATACAGGCGGCAAGGCTGATCAACGAGCAAAAGGCTTCGATGGTTATCGAGTCCATCACGTACGACATCCTGAACGACCGCTATGATCAATCCATCTTTACGCACAATACCCTCACAGGAACTTTGGGAGAGAATTTGATCGAGGTCAAAAAACACATCTACAATTTTGTCGCTGTCGATTCCAAGACTGAGAAGGATTTTGCCCGGGAGCTGGATGCCAGCGACGAGGTATTGATCTATGCCAAGCTGCCGAAGGGCTTCAGCATTCCGACGCCCGTGGGCAACTATACACCGGACTGGGCTATCGTGTTCCGAGAAGGTGCCGTCAAGTATATCTATTTCATCGCGGAAACCAAAGGATCCCTGGATTCTCTGGAACTGAGGGAAGTGGAAAAAGCAAAAATTGAATGTGCACGCCGGCACTTTGCAAAGCTGAATACAGATCGATTGAAGTACGATGTAGTGAACAGCTATGAAAAGCTGTTGGATATTGTAAAGGGATGATGAAAACAGGGATGGGAAACAATCTCATCCCTGTTTTGTTGGGACAACAACAAACAGTAAGACCAACAAACCATATTTATGTGGAAATGTGCAGGAAAGTTTGCTTTGAAGGCGAAATTTCATAGAAATTGGCTCTGATCGGAGTGGATTTCATGAGAAGCAAGTTTGACGTCATGTCATCCAGATCCGTCATTCTGCTGATGTATGACGCCGAACTGACCATGAACGAGATGCTCCGAAAAACAGTGCGGGACAGAAAAACGGGTGAAGGTTTTGTCGCCGAGCTGATGGTGACGGTGCCCTATCGCGAATGGAACGAAATCGTCCGATATGTGGACGGGAAAGGAAAAATGCCGCGATTCGATTACAGCAGACGCAACATCATGCTTCGTTCATCAGGCAGACGTGTCCAACTTCTATGGAAATTTGCCATGGAAAAAATAAGCTGCCCCATGATCATGCTCCATTGACAATCGAATTGCATGACAATCCTTACCTGTCCGGACGAATCCGGATTGAGCCGTCAAAACTTTCGCTCCGTGAATCTCAAGAACCGTTTCGTGATGAACCGGCCAGAAGCAGCCATCACCAAAATTCACTCAATCATTCATCCGCAAATGGAGCGGCGAAACAGCGACTCGATCATTCCATCAGAAAGGGTTGGGGCGGATATCGATCTTGCCAACGTTGCCTTTGCTTCAATCCGGGAAACAGGTGTGCTGTTTTTAAAACAACGGTTTCGCCTGACGACTATTGCAATCGTTTTCAGCCGATCAAAGTGTACTACGGTGGGACGTTTACTCCTAAATAAGAGCGGTGATGCCTTATTCTTACCGAAAACGACGTGGTGGAGGCCGTTTGCGCCAAACTGGATGAAATGGGCTTTCAAATACAGCATAGACTTTTTACCAAACAGAAAGGAATTGATATTGTTGCGACCAAAGAGGGCTGTACATTGCTCATTGAAGCCAAGGGAGAAACCAGTGCGTCGAAAACATCCAATCGATATGGAAAACCATTCACGCAAAATCAGATCAAAAATCATGTTGGCAAAGCATTGCTGGCCGTGTTCAAGCACATGTCGAGATATCAAAAATCCGGAAAATTCGGCGTAGGGATTGCATTGCCAAGCAATGCCGGACATCGGAAAGAGATCGGAGAAATAACTTATGTCCTAAAGAAACTTGGCATTTACGTTTTTGGGTCGACCAAAATAAAAACGTGGAAATCGATTACTAGAACAAGCAGAGGTGTCCCTATTGTCCAACCCCTTCGACCAGACCGTCATCGCCGTCATCTGGGACTTCGATAAAACCCTCATTTCCGACTACATGCAAAAGCCGATCTTCGACCACTACAACGTGGACGGTAAAGAATTTTGGGAGGAAGTGAACAACCTCGAGGCTGAATACAAAAGGCGGCACCCGGACATCCGCATCAACCGGGACACCATCTACTTGAATCACATGCTCACCTGCGTGCAGCAGGGCATCTTTGCGGGACTGAACAACCGGAAACTGCGGGAGTTCGGCAGCCAGTTGGCGTTCTATCCCGGCATGCCCGAGTTTCTCGGTGAAACCAAACGAATCATCGAAGAAGACGAGCGATTCAAACCGTATTCCATCAAAGTGGAGCACTACATCGTCAGCACCGGCCTGGCGGATATGATCCGGGGTTCGAAGGTTATGCCCTTCGTCGACGGCATCTGGGGCTGCGAGTTCATCGAGGATGTCGTAAAGAGCAATCTGGATGTCAAGGAATACGTGAAAAAGGACCGGAATGCGCCCAAAGAGGAGCGGGTCATCACCCAGATCGGCTACGCGGTGGACAACACGTCGAAGACGCGGGCGATATTCGAAATCAACAAAGGCGCCAACAAAAAACCCGCCATCGACGTCAACTCGTTCATGCCCCACGACAACCGTCGGGTGCCGTTCGATCAAATGATCTATGTCGCTGACGGCCCAAGCGACGTGCCGGCGTTCTCCATTTTGCGGCAGCATGGCGGCAGCACGTTCGCCGTCTATCCGAAAGGAAAACTGAAAGAATTCAAGCAGGTCGATCAATTGCGCAAGGACGGCCGGATCGACATGTACGGCGAAGCGGACTACACGCCTCACTCGACGACGTACATGTGGTTGATCAACCGGATGCAGGAAATCGCCGAAACGATCGTGCAGCGCAAAGAGGCGGCCATCCACCAGAGCGTGTCCAATCCGCCGACGCATATCAGCTCGGAGAATTGATTGCGGAAGTTGGATCAAGCATTGAAGCAGGATGGTGAATGGTAATGCCGAAACTCGTCTTCAGCCGAAAAGGCTTTGACTCGAAGGCCGGACACGGGTACTCGCCCTTTGATCCGATTACGAGAAATTATATTGTGCTGCCGATTCCGGAAGACAACAAAAAATCAAAAGTCAAGCACCTGTATCGGAATCTGAAGTTGAAAAAGAACTGGTTTGAAGGCATTGACGCCGACAATTTGGAAGAGCTTGTGCTGCATAAGGATCTAAAGTACAGTCAAGCCGCCAAGCAGGCCGTCGAAAGCGCCGGCGCCCATTTTGACCCCATGCTCGGATCGTGTCCGTGGCTGGAAAAAGGCCCACAAATCTGCGCATTCGGACAATCGGAAGCCGCGAGGGGACACCTCAGAAGGTAGCGTCCCGTCAAGTGGTGTAAAATCGATTTCTACCGCGTGACCCAGATTTATTTCTGCAAGAGTGTGGTGGATGCAAGAGGAACTTGCTCCCCATTGACGATTTTGGCCATGGATTCGAGACTGAAATAACGACGTGCAACGGTCCATTCATCTTGCTGCTCGATTAAGATGGCACCGATCAGTCGGATAACGGATTCCCGATTTGGAAAGATTCCTACTACGTCTGAACGTCGGCGGATTTCGCGGTTTAAACGCTCTAACGGGTTGGTGGAATGAATTTGCCGCCAATGCTCCCTGGGAAAAGCCATGTAGGCCAGTACGTCACTTTCTGCCTGCTCCAGAATATCCATGGCTTTCGGGAACTTCCCACGAAGTTGCTGGGCGACTTGTCGGAGCTGCATTACAGCCGCTTCTTGGCTCGGTTGCGCAAAAATCGTCCGGAGGATCGACGATACCATCGATTGCGACGACTTCGGCACCTGGCTCAGAACATTGCGCATGAAGTGAACACGGCAACGCTGCCAAGTGGCACCCACCAGAACCTGCTCGATCGCTCTGCGCAACCCTTCGTGAGCATCACTAATCGCTAGTTGCACACCTCGAAGTCCCCGAGCGACCAGTTTCCGTAGAAACTCAAGCCAAAACGAACCGTCCTCGCTCATGCCAAGATCAAATCCGAGCACTTCCCGGTCACCGGTCTCCCGGACACCGATGGCCACGACAAGCGCCATGCTGCGCACCCGGCCTCCCTCGCGCACTTTCGGAAACGTGGCATCCAACCAGACATACGGAAATTGCCCCTCGAGCGGACGTTCTTTGAAGGCGATCACAACATCATCGAGCTCTTTGCAGATCCGGGAAACTTCGCTTTTGCTGATGCCCTTCATGCCCAAGGATTCAACGAGTTCATCAACTTTTCGCGTACTGACGCCGTGAATATAAGCCTCCTGCACAACGGAAAGCAAAGCCTTTTCCGCGCGCTTACGCGGTTCGAGCAGAGAAGGAAAATAACTGCCTTTGCGAAGCTTCGGAATGCTCAGATCAAGGGTGCCGACTCGTGTATGCCATTCCCGATGCCGATAGCCGTTCCTCTGGTTGGTTCTTTCTGTGTTGCGTTCATAACGTTCGGCACCAATTTGGGCTGTAACCTCCGCCTCCATCAACGAATGAACAAGAACATTCAGAGCTTCTTTGAGAAAATCTACATCACCATCAAAACCAGACTTGCGTAAAAGCTCCAAAAGTGACATTCTATCTATAGAAGCCACGGTTTGATCCTCCTTCTAAAGTAGAGTTGCGTCACTTTAGTAGAAATCATACCGTGGCTTCCCTTGTCAATAAGCTCGGTGCAATTTTACACCACTACTAGGGACTATAACTGCCAGTCAACCAAAACCAGTGTCAAAAGTGACACGAATTATGTAATCTGCCCTTTCTAACTGAGGGAATTTACACACAAATTTGGACTTGATCCGGATCCGCACCCATGAATTCCTTTGATTTTGCATAAAGTTTTAATATTTTTTCTATATCTTGCGGCGTGATTTCCTTGTCGTACAATGGCGAGAACCCTCTTTTCGTCTAAGGTGAGTCCTTGGATACCTTATCCTTTCATAAATTTTATGCATGTTTTATGTACTACTTCTATAGTTCATTCATACAACTTATGCATCTGCTTGGATTCCAATTGAAATTACGGCAAAATTCCGACCGTTTTGGGTTGAACGTTTATGCATGTTTAATGACCTTGGCTCAACCGCCAGCCCTTCTATTTTGACCTTCTTGCATCATCCTAGATAAAATAATAAATACAGGCAAGTTTGAGGTGATCGATGATGCATGTACGTTTGATTCGTGTCATCACGCTTTGCCTGTAAGAGCTGAAACGATTCCCTTGGCGGCTCTTGCAGGCGAAGCCATTCCCAAGGGAGCGTGATGACAACATGAAACCAAGAACAACCAACAGAGATCGTGCGTTTTACCGACACCACCGCAAGCGGGTAATTGATCGGAAATGGCGAATCGCCAAACAAATCCAATGGCATGTCAAACATAACCAGCGGGGACGATTGGCCAAAGGAAAAATCCATTGCTCTTGCGGATTATGCAGTGAAAAATCCCGTCTGCTTGGCTACCCCAAAGCGGAACGGGCAAGGATGGAAGGAACTCGTCAGCAATTAATGGAATACTTTAGCGAGCATATGCGATGAAACACCGACGGGGCATTCCTTGCGGGGAATGTCCTGTTTCTTTTCTTGCAGAGGCACTTGTGCTTAATTTCATCCCTGTGCAACCTTCAACCCTTTTCAACTATCAGGCAACTGAACCTGCAGATCGGGAAACAGCCGCGATTTTTCCGCCTCCTGATATGTTCCACCAACCAGCACATACTTCCTAATCGCTTTTTCAACTGGATCCGCGACCCAATATTCAGGAACTTCGCATCGGGCATATGCATCCTTCTTTTTGCCCAGCAGTTTGTCACGATGGCTCGGATTCGACACGATTTCCACAAACAGATCAGGCACGCCGCAAATCCTGTTTTTCTGGATGATTCCGCTTCTTGCTCTCTTTACGAAGACGATATCGGGAATGACCGCAACGACTTTCTCCTCGATATAAACCAGCGTTCGCGGCAAAACCGTTCCCGACTGGTTCTCCCTGGCATAGTGGGTCAACTCAGTTAACAGATGCACAAACGCCGAATCTCTTTGACTCACGCTCTTCAAACCCTCTCAACTTTCATCCCTCAAGAGCCTCTTAAGCTCGTCCCTTGATTCATGGGGAAGAATGTCGATCAGTTTTTTTAACCCGATTTGGCCGACCAACATGAGAATCACTTTTCGCATCTCTTCATCCGAAAACAAAAGCTCTCCATCGATCAATTCCCATTTTCCTTCGTTCGGGATAGACTTTTCAAACACCTGAAACGGAATTTTCTGCGGTTCAGCCTTGGGTATCATCT
>Ga0310835_100672_pt1 | contig 14037 bp, 10 predicted proteins | sample SM_ome_3_FD_201308 | JGI IMG/M metagenome (GOLD analysis project Ga0310835, IMG submission 201308) | Sorghum-adapted microbial communities enriched on stacked mutant (SM) sorghum from Joint BioEnergy Institute, Emeryville, California... ...
TCGGCATCGGCGCCTACTGCATGGCGATGTATCTGAAGCTGGAGGCGACGGGCGGCAAGCTGCCCGACTTCATGCAGTGGAGCGGCGTCACGTCTTTGCCCTGGTGGTGGCAGCCATTCCATTACATATGGGTGGCGGTGCTGCTCGCTGTGCTGCTGCCGATGCTGCTCGCGGCGCTGCTCGGGTGGTTCACCTTCCGCAACCGGATCAAAGGGGTGTACTTCACGATCCTGACGCAGGCGCTCGTGATCATCATGACGACGCTGCTCATCGGGCAGCAGGGCTACACCGGCGGCACCAACGGCATCACCAATTTCAGCACGGTGCTGGGCAACCCGATCAGTGAGCCGGGCACACGGCTGTCCCTCTATTTCATCACCCTGTTCGCGCTGATCGGCGTCTTCCTGCTCTGCCGCTGGCTGGTCACCAGCCGCTTCGGTCAGGTGCTCAGGGCGATCCGCGACGGAGAGAACCGGGTCAGGTTCCTCGGGTATGATCCCGCCGCTTACAAGATCTTCGTATTCAGCGTATCCGCGGGCATAGCGGGCATGGCCGGGATGCTGGCCGTCTACCACGTTGGCATCATCGCCCCGTCGATGATCGGCATCGTGCCATCGATTGAGATGGCGCTGTGGGTCGCCATCGGCGGTCGGGGTACGCTCATCGGCGCGGTGATCGGCGCCCTGGCGCTGAACTGGGGCAAGAGCCTGTTCAGCGAGGCGTACCCGGATATGTGGCCGTATTTCATGGGGCTGATGCTCATCCTCGTCGTCGTCCTGCTGCCCAGAGGCATCGTCGGGCTGGCGGACAGCCTCAGGAAGCTGGCGGTCCGGAGGAGGAAGCACGGGGAGCGCGCAGGCGGCAATCTTCCGGTCATCCGGGAAAGCGACGGCTGAACCGGCCGCATATCAGCTTGGCCGACGTGTATCATGGAGGGAAAGTGAATGTCGAACGTTGGTCCGGTCTTTCGGGAAAGAGATGGCTGATCTGGACCATGGTTTGGTTGCAACCAGCCACTTATCCGCTCGGCGGATCGGGTGTTTCAAACCGGGAAGGTGGATGTTGAAAAGGTTGGAACGGATTCAGGAAGTCGAGATGCAGAAGCCGGAGAAGAGTGTGGGTTGCACGTGGCTTTTCGCTGATGGAGTCAGGCAATTAACATTGATAAGGAGGATAAGCGATGAGCGCGCAAGCAGAGACGATCTTGTCATCCGAGAAGGTGACGGTTGATTTTGACGGGTTCAAGGCTGTGAATGAGATGGATTTTGAGCTGAAGAGAGGAGAGCTGAGGTTCCTGATCGGGCCGAACGGCGCCGGCAAGACGACGATGCTCGACTGCCTGTGCGGCAAGGTGCGTCCAAGCAAGGGGAGGATCCTGTTCCGCGGCAAGGTCGAGCTGACGAGCTTGAGTGAGCACCGGATCGCCAGGCTGGGCATCGGCCGCAAATTCCAGGCTCCGTCGGTATTCCTCGACCTGACGGTGGAGGAGAATCTGGAGCTGGCGATGCACCGTGACAAGAGCGTGCGTTATCTGCTGCGCGTGCGCAGACAGGATCGGCAGCGCATCGACGAGAGGCTCGAGATGATCGGCCTGGCGGACAAACGGCATGTGCGCGCCGGCGTGCTGTCCCATGGGGAGAAGCAGTGGCTGGAGATCGGGATGATCCTGATGCTTGAGCCGGATGTCGTGCTGCTCGATGAACCGGTGGCCGGCATGAGCGATGAGGAAACGATGAAGACGGGTGAGCTGCTGCGGCGCATCGCCGGGGATCGCTCCATCGTCGTCGTGGAGCATGATATGGAGTTCGTCCGACAGTTCGCCAGCAAGGTGACGGTGATGCACGAAGGGCGGCTGCTGAAGGAAGGAACGATGGAAGAGATCCAGCGCGACAAGCGGGTGGCAGAGGTGTATCTCGGCGGAAGGCGTGAGAATCATGCTGCATGTTCGACAGCTTGAGTCGGGATATGGCGAGAGCCTCGTCATACGCGGCGTGAATCTGGAGGTTGGCGAGGGCCAGGTCGTCTGCGTCCTCGGACGCAACGGCGTCGGCAAGACGACGCTGCTCAAGACGATCATGGGCATCCTGAAGACGCGCGCTGGCGAGGTGGAGTTCGCCGGCAGGCGGATGACGAAGGAGGGGCCGCATGTTCGGGCGCGCGCCGGCATGGGCTACGTGCCGCAGGGGCGGGACATCTTCCCGCAGCTGACGGTACAGGAGAATCTGCTGCTTGGTCTGGAAGCGGGGCGCGCCGAGGGCGGGACCATACCGGAGGACATCTATGCCATGTTTCCGTCGCTGCCATCGCTCCTGAAGCGGCGCGGCGGCGATCTGAGCGGCGGCCAGCAGCAGCAGCTGGCGATCGCGCGGGCGCTCGTCACGCGGCCGGAGCTGCTCATCCTCGACGAGCCGACGGAGGGCATCCAGCCGAACATCGTCGAGGACATCCGCGCCGCGATCCGCCAGATCAAGGACAGCGGTGTGGCCGTCCTGCTCGTCGAGCAGAATCTGGAGTTCGTGCGGCAGGCGGCGGATTATTTCTACATGATGGAGAAGGGCGCGATCGTCGCCGAGGGAACGATCGACCGGCTGGATGATGCCGATGTGCTGCAGCATCTGACGGTATAGGGCATGACGGGGAGCCGCCCAGGTCATAGGGTCACCGGATCGTGACGCCTCTTTCCCTGACACGACACCGTTCGCTCCGGATACGCCTTGGTTGATGAGCTGCCCTCGCCCGGCGATGGGGAAGGCAGCTTTCGTGTATGAACAGGTCAGCCGGTGTTTGCTGGTTGGCCTTTTTTTGTTCGCGCGATCCTGGTGACGGTCATTTCCGGATAAAAAAGTGCTAATATGGAAGGGTGCGGAGTATGAGTAAGTGAGGGATCGGTGATGAGGAAAGTGGTCGTCACCCTGATGCTGATCTCTGCAGCCATGACCGGATGCGGCAGGGCAGAAGTGACGGTCGAACAGGCGATGCAAAGTGCCCGCATCCGCTATGACAAGATCCTGGAAGTGGCGGATCTGGATCAGGATCACAGGCTGGTGTTTTATCGGAATGACCAGCATCTGGAGCTTGGCTGGCTGGATTGCGCCAGGAACATATGCAGATGGATCGATGGCGCCCGTGAAACGAGGGGCACCGGCATCGTGTCCGCCAGTTACAGACGGATCGCGGACAGCTGGCCGATCTTTATCGGCGAGGTGAGGGATACCAGGGTCAACCGGGTGGAAGTGAGAACGGGCGATGCCGTATACGAGGCGATCATCATCCCGCTGACCGATGCCGCCAGATACTGGTATGTGATTCCGGACAAGCCGAAGGGCCTGTATTCGGAGATTGTGTTCTGCCAGGACGCCGAGGCTGTGTACAGACTTCAGGGAATGTATTGAAGACGAAGGTGGGAGAGCTTGCTGAAGGTATTCGTTTACGGCACGTTGCTGCCGGGAGAAGCCAACTATCCCGTCGTGGAGCCGTATGTGGTGGAGGCCAGGCCCGGAACGTTGCGCGGCACGCTGTATGATTACGGCCCATACCCGGGGCTGGTGCTGGATGATGGAGGTCTGGTGGAAGGCGAGTGGCTGACGCTGCGGGAGGAAGCGCTGGCCCCGATGGACGAGCTGGAGGGGTACCATGGTCCTGGACAGGACAATGAGTATGAGCGGGTGCTCGTCGTGGACGCCTTTGATCCGCGGCTGTCCGGCTGGGTGTATGTGTGGAACGATTCGCGGGGGTGTCCGCGCATTCCGGACGGCTCCTGGCGCAATCAGGTGCGGCGCAAGGGCAGGAAGCCGGATGAGCGATGACGGTGCTGGCAGGCATGGCTGGCTGTATGTTAGGGACCAGGCCGAGCAGTCGGTTGGCGCTCGCAAGAACAGTTCGGTCAAGGTCTGGACGGCTGACAGGTGAAGGTTCTGCCTGGCGACTCGGTCGGTGCCGCACATGATTCCATGGATTCATCGGCAACGGATCGGCAAGGAAGCTGGCGGGATAAGTGCCTAAGTGGCATCAACCGGGCTTTGAAGGTCCTGTGAACATCGCGGACCCCAAATTGACCGGGAACCTTTCAAACGTCTATACTGCAGTTATATGATGAATAAGGCTGTGTTTCAAACGGTTGTTGCTGACCATCGGATGGCCTGGAGCCAACGGAAAGTGGATTCTTTATTATGACGAGATGCCAACGTGGATAGCAGTTCCTGTCTCCCGTCATCCACAACACCGAAGATAAAACAGAGCCATATGAATAAACGTGTGAGGAGCGGCTGACATCGATGATACTGGCGTTGTTCAAATTGTTGGGATTTGCGATCTTGCTCGTGATCGTCATCGGGATCCTGATCATCCTGGGGTTGTTTAACAAGGTGCTCAGGTTCCTCGGTCTGAGCAGGCCCGGAACCTCCATCCACACGGGCGGCGGAAGCTTCGGCAGAGCGGGATTCAGCGGGGGGCGCGGCGTTGAGCTGTGTCCAAGCTGCGGCCAGCCGATCGTCGTGGGCAAGCAGCCCGGAGCCTGTCCGAAGTGCGGCACGCTGCTGGGCCGCAATCAGGAGGGCAAACTGCTCATCCGCATCAATTAAGGCTTCGATCGAGGCTTCGACGGGTTGCTGAAAGCGGGTCGGACCGTTCAAGGCGAAGAACGGTTGTCTGCGATCATTCGGTGGCCGGACGCAGATGATGAGGCTGGATGCCGGGTCGCGCCTGAGCGCAAGTCTCATCATCTGCGAATATGCAGAACGTGCTGGGAGAGGATGCAGAGCATGCGTTTGAAGGGAAGCGGCAGGCTTGTCGCTGCGCTGGCGACGGTGACTCTGTGGCTGCTGATGGGAACAGAGGTCAACGCCATGGCCGCCATTCATGATCATCATCCGGGCGGTGCCTTGCAGGAGGCGGGAATGTCCTGGGTGGTCTTTTCCTATATCCTGAAGGTCATCTATTACCTGACCTTTACAACGCTTGCCGGATGGGTGCTGTGGAGCGAGGCGATGGTGCGGTTCGGAGCGCAGGAGACCAGGGTTCGGGACATCGGCGCGCTGCTCGTCCGTTTGTATTTCCTGGCCTACCTGGGGTATGCGTTTGTGTACCTGTACGACCTGCAGCTCAGCGTCAACATGGACTTCCTGAAGGCGTTGTTCGGCTACGTGCAGGGATGGTCGTATATCGCCCTTGGCGCCTTCGCGCTGGGCAGCGTGTTCGTCCTGTTCCGGAACAGGACGCTGGATCTGGTCTGGATCGTGCTGCTTGCGGCTGCGACTGGTCTCGGCGGCCACAGCTCCAGCTATCCGATGCGGTGGCTGACGTTGCCGTCGTATGTGATCCACTGGATCGCGGTGTCCGTGTGGCTGGGCGGGATCCTCTTCGCGGTGTATATGCTGAGGAAGGCCGGGGACAGGCGGCAGGCCTGGCTGCCTGTTGTGTCGCGGGCGGCGACAGGCTCGGTCATCGTGCTGGCTGTGACAGGTACGGTCGATGCGGTCGTTTACCTGCCTTCCATCGAATACGTTTACGGCACGCCTTGGGGCAGATGGCTGCTGATCAAGCTGGGCGCTGTGGCTCTGGTGTTGATCATCGGCTTCTTCGTGCGCCGGGCGTGGAAGAAGCGCGGGGCAGGGCTTGGCCGCCTGCTGAAGCTGGAGCTGGGGGCGCTTGCCCTGGTGCTGCTGGTCGTCGGAGCGCTGACCTCGCAGCATCCGACGCCGCATGAGAAGCCATTGGACTGGCATGTGATGGGCGCCGACATCCACATGACGCTTCAGATCACACCGAATCAGCCAGGCATCAATTCCTTCGTCGTCAAGGTATGGTTGCCCGAGGAGCAGTCCGGACCGCAATCCGTAGCGCTGACCCTGCAGCGCGGCGATGGGCCGCCTCGACCGGTCGCTCTTGCGCCGGTGGAGAATGAATACACGCTGTCGTTCCCCGGCTTCATCGAGCATCGTTTCAGGGGGCAGGGTGCGCAGCTCGATCGCCCGGGCGTCTGGACGGCCCGCGTGATCGTCACGGATGAGCATGGCAAGGTGACGGAGTATGAACGGGAGTTCGAGGCTTGGTGAGAGACCGTTGCATTTCCAGATCGAACATGTTATAGTACGGGTAATCTGAATATGATGGACTTGAAATTGCTGTGATGGAGAAGAGTAGGCAGAGCTTGGCCAACAGGGAGGAGGCGCCGGAGATTGAGAGCGCCGCCGGGATGCGAGGTTGCTGAAGTTCGCTCCGGAGCAGTCCCCTGAAACGTTCGCGATGGCTCGATCACGCGCAGATACGGCGGATCGGAGCAACCGGCGATTCGCAAGTAGGGGGTACCGGCTGGAACCGTTAACTTCCATAGAGCGACAGCCTTGTCATGCGCTTCGACATGCGGGGATCCGGAGATGCGGGTCTCTGGGGAAGCGGGATGGAAGGCTGTAACAAGGGTGGTACCACGGACTCTTTCGTCCCTTATGAGGCGAAGGAGTCTTTTTTGTTGAGTTGCTTAGCAATCAAAGGAGGTTCGATTCACACATGAAAGAGAAGCTTAAGGCATTGAAGGAAGCTGCCCTGGCCGAGCTTGCGCAGGCGGACTCGCAGCAAGCGCTCAGCGATCTGCGCGTCAAGTATATGGGCAAGAAAGGCGCCCTGACCGAGGTATTGCGCGGGATGGGAGCACTGTCAGCGGAAGAGAGACCCGTCATCGGGCAGCTGGCAAACGAGGTAAGAGCGGAGATTGAGCGCGTGCTCGAGCAGAAGCTGTCCGAGCTCGAACGCCTGGAGACGGAGCGCCGCCTCGCCTCGGAGACGATCGATGTGACGCTGCCGGGCAGGAGGCCCGCGCAAGGCGCGGCGCATCCGCTGAACAAGGTGATTCGCGAGATCGAGGACATCTTCCTCGGCATGGGCTATTCGATCGCGGAAGGGCCCGAGCTGGAGCACGACTATTACAATTTCGAAGCGCTGAACCTGCCGAAGAATCACCCGGCGCGCGACATGCAGGATTCGTTCTATGTGACGGAGGAGCTGCTCATGCGCACGCATACGTCGCCGGTGCAGGTGCGCACGATGGAGCGCATGAAGGGCGAGGTGCCGGTCAAGATCATCTGCCCGGGACGCGTCTACCGTCGCGACGAGGACGATGCGACGCACTCGCATGTATTTACGCAGATCGAAGGGCTCGTCATCGACAGGAACATCCGCATGAGCGACCTGAAGGGGACCCTGCTCCAGTTCGCGCAGGAGATGTTCGGACGCGATACGAAGATTCGCATGCGGCCGAGCTTCTTCCCGTTCACCGAGCCGAGCGCTGAGGTGGACGTCAGCTGCGTCATGTGCCGCGGTGAGGGCTGCCGCGTGTGCAAGCATACCGGATGGCTCGAGATTCTTGGCTCCGGCATGGTGCACCCGCGCGTGCTGGAGATGGCGGGCTATGATCCGGCGGAGTATCGTGGTTTCGCCTTCGGCATGGGTGTGGAGCGGATCGCGATGCTGAAGTACGGCATTGATGACATCCGGCATTTCTATATGAACGATCTGAGATTCTTGCGGCAATTTGCCCATCTGTAAGGAAAGGAGAGGCGAACACAAGTGAAGGTATCCATGCAATGGCTGTCCCAATATGTGGACTTGAGCGGATATACGGGAGAAGAACTGGCGGAGAAGCTGACGCGCAGCGGCATCGAGGTGGATGTCGTGGAGAAGCGCAACCGCGGCGTCAGCGGAGTAGTCGTCGGCTATGTGAACACGCGTGAGAAGCATCCCAATGCGGACAAATTAAGCCTGTGTACGGTGGACGTGGGGGAGGACGAGCTGCTGCAGATCGTCTGCGGGGCTCCGAATGTCGCGGCAGGGCAGAAGGTTCCGGTGGCGAAGATCGGGGCGGTGCTGCCGGGCGATTTCAAGATCAAGAAGGCGAAGCTGCGCGGCGTTGAGTCGCAGGGCATGATCTGCTCGGCGAAGGAGCTGGGCATGAACGACAAGCTGTTGCCGAAGGAGATCCAGGAGGGCATTCTCGTGCTGCCTGAACAAGCGGAGATCGGCACGGATATCACGGAGCTCCTGGCGCTGAACGATGAGGTGCTGGAGCTGGATCTGACGCCGAACCGTTCGGATTGTCTCAGCATGATCGGGGTGGCGTATGAGATCGCGGCGATCCTGGGGCGTGAGGTGAAGCTGCCTGAGGCCTCGCTGGAGGAAAGGGGATCGAAGCGCGCGGCAGACGAGTTCAGCGTCTCGATCGAGGCGGCTGACGCCTGCTCGATGTACACGGCCCGCCTCATCGAGGGCGTGAAGATCGGTCCGTCCCCGCTCTGGTTGCAGAACCGCCTGATGGCTGCCGGCATCCGGCCGATCAACAACGTCGTCGACGTGACGAACTATGTGATGCTCGAATATGGGCAGCCGCTGCACGCATTTGACGCGGATCGCCTGGCGGGTGGCCGCATCCGGGTGCGCTATGCGGAGTCTGGCGAGGTGCTCACGACCCTGGACGATCAGGAGCGCAAGCTGGAGCCGCACATGCTTGTCATCGCTGACGCGGAGAAGGCGGTGGCGCTGGCCGGGGTCATGGGCGGCGCCAATTCGGAAGTGACGCCGGGAACGACGCGCATCCTGCTCGAGTCAGCCAAGTTCGACGGCGGCACCGTGCGCAAGACGTCGCGTCAGCTCGGGCTGCGCTCCGAATCGAGCCTGCGCTTCGAGAAGGAAGTGAATCCGGAGTCGGTGATCGCCGCGCTGAATCGCGCAGCCGCGCTGATCGTCGAGGTCGCTGGCGGCGAGCACGCGCAGGGGATCACCCAGGCGGTCGCACGCACGTTCGAGGCGGCGAAGATCCGGCTGGGCGTGAAGCGGGTCAACGACTACCTCGGCACGGAGCTGAGCCTGTCCGAGATCAGGGGGATAATCGATCGGTTGCATTTCACTTATGAGGAGCAAGACGGGGATCTTGTCGTGGAGGTGCCGCTGCGTCGCGGAGACATTACGCGCGATGTCGATCTGATCGAGGAGATCGCGCGCCTGCATGGCTACGACCACATCCCGAGCACGCCGATCACCGGAGTGACGACGCCTGGCTCGCGCACCTATGGTCAGCGCATCCGGCTGGAAGTGAGCCGCTATCTGAACGGGACAGGGCTGCATGAAGCGATCCTGTACTCCTTCACGCATCCGGATCGGATCGCCGAGTGGCGCGGCCTGTACCCTGACGTGAAGCCGGTGCAGCTGGCGATGCCGATGAGCACGGAGCGAAGCGTGCTGCGCACGAGCCTCATTCCGCATCTGATCGATACGGCTGTCTACAATCGCAACCGCAATATCGACGATGTCGCCGTCTTTGAGATTGGCAAGGTGTTCCTGACGGATGAGGAAGTGCTGACCAGGCAGCCGGAGGAGAAATTCCTCGTCAGCGCCCTGTGGACGGGCAGGGCAGCTGCGGATCATTGGAGCGGCAAGGCGCGCAAGGTGGATTTCTATGACCTGAAGGGTGTGCTGGACGGGTTGCTTGCGCATCTGGCGATTCGTGATGCGGAATATCGGGCGGTGGCCCAGGACGGCCTGCATCCGGGACGGGCAGCCGAGATCCGGATCGGCGGACGCCGCGCCGGCGTGATCGGGCAGCTGCACCCGGAGCTTCAGCGCCGTTATGATCTGGATGACACGTATGTGTGGGAGCTGGAGCTGGACGCATTGGCGGACGCCGCCGATATCTCCATTACTTACGAGGCCCTGCCGAAGTATCCGTCGATCCAGCGCGATATCGCGATCGTCGTGGATCGGGGCGTGCCTGCGGCCAGCCTGACGGCGGCAGTTCGCGAGGCGGGCGGCGACTGGCTGAAGTCCGTCGAGGTGTTCGACGTATATGTCGGAGATCGGCTGGGCAGCGACAAGAAGAGCGTCGCTTTATCGCTTGTCTATCGCGATGAGGAGCGAACCTTGACGGATGATGAAGTGAATGAGCGAAATCAGGCGGTTATCGACCATCTGGAACAGACATTCTCCGCACAGCTCCGAAAATAGGCCTTGCAGCGGAAGGAAATTGCGGAGCGAACAGCGAATTCATAAGGGAAAAGGCGCGTGCAGGAGGGGCCAAGCATGAAGTCTCAAGATCGTACCAGTGTTCAGGTCGAAATATTCGGCATCAAATATAAATTGCTTGCCGACTCGGCGTCGTCAGCCAGCTACGTGACGATGGTCGCAGCTCGCGTGAACGAGCAGATGCATGCACTCGCCGCCCAGAATCCTCGTCTGGACATCGCCCGTCTGGCTGTGCTTACGGCGATCAATATCTCAGATGAGATGCTGAAGATGAAGGAGCAGCTGGAGCGGGCGAACGCCATAGCGATGGACAAAAAGAATCAGGAGCTGAGCGAACTGCGGAGCCGTTATGATGAGGCGCTTCGCGAGGCTGATGAACTGCGGAGTCAATATGACGAGGCAGTTCGTGAAGCTGGCGAGCTGCGCGCGAAGCAGGAGCAGACGGCGCGGGAGCTGGCGGAAGCGCGGCAGCAGCGGGAAGCAGCGAAGCAGGAGCTTCAGGCACTCCGCAGTCAATATGATAAGGTCGTACGCGAGTCTGGCGAGCTGCGCAGTCAGTATGAAGAAGCGGTACGCGGAGCGGATGAGCTGCGCGATCAATATAATGAAGCAATTCGCGAGGCTGGCGAACTGCGGAGTCGTTACGATGAGGCGCTTCGCGAGAATGGTGAACTGCGAAGTCAGTATGACGGGGCGGTTCGCGAGAACGACGAACTGCGCGCGAAGCAGGAGCAGACAGCGCGGGAGCTGGCGGAGGCGCGGCAGCAGCGGGAAGCGGCGAAGCAGGAGCTGCAGGCGCTACGCGCGAAGCAGGAGCAGACGGCGCGGGAGCTGGCAGAGGCGCGGCAGCAGCGGGAAGCGGCGAAGCAGGAGCTGCAGGCGCTGCGCGCGAAGCAGGAGCAGACAGCGCGGGAGCTGGCAGAGGCGCGGCAGCAGCGGGAAGCGGCGAAGCAGGAGCTGCAGGCGCTGCGCGCGAAGCAGGAGCAGACAGCGCGGGAGCTGCGGGCGCTGCGCGCGAAGCAGGATCAGACAGCGCGGGAGCTGGCGGAGGCGCGGCAGCAGCGGGAAGCGGCGCAGCAGGAGCTGCAGGCGCTGCGCGCGAAGCAGGAGCAGACGGCACAGGAGCTGGTCAAGGCACAAGAGGCTGTCAGCAGTCTCGAGGCCAGCAAGAACGATGCTGTGCGTGAACTGCAAGAGCTGCGAGCTTCGTACAAGGAGATCGAGGAGCAGCTGCTTGAACAGATGCAGCGTTATGAGGATATCGAGCGTTCCTATGGTGAGCTGAGCGACCGCAACAGCCAGCTTCAGCAGGAACTGAACGCGTTGAACCATCGTTATGAGGCCAAGGAACGCGAACTCGGCGAGGCCATCCAACAACATCGTGGCTTGCAACAGGAGCTTGACGATATGTGCAGCAGGCACGATGAACTGCAACAGGAGCTCGGCGAATTGCGCAGAAAACATGACAAAGTGCAGCAAGAGCTTGGCGAGTTGACGCAGCGACATGCCGATCTGCGGCGTGAGCATGAAGACCTCGGCAAGCGACATGCCGAACTGCGGCGTGAGCATGACGGTCTCAACAAGCGACATGCCGAACTGCGGCGTGAGCATGACGACCTCAGCGAGCGATATACCGATCTGCGGCGCGAACACGATAACCTGAGCCAGCTTCATGACGGATTGCAGCATGAACATGATGACCTCAGCAGGCATCATGATGCGCTGCAGCATGATTACGACGAGCTTGGAAGACAACGCGATGAAGTGCGGCGTGAACTTGCTGAATTAAGCCAGCGGCATCAGGAAGCGCAGCAGGAACTGCATGAGGTAAGCAGGCGGTATGCGGACATGCAGCAGGAGCTGGAAACCTTGAAGCAGGAGCGGGAGCAGTTGCAAGCAGAGCTGCGAGAGGTTGAGCTCCGCCTGAGCGAGGCGGCCGCTGCAGCGGAATCCAACTCCGATCAGTCGATCTACGAGGAATACGAGAAGCTGAAACAGGAATACGCGAAGCTGCAGCAAGAATTCAATGAATGGATCGAATTCACCGAAGAGGAGCTTCGGAACCTGTAACAGGCTTGAACAAGCGCAAACTCCCTTGCCATGATCACTCCTTCAATCAGACAGGGTTGATCATCGGACAAGGGAGTTTTTTCAGGTTGCTGCTGCTGCCGAATCGAACATGGTTACGTTGTATCGAATCGCCTGAGAGACGATATTTTCTTCTCTCACGCCGCTTCGGCCGCCTCGGAACGCCTGAGAGAAGATTTTATCTGCTCTCACACCCTGGACGATCCCGATTATTCGTCTTGTGCCCCGCTTCCCATCAGCCGCGCCTCAGAACTCCCGATAGAAATCATCGCGCAGCTCCGACACGGCCAGATAGCATGACTTGCCGCAGAGCAGCCGCGCAGGCACTCTCCATGGCTTGCCATAATAGAAGTCGTCGGCGACCAGTTCGCCATCCGCATAGAGCTGTGCGGCATCGCCGATATAGTCGATGGTGATGAAGCCTTGCGATCCGCTGACGTTCACCTTCAGCCAACTGATCTCCCGCTTGCCGCCAAGATGGAGATGGTCGATATGCCGCGGCACGAAAGGAGGCTCGTCCACCTGCTGGAAGGTGACGACAGGTTCTTCGCAGGGCTGATGGATGACACGCCTCTCGAACCGGCAGCTGTTCCCGTTCCAGTACCAATACCCGTGCTCTCCGTCCTGCACGGAGAAGATGGTGTCTCCTGACCGATACAGGTCGCAACCATCACCGACATACAATTCCCCGTCCAGTCTTCGCAAATATCTAGCCTGGTCCCATGTGAGCGTCACGATCCGGATGCCCTGGGCCTCGAGGATCGAATCCAGACCGGGCTCCGCGCGCAACGTCTCACCGCCGGCCAGGCGGTACTCTGCCGGGATGCCGGGGATCTGAACGAAGAAATAAATATCGCCAGCCTGACACAATGGCTGTGCGGTCGCATATTCCAGCAAGACCCCTGACAGATCCATACGGAACGGCAGGAAGAAGCTGATCTCTCCGCACACGTCGATCGGCGGGAAGATCACGTATCCGGTGTTGATCACGACCCCGTGAAGATCAGCCAGACTCGCATGCCGCTGATAGTGGTTGATAAATACGAAGCCGCTCTTCCCATCGGTGCGCATCACATAACGCAGCGATGTCGTGTCATCGCGCTTCACCGTGTGCTCCGCCTCCACCCGCACCATCGGCGCCAGCCGATCCCCGAAGTCGTGGACGAACAGGTGGAGCAGATTCAACAGCCGGTAATGCTCCCTCACCTCGCCGTACTCCGAGAGCGGCGCCTGAAAGTCGTAGGAGAGGATCGGGTAATCATTCGGATACCCTGTCGCCCGGGATTCCTGAAGCGTCGACAGCTTGCCCAGCTTGTTGGTGCCGCCGTGATACATATAATAGCCAATCAGATTGTTGCCGTCCCCGAGCTTGACGAGCGAGATCGCATAAATATCCATCGGGCGGACCAGCGGCCTGCGATGATGCGTGACCTGCATGCCGCCCCCCAGCTCGCAGGTCGCAAAGGGATAACGGTCATACGGCAATTGCCAGTTATCATCGCTTGCCTGCCTGGGAAGAAGGTCCGCTCCGATGCCCGTATCATTGCGCAAGCCGGTGAAGAAATAATGCGGTGAAGGCGGCAGCTGCTCCAGATGCTGATCCCATGGCGCATCGCAGTACCCTCCGAAGACGGGCACCACCTCTTCGACGGGGATTCTCGCTCCATTGACGGCATTCCATCCCGTCACCGTATAGATCGGGGCGATCATGCCGCATTCCATGGCCAGTTGCTTCAGCGTGCGCAGATGCTCGGCGTCATGCGTCAGCTCATTCTCCAGCTGGACAGCGATGATATTGCCTCCGTCCTTGTAGAACAGCCCCTGCACCTGCTCCGCTATTTTCTCATAAAGAATGCGCACCTTCGCCAGGTACTCCGGATTATTCTCACGCAGCTTGTACGGTTTGCGAAGCAGCCAATCCGGAAATCCTCCGTTCCGGCATTC